>Ga0335074_10003473_pt1 | contig 21565 bp, 18 predicted proteins | sample Lox_Sample_23_FD_206715 | JGI IMG/M metagenome (GOLD analysis project Ga0335074, IMG submission 206715) | Soil microbial communities from Loxahatchee National Wildlife Refuge, Florida, United States - Lox_Sample_2.3 | ecosystem: Environmental > Terrestrial > Soil > Wetlands | place: USA... | reverse complement strand
ATATAGTCACGGGTATTTTGGGCAGTACCATAGTTTGCATCGGTAAAGGCCGCCAATGGCGTATAGGTTTCCGCAACCTGAATCTTGGCGTTGTTGCCGAACAGGTAATAATTAATGCCACCCTGAATGTACGTTGCGGCGTTATTCGCGTCCGACACACCCAGTGTGTAAAGCTGGCCAAAACTCGCGGCAATTTCCCACTGGTGCGGCACGAGGAAGTAGCCCCCCTGCACGTAATAGCCAAGCTCCCCGACGCTGCTTGTTCCGTAATATGCTGAGAGTGATTGAGTTGACCCGCCCGCGGTCGCGGTTGTTCCGCCGTTATCGTTGACCTGCTGATAGAACACGACCGGGCTGATCGATAGCCCTTGCCAGTGAAGGGTAAAATCGCCTTCTGCGCGGTAATTATCGCCCGAGAGTGTGTAATTACTGATAAAACCGGGCGTTCTGTGCGAACTCAAACCTACGATCACGCCTGTAGTTCCTTCCGAGGTCACGGCCCCGCTGCCATCGGATGACAGTTCATGATTGGGATTTTGAGAGTCATACAGGAAAGCAAATCCAAGCATCCACTCGAGGTTCTTGGTCCAGTTGATGTCCGGTTCGCTGGTAAAATCTGCCGCATCGGCGCTGTCGAACATTTCCCAGCGCGCGGCAAATGCCGGCCGGTTATCGCCATTTGTTGTAGAACCAAACGCCGCATCATTGCCTGTGGTATTGGTCTTAGGACCGTTGTTGACTTGAACTTCGTATCACCAAATACACTCACGCCCTGTGCGCGAACCGGATCATATGCGTCGACAATGGGATTAAATTCCGGGAATTCAAGACCACTGGAAATATATTCCACGTGGGTGAACGGGATCAGCATCGAACCGCCTTTGACCTGCAACCACGGAGCGAATTTATATCCGATAAACAGGTCCTGCATAGAGAAGTTGCCGCCGTTATTCGTTGAACTTGTGCTGCCGAAATCGCCCATCACCTTAAAAAAGAGATCGGGAGAAAAAACGTTACCGGAAAAGATGATACGAGCCCGGCGCCAAGTAAAACCGGAAACGTTGCCTGTGTCCGGAAGACCCGGATCCCATGAAAGGCCGAATGCCGGCCCAGTAGGACCAGGCTTGTATTGGCTCAGGTTGTTGGGATTGGTAGCGTTGGCGTAGGTATATCTGAATTGTAATTGACCGTTGATATTCAGCTTGAAGTCCTGGTCGGCGGTCTGGATGAAAAAGCCTTTGTTGTAGCCGGCCTGTAACTGGTCATCCATGTATTGCGAACGGAACTGGGCGTCAGAAAGAACCTGCTTGACGACCTCGGTGATTTGAGCTTCGCGAGTCGCATCATTGTTTTGCTGATTCTGCTGCGCCTGAAGCTGATTCACCTTGGTTTGCAAAGCTTCGATTTGAGCTTCGAGCTGTGCTGTTTGAATCGTGCTGTTCGTGGATGTCGTGGTGGTCGCAGCAGAGGACGTAGTGTCGGCCATCGCGACGCCGCTGGAAGCAACTAAACCTGCAACAACCGCAGCCAGCAAACCGTGCCCTTTGATCATTCTGGTGAACTTTCGTGTAGGGTTAGCCATAGTCGTTTCTCCTGCTCAAAATAAAACTACTAAAACACTGCTCGCACGACCGAACGATCGCAGAGCGTTCTCACGAAACAGCCGCATATTATTTCCGTATACGTTAGGACTGCGCTAAGGTAAAATTTATTTTTTAATAAACCAGTCAACACTTTAACTATACAAATTCAGCGAATTCTTTGTAAAAACGCCAGGTTCATGATCCTGCATAGCAGATAATGGGTTTAGAATGCATAAGATCGCATTTAAACGATACTCGGATTCATCGCTGAGGGCGCATCAATGGCCGCCGGTTGAGTAAACGGCCAGATACATCGAATGGTGGTTCCTTTTCCAGGTTCACTTTGTAATTCCACTATTCCTCCCATCGCAGCCACTGCATGTTTTACAATAGCCAGGCCGAGCCCCGTGCCACGATCCGCTCCGCCCCGACTACGATTGACAGTATAAAAACGCTCGAACACACGATTGATATCTTCCGGCGGAATACCGCATCCGGTATCTTGCACTTCAAGGATAACATACTCCTCCACATGATCTGATGCCTGATGCACACTGGAAAGCGATTCTTCGATCGCATGCATTTTTTTTTGCCGATGCCAACGAACCTCAACAAATCCCGAGGATGTGAATTTAAGAGCATTATCAATCAGATTTTTCAGGATCAGCATCATGAGGCGTTCATCGCCATGAATCGCCTGCATCTCGGGGTCAAATTTAAAGCGAAGTTCCAGATGCTTTTCCGCGGCGATTGACCCAAAAAGCGACTCGACAACGCTGCGCACATCATCAAGATTGATCGGTTCCAGGCGGACAACCGCTCTTGTATCTTCCGTACGCGACAAATCCAAAAGATCCTGCACAAGCAACTGAAGCCGGAGAACGTGCCCGCCGATAATTTCCAGACACCGTTTTGCCGTTTGTTCGTCATCCAGGCCGGTATTTTGTATGGTCTCCACCGCGGCTCTGATGCTGGCAAGAGGCGTGCGCAATTCATGGCTGGCATTGGCGGCAAAATCCGCTTTCATCTGGATGCTTTGAATTAATTCCGTCTGATCCTGAAGAACCAGTAAAGTGCCGGAAAAAAGATTTTCACGCAGCACCGGCGCCACAGTAACCTGGATAATACGCGGACGAGATCCGACATTCAGACGAATCTGCTGACTTTGGGACTGCAAACTGCTTCGGCAAGCCGCGAGCTGGTCACTTACGGGCGGTTGTGAAAATAATTGTTTAAGGGCTGCATTTTTATCGCCTGAATTTTGCGGAAGGAATTCGAATGCCTGTTGATTTGCCAGAACAATGTTCCCATCCGTGTTTAATAAAATAACCGCGTCGCTCAGACGGGCTAAAATAGTCTGAATGTAGCTTGATTCCTGCAATATTCGATCACGTTCCTGGCGGGAAAGCTGAACCAAACGATACACCGAACGAGCGAGTTTTCCCAGGATTCCCCGTCTGGGCAGAACATATTCAGACACCTTTCGACCGGCACGAAGAGAATCCAACAGATCCATAAGATGAAACATGACGTGCCGCCGACGCACGGCAAAAGCAATAAAAATACCGACCAGGATGAGCAAAATAATGATGATCGCCCACAGCAACTCTACGGGTATGAGGGAAATGCTTGAAAGAATCAGAATCATCGGCGAGTACCCGAAATAGAACGACCCAGGACAGTCCCAAACCCGGTCAACGCACACGCCAAGAGATACGATCATCGCTTGAAATTAAGATTTGTCCAGCAAGGTTTAATCGCACATTATCAGATTTTTTTGACGTGCGAGGTCATTATAAAACGCCTCAGGCAACGTCCTCTTCCTTGGCCTCTATTAAGCGATAGCCCACCCCACGGACGGTATGAACCATCCAGGCAAAATCGCCCAGTTTTTTACGCACCGCCGTCACGTGAACGTCAATGGCCCGATCCGTAACATAAACATCGGCGCCCATGACCCGATCGGTTAACTGATCACGTGAAAGAACCCGGCCGCGTGCCGCCGCCAGTGCTGTAAGCAATTTAAATTCCGTCGGCGTTACGCTGACCGATCTTCCTTGCAGCGTAATTTCATGGCGCGACTGGTCGATCACCAGTGGGCCGGCGTTAAATAACTGCTGTTGAGGAGATTCATTGCCGGACTTGCGGCGCAAAACCGCAGCCACGCGAGCCATAAGAACTTTAATGGAGAACGGCTTGGTTACGTAATCGTCAGCGCCAAGAGACAAACCTACGATAATATCTGTTTCCTCTCCGCGAGCGGTTAACATTAAAATGGGAAGTGCGGTGGTCTGAGGATCACCTTTGATCCGAGTAACCACTTCCTGGCCGGAAAGCCCAGGCATCATCAGATCCAAAATAACCAAATCCGGAAGTTGTTTACGAGCCAGTTCCAGCCCTACTTTGCCATCATGAGCTGTGATAACTTCGTATCCCTGACGCTGCAAATTCAGACTGATCAAATCGACCAAGTCGCGTTCATCATCCACAACCAGAATTTTCTTCCTGCGTGACACAGTTAATGCCTTTTTTAAGTTCCATTAGTAAGCTGTGCTAAACATCGCGCGTTTATAATAAAAATTCAAGGCGCAAGCGGATTCAATTGTAAATATTAACTTGTTCTTAACACAACCATATCACTACGCAAATAAAAATCACGTGATTTTTGATCATCCGGGTTATTTATTTAAAATGTAGTCAAGAGCACAATTAAAATAGCTATCCATGCGGCGTCAAGAAAATGCCAGTAAATAACACTGTAACGAACGCCAGGATAATAATTTCGGGAATAAACCCCAAGAAAAGCCTTAACTACAACCACAAGAAGCGGAATAAGTCCGCCAACCACATGAACTGCATGTAAGAACGTAAAAACGTAAAATACCTTTAACAGCGTGTCGCGTTCCACTAAAGGCTCATCCGGAGCGCTTACTCCACCATTACTGTTCAGCACCGGCACAACAGATTGTTGAACCGCCTGCTCAGCATGACGCAAATCCTGATACAGTGATATCCAATTTAAGCTCTGCACCACCAGAAACCCAATACCCAGTAGAAAGGTCAATAAGAGAAAATTGCAAAGTCCTTTTTGGCGATCCGCGCGAATTGACTGTATTGCCAGGTGAATAGTCACGCTGCTGATAAGCAAAAGACCCGTGCTCAACCATAGCCCCGCAGGCAGTTTAACGGAAACCGGGGCATGAAATCCGGCGCGAATAACAATGTAGCCGATCAGCGTGGAAATAAAGAGAATGGATAATGAAACTACCAGAAGCGCGACGCCCAAGGTACCAGCGCCGGCTACGTGCAACGGCCGGCTTTTACCCAGGCTTCGAGAGACCGGATCTGAAGGCGGATTTGACTCGAACTCGCTGGTCATATTTGCCCATCCGCCCCGGAACGGGTTCAGCGGCATAATCCGGCAGGATTATCAGTGATCGATCACTGGCCCACGGCGCTATTAGCCGACTTCGACGCGGGAGTCGCCTGTTCGGCATGAGCCTGCTGGGCCTGAACCATCGCCGGCGCCTCGCCTGGAATGAGATCTGATCGATAGTTGGCTGTATCGGTAAGCGAAAAAGTGATGAACAGGGTAATAAAGATTAAGGTAAGCAGCATCACAACAACGTTGAACAAGCTGTCGTAGCGCAAATGCATGAAATATAAACCAGCGATTACGGCCATAGTGGAAGCGATGATCATGGCGACAAGTACGCCGGCGCCCGATAAGTTCATGTTTGCCAGCACGGCATTCAGAATCGCCAGTGCGCACAAAACAACCCAGACGATGAACAGCATTCTCAATGGAACAAGATGCGATTGAGCCGGCTGTAACTGAACATCATGCTCGTGATCGGACATAAATTCGCCTTTTTTCTTTAAATTAATGAATCAAATACAGTAATGGAAACAGAAACATCCAGATCATATCAACGATGCCCCAATACAACCCGACATAATCAACGGGCGCATAATATGTGGGGCCAAAATCATTTCTAAGCGTACGAATTAATAACCAGGTCATAAGACCAACGCCGACGATGACGTGAAAACTATGCAGACCGGTCATAATGAAATAAATGCCGAAGAATATCTGTACGTTATAAGGCTGCACCGGCGGCAGTGTGGCTGGTTCCGCTGCAGCACTTTGGACTATGCCCGAAGGCCCGTCCGCAGCAGGAGCGATATCTGAATGCGAAACGATATAACCAGCCTGGCCCAACTGATTTAAGAGCGGCCAATCGCCCGTACGCGCAGGTTGCGAACCGCCAACGAGTGGCGCAGCTGAAGCCTCCTGCAAAACAGGTTTCCCATTTCCTCCAAGATCGGGATTATAAAGTGTTCCCCACAAAAGCCGTTCACGGTACTTGTCAAAATATTCATAGCCGTGGATCGCTAAAAAAGTCAGACCGCCCGTCATGGTCAGAATCAGACAAACAGCCAGGCCTTTCTTCTTACCCATTTGCGCCAGGCGAATTCCCCAAGCCATGGTAAAACCGCTGCTGAGCAACACAAGCGTATTAATCAGGCCCGAGGTCCAATCCAGCCATTGCGCGGCAAAACGAAAGATATCCGGATGCAAGGCGCGATAAACGGCGTAAGCGCAAAATAAACCGCTGAAAAGAAGCAACTCGGTAGCCAGAAACAGCCACATCCCAAGCTTCCCGGACTCAAATTGTTGCTGCGGAGTATCAAAATGATGCGCCAGGTGTTTGCGGAGAATTTCCTGTTCATTGGTGCTCAAGGGTATTGCTTCGCTCATGAAATCTCGCTTTTATTTGCTTAAGTCAAAAGTAACAACATGACTTAGGTTCATTACAGTATTAATGTCCCGCCTGTTGTTCCGGCATCGGGATGGTGCTGGCATAATCATGCGAACCTTCACGGTCTACTCGTATGTATCCATCAAGAGCTGGGTCGTAAACCAAGTTGCTGTAGTCATAAGGATCGCCGACTACAGGCGTTGTATCAAAATTATCGTGCGAAGGGGGGGATGGCGTGGTCCATTCGAGCGTGGCGCCGCCCCAGGGATTCGCCGGTGCTTTTCGGCCGCGGAACAGCGAATGCAGCAGGTAAGCCGCCATAATTAAAAATGCGACAAGCTGTATGTATGCCCCGATGGTTGAAAGATCCATATAAGGCTGATATTCCGGCAAATATGAAGCGTAACGCCGCGGCATACCATAAGCACCCACAATCAATTGCGGATAAAAAGTGACGTTCACACCAATAAACAGGATCACGCAAGCGATTCTTCCCCAGAATTCGCTATACATTCGGCCAAACATCTTGGGCCACCAGTAGTGTATGGCGCCAATCAGTGCAATGATGGTGCCGCCGAACATCACGTAATGAAAGTGCCCGACGACAAAATATGTATCATGTAAAACCACGTCTGTGGCCAAGGCGCCCAAAACCACGCCTGTCAGGCCGCCGATGGTGAAGAGCACAATGAATGAAATTGCGTAAAGCATCGGCGTCTTGAGAACGATGGCTCCCTTGTACATCGTGGCCATCCAGTTGAAGATCTTTACGCCGGATGGCACAGCAACCAGGAAGGTCAGGAAACTAAAAATCGCGTCTAATTCAGCCGACTGACCGTTCACAAACAAATGGTGGCCCCATACAAAAAAACCAATTAAGGCAATGGCCAACGAACTGAAGGCAATAAATTCATACCCGAAAATATGCTTGCGACTGAAAACCGGAATAATTTCGCTGATGATACCCATGGCGGGAAGAATCATAATGTACACCGCCGGATGGGAATAAAACCAGAAAAAGTGCTGGAACAACACAGGATTGCCGCCCAGCGCGGGATTAAAAATACCAATGCCCATTACACGTTCGAGTATGAGCAACAAGAGCGTCACGCCGATGACGGGAGTGGCGGCCACCTGGATAGCGGATGTAGCGTAAGTGGCCCAAACAAATAATGGCATCCGAAACCAGCTCATTCCTGGCGGACGCAACTTATGAATGGTCACAATAAAATTCAGCCCGGTAAATATGGAACTGAAGCCAAGCAGAAAAATGCCGCTAACCATAAACACCACATAAGTATCAGTAGTGATGCTGTAAGGCGTATAAAAGGTCCATCCGGTATCCGCCGCACCGAATATCATTGAAGCAATCGCTAAAATCACGCCTGAAACATATAACCAGAAACTGATAAGGTTCAGGCGGGGAAACGCGACGTCTTTAGCGCCCAGCAACAACGGCAGCGTAAAATTACCAATCGCGCCGGGAATGATCGGAACGAGCACCATGAATACCATGATGATTCCATGGAGCGTAAAAACCTGGTTGTAATGTTTGAAGGCGGTATATTGCGCCTGAATTGTAGACCCGTTGAAAATTAGTCCCTTGGGCACCAGCAATTGGGTCCGTATAATTTCAGCCATCAGACCGCCGACAAAAAATGCCAGCATGCCGAGCGTTAAATACATAATACCGATGCGTTTGTGGTCCAGGGTCAGCAGCCAGGAAGAGATGGTGCGCGGATAGTTTAAATAATGATGCTCAACAGGCTTTTTTTCGGTTGTCGATATTGTTGCGGTTGTAGCGTGTGACATAATGATGCTCCTTATTTGGCAGCCGGTGTCGTCGGATTATCCGGTATCGGCGGTTTACTGGCATTATTAGCCGTATTACTTACTGAATTAATGTACCAGATAATGGCGTTCAATTTCTTCGAATCCGGGTCGGCCGCTCCGGATAATTGCTGGGAATAATTAGGCATTACGTTGGGGAATCCCGCGACCATTTTCTGGCCCGGGTATAGGATCGCCTGCTTTAAATAGGCATAATCCGCGGTAAGAGATAAACCATTAGCCATCTGGACGCTGCTGCCAGCCAGATTTTTCCAGGTTGGACCGGTGCCTTTGCTGCCATCCACAGAATGACATCCAAGGCAACCAAGCGTGTCATAAAGTTTTTCGCCGACTTTGTGCAACGGCAGCAATTGGCCGTTCGGACCCGTCCAGATATCGGCGGCTTTTGCAATGTCGCTGTCGAATTCTTCCCTCGACTCAACGACCACATTCGCCAGCATCAGCGAGTGCCCGGCGCCGCAATATTCCGCACATTGCAATATATATTTGCCGGGAACGATGCCGTTAATCCAGATGTTCATAATGCGGCCGGGAACGACGTCTTTCTGAATGCTCAGTTCCGGAATCCAGAAACCATGAAGGACGTCCTTGGAAGTCATGGAAAGTTCAACCGGCTGGTTTGCAGGCAGGTAAAGCGTGTTGCTGATGGCGCCATTGGGATAGGTAAAGGTCCAGCTCCACTTTTGGGCGCTCACGCCGATGTTGTATGCACCGGCGGGAATGGTATCGATGTCCATGTAATATTTGAAACCCAGAGCGAAAATCACCATAACAATAATCAGAGGAATCACGCTCCATGTGATCTCCAGCGGCATATTATGATTCACCGACGATTCGGCGTGTTGTCGCTTATCGGTATAACGATAACGGATACAAAACCAGAGTGTCACGCCTACGATCAATACGGTAAAAAAGATGCCAACGATGTAGCAGAAAATCCAGAGAATCTGCACTTCGGCGCTAAATGATGATCCGGCGTCGGGCAGTCCCCATGACCCCAGCATGTCCCGGAATCCAGCCATATTTAATTGATTCAATAAACCCATCAAGCTTGCGTCCCCAACGAACCACGACCGCGATGTTTGTATTCCCAATAAAACAACGATCCGATTATAGAAGCCAGGCCAATCACCACAGCCACACCGGACAAGGCCATCACCCGCAGCGCAATCGGCGTATATTTGCCGGTTTGTGGATCATACGAACAACAGAACAGCAAAATCTGATCGAAAACATTGGTGATCCTGTCGTCACCCGCCTGAACCAGCGCCAGATTCAGATTGGTCGGATCATATTCAAGACCTTCAAAAACATTGGAAACGCGGCCATCCGGTGTACAGACGAAAATACCGGCGGGATGGTTATATTGGCCGAATGCCGGATAAAAGATGTAATGGAAACCCGCCGCTGTTACTGCCGCGGTAATATTCTTTTGATTTCCCGTCAGAACGTGCCAATGCGCGGCGACGTCCTGTTTGTCATTGCATTGCGCAACATAAGAAGCCTTTTTTTCAGCGGCCGCGGCAGGTGTATCAGTCGGATCAAAACTGATTGAGACTACTTCATAATCTTTACCGATCACACCGGGCATTTTATTGATGTCTGTCGCCACGCTCTGTTGTACGTACGGGCATACTCCCGGGCAACGGAAGTAAATAAAATCCAGAATGACCGGACGCCCCTTGTGAAAATAATCACCAAGATGTACCTGATGACCTTCCGAATCAGTGAATACAGCGCTTAAGGGAAGTTGTGTTCCGGGTTTAGCCGTTATGCTTAAATTTTGGGCGTCCTGGTTTTGTTGTGCAGCGGACTGAATGTCACCGAAGTCATCGGCAAATATTTTTCCACATGCCAATGAGAATACCGCCACAAAACACATTACCAGCGTTATCCTGTTGATTAAATATTGCGTAAGCTCTGAGCAAAGCCTCTTTTGTGAAATAGATTGATTAGTCTTTACGGTCATAGCGACCTCCTCAACCGAAGGAGATTGGTGCAGTATTGTTTTCGTGATTAATAGCATTTAGGTATTTCTCAACAGCTTTCTGAATCTTAGCTTACTAGCCTCCAGACGTATCGGGAATCGGCGGCTGCGTAGCCTTACTGCTCTTATCACTGAGCGTATTAATGTACCAAATTATAGCATTTAGCTTGGTATCTTTGGGATCACTGGGATCCATAATCTGGTCAGATAAATCTGTCATAATTGGAGGGAACCCCTTTACTACCATGTCCTGATCGGGATGAAGGATCATGTACCTCAGGTATGCGTAATCCGCAATTACGGTTTTTCCATTCGTTAACTGCTGGGGATAACCGGCTACATTCTTTAATGTCGGTCCTATACCTTTGGAACCATCCACAGTATGACAGGCGCTGCAACCCACACTTTGAAAAAGTTGCTGGCCAAGCACGTGTAATGGAACCGCTGCCGCCGCTGGCGTGCTGCCTGATGATGTACTTGTCGGCGTCGCCGAAGACGGTGAAGCGGCAGATTGTGCGGCAGGAGGTGGTGGCGCCGCTGCAAACATTGGTGTGTTTACGGGACTTGTATAATCAGCAAGCACCGTTTGTTCCGCCGCATTTAGTCCAATCGTGGCCTGTGTATGGGCGCTATCCACGTAATGTGGCGCAAGATCCGCTTCCTGTTGTGCTTTTAATCCGGCCGCCCATGCGCCCAGATTGACCATTCGCTGATCTTCAAGCTGATACTGGTAATAGTGGAAATAGGCCATCAAAGGGATTACCAGAACCACAACCATAAGCATCAGGAATGATCCAATGAGCATAATGCCCTTGGCGTCCATATCATCAATCTGTGCGTGGGCGCCGGGTTCCGGGCGAATCGGAGAGGAAACATGTTCCGGCGGCAGGTGATGGGGGTTTGGATCTTGATCCATGATTGCACCTCAAATATTCTCAAAAGCCAGCGACTCAGACAAATGCGGGTCTTTGACCGGCAACAGCGGCTTGTCGCGCAATAGATAAAAGCTGTGGGAGAAAAATAAACCGCCTATCCCGACGATACATAGGATGTCCATCACGATCGCTTTAACGCTCAGCGGCGCCCAGAGAAGTTGCTGCATCTGCAGCGGCGCGTTAGTCATCAGATGATAGGGATTTTGTCCGCTGATCCAGTCGATAAGCCCCGGTGTATTGACCCAAAAACCGGGTTGAATCTGCCAAAACATATCCAGATAGCCAAAAAATAACAGCCACACGCACCAAAATGCCAGCGCTGCTTTGTTCCGCTTGACGTGCCGCGACATCAGCCCCAGGAACGGAATCAGAAAATGACCGGCCAGCAAGGCAATAGAAATAATGCCCCATGGCCCCAAATCACGGAAAAGGAAAAATCGCGTTTCATCGGGAACGTTGCCGTACCAGATCAACAGATACTGCGCGATGCAAATGTAGGCCCAGAACGTCATCCAGGCAAAAAGCCATTTGCCCAGATCGTGATAATGTTCCACGGTAACGGCGTTTTGCAGCCGGCCATTGCGCTGCAGCCACATCGACATCAGCGTAAGAACGGCATAAATGGTCATCACCGCCCCGGAGAAAAATAACAACGGGGCCGCATAGCTGAGCCATTTGGGCTGTAGCGACATCACCAGATCCGCTCCTACCAGGTTCATCACCCAGATCACCACAAGGAAGCACCATCCGCTTTGTTTTCGCAGCGCCAGGATGCGATCCACGCCGCCATTGCGATCCTGCATATAAGAAACGTGATAGTAATAAATGCTGATGCCGATCAAAATCGCAAAGTAGACCGCCATGCGAATCAGGAAAAAGTTCTGATTCAGATAACCGATTTTATTGGTCAGTTCCTGATCCGAACCCATGAACGAAGCATCAGTCCAGACATACAACTCTTTGAGCCCCAGGGCGATAGGAATAAAAAGAACCAGAAGCAGAACAAAATTGCAGCTTAAGGCTTCTGCAAGCCGCCGGAGCACCACGCTCCAGGAAGCCTTGAACAAATGATGAGCCAGGACAAAAAACAACGCCGACGAAGCGATGCAGAAAAAGAAACACCATGCAGTCAGGTAGCCGAACAAAAACTGCCGCCAATTGTCATGGAAGCTTTCACCCAGACACGTCGCGACAACCAGGGCCACAATGCCGATCACCAGCCGCGATCCGATGATGCGCGAACCAAGCTGCTGGAGATAAAGCTGACTTTGAGGCCCCGATTCAATTGCGCTGACAGGATTATTTTCCACGTTTGTCATGCTCCCGTTATTGCGATTCCGGAGAATTCAGTTGTTCACGGACATTCCGGGGCAATTGATCCACCGGCACCTGCTTTTGCGACATTTCCAGTGATCGTACATACGCCACAATCGCCCAACGATCAACGATTTGTATCTGATCCCGATAAGAAGCCATGGCGGCAATCCCATTGGTAATGATGTTGTAAACCATGCCGTCAGGCAAAGATTGAACTGCGGCACTGGTCAGATCCGTCGGTTCCACCCATGTCCCGGCGTTGGGATCGTTAGCGGCCCGTAACTGGTTGACAAATTCATTAACCGTGCCATCACCCTTGCCGTTATAGCCATGGCAAGGGGTGCAGAAAATATTAAACTCTTCCTGGCCGCGCTGAATGAATTCCGGCGTGACAGGAATCGGAATCCGAGAGACAAATTGTCCGTTGCCGTTGACCAGGTTCTGGCCGAACATAATGCTGTCATAATCGGCGCCGCTTGTAATTCGCACATTGTCGGCCGCAGCGTCATCGGGATGCACCTGCATTTCGGCAATATTCGGCAAAACCATATCTTCCTGCGCCAGCGTGCCAAAAACCTGCGGCCGCATGCCGCGATCATCCGCGAAAAGCGCGCTTTCTCTCAACGGTTTGAGATACGCCTGCTTATCCAAATCCTGAATAATCTCCAAGCGCGGCGTCGGCGTTCGCTGTTCACGCTTCAGCGCGATAATGGACAGCGGAATCAGCGCCAAAAGTATGATGTCGCCGTAGACGAAGAATTTTTTGGATGAGGCCTTCATAAGTTAATCCCAGACCTCCTCTACAGCGATCGCACCCAAATCACGAAACAGTTCGGCGGTATTTTTGGGGCTAAAGCAGGGATCGGTTGCCTCTACCGCGATAAAAAATCCGTCGTCGGTTGCGCGGCGGAAGCGCTCGATGGTAAACAAGGGATGGTGAAATCGCGGCAAGCCGGCCAAAATCCACAGCGTTACAAATGAAGTCACCACACCGGTTAAAACCATCGCCGGAAAAGCCACGGTGATATGCGCCGGCATTCCCCAGTAAGGTTTGCCGGAAAAATTCAATGGATAATCAAAAGCGTTGCAAAACCAGGCCAAACCGAATGCTCCAATCACCGCACTAAAGGCCGCGCCAAATACCACCCAGGGAAGAATAGTTGGTTTCACGCCCATCACCTCATCTAGTTTATGCACCGGAAACGGCGTGTAACAATCCCAACGCTTATAGCCGGCCTTGCGAAGGGCGGCGGCGGCTTCAACCAACGTCTGCGGATCGTGGAATTCCGCCAGAATGCCGTAAAGCTGAGGCTTTACATCAGTGGATGAAGTTGTGGTTGTGCTTTCATACATGGCTATTCACCAGATTTTAGCGCTTTCTTAACTTCACGATGCACGTCGGACTGCGGCAAAATCGTTTTAATTTCCGACATCGCTATGACCGGTAGAAAACGGCAAAACAGTAAAAACAGCGTCATAAACAGGCCGATGGTTCCAGCAAACGTGGCGATGTCCACCCAGGTCGGTGCATACATATGCCAGGACGACGGCACAAAATCGCGTTGCATGGAGGTTACGATAATGCTGAATCGCTCGCACCACATGCCGACCAGCGTCAGCATGACCGTAGGAATAATGATCCACCAGGTTTTACGCGCGTAACTGAACCAGAACACTTGTGGAAATACGCCGTTGAAGAAATACATGATCCAGCCCAGCCACCAGTACGGTCCGAACAGGCGGTTCATATAGGCATATTGTTCATAGAGGTTGCCGCTGTAATAGGCGATGAAAAACTCAATCAGGTAGATGTAGCACATGATCGAACTCATCACCAGCGCCAGCTTGCAAAGATTGTCGATGTGCCGCTGCGTGATGAAATCTTTCAAACCGAACAGCGAACGCGCGGGTATCGCCAGCAGCAATACGGTCGCAAAACCACTGAATACGGCCCCCGCGGTAAAGTAAGGCGGGAAAATGGTTTCATGCCAGCCGGGAACCTGCGATACCGCAAAATCCGTGCTGACCGTGGAACTCACACCCAACACCAGCGCTGTGGCGAACGCCGCAATCACCAGGGTGGCCCGTTCATAAATATGCCAGTGCCGCGCCGAACCGCGCCAACCCAGGGACAAAATGCCATAAATCGTATGCGACATGCGGCTTCGCGCCCGGTCGCGCAGCGTAGCCAGATCAGGAATCATGCCCAGGTACCAGAACAAAACTGAAACGGTGGTATACGTCATTACAGCCAAAGCATCCCAAAGCAGCGGGCTGAAAAAGTTGGGCCATATGTTCATCGTGTTCGGATATGGCGCCAGCCAATACGCAAACCATGGCCGCCCGACGTGTATCGCCGGATACAAACCAGCGCAAATGACGGAGAAAACAGTCGTGGCTTCCGCGAAGCGGTTGATCCCGGTGCGCCATTTCTGGCGAAACAGCAGAAGAATCGCGGAGATCAGGGTCCCGGCGTGCGCGATACCGACCCAGAACACAAAGTTAATGATGTCGAATGCCCAGAAGGACGGCGATTCATTTCCCCACACGCCTACACCGGTAAACACCTGGTAGCCAATCATGGCGCCCAGAACTCCTAGCAGCGAAACGGAAATGGCGAAACTGATGTACCAGGTCCGCGGCGGATGGGGAGATTCCAACGGACGGCAGATTTTCCGCGTTACTTCATGAAATGTCGCTTCCCCGGTAACCAATACAGGTTTGTTTACACCATCGTCCAGGGTGTTGTCGTATCCCGTTACCACAGGTGCGTTGGTCAAAATTGCGGTCATGGTTTAGCTTCCAAGCTTCTAAAAATCTTTTTATTCCGTACTCAATATTCCCAACGGCGCTTCGGCCAGCGCGGCATTGGGATTCCATATTTTCGGCAAATACTGCGTACGCGGTCTGGTGCCCAGATTTTCATTGAGAATACCGTAGCAGCGCTGCTGACTCTGGAGCACAGCGACGCGGCTCTTCGGATCGGCTTTGTTGCCAAACACCAACGCCTGCGTGGGACACGCCGCGGAACACGCCGGAGTAACTTCCCGGTCTCGTATGGACCGATTTTCGCGCTCGGCCACGGCTCTCGCCGTATCGATGCGCTGCACGCAGTATGTGCATTTTTCCATCACGCCGCGTACGCGTATGCTCACCTGCGGATTTTTTTGCATGGCGACCAGCGGATCCATTTCAGAACGCAAAAGGTTCGGCTTGTAAAGGTCCTTTAAGGTACCGCTGTTGTAATCAAAGAAATTAAACCGGCGAACTTTGTAAGGGCAGGCGTTGGCGCAATAGCGTGTTCCGATGCAGCGATTATACGTCATCATGCTCAGCCCTTCCTGGCTGTGCGAGGTAGCCGCGACCGGACACACCGCTTCGCACGGAGCATCTTCGCACTGCATGCATAAAACCGGTTCATGAACAGCGGCGGGAGTCGCGGTATCCGGGCCGCGGAAATACCGGTCGATGCGCAGCCAATGCATTTCGCGGCCATTGATTACCTGCTGCTTGCCCACGATGGGAATATTGTTTTCCGCCTGGCAGGCCAGCACGCACGCCGAACAGCCGATGCACGCCGTCAGATCGACAGCCATGGCCCATTGATATTGGCTCGAGAATTCCTGCTCCGACCAGAGATTGATGACGTAGGGCTTTTTATATCCCAGCGACGGATCTTTCTGGAAATCGGTGAATGCGGCCTGCTTGATCAAATCGGGAATGCGCGCCGCAATCGCCTTTTGGCTGACGGATTCGATTACGTGATGATTCTGCGTGGTCGCCAGTTCGTATTTTTCGCCGGTCGGCCTGGCGACCGCACCGGTCTGGCTGTTCATGCCGGCAGTGGTGCGTAATTTGTAAGCGTTAAAACCCGCCCCATTGCCGACGCTGCCGGCGGCGGTGCGTCCGTAGCCCAGGGACAGGGAAATCGAATTTTCCGGCTGGCCGGGCAGAACATAGACCGCTACTTGCAGAGTATTGCCGCCAAGCTGGATGTTGATTATCGGATATTCAAATGGGTTAAGCCCCAGCGCTTTGGCTGTATTTGGATTTAACAGCGCCGCATTATCCCAGGTAACGCGCGTCATCGGCTCGGGCAATTCCTGCAACCAGCCGTTGTTGGCGAAGCGGCCGTCATAGACCTTGGTATCCGGACGGAAAACCACTTCCAACGCCTGCGGCGAGAGCGCTGTTGCGGCGGATTGAGCCGTCAGTTTAGCCAGCGCCGCGGCCAAAGCGGTTCCCTCAGCCTGAGCATGACTTTCCGACCATGCAGTCCCTTCGATAAAGCCATCAAAGAGCGCTTTTTTGAATTTCCAATCGAGTGCGGAAATTCCCAGCGATCGCTGCACGATGCTGTAGCCATCCTGCAAAGAATCCTGCGTGATCAAGGCCAGCAATTCAATTTCGCTGCGTCCGCCGAAAATCGGTTCAATCAACGGCTGGATAATGCTGATGGTTCCGTCGAAGGTACGCACGTCGCCCCAGTTTTCCAGGTATTGGCTTCGCGGCAAATGCCAGTTGCATAACTGTGACGTTTCGTTGAATGAATCCGACAAATGAATCTTTGTGGATACTTTGGCCAGCGCCGCGGCGAAATCCAGATCGGCTGGAGCGTCATATACAGGATTGCCGCCAAGGATTACCAAGGTGTTAATCTCTTTGTTTTTCATGGCAGCGGTGAGTTGAGCGATCGCCGCCGTGTGCGTCGGCCGGTCCGGTTGCGGATCGGCATAATAATTCACCGTCCGGCCCGTGTTCTCCAAAGCTTCATTAAGAACAGCAACCAAAGCATGCAGTTCGGGCGGCTGGCCGGCGCCGGCGACAAGAACTGATTTACCTTTTGCCGCCGCCAGATCGGCCGCCATTGCAGCAATGATCTGCTGATCAACGTTTGGCTGCGCTCCGGCGCTGGGCAGGCGCAAGTCAACATTAACCGGGACTCCCTGCTTGTTAAGCTCCTGAGCCAACAACATGGCAATAGCCGGAATGTCCTTGGCCGCCGCAGCGATGCGATGGCGATTATTTTCCGCATGTGAGCCGGTCATGCTGAATGTGGATTCAATCACATAAAGACGATTCATGGATTGCGTTTGCGGCTTGCCGTGTTCGTCAGTAAGACGGCGGCCTTGGGCAAAATCACGCGCGAATTTCACGGACAGCGGATTACCGACAAACAAATCCAGGTCGAGAGATACAATAACCTCCGCCGCGGCGAGATTGGGTACGACCGATAGCGGCTGGCCAAACGCCAATCGCAAACCTTCGCGGACGTTGTCATAAGAGACTGGTTCATATTCGAACCACTGCGATTCGGGAAACAATTTGGCAAGCCGCAACCGCATATCGGCGATGCTTGGCGAACTCGAAGAGCCGGCAAGAACGGCTAACCCTTGGCCATTGGCCTTGTTTAAGCCGTCAAATTGCTGTTTCCACGCGGCCTGGAAATCATCCCATGTACTTTGGCTGGTTGTTCCGGCGTTATTAGATAGAACGCCGCGACTGCGATCCGGATCATATGTGCCCAGAATACTCGCCTGGCCATAAATGTCGCTGCCGCCGCGGTTGAGCGGATGTTTGGGATTGCCGTCAATTTTGACAGGCCGGCCGTCAATGCTGGTTACCAGCAATCCCTGCCCGATGCCGCCCAGATCCATGGCTGTAGCGTAATGCACCGGCGTACCCGGGTCGCGATTGGCCGGCATGTGCGCGTAAGGCGCCAAAGTTTCCGCAGGCCAGCGGCGGCAACCTGTCAGACCGGCCAGCGCAAATGAAGCACCCATGATTTTGAGGAAATGACGCCGGTTGGAGTCCAGCCATTCCCAGGCGCGCGATGTAAATTCACGCTGCACAAATTGACGAAACTCCGGCGTATCGGCCAGCTCGTCGAGGCTGCGCCAGTATTCCTTAGCGGGCAAATTGTCCGGCTTCAATGATGGCATAAGTCGCAATCCGTTAATACTTTGGTGTCGGGAATCTTGTACCTGGCAAGCAGATACGAGCCTAAATCTTTCGGCAACGTCTCAACCGTTAAACCCAGGTCCTGGGCCAGTTGTTGTTTATCATCGGGCGTCCAGTCGAGATTGGTAACTTCGTTACGCGGGCGCAGGTTCGGCCCGGGATCACGGTGGCAACTCAGGCACCAACCCATGCTCAATGGCTGTGCCTGGTAAACCTGGGTCATGTGATTCACCTGACCATGGCAAACCAGGCAACTCACTCCGGCATTCACATGGGCGGCATGGTTAAAATAGACATAGTCGGGCAGGTCATTGACTTTCTTCCATGGAATCGGCATACCAGCGAAGGCTGGATCGCCTGTGCCATAGCTGTCGCGTACGATCTGCAGGTTCGGATCCTTCGGGGCAATCGAGGTATGACAATTCATGCAGGTTTGTGTGGGCGGCAGTGTAGCGAAGGCGGCGCGCATCACATCGGTGTGACAATATTGGCAATTAATGCCTAATATCCCGGCATGTAATGCATGACTATAAGGCACGGGCTGCACAGGTTGATAGCCAACGTTTAATGTGCGGGCATTGGCCCCATAACCAATTAATACGATTACATATAAAACCGCCAAAGGCACAACTACAAAAATGCCTGTGGTAAGCGTATTCGCCCATTTAGGGAATACAAAAAACTGCTTTTCACTCATAGCTTTTGCATCACAATCTCAACTGACCCTGCAGAGCAAACCGCTTTGCCTACTCGCCCCCGGCGAGGTTGTGAAAGATTGCACAAAGTCCAGGGAGATAGTAATGGGACTGTTTTGCCTCGTCAACGGGACAGCGGAAGGGCTTTTCAGAAGCCCAAATATACCGCAGTTCCATTGATCCCGAAGCCGAATTGAACCAGAGAGTCCTGGCTAAACTCATTCTGGATGGGTGTACCGGTGGTGACTCTGATCGGAAACACGGCGGTGGGCAGAGCGGGATGGAGCCAGTTGTGCAATCTCGATCTGAAGGAACTGGCGGCCCGGACGCCGGAAGAATTTGTGGACATTGCCGTGAAACTGGCCGGCGATCCGCCGCGACTGGCGGAGATTCGCCGCACGCTGCGGCAACGAATGGAAGCGTCGCCATTGATGGACGCCAAACGCTTCTCACGCAATGTCGAGGCGGCGTACCGGCAAATGTGGCGAAAATGGTGCGGCGCGATGGTAAACCGCATCCAGAGCGGGTGATCGGGTGAGTGATGCCAGTTGACTTGGCCGCCAGCGGACGATAGAAGCGTGCCGTAGTATTTCGAACATCACCCACCAACTTATCGGAAAAAAAGGAGCGGCCTGGCGTGAAAAGCATTCTCATTGAAGGCTGGCGTTTTCTGCCCCATTCTTATGCCATGGTCAACCAATTTCAATGCCTGGAAATGCTCCGCCGGCCTGATTTGAAGCTCTATTTTCGGGATATGCCGTTTGTGCGTCCCGACTGGCGGCAGGTGCGGGGACTTTTCGACGCCGCGCAGGAAGAACGCCTTGCCGGCCTGCGCGAACCGGGCGCGGATGAGCCGGTGGACGCGGTTTTTCGCATCAGTTTTCCTTATAATTTTTCACCTTCCAAAGCGCCGCGAACGGCCGTCTTCGGCACATCGGAATTTCACGCGGTTCTAAAACGCGACATCGCGGGTTCCAGGGAATTACGCGAGGCGATGCAGGAAACGACTTGCGTTGTTATCACCTCGTCAAACTGGTCGAAGGCGGGTTTTCTCGCCAGCGGGGCCACGGAAGAGCGCGTGTTCGTCATACCCCTTGGAATTGATCCGGAAATTTACCATCCTATTGCAGACGAAGCACGAAAAACGCTGCGCAAGCAAGTGAAGCTAAATGATGAATTTGTTTTTCTGCACGTCGGCGCGATGACGCCGAATAAAAATATCCCGTTTCTGCTTGAAGCTTTTGCGCGGGTCTGCGAACGGCACAAACATACCCGGCTGATCCTCAAAGGCATGGATATGCTGTACAACTCCAGGCAATTGCTGGAGACATCGGCCAAAGGACTGACCCAGGCCCAGATCAATCTCATCCAGTCACGCGTGATCTATCAGGGTGGAGTCTATTCCAATTCTGCCATGGCGGAACTGTATCAACTGGCCGATGCGTACGTGACTCCGTATGCCGCTGAGGGATTCAATATGCCGGCATTGGAGGCGGCGGCGTGCGGATTGCCGCTCGTTTGCACCAACGGCGGCTCAACGGACGATTTTACGACGGCGGATTTTGCACTCAAGATCGAGTCACAAATCACGCCATTCTTTGAGTCAGGATATCTGCAGAAGGCATTGGCGGTCAAAAAGGAAAGCCTTTATCACTCGATGCTCAAGGTCATTGAGGATGCGGACTTTACCGCCGGGGCGCGGCGGAAAGGACCGGAATTTATCACGGCGCATTTCACATGGAAGCACGTCGTCGATCAACTGCTGAACATTCTGCTACCGGAACGAGCAACGGCGCCGTGACGTTCACCACAGAAAACTTATTTCACCACAACGAAACGATGACACAATGATTTTGGTCCACGAATCCGCAGATTACGCAGATGAACGCAGATTTATATGTTTTTACTTTTTACTTATTTATACTATGCCCTATGGCCTATGGCCTTATCATCCCTGTTATTTTGGGCCTCCTAAGCGTTACAACGTTACAAGGTCTTGTTTTATAGAGTATTTCGCACTTTCTGATCCGTAACAGGATCAGTGCTTGTTACGGCTTTAAAAGTAGAGGAAACATCTATATTTTCAGGGGTTGTAACGTTGTATCGGTTTGATTTTCCCAACGGGGGCAAATACCTCTCGAAAGCCTTACAGAATGCAGTCAAAAAATACCCTTTAGCGATTTTCTATTAAGTTGGAGTTAAACCACTTATTTTGGGCCTCCTAAGCGTGACAGCGTGACAATCCCTTAATTTCCAGCACATTTTGCATTTTTTCAACCGTGACATCATTTTCATTTGTCACACTTAAAAAGTATAAATAAACCCTATATTTACCGATGTTGTCACGGTGTCACGGTTGGATTTTTCCTGCTTTAGAGCAGTTCCACTCCAGCTATAGCGTCTGCGTCGCTTAAAGCGACCCTTCGGGTTGGCACAGACAGGGTCGTCCGCTGCGTCATCGCTGAGCGACGGG
>Ga0335074_10003470_pt1 | contig 21567 bp, 21 predicted proteins | sample Lox_Sample_23_FD_206715 | JGI IMG/M metagenome (GOLD analysis project Ga0335074, IMG submission 206715) | Soil microbial communities from Loxahatchee National Wildlife Refuge, Florida, United States - Lox_Sample_2.3 | ecosystem: Environmental > Terrestrial > Soil > Wetlands | place: USA... | reverse complement strand
TTCGACGGACTCCGCAAGGCGCTGGCTGAGAACCGGGCGCAGTTCTTTCTCGATGTCCCTACCGGTCCGTTTTACGGTTTCAACAGGCCCGGCGCGAAAGTCTCGCAGGGAACTATCCAGAACTGGTGGCGTCAGGGGATGATCGGCAGCGCGCTCGCTCACTACGAAGGCATCAAGGCTTTCTCCGAGACAGACCAAACGGACGACCTGAAGGCGATCACAGTGCCGACCCTCGTGATGCAGGGCGACGATGACCAAATTGTGCCCTACAAAGACGCATCCTTGCTGCAGGCGAAGTTGCTCAAGAATGGCACGCTCAAGATTTACCCCGGCTTCCCTCACGGCATGATGACCACGAATGCCGACGTGATCAATGCGGACCTTTTGGCATTCATCCGAAGCTGAGTCCCTGCGGGGCCGCATTAAGCGGCCCCGCTCCTGCCGCCAGGTGCAAGGCTGATTGAGAAGTTGCGATTAGCTGGCCTCGACCTGTCCGGTTCTAGCGGCATCGACTGCCCACTGGCGCTCAAGCGGCCCGATACGGGCGCCTCAGAAGATAAGAAGGAGAGAAACGATGAAGACGAATAAGGCAGCCTGGATATTGGTTCTGGCAACACTGGCCCTTACCCCAGTCGCGCGGGCTCAGGAAAGCACGCAATCGACGCAAACCGCAGTGCAGGCCGACACATCCTCGAACTCTGATGAACAAAAGAACATACAGGAATACATCGAACTCATCCGCACCGATGTGCGGCAGCGAAAAGCGGAGACCTTAGCGGCGCTCATGCAGCTAAACGCTGCGGATGCCGCAAAATTCTGGCCAATCTACGCTGAGTACGACGCAGAATTGACCAAGCTGAATGACCTGAGGGTGGCGAACATTCAAGAGTATGCACGTACATACGACCAGATGACGGATGCAAAGGCGGACGAACTAATTCAGAAAGCGTTGGAGTATCGCAAGCAACGGCCTGAACTCGTCGCAAAATACTATGAACGCGTCAAGCAGGTGTTGGGCGCAACCACAGCTGCTCGCTTCTTTCAGATCGAAGATCAGTTGCTTTCGATTATCGATTTGCAGATTGATTCTTCTTTACCCATAGTTGACAAGAGCTCGTAGCGTTCTGGAGAAGAGGAGATCAGAGATGCGAAAAATGATGATCGTGGCCTTGACGATTCTGACGGCGTTGGGATCGGCGATGGCGCAAACGAACGCCGCGGCGAAGGATGACAGACAAGTCACCATTCCAGCAGGAACCCGGATCTTGATTCGGATGATAGATTCGGTGGACTCCAGAGAGCAAACCGCTCGCTACCGTTTTACCGCGAGTCTCGAGACAAATCTGCAAGTCGGAGATGTGGTGGTGGCGCCCAGGGGAACAATAGTTTACGGCCGTCTCGATTCGGCTTCATCCGCCGGCAGAATATCGGGCAGTTCGGAATTAATACTGGAGCTGACCGATATCGTGATTGACGGTACAGCATATCCGCTTGTAACCAGCACATATGAAATCCAAGGAAGCGGCAAGGGCTCGAAAACAGCGGAAGATGTTATCGGTGGCACAGGCTTGGGCGCGTTGATCGGTGGGTTGGCAGGAGGAGGGAAGGGAGCCGGGATTGGTGCGCTTGCCGGAGCTGCCGGTGGCACAGCCATCGCCGCTTCCAGAAGAGGCCAACAGCTCTCGATTCCCAGCGAATCTTTGCTGGAGTTCTGGCTTGAACAACTGGTGACATTACCTGTGAAAAACCACGTTCCAGCCCCAGCCGACTCGCCGAGTTGAGCCAGGGCCACCACCACAACAATGTCACAGGAGATGTGCCAGATCGAAAGATGGCCGTCAGGCCAATAGTGGAAATCATGATCTTGAGCGGCCTCGCTTCACCTCATCTCCAGTTAGCGGGCATAAACGTCGAACCGGAGCGATGGGTATTTGTGTCAAGGAACAGGGTTGTAAGCGTCATTGAAAGATCCCGGCAATGTCTTACGGTTAAAGTCGAACTTACAGACTGCACGTTCGGTCGTTGCTATTGATCTTTGCGGTGACTGACAATGTGAGTTAAAGCTACGTTTGTAGACCGGATTGTGTTTGTAGAAATCCATCCTCCCGCTTGCTCGCCTAAGACCATCCTCAACATTCCTATTAGAGCAACGATAGGCGGCGTAGGATTCTTGACCCGAATGAGTCCATATACAATACCCACGATCAGGCCCACGGCGAATGAGATGAGCAGTGCTTTCATTTCCAGACCCCTTTAGTCGCTCAAAGGTCGGCGATGTTTTCTGTTTATCGCCCTATTCGAAACTCAGCACCTGCTTCGCCTTTGCCTGTCTGGTAGCTACGCGACTGTATGCTTCCACAGCCCTCTCAAACGGAACGATTTCGATCGGCGGTGGTCTCAATACTCCGGTTTCAAAACCGGGCTGTAGCCCGTCCTCGATCTCCGCCACCTGTTCCGATGTGAGTCCATAACTATCAACCCCAAGCAGCCGAGAAGAATTGTGATAGAAGTCGACGAGGTTGAAACTGACGCGCGGATCTCCCGCACTTGAGATAACCACCTGCCGTCCCCCGATCCTGAGCGATTGCAACGCCGGCTCGAATAGCGGCCCGCCCACGGTATTAAGAACAACATCGATTCCCTTACCCGCCGTCAATTCCAAAACCCTCTCACGAAGATCTTCGGTTTTGGTATTGACGACCGACTCGGTGCCGGCAATGGGATCGGAACTGGTATCCGCGCCAATCACGTGCACCTTCTTCCAATTTGCAATCTGTGTCGCTGCCTGTCCCACGGCGCCACGAGCGCCCACTATCAGAATGGTCTCGCCAGGCTGGATTTGAGCTGTGCTTACCAGAGATGCCCAGGCCGTAATATAAGGAACCCCGATCGCTGCCGCTTGCGCAATACCCAACGGCTTCGGTTTGAGCGATAGCGTCTCCACCGGGACAACGACATATTCGGCGTGAGAACCATCATCGACGATACCGAGATTCGGGCAACTGCCCCATATCTCTTGGCCTTCGTGCCGCATCCCCTTTACAACAACGCCCGCAAAGTCGCGGCCGGGAGTTCGCGGCAGGGTTGTGCGCTTAAAGTGTCCTGCAACATTCCCAATGTCACTGGGATTGATCGCTGCAACCTTCACCAAGACAAGTGCTTCTCCCTCGCCCGGTTCAGGAATTGCGACTTCCTCGATTCGCAACACCGACGGCGGTCCAAACTCGGCAAAACGCAAGGCTTTCATTACGTTGGTATTCATGGTTCTCCGGTCCGCGTTGAAACGGCATCAATTTTCAGTTTATCCTGCGCGTATTCCATCATCGTAAAGACATTGAGTTAGTCCTGCGCTGCACTGCTGAAGGCGAAGTTGCTCGAGCATGAGAGGCTCAAGATCTACTCCGCCTCGCTCACGGCATGATGACCATGCATGCCGACGTGATCAATGCTGACCTCCTGGCATTCATCCGAAATTAGTATTAAGCGTTCCTGGGAGGCATTTCCAAGTAGGACTCCCGCTGCTTCTCAAACAAGAGGCTTCAACTCACTCATAACTGTCGGAATGAGCTCTGCAACAGTTGGGTGAATGTGCATGGAGTGTGTAAGCAGCGAGGCCGGCTGCCGTGCATACATGGCGGTGAGTAGGCAGTGAATGGCCTCGTCGGCTCCGGTCCCGAAAATTGTGGCTCCCAGAATATGATGGGTATCAGCGTCAACTAGAACTTTGATGAACCCGAAAGTCTCGCCTTTCTCAATTGCACGACTCACTCGCGTCATGGGACGCACTCCGATTAACGCTGAATGGCCGCTCTTACGGACCTCCCTTTCAGTCATCCCCACATGTGCGAGTGGAGGATCAAGAAAGAGCGCGTGGACCGGGATGCGATCGCTCACGCGGCGCGACGCTCCCGCAAAAAGATTGTCGGCTACGATTTCGTAATCGTTATAGGCGGTGTGAGTAAAGGCGCCGCGGCCATTACAGTCGCCAAGTGCGTAAATTCCGTCCGCGCTGGTGCGCAGTTGATCGTCCACGGTGATGAACCCACGTTCATCGAATGCGATTCCTGCTGACCGCAGATTGAGATCATCCGTATTGGGTCTGCGTCCAACGGCCAGCAGCACATGCGACCCCACAACATGCGGAGCGCCTTCATTGCACTCAAGGCCCGTTAGGACATCGTTTCCTGTCATTTCAAAATGAATGCAGTTGGCGCCGGTACGAATCTCAATGCCTTCGGCTTGGAAGACCTCCCGGATCACTGCGGACGCATCTTCATCTTCCTGCGGCGCGAGACGCGCATTTCGTTCTACGATGGTCACGCGTGAGCCAAAACGTCGAAACATCTGCGCGAATTCGAGTCCCACATAGCCGCCGCCAATCACGATCAGATGACTCGGAAGCTCCTCAAGATCGAGAATTGTCGTGCTCGTCAGATATGGGATGGAATTGACTCCCCTGAGGTCTGGAACCGCAGGTCGTGCGCCCACATTGAGAAAGATCTGGGGGGCCCCAAGCACCGTGTCGCCAACGTGAAGCTCTCCCGGTGATTCAAACGACGCCGTTCCCTTGAAGATCGTTAGGTTCCCCGTCCGGCTCAGCCAACTCTCTTGACCGTGTCGAGATCGCAAAACGATCTGCTCTGTTCGGGCTCTCACCTCGCGCAGATTTACACGAACAGAATCCACATGAACACCAAAGTCGCTTGCGCGGCGCGCAAGGTGCGCCGCACGGGCGCTGGCCACCATTGCCTTGGTCGGTGTGCATCCAATATTGACACACGTTCCTCCAAAGAGCTTACGCTCCACGAGAGCGACCGTGCGTCCGCTTTCCGCAAGTCGCACTGCCAGAAAGGGGCCGGCCTGGCCAGCCCCGACGATGATTGCATCGAAGCTTTGTTTCATGCGAGCCTCAGCAGTGCAAACAGTGCGATTGCGATGCCGATAGCATCTTCGAGAAGAGCTGCGGATAAATCGCGGCCAAATGCCGCAGCCAGTTTCGCGCGCATGGCAGCTCCCCCTAGGGTCCCAACTTCTGCGCCAACTGCGCCGCAGAGATATCCGAGGAGAAGCATGTGGTTCGAACTGCCCACAGTGGCGCCTACCAGGCAACCGCTTGCAACTCGTGTCAGGAAAGCGGAGGGCGTCCTGCGGCTGGGCGTTTTAGGCAATTTGTCAGCGATCAGTTCCCCAATTGCCAGTACCGTGAAGATGAGAACGGAGTACTTGCTGCTCATGAATGCAAGCGGCTTACCGGAAAGATCGAGAACTCCGTAATTTGCGCACCAACTGACGATCGCCAAGGGCATCATAGAGCGTAGTCCCGATACCAAACCGATCAAGATCGTACAGATTATCGCCATACGCGCTCCTACATCCTTAAAGCTTTGTTCTCAAGTCCGCTTCGAGTCGAGGTTCCTCACGGTAGATCTGCGCCAGGCGCAAAACACAGTTAGAATGGCCGAAACATTGAGCAAGAACCCCAGAAAATGTCTCATCCAGGGAACACCCACAGGTACAATGCGCGTTCGCTCTTGGTGATAGAGTTCATCAAATCCACAATTCAAAACTTGTAACCTGTCCAAAGCGCCCAGTAGTTCAAATTGCGGCCGGGTTGCGTTTGCTTAAGAAAAGTACCGGCATAGAAGATTCCATAGTCTCCCTGGAACCAAAGGTGGTGAGTCGCCTGCCAGTGGACCTCAGTGCCAGGCCTGTCACCTACAAATCGGGCGCGACTACCATCTGCAGCTCTGATCAGGAATCCGGGTACGGCATAGACGCCGTCGTCCAGGCTCTGTCTCCATTGGAATATCCAGTCGAAAGACAACGAAACGTTTTGCGGGGCTGATAATTCCACGTGAGGATGAACGTCAATAAAATTGATTGGTCCTGGACCTGTTGTTGCGAGCACACCGAAGTAATTGCCTTTGGGGTAAAGCGGATTGAAGGTGCCCAACGTGTTCGTCGCTGGATGATCTCCGCTCGAAATGTCCGCCTTCGTGCTAAATCGTGGTTTCAATGGAATTGTGGGAATCCTGTAACCCGTCTCCGAGGCGACGGTCCAGGCTCGAATGTCTGCCGTTCCAAAACTGCCGGACTGCCAAAGTGCTTCATCGTCGAAATCCCAGCCAGGACGTTCGCTCGCGACGGGTTTCGATACTCGCCCGCCCATGGATTGGCGGACTTCATGTGCCGTTCCTCTCTGGAACGCGCCGTCCTTGCGATCCTGGCCTAAGTAGTAAAGGTCCAGCTGCATTCTGTCCGGTATTGAACGCGTCGCGTAGGCGCCCCAGAAACTCACGGTGTGATCCGGTGTGTTGTCAAAGAATCCTGGATTGTCTTCGTCGGGCCGCATCGCAAACCCGTCTAGCTGCCACTCATGTGCTTGGACGCGTGCCAGGAAGCCATCGAAGCTCAGCCGTACATTGGGTCCCTCGCGCACATCTACGAGCCGGCCTGATCCATACTCGAGTTCCTGTCGGCCGGCTCTAACATGAACCGAACCCCATGATTTTGCGCCACCAACATCGAGGAACCCCGCTTGAAAATCAAGTCTCTTCTCGTCGATTGGCCGAGGACCTCCCGCTCGCCAGGAGTTGATCCCACTCTTCAATTCAAGGAACGTGCGGACATGAGGGCCATAATGCAGATCGGCATAGAGCATGTATCTTTCATTGAGATAACCGTTCCAGAAAGGCGACTGGCCCCAATTGTCATTGCCAATTTGTTCCCAAACTTCTCGCGCCTCGCCACCAAAGGTGAGGTACCAGTCTTTGGTGTTTTCCCGCAGAGGAATATACTTGATCGGATCCCAGAAGTCCTGGCGCAGGCTTTTGTCTTGCAGGAAGCTCCAATTCTCGTCCTCCCTTAGCAGCTTGTAGCCCCTGTCCGGGGCAGACGCGGGCTCACTCTGCTGAGCTGACAGCACTTTAAGTGCCGAACCGACTAGCAGAATGACTGCTATTGTGCAAAGAGTCTTGGTCAAAGCAGTTTCTCATTCCGCTCGCGGCAGCGCGGAAGCCCGCTCTGCCATTTTGACAGGTGGATCCCAGCACTTGCCGGAAAGGCATGTCGCCGCCGCGTGAGCCACATTTGCGTTCCTGGTGTGAACCCAAGCACCTACCTGTTCTCCTATCACCATGCCGAGCAGTCCAAGCAGGGCAATGATGGGTGGTGCTGGACTCTTCACCTTAATGAATCCATACAGCAGGCCCACAATTGCTCCGACTGCAAATGATATGAGCAGATCCTTCATCGCACTCCTCCTCCAATTTTGTGAACTGCGGCTCCCGAGATGCATTCGGTCAGAACGCGAAACAGTCACATCCCAGACCCCAAATCGCTTCACCTAACTTGTGCCGATTCGGCATATCCTGCGAGTGTCCTTCGCAGTGATGAACAATTGCCCCGGAGGTGGCCGAGCCCACCTGGTGATATCCCCCATAATGCGCAGTCGGAGCCCAGTCCTGCGCTGCCGGCAGCGGTGGCGGAGCCAGTGACTGAAAGTCGTGGCTCGCGTGAACAACTTCTCCTCCCACCACCGTCAATTGCGATTCAAGATGCTTGATCTGCTCGGCCGGGATCTTGAAGTAGTCGTCGGTCAGCACGGCGAAGTCCGCCATCTGACCCTCGTACAGACCACCTTTCGCGCCGTCCTCAGTCGAGAACCAGCTACTCCCTTGCGTATAAAGCCGCAGCGCCTCTTCTCGTGTCAATCGGTTCTTCTCGGGGTAAAGTTCCAGCCCTCCAACCGTCTTTCCAGTCACGAGCCAGTAGAGGCTCACGAATGGATTGAAACTGGCGACGCGTGTACCGTCTGTCCCAGCCCCCACCGGTACACCCAGTTCTAGCATTCGTCGGATTGGCGGCGTTCTGCGCGCTGCCGCCGCACCGTAACGGTCGACAAAATACTCGCCTTGAAATGCCATGCGATGCTGGACGGCAATTCCGCCACCCAGCGCAACCACTCGCTCGATATTTCGATCACTAATTGTCTCGGCGTGATCCAAGAACCAGTGCAATCCCTTGAACGGGATATCACCGTTTACCTTCTCAAAAACATTGAGAAAACGTCCTATCGATTCGTCATAGGTTGCGTGCAGACGATACGGCCAACGTGCCGCCGCAAGATGGCGAATGACTGCCTCAAGTTCGCCTTCCAACACTCCGTCCAGGTCCGGCCGCGGTTCAAGAAAGTCTTCGAAGTCAGCAGCTGAAAACACAAGCATCTCGCCGGCGCCGTTCAGACGGAAGGTGCTGTCTCCCTGGTGAAGTTTCGTAATGGATGTCCACCGCTCGAAGTCTTCCAGTTCATGCTTGGGGCGCTGTGTGAAAAGGTTATAGGCAACCCTCGCAGTCATCTGATTGCGGCGATGCAGTTCGGTGATCACACCATAGTCGTCGGGATAATTTTGAAATCCTCCGCCTGCATCAATTGCGCTGGTCACGCCGAGGCGGTTCATTTCACGCATGAAGTGCCGCGTCGAGACAAGTTGGTCCTCAAACGGTAGGAGCGGTCCCTTTGCGAGCGTGGAGTAGAGGATTCCCGCGTTTGGCCGTGCGATCAGCAGGCCAGTCGGATTGCCGTGCTTATCGCGCTGAATCTCTCCACCTGGAGGATTTGGGGTGTCCTTCGTATATCCCACAGCGCGGAGAGCCGCCGCATTCAGGAACGCGCGATCATAGAGGTGCAAAACAAAGACTGGCGTCTCCGGCGCAACCGCGTTGATTTCGTCAAGCGTCGGCATACGACGTTCAGCGAACTGAAATTCGTTCCATCCACCTACCACGCGTACCCATTGCGGGGCCGGAGTGCGCGCCGCCTGCTCTTTGAGCATCCGAAGCGCATCGGCCAATGAAGGCACTCCGTCCCATCGAAGTTCCAGGTTGTAGTGCAACCCGCCCCGAATGATGTGCAGATGCGAGTCGTTCAGCCCCGGAATGACTGTTTGGCCACGCAAGTCGATGGTCTCCGTGTCGGGTTTCTTCAAGCGAAGAACCTCGGAGTTTCTTCCCACCGAAGAGATCTTCCCCTCCTCTACGGCAAAGGCCTCGGCGAAATATGGCTTTGAATTGGTCGCAATCTTGCCGTGATGAAAGATTCTGAGATTTCCCATGGACGCCTCCGCATGTATGGTTTTGTCGAGGGGTAAGGGCCGGCCGATCCACCGGCCCTGTGCTTGGGTTCGCTAGCCGTGAACCAACTCCGCCGAAACTTCCCAACCGGGGTGAACCGTGGCCGGGGCACCGTGGACCATTGTGTAGGCGTATTCGACGCCCATGCCGTAGCCACCGGCATGGTGCTTCACGACATCAATTACAGCGTCGTAGGTTTCGCGGTGGGCCCAGTCGCGCTGCCATTCGAGCATCACCTGAATCCAGGTGACTGGCTTCGCTCCTGCCTGCTCAACTCGGCGCATCGCCGCAAGATGAGTCTTTTCGTCCAGATCGCCACAGAGGTCCTCGACGACGTAGACTTCATAGCCGTCGTGAATCGCCTGGATGGTGGGGAATGCGACGCACACTTCCGTCCAAAGGCCAGCAAGCACGATCTTCTTGCGCCCCGTCTTCTTCACCGCAGACACGAACTTCTCGTCATCCCACGAGTTCATGGTGCTGCGCTCAATCGGCGTTTGACCGGGATAAACTGCCTGCAATTGAGGCCAAAGGTTCCCGCTGAAGGCCTTCGTTTCGACAGTGCTCAGGATCAGGGGAACATCGAAGATCCTCGCGGCCTTGGCGAAGCCGACAACGTTGTTGATGAGTGACTGTCTGTCGATGCTGGTAACACCAAACAGCATCTGCGGCTGGTGGTCAATGAGGGTGATGACACAGTTATCCGGCGTCAGCAGCCCCTTTTCACTTCTTGGTTCCAGTTTCATGTTTCCTCCATTTCCTTTGCATATTCGTGAAGGTGGCTCGCTGACTCTTGCATCGGCTGAGTCCAAATTCCCGGTGATTCTCGCGGTAGTTGCGACTCGGCTCACATGCCACACCGAGTCAGGAGTTTCTTCCTCAATGGGTTGAACCGTTCAGCCAGGTCCTGACATTCACGTCGCTGAAATGGCGTTCGACAACCGTGCATCTTAGAGCGACGGCCGACGTTCAACGAACGCGATAGTAGCAAGAGGAAGGGACCATGGATATTACATGTTTCTGGTAGTTACATCTGGATAAGGCTTTGGGAGAATGTTATAGGCAAGGGCTAGGGAATACGTCCGCCTCGTCCGACCCCTAGTTCATATGTACGGGCTCGGATGCAGAGACCAAAATCGGATGATGTCGAATTACGAATGTGCGTCGGAGGAATTCATGCCGGAACCAATTGTCGGACTTCACCACGTAACAGCGATTGCCTCGGATCCGCAGCGCAACCTCGACTTCTACTGCGAGGTACTCGGCCTTCGTTTTGTCAAGCGGACCGTGAACTTCGATGATCCTGGTTCCTACCATTTCTATTTTGGTGACGATATCGGTTCGCCAGGCTCAATCCTGACGTTCTTCGCATGGCCGCAGGCCTCAAGGGGACGTGTAGGCACCGGAGAAACATCAGCCGTTGCATTTTCCGTGCCCACCTCCTCGCTGCGCTATTGGGAGCAGCGCATCCTTGCTGCCGGATCTCCCGTGGAGCATGCTGGCGAACGCTTTGGCAATTCCGTCCTCAGCCTAGGCGATCCCGACGGCATGCGCATCGAACTCGTTGGCTCGGATAATCCCTTACAGGTAGTTGCACCTCGCACAAGCGATATTCCCGCCGAGCACGCGATCCGGGGATTCGATGGAGTCACTCTCTGTGAGGCGGGCTCCGAATTGACCGCGCAGGTACTCGAGAAGATGGGTTTCGAGCGGGCTGGTCGGGAAAACAATCGCATTCGGTTTATTTCTCCGACGACTGCTCCGGGGAACCGCATCGACATTCTCGTTCAGGAGCAGCGTGTCCATGGACATATGGGTGCGGGAACCGTGCATCACATCGCGTTCCGGGCGCCGAGCGACAGTGCACAGCTTGAGTGGCGCGAGTTGCTTGTTCGAGTGCCCTTGAGCGTCACATCCGTGCGCGATCGAACTTACTTCCATTCCATCTATTTCCATGAGCCTGGCGGCGTTCTTTTTGAAATTGCCACTGACCCACCGGGATTCGCGATCGATGAACCGGTCGAGAATCTCGGCGAAGCGCTCAAACTGCCGCAGTGGCTTGAAAACCGCCGCGCGGACATTGAACAGGCTCTTCCGCCAATTCAATTACCGCAACTGCGAAAAGAGCAATCAAATGCCTGACCCACATGCAAACATGCCGGTTGCTCATGCCGGCCACGATCTCAAAGGTGCGAGTTGCGCGGTGATTCTTCTGCATGGTCGTGGCAGTTCGGCAGAAGACATTATTGGGCTTGCGAAGACATTCTATGACGAACGCATCGCCTTCCTCGCCCCACAGGCCGCGAACCACACCTGGTATCCGTACTCTTTTCTCGCGCCGATCGAGCAGAACGAGCCGTGGCTGTCTTCAGCTATCGCGAGGGTTGAGAGCCTGATTCAGAACTGCGTGGCCGCCGGCATTCAGCGTAGCAGCGTCGTGGTTTGCGGATTCTCTCAGGGCGCGTGTCTTGCCAGCGAGTCCATCGTCCGCCATCCTGCGCATTATGGGGCGCTCATTGCATTCACCGGGGGCCTCGTCGGTCCATCCGATCTTGAACTCCAGCATGAGGGGTCGTTAGCGGGCACGCGAGCGTTATTTAGTTCAGGAGATCCCGATCCTCATGTGCCCTGGTCCCGTGTCGAAGCTTCTGCTCGCGAACTGGAGCGAATGGGGGCTCTAGTCGAAATCATGCATCACTCTGGAAGACCGCACACCATTGTAGATGAAGAGTTGGAGGTTGCTCGTTCCTTAATCTTCTCTCTGTTTTGAATTCGGTGGGCCGTGTTATTCAATGGGTTGAAATGCTCTCATTCTTTTTGAGGAATGTCTGAAGAAAAACGTGGGCACTATCCTTGATCCGGAAAGCCCGAACCACAGAAACGTGAGGAGATCTCTTATGCGCGCACTTCAATCCACGTTTCGCTTTGGCGCCGTGGCGATTTTGATTTTCTGCGTTTCAGCGGGTCTGACGCAAACGCGCCCTGCGAAAGCGACGCCCGTTGTTGCCGTCGGTTCACAGTACGATACAACCCACGTCTACGTCGCGCCAGGAGACGTCGGCGCCTTCGTGAAGGCCTTTCTTGGTACGTTTGGAGGCGCCAGCACAAAGCAAGTCGTGGTCACCGTAACACCGACTCCGAGCAGTACCAGCTCGCAACTTCTGCAGACTCCTGTAGGCACAGTTTCGCTGTTTGGATTCAAGACTCCCGTTCCGTATCCCTTCGGTGCGGAAAGGACTGGCTATCTTGTCACCGATCTCGACAAAGCGATCTTGGCTGCCAAAGCCGACGGTGCTGACGTACTTGTCGCTCCGTTTCCTGACCCCATTGGGCGCGATGCAGTCATTCAGTGGCCAGGCGGAATCAACATGCAGCTTTACTGGCACACGACGAAACCCTCATACGCGGCATTTCAGACAGTTCCCGAGAACCGTGTTTATGTTTCGCCCGTCCGTGTCGCCGACTTCCTTCGAGACTTCCTTGCCTTCTCACATGGCAAGATCGTTTCGGATAATCCTCACGCGCCTGGCATTGAGATTGGCCGACCAGGTGAGACATTCCGACGTGTCCGCGTCGAATCTCTTTTCGGCAAGCTTACGGTCTTTGTTACCGATGGCCATCTGCCTTACCCATATGGACGCGAACTCAGTGGCTATGAGGTCTCAAGCTTGACAGAGACGCTCGCAAAGGCTGAGTCGCTGGGCGCGAGAATTCTTGTTCAGCCATATTCCTCGAGTGGGCGGATTGCTGCCATCGTCGAATTTCCTGGCGGATACGTTGCAGAGATTCACGAGATAAGCAAGTAGCGCTCGCTGCCCAAGTGGCTGCGTGGCAGTGCGTGGTTATGCCACGTGCCTGGACCTGCCCGCGCTGAAGTAGTTCAACTGAGTTCCGCCTGGCGCAATGACACTCGGGGTCACGCCCCCCGATGTGGCTTACTGCACTCATATTCCGTTCTCTTCCCACCATGCATCTTGTCTTATTTCCCTGACATGAACATGTAATTGTCCCGTCGTCGATCGGTCGGTACTCTCGATTTGAACGGAGCAGATCATTCGTGCCAACGTCGAATGTTGATTGCAATTTCAAACCTTCCCAATTTAGGAGTGACTCATGAGTGACAACAAGAAAGCGCTAACCGTCCAGGAAGCGACCTTTAACTTGCTGAGGAAACTGGGGCTGACCACCATCTTCGGGAATCCCGGTTCGACGGAGCAGCCGTTTCTTAAGAACTTCCCGCCAGACTTCGAATATGTACTCGGTCTGCAGGAGGCGACCGCCGTGGCTATGGCAGACGGCTTTGCTCAAGCTACTGGAAAGCCAGCGCTGCTGAATCTCCATACTTCAGCGGGAACTGGTCATGGCATGGGCAACATCATGACGGCTTTCCAGAATAAGACGCCTCTCATCATCACCGCCGGTCAGCAGACGCGTGAGATGATCCTATGCGATCCACTTCTTACGAACCGCGAGGAAACGACTCTGCCGCGGCCCTGGGTAAAGTGGGCATATCAACCGGTAAGGGCACAAGACGTCCCCGGAGCAATCATGAGGGCTTATACGGTTGCTCTGCAGCCTCCAGCAGGCCCGGTATACGTGTCAATTCCACTGGATGACTGGGATCAGCCGGCCCTCGGAGAGGCGGTTGTTCGAACTTCCAGTTCGCGGTACTCGCCTGACCCTGAGCGGCTCGCTCAGTTCGCCGAAAGGATTGGGAAGAGTAAGAATCCTGTGTTGCTTTACGGACCTGAGATTGAGCGCGCAGGCGGTTGGGATGCCGGCATCAAGCTTGCGGAGCGCTTGAGAGCTCCGGTGTATATGACGCCGCTCTCTGAGAAAGCGTCCTTCCCCCAAACTCACCCGCAGTTTCGAGGCATGGCACCGATTGCGATTGGGCCACTGAGCAAGAAGCTTCGCGGCCATGACTTAATCATCGTGGTTGGAGCTCAGGTTTTCCGCTATTACCCCTACGTTGCAGGAGACTACCTTCCCGAAGGTGCTGAACTCTTGCAAATCACCAATGACCCCTGCGATTCGGCCGCCGCTATTGTCGGAGACAGCTTGTTGGCGGACACAAAGCTGGCCCTGGAAGCATTGAACGATGCAATCCCGCAAGTGAAGTCGCGACCGGCTCCTGCGGCGCCACATATCGAACGAAAGCTTCCAGCGCCGCCGAATAGTCCGTTAACGGCCCTCGAGGCATTCGCTGCATTGAGCGAGGTGCGGCCCGTGAATGCCATTCTGGTGAACGAGACGGCATCCAATTTCGCGGATCTCGCCCAGTGCTGGCCAATCACCGAGCCCGGTACTTACTACACCTTTGCGAGTGGCGGACTCGGATGGGGAGAGCCGGCGGCGGTCGGCATCGCGATTGCCCAGAAGAAGCTCGAAACCGGACGCCCGGTCATTGCTGCCATCGGGGATGGAGCTCTTCAATATTCCATTCAGAGCCTCTATACAGCGGCTCAACAGAAACTGAAGCTCATCTACATTGTCCCCATCAACGACGAGTACTTGATTCTCAAAGAGTTTGCGGTACTTGAGAAAACTCCCAATGTACCCGCGCTCGATCTGCCAGGACTCGATGTCGTCGCAACCGCCAAAGCATTTGGCTGTGCCGGAGTGGCCGCCCACACCACGGAAGAAATCAAGGAGGCCTTCCGAACAGCTCTCGCTGCCGACGGTCCTACTGTGATTGCCATTCGCGTCGCGCATCAACTCAGGCCGCTGGTACCCGACGTGGACTAGCTTCAACCCAATAGAGGCACAAACGATGTTCAAATCGATGTTTACAATCGGCGCCGGAAGGATCGTACTTTTCGCACTGGTATTTCTGGCGCCGTGCGCCCAAAACACTCTGTTTGGTCAAGCCCTTACCATGGACGGCGGGTCTGGCATTTTCCTCCAACCGTGGGCCGAGGTCGTGCCGGCACCGCATCATAAGTTTGGTGCTCCGACTATGAGCTTTCATGCCGTTGATGCTGGGCCGGTCGCCGGAGACTACATGAACGTGGCAGTTGAAGAGGGCTTCGGCAATTGGCTCGAGTTTGGCTACACCAGAAGCAATCACACTGATGGTGGTGATCCATACATCAGCCCTTTCTTCAATTTTTCCGGCATGAACATTTTCAACGCGAAGGCAAAGATCATTCCTGCAGGTGCACACAAATTCAAATACGTCCCTGCGGTTTCAATCGGAGGCGTGCTCCGTACAAACGATCCCTTTGTTGTCCAGTTTGTTGAACATAAGAACGCAACAAACGGTGACATCTACGGCGTGGCAACTGAGTTGTTCACCGTCGGAAAGAAGTTCGCCTTCGTAGGCACTGGCGGTGTTCGCGGCACGAACGCCCAGAAATACGGCTACGGCGGCAACACCCTTGATTGGGAAGCGCGGGCCTTTGGAGGTCTTGCTTTTCCAATACCCATCAAAAAGGCCATCATTGTTGCTCCGGCCTTTGAAGTAAATCAGGAACCTCGTTACATCAAATACATTCCGGGTGCTCATCTTCCGACGGACCTTATCTACGCCGTGAGGATGTCGCGATACCCGGACTCCAAATGGACTTTCGACGTTGGCACGGGCCACTTAGGAGCCAGTTTGGAGCCTGGCATCAACATCAAGGTCAATAATGCGATTGCATTCGCGACCGACTTTCGATTCTAAGCGATCGCTCTGCGATAAAGGCGTCAAGACCACAGCTTAGACGACGCGGATGGGGCCACGGAAAGATGTTTGAGGCCCTAAGTCTCTTTAAGGATCAAAATTTCTACGCGCCTCGATGAGGAAGACGGGACCTCACTGGCCAATCACAGGAGAGGTCCATCATGAATTCGACATTGAGACAAAAGCTAGTTCGGTCAACTTTCGCGGCTTGCCTGGTTCTCATTCCGCTTTGCTTTGCGAATGAGACGAAAGCCCAGCAGGGTGTTTCGCAAACGCCGGCAAGTGGGATGCAGGTCCTGCGTTCTTCTGCCCCGGTTGAACCGGCTCCCGAGAAAGACTCTGACGCAGCCGCGAGAGACGCCGCCCAGAATCCGGTTGCAGCAGCCATCAGCGTACCCCTGCAGAATAATACGTTCTACGGGGTTGGTCCTTATCGACGTGCTGAGAATGAGCTTCTGATTGAGCCCGTCGTGCCCATCAGGCTCTCGAAAAACTGGATGGTGATCAGTCGAACGATTGTGCCTGTCGTAGTTGTTCCCAGGCTGTCAGCCACAGCCGGGGTCGACTACGGTCTTAGCAATATACAGCCTCAGTTCTACTTATCCCCTGTCCACGCTGGGAAGCTCATTTGGGGCGTCGGACCGCAATTGTGGCTCCCAACAGCCACTGATCATTCGCTTGGCATAAATAAGTGGGGTGGAGGGCCTGCGGCTGTTGGATTGTTTAGGAGTGGTCATTTGATGGCTGGGACTCTCATTGGCAATGAATTCGCAGGAGTCAACCACGTGCATGAGAATCAAATGACCATCAACCCGTTCGCTTTTTACAACCTCAAGCGAGGGTGGTACGTGATGTCGGCCCCAATCGTGACCGCGGATTGGACGGCAGAGAGAAGCAAGCGTTGGACCGTCCCGGTCGGTGGCGGCGCAGGCAAACTCTTTAAGATCGGCAGTCAGCCACTGAATGCGCGAGCAGAGTTCTTCAACGACGTTCGAACGACTACCGGCGGTACGGATTGGCAAATGCAGACCCAGTTGCAATTCATTTTTGTTCGCCATAAGAAGTAAACCGTACAAGTGCCCTGGTATCGCTCAATCGCCATCATAAGATGGAACGTTTCGACTTGGTATTGGCAGAAGCGCTTGCATGGCGGAGGCTGTTGGTCTCGGGCCCCGAATGGAGCCGACAGCACAACGCCAGGAGGCAGCGTACCCGTAACGCTGCCTCCTTTTGTCTGCGTCGAATGCAAGGATAGGAATTACTAATCAGTTGCTTGAGCTCAGTGGCCGGCCGGATGTTCTGGACCAACGAGATTGTGGGTCGAGTCAACTTCCTTCAGGAAGCGCACTGTTGCGAAGTAGATCCAGTGATCCTCGCCCCGCACCATTTCGCAATTGAATCGATCGCAGCAAAGCGCCTTGCACAAAGTCGCGGCCTGTAGCAACCGCCTTCGGCAAATCGAGGCCCCTTGCTAGGCCCGAGGCAATGGAAGTTGCCAACGCGCATCCGGTGCCATGGTCATTGCTGGTCCTAATTCGAGGGAAAGAAAAATACATGAGCCCAGAGCGTTCTCTTTGAAGTAGCACGTCGGTGGACTCGTACCCATCAAGGTGACCACCCTTCATAAGGACCGCGCGTGCACCCAGGTCAAGTAGTGCGTATCCAGCCATTACTAAGTCTGACTGAGTCTCGATTCGTTTTCCGGTCAGTGCGGTTGCTTCGAGGGCGTTTGGTGTCAGCAGCGCAAAAAGTGGCAACGCGGCAATCAATGCATCCACACCGTCCCGGTCAAGTAGGATTGTTCCGCTAGTAGAAGCAAGGACGGGGTCACAAACAACATTTTCCAATTTATGCTCGAGGATCGCATCTGTCACTGCCCGGACCCTGGCCCCATCGTAGAGCATTCCCAACTTGACACCATGAAGACGAATATCGGAGCACACGCTCGAGATCTGGGCACGAAATACATTGAGAGGGACAGGTTCAACGGCTTGCACGCCCATGCTGTTCTGAGCGGTGATTGCTGTAATTGCCGTTGCAACATCAACACCAAAGGCGGCGCCGGTTTTGATGTCGCCCTGGATGCCTGCCCCTCCGCATGAATCCGATCCCCCGATCGCGAGAACGCGCCGAAGTTCGATTCGTTCCATCAGGCCGCCTCTGTCGCGCTGTTCGTCCGTGGTTTTGTAGCCACCAGATCTGCGACTACCCGACGATAATTTTCCGCATTCACGATGGCGCGGAGCACTGCCACGCAATCTACCCCGCTGCCCCAAACGCCAGCAATACGGGACAGGTCAATTCCTCCAATCGCGACAAGAGGGTAATGTGGCGACATCAATCGGACGTAGTGTTTGAGCCGGCGAATCCCTTGCGGTCCGGTCGGCATGGCTTTCGTTGCAGTGGCATAGATCGCTCCGAGAGCCATGTAGCTCGGTTTACAAGCGTGTGCGCATAGCATCTCATAAATGCCATGTGTCGAGATCCCCAACCTCAAGCCGGCCTGCTGAATGGCGCCAAGATCTGCCTGTGCAATATCCTCCTGCCCCAGGTGCACGCCATAAGCGCCATGTTGCGCTGCGAGTCGCCAATCGTCATTGATGAATAGGAGAGCACCAGTCCCTTCGACCGCCTCGATTGCTTTGCGAACCTCAATTGCCCGCTGTGCATCATCTTTGCGCTTGTTCCGCAATTGCAGGACAGACACATTCTCTCGCGAGAGGCGTCGCACCCAGTCGCTCGTGGGCGCCACAGCATATAGGCCGGCGAGACGCGGGAAGGTCGGAAACGGAATGGAGGAAGTGGGACCGCCAAGCGGTACTGGATAGTCGCAAAGATTGTACGGCCACCCGGCCCCGCGATAGGCGCGCGTCAGCATCACCGCATCCACCAGTGGAAAATCGTGAGCGAGGAATGCAGCCAACACCGCTGATTCGAGGGGCATCGGAGTTGCACTACGCACCTTGATCCTGGAATAGCCCTGAAACAGCCAGTCCTCGGTCCTTTCAGATGTCGCGAGGGATTGAAGAATTGCGCCCTCACATCTCAGCCATTTAAGTCGCTCACTGACGGTTGATGGAGCGAGCCAAACCGATTCGGAGGTGACAGGACCAGCTGGCTGCGAGGTCCACAATTCAAAATGCTTTTGCGACTCGTCGGGAACTGGACCAAGATTTCCGAGTACTTCGAGGTAAGCCTGAGAGCGTTCGGCGGGTTGGCCATCAATGTAAACGGAAACGCTCATGCTGTTCCCTTCGCAGCGAATGGAGACGCCTCTCCGCAGAACGGTTTTCCGATTTCAGGAGTACTTGCCACCGCGAGATCCTGCACCGGTATGGGACCTGCCAGGTATCCCAATCGTCCCGCTTTCGTTACGTTCGCAAACGCCGTCGCCATGAGGACCGGATCGATGGCCCGGGAGACGGCCGTATTCACCAGCACACCATCGAATCCCCACTCCATTACCTGGCAGGCATGTGAAGGTAAGCCCAGCCCCGCATCTACGATCAGGGGAACATCCGGAAGCCGATCCCGCAATTCGCGCAGAGCCTTCGGATTGCGCGGCCCCTGGCCCGTTCCGATGGGTGCGGCCCAAGGCATCAACACTTCGCATCCAGCGTCCAGCAATCGTCTGCACAAGACCAAGTCGTCGGTGCAATAGGGCAATACTCGAAAGCCTTGCTTTACCAATTCCGTAGCCGCTTCCACCAGTCCAAAGGGATCGGGCTGCAGGTTCTGGTCGTCGCCAATCACTTCAAGCTTGAGGAAGTCCGTCTCGAAGAGTTCCCGTGCCAAGAACGCGGTATTCACGGCCTCCTTCACTGTGTAGCACCCTGCCGTATTCGGCAGCAGTACCCGGTTGGTAGCCCGCAGAACCTCCCAGAACGATTGTCCCGCTTGCAAGCCGCCCTCGATCTGTCTCCGAAGAGCGACAGTTACCATGGCCGGGACAGCTGCATTGATCGCTTCGACAAGTAGCATCGGCGATTCGTAGCGAGCTGTTCCCAGCAAGATGCGGCTCGAAAAGCTATGGCCATAGAATCTCAGTGTGTCCTGCACGGTTTATCCTCCGGCAGAGGGGTACACAATCTCTATGCGATCCCCCTCCATCAAATTGCATTGTTGAATCTCAGATCGCCGGACAACCTCCTCATTCCGCGCCACTGCATACGGCTGGCGCAGATGAAGTATTGCAAGCAAAGTTTCAAGGGTTGGCGGATCGGGCATCTGCGCTTCTTGCCCATTCACTGTTAATGACATGTCACGACCTCCTCTCGGGTGCCAAGCAGCGGCCAGCGGGGCGAGGCCATCAACTCCGAGTTCGGCTTTTCAAGAAGCCCTGGCAGAATGGTGAGTGTCTCTTCTACTACGGCTGGCGAGAGAAGAAAACCATGGCGGTACAGACCGTTCACTTCTAAAAGCCGGTTCGGCGGGCTGTAGCGCAATGCGGGCCGATTATCCGGAAGCGCGGGACGGCAATCCGAATTGAGTTCAACAATTCGGGCTTCACCCACGGCGGGTAACACAGAGTAAGCTGCGGTGAGCAGTTCCAGGACGCTGCGCACTGAAATAGGAGAACCATCATCGCTCTCGATGGCCGTGGCTCCCACAACAAGATTTCCGCCAGGCCGTGATATCAGGTAGATCGAATAACGAGGATGCAGGAGACGTAGCATGTGCCGGAGCTCAATGCCAGGAGCATGAAGCCGGACCAACTCACCGCGCACCCCGCGAAGCTCTTTCCAACGGGTCTTCGCACTCTTGCCGCGGCAATCGATAACGATGGAGGCATCGGGCCGCTCCGCGTCTTCAACACGTCGATTCCAGTGGCACTGTACCCCCAATTCATCGAGTGCGTCAGCTAGCGCAGGCAGGAGTTGTCGGTTGTCAATGTGTGCTTCGCCGGGCAGGTACAGTGCTTCTCGAAAGCGCCTGCCCAGTGAGGGCTCCTGTGCTGCGATTTGCACTCCATCGATATGCTGGTAATTTGCCCGCTGGTCTCGCGTGCTTAGGAGCGCCTCAAACCTTGTAGCCTCGCCCGCATCTGCACGTTGCCAGAGAAGCAGGGTGCCGCTTGCACTGTAGTGGACATGCGTGGGCAGTTCAGATAGCCACTCAGGCCAAAGCAACAAGCTGCGCCTGCCCATGGACACTAATTCCGGCTCCGCATCTGCAGCTTCCGCCTGCGGGGTGACCATACCTCCAGCGACCCACGCAGTGGCCTTGCTTCCCAGCCGATCGTTCGCATCAAACAGCTCAACGCAAAGGCCGCTAAGAGCGGCACGCCAGGCCAACAGCCGGCCAAGCAAGCCGCCACCGACAATTGCAACATCGCGTTGCATTACTGATATACCTCTCCACTCGATTCCCTGAATTCGCGAGCCTTCTCCGCAAGGCCGATCTGAACATCCTGACCAGATGGGTCATTGCCATAGGTATCGCGAATTTCTTGAGTGATTTTCATGGAGCAGAACTTTGGACCGCACATGGAGCAGAAATGCGCGGTCTTGGCGCCTTCGTGTGGAAGCGTGGCGTCGTGATACTCACGGGCTCGTTCAGGGTCAAGACTTAAGTTGAATTGGTCTTCCCAACGAAACTCGAATCTGGCCTTGGATAAGGCGTTGTCGTGCATTTGTGCGCCGGGCCAGCCCTTTGCAAGGTCTGCAGCATGTGCGGCGATTCGGTACGTCACAATTCCTGTGCGCACGTCTTCCTTATTCGGCAATCCGAGATGCTCTTTTGGAGTGACGTAACAAAGCATTGCAGTT
>Ga0335074_10003468_pt1 | contig 21570 bp, 17 predicted proteins | sample Lox_Sample_23_FD_206715 | JGI IMG/M metagenome (GOLD analysis project Ga0335074, IMG submission 206715) | Soil microbial communities from Loxahatchee National Wildlife Refuge, Florida, United States - Lox_Sample_2.3 | ecosystem: Environmental > Terrestrial > Soil > Wetlands | place: USA... | reverse complement strand
GCCAGCCGGTCCTTCGGCGGCGTTTCGATCACGCTCATGTCGCGCAGCCCCACGAGCGACATATGCAGCGTGCGCGGAATCGGCGTCGCGGACATCGTCAGCACGTCCACGTTCTTGCGCAGCTCTTTGAGCCGTTCCTTGTGCGCCACGCCGAATCGCTGTTCTTCATCGACGATCAACAGGCCCAAGTCATGAAATTTCACGTCCTTCGAGAGCACCCGGTGCGTGCCGATCACGATATCCACTTTCCCGGCTTCGAGCTCTTCCAGCGTCTTCTTCTGCTCCTTTTCGTTGCGAAACCGGCTCAGCATCTCGATCCGCACCGGAAACGCCGCGAATCTTCGCCGGAAGGTCTCGTTGTGCTGGAAAGCCAGCACGGTGGTCGGCGCGAGCACGGCCACCTGCTTCGAATCCGAGATCGCCTTGAAAGCCGCCCGCATCGCGACTTCCGTCTTGCCATAGCCGACGTCGCCGCACAGCAGCCGGTCCATCGGCAGCGTCGACTCCATGTCACGCTTAACATCTCCGATGGCGCGCAGTTGATCCGGGGTTTCCTCGAAGTCGAAAGCGTCCTCAAATTCCCGCTGGAAGTTCGAATCCGCCGGGAATCCGTGTCCCACCGCCGTCTTGCGTTCGGCGTAGAGCGCGAGAAGCTGGTCCGCCATGTCGTTAACGGACTTGCGCACGCGCGTCTTGCGCGTTTCCCAAACGGTCGTGCCAAGCCGGTCGAGCGCCGGGGCTTCCCCTCCGAGCGACTGATATTTCTGCACCAGGTCAAGCCGCGCGAGCGGCACGTAAAGCTTCGCGTCGTCCGCGAAGTGCAGCAGCATGAATTCGCCGGTCGCGCCCTCCACCACCACTTGCCGCAATCCATCGAACTGCCCGATGCCGTGATCCACATGCACGACGTAATCGCCCGGCTTCAGGTCGGAGAAGTCGCTGAAGAAACTTGCCGTCTTCGGACGGGTGCGCTGCCGCTCGGGCGGCGGAAGCGTCTCGAAGAGATCGGCCGTTCCATAGATGGCCAGGCGTGCGGCCGGAAACACCACGCCCTCGGCGAGCGGCGCCTTCACGATCACCATCGCAGGCGTGTTCCCGCTGCTGCCTTCCTCCGCCAGCCGCGTCACCGTTACATTCTCTTCGAGCTCGCCAAGGCGGTACGGCAGCTCGTATTCGTGGCAGATGTCCGCAAAGCGCTCGAGCTCCCCGGTGCTCGCCGCGGACACCATCACGTGCTCGCCCTCGCCAATTCGCCGCCGCACCTCGCCCATGAACGCAGCCACGTTGCCGTGATACCGCGTCGTCGGCTGCGACTGCAGCGCGAGCGGTGCCGCGCCGCCCACCGCCACTCCAAGATGCTCGATCGCCAGCCGCGGAAAGAGTTCGAGCGCGAGTGCCCATTCCTCTTCGCTCAAAATGAACCGGCTGGCGGGTTCGACGAGCGGATCGGCGGCTTCCTCGAACGACCGATTGAGCTGCGCTCGATACTTTTCGATCGCGGCCGTAATCAGCGACGGCTCGTCGAGCACCACCACAGGATCGGTGGCCAGATCGAACAGCACGCCGTTGCGTTCGTGCTGCAGCATTTCACGGAATTCCCACCCCGGATAAAGGCCCTCGGGCGGATCGCTGTCCTCGCGGCCCGATTCCGACGAAACTCGCATCGGTTCCAGCACCTGCACTTGCCGCACCGTTTCCGTCAGCGGCAAAAGCGTCGCGCGCTCCATCGGATTCGTCGAGCGCTGCGTATTCGGATCGAATGCCCGAATCGACTCGATCGTGTCTCCGAACAGTTCGATGCGCACCGGCTGCGGCGTCTCCGGCGAGAACACATCGATGATGCCGCCGCGAACCGAATACTGTCCGGGCATCTCGCACGTCGTGTGCTTCTCGTAGCCTGCGCCGGAGAGAAACTGGATGAAGTCCGCGTGCCCGATCGAATCATCGCGCGCGATGGTGCGCGCCAGCCCGCTGTAAAACTGCGATTCGCGCATCCGCCAGAGCACCGCCTGCACCGGCGCGATCACGATGTCGGCGTCGCCCGTCGCGAGACGCCATAGTGCGACCGCGCGCGCCTCCGAAATCTCCGCGTGCGGCGAGCGTCCTTCGTAAGGCAGCACGTCGTGCGCCGGCAACCATGCCACGCGGCGCCCTGGCTTGCCCGTTATCGCCTCGTAGAACCAGCGCATCGGGTCGAGCAACGCTTCGGCGCGCTGGTTCGAGTCGACGACGACAATGGCCGGACGTCCCAGCTTGCCGAACGCAATCGGAACCAGCAGCGCCTTTGCCGAATCAGTGAGCCCCGCGAGATCGACCTTGCCGCCCTCGCGGCGCAGCCGGTCGCAGGCGTCATCGACGGCCTCTTGGCGCCCGATGCGTCCCAAAAGTTCCGAAACCAGCGGCAGGATCATGTATGGGGATGAGCGATGCGTTCGATCAGTTGTTCTGTAGAGTAGCCGGGTTCGAGCGGAACGTGCACGATCCTGCATCCCAAGGCTTCCAGATCGCGCTGATGGAGGCCGAACTCACGCTGGGCCCCGGAACGGCCCTCGATGAAAACGTCCGGCGCAAGACGCAGGAGAAACGCGTGCGGAGATGGCCCGTCGAACGGAACCACAAAGTCCACCGCCGCGAGCGCCGCGACGATTTCCATTCGTTCCGCGACTGGGGTCACCGGGCGCAACGCTTTTCCGTCGCCATACTGCTCGCGCGCGCTCGCGTCATCTTGCACGGCGACCACCAGGAAGTCGCCATACGAGCGCGCCTGCTCGAGAAGGCGAATATGCCCGGGGTGCAGCAGGTCGAAAGAGCCGCTCGCGCACACCACTCTCCTGCCGTTGCGTTTCCATTCGCTCCGGCGGAGAATCGCTTCGCCTTGCGAGACGACTTGTCCCAATCGATTGCCTCGTCGCGTTGCGACAGGAAGACTCGAAGGCTTAATTCTATCACGCACGCTTGAAACGCCGCGGAGCGCGGCGAAGGCTGGATGAAGTGCCGGCTGTGATGAACGGACGAAATGCAATCACGCGATGGACGCCTGTTCTCGCTGTCGTGGGCGCGATTCTCCTGCTTCTTGGCGCCTACTGGATCAGGCGCGCCGCCCTGCCGCACCACGATATCGTCATCGACGGCAGGGATTGCCACACGCCCGTCACCATTCTCGATCCGCCTCCCGGCGTCAGTCCGGTGGGCTCGGCGATTGTGCTGCACGGCCTCTCGGCCGACCGCCGCGTGATGACGTACCTCGGCTCGGATTTTGCGGGCCACGGTTTCCGCACCTACCTCTTCGATCTCGCTGGCCACGGCGATAACACCGACGCGTTCACGTTTCCACGCGCCGAGCAGTGCGCCGCTGTCGCGATCGACTCCCTCACGCGAAGCGCCGCTATCGATCCGCGCAAGACGATTCTCTTCGGCCACTCTATGGGCGGTGAGATCGCCGTACGCATGGCGGACCATGATCCGGTGGCCGCAACCATCGCGCTCTCGCCTGCTCCGATGACGCTCCCGCTCCGCATGCCGTCGAACCTGCTCGTGATCGCCGGAGGGCTCGATCTCTGGCCTGTAAAGCGCGAGGCCCAAGCGCTGGCCGCAGCCGCCGGCGGCGACCGCACTGCACCCACGGACTTCGCCGAGCAGCGCGCCTTTCAGCTCGTAATGCTTCCGTATGCTACGCATACGACTGGCCTCCTCGATCGCCATGTCGCGCACCGCTCCGAGCTTTGGGCGATGCGGGCGCTTTTTCCCGGCGTGCCGCCCGCCACGCTCGCGCTCAATTTGGATTTGGCGACGTACCAGACCTTCGATCGTGGCCGCCACCGTCTGGCCGGAGCCATACTCGGCCTGATCGGCCTCGCTTTGCTTTTTCCATTGGCCCTCGAAATTTCATCGAAGCTCGCCGGCCCGCCGCAGCAGCATCTATCTCCCGCGCGACCTAGCCGCGCACTGGCGGCCGCCGAAGGCGCGGTCGGGGCGTTGGCTGCCGTCCTGGTTCTATCGCTGGGTCTGCCGTTGCGATTCCTTCATCTCTACGCGGGCTCGTATCTAGCTTCGCTGTTGCTGATCGATGGCGTATTCCTGCTGGCGCTGAATTGGAAAGCCGCGAAGGAATCCTGGTCGGTGCACGTGAGGCCCATTCTTGCGTCGGCGCTGCTCGGCTTTGCCGTATTTCTCGCCACCGGTGCGTGGCTGAATTGGCAGCTCGCCGACATGTGGATGAACGCGCCGCGATGGCTGCGCTTCGCGGAGCTTCTTCCAATTGGGTTCGTCGTCTGTTTTGCCGAGGAAGTCGTTCTCGGCGCCGTGGAAGGCGGCCAGCGCCGCGCTCTGCGATATTTCATCGCACTCGTGCTCCGCCTCGAACTCTGGCTCGCATGTCTACTGGCATACTACCGGCTCGCCAATGGCGAGGTGCTGATTCTCATCCTTTTCTTTGGTTTGGCGGGCTTCTCGTTGCTTCAGAGGCTCGCTACCGATGCGTTACGTGTCCGCACAGGCTCGGCAATTGGCGCCGCCCTTTTTGGTGCTATACTCGCCGCCTGGTTCGTAGCAGCGATCTTTCCACTGACTTGAAATCTTTAGGGATGGTGGCAAAAACGGCCACTTTTGCGCCGCAAGAGACTCCGTAAGAGGACCCGAACAGCCACAAAACGCCATGCAAAACATAGCCATCGTCGGAGGAGGGCCAGCCGGCGCCCTCTGCGGCGAACGTCTCGCCAGCCGCGGTTTTCAGGTCACGATTTTTGACGAGCGCCTCGCTTGGGAAAAGCCCTGCGGCGGGGGCCTCACGCACAAAGCCATCCAGGCGTACCCTTTCCTTATCGAAGGGCAGCAGCCCAAGAAAATCGTCCGCACCGCGGAGCTGATTTCGGGCGGCGGGCATCGCGCGCGTTTTGAGATGAGCCACCCGATCGTGATTTACGCCCGCACCGTGCTTAACGGTCTGCTGCTCGATCGCGCGGTCGCGGCCGGCTGCACCACGATTTGCTCGCGCGTCACAAGCGTCAATACCGACGGCTCACAGGTTCGCTTGCTGGCGGGCGGCGAAGAGCAGCAAGCCGATTTTGTGGTGCTCGCGGCAGGCGCGCGCAATCAATTGTTGCCCGAAACCACGGCGCTCACCACGCACGACCTGGAGCTGACTCTCGGCTATTTCGTTCCGACCGAAGAAGACATCCTGAAGGTGAAATTTCTGAAGGAGTTCGAGGGCTACCTCTGGTCCTTCCCGCGCGCCGACCATCTTTCCGTCGGCATCTGCGCGAAAATGGGACAAGCCTCGAGCCTGCAGCTTCGCCGGCATCTGGACGCCTTCGTCGAGGAAGAAAAAATTCCGATGGATGGGGCGCGCCTCTACAGCCACGTGCTGCCATCGCCACAAGCGCAGACGATCCGCGGCCGCAGAATCGTGGGAAGAAATTGGGCCATGGCGGGCGACGCCGCCGCCTGCGTCGATCCCGTCACCGGCGAGGGGCTTTACTACGCCCTGCGTTCGGGCGACTTGCTCGCGCAGGCGCTGGTCGAAGGCCAGCCGCTAGCCTATCCCGAGCGGCTGCGCGCCGCCTTTTCGGCGGACCTCGAATTCGCCGCAAGCCTTGCGCGAAAGCTCTTCCGGGGCAATTTCCTCGGCGGCGCGATCACCACCCGCATGGTCCAGCTCCTCAATTATTCTCCGGCGTTCCGCGATTTGATGCGCGACGTCTTCAGCGGCTCACAGGACTATCGCACATTGAAACGCCGCATCTGGAATCAGTTCGGCACGACGCTGCTGGAATTCACGCGCAGTTTCCTGAATGCCCGAGCCATTATGCCCGCGCCTCGGCCCCGCCGCGAATCCTTGCGATGAAGCCACCGAAAAAGCGCGGCGTGAAGAAAACCGCCAAGCGTTCCCCGAACAAAGCCCCCGTCGCCTCGGCGAAGCCCGCGCCGTCGCCGCTCGAATTTCGTCCACGTCTCGGACTAGAGGCGACCATCGAGCGCGTCGTCCAGCCGGAACACACGATCCAGCACGTGAATCCGAATCTCCCTCCGGTTTTCTCCACGCCGTCCATGATCGGCCTGATGGAGCATGCCACGGTGCAAGCCGTCCTGCCGGAATTGCCGCCGGGGTTCATCACTGTCGGCACCCGCATCGAGGTCGATCATCTGAAGGCGGTGCCGACGGGCGCCACCGTTCGCGCCCACGCGAAGTTGGTCGGCTACCAGGGTCGCTTCCTGATTTTCGAAGCCGAAGCCCGCTCGGGCGAGCACGTCATCGGCCGCGGCCGCGTATTCCGCGCCATAGTCGAGCCTGAGACGCACAAGACCCGCGCACAAGCCCGCCTCCAAGGTCAGTAGTCAAAAACTCCGGTTGTCGAACATTTCCCACGGAAGGGAAGGGAGAGCGCGGGATCTGCTCCGCCTTCGAACTGTAGCGGGGGCGTCTGCGCCTACTTCTTCTCGGTGATGTCCACCGACGCGCGCGTCGTGTCCCAATCGAGGTGCAGCGTGCAGACTTTCCCGTCGCTATTGAACCCGATTGTAAAGTCTTCGAGCGGCGGCGATATCTTCGACAGCTTCATCGGCACGCGCGCGAAATCGGAATCTTCCCCCGGATAGGGGATTCCCCATTCACCCGTCGTCTTATTGATGATCAACTGCCACGAATCCGGATTCGGAATCGCGAAAAGCGTATAGTTGCCCGCGGGAACGCTTTTTCCCGCGACGTTCACGTTCGTATCGACCACAAACGTCGTCGCGTCATTCGCGCCCGCGCGCCACACCTCGCCGTAGACGACAAGCCCGCCGAAGATTTTCCTCCCTCGCATCCGCGGACTCGAATAATCCACATGAATCGTCTTGCCGTCCGAAAACTTGCACTGCGCTTTCGCCGGCGGGCTAGCCACCTGGGCCGGGCTCGGGACGGCGGCCATTGCAACGCTTGCCAGAATCAAACCACCCACCGCCACAAGATTCCTTCGCATGTTCCCCCCAGGGAGAGCCTAAAGCCAACAAGAGCTTGCAATCGGCTCCCCGCCACTGCTTTAGACGCGCCCGAAGGCAATCCGGTTCGCCGTACCGTCGCCCAGGGCCCCCTTCCCATTGCCACTTCCCGCAACAATCCGGCCGATCTGTGTGCAAATCATTGCACACAGACTCCCTTGGAAGTACATTTAGGAGGCGATCGGGAAGTCAAGAACGGAAGCTCCGCCCAAAGTAGGCACTCGCTTTCCCGCCTCGCACTCCAGACGCAGTGATTCTGCGGCTCGACTTTTGCCGGAATCCCGATGCAAGCGGGAGGACTGTCTGCCCGCGCCGCCGGGATCGGAGGTAGCACTCATGTTTCTCGATTTCTTTCACCTGCATGAGCAGCCTTTCGGCGTCACGCCGGACCCGGCGTACCTCTATCCGAGCCGCACGCATTGCGAGGCGCTCGACGCTCTCACGGACGGAATCCTCGGCGGTCGCGGTTTTCTCGCGCTGATCGCGGAACCCGGCATGGGCAAGACCACGCTGCTCTATCAGGTGCTCGATGCCCTCCGCGATAAAGCCCGCACTGCTTTCCTGTTTCAGACGCAGTGCAATTCCCGCGAATTCTTCCAGTATCTGCTGAGCGAGCTGGGCGTTGATTCCACGGGCATGGGTCTCGTTACCATGCACACGAAGCTGAACGAAATGCTCTTTGCCGATCTCCTCGGCGGCAAGAGATTCGTCCTTATCGTCGACGAAGCGCAGAATCTGGACGATTCCGTGCTCGAAACGATCCGCCTGCTCTCGAATTTCGAGACGTCGCATACCAAGCTGCTGCAGATCGTCTTGGCCGGCCAGCCGCAACTCGGCGAGAAGCTGGGCCAGAAGCATCTATCGCAGCTGCTCCAGCGTATCGCCGTCGTCCAGCATCTCGAAGCCTTCTCGCCCGAGGAAACTGCCGGTTACATCCGGCACCGCCTTAAGGTGGCCGGAAACGGCGAACAAATATTCGAGCCCGACGCTTTGGCTTTCATCGCCAATCGAAGCGGCGGCGTTCCGAGAATTATCAACAAGCTCTGCTTTCAGTGTCTGCTCGAAGCGCACGCCGAAGGCCGCCGCACTGTATCGGTCGAAATCGCCGAAAGGGCCCATCGCAAGCTAAACGTGGCGCCCGGCGCGGGTCAGGCGCCATCGCCTCCGCTCACGGACCCCGATTCCATGCAGTCGGCAGCGAGCCACGGGACGCAACCGATCACCTACAAGCCGGTCACCGGTGGCAAATCGCGCAGCTGGCATTTGTGGATGGGCGCGTTTCTCGCGATTCTGCTCACCGCGGGTCTCGCTCTCGCAGGCAGCGTCCCGAAAAAAATGATGCGAACGATGAGCGTTCGCGTAAAGGCGAACTTCAATTCGTTTTTTGGCGGTGAGACCCGCGCCATCGCCGGGCGCAACGACGCTTCGAAGATCGCTGCCTTCACAAAGAGCGGCGCTCGTACCGAAGAAGTTGACGATCCGTTGCAAACACATGGCGCGCAGGATTTGTCACCGGGCGGCCGGGCTTTCGAGCCGCCAGCAGGCGTCCCGGGAACGCCGGACGTCACCGGCATCCAGGTGATGAGCACGCAGAACGATGCGCGCGTCGTCGTAATGCTGGACGATGCGGTGCAATACAATTCGGCGCGCATCAGCGCGCCCGAGCGTATTTATTTCGATCTGCATAACGCCCGCCTCGATCCGTCCGTCGTGCAAAAGACGGTTCCCGCCGGCGATGGCCTGCTCAAGTGGGTGCGCGCCGCGCAAAACACGGACGACGTGGTCCGGCTAGTTCTCGATGCGGATAAGGCGAAAGCGTATTCCGCGCAGCTGCTTCGAGACCCCTACCGCCTGGTGATCGACGTTCACGCGCAATCCACGAGCGGCGGGAGCTCGGCTGCAGGTCAAGGCAGCGTGGCCAACTCTGCTCTAGCGGACGCCGCCCAGGAGAGCCGTCCTTCGCTCACGCAGGAATTGGGCCTGAAGATCAGCCGCATCGCGATTGATCCCGGCCACGGCGGCTTCGACACGGGCGCGATGGGGCCGCACGGCCTCATGGAAAAGAGTCTTTGCCTCGATGTGGCCCTGCGGCTGGGCCAGCTGATCGAACAAAACATTCCGGGCGCGCAGGTAATCTACACGCGCACCACCGACAAGTACGTTTCGCTCGAGGACCGCACGGCCATCGCCAACCGCGCCCACGCCGACCTCTTCATTTCGATTCATGCCAATTCGAGCGACAGCCCCTCAGCCCGCGGCGTCGAAACCTACTACCTGAGCTTGCTGGCCTCGCCCGCATCCATGAGACTTGCCAAGCGCGAAAATGCACTCGCCCAGTCGTCGCTCAATGATCTTCCCGAGCTGATTCAGATGATCACGCGCAATGCGAAGATCGACGAGTCCAAGCAGCTTGCCGTGGATCTCCAGAATTCGCTCGCGCAAAGGCTGCAGCTGGTGAGCCGCGGCGAAACGAATCGAGGCGTGAAGCGCGCGCCTTTCATCGTCCTCACCGGCGCCAGCATGCCCGCAGTGCTGTCCGAAATTTCCTTCATCAGCAATGCCAGCGACGAAAGCCTGCTGCTCGAGAGCAGCCAGCGCCAGCGCGTCGCCGAGAGTCTCTGCCGCGGTATCGAAACCTACCTCGATAGCCTCAACAGCCTGCCTCGCAGGAAGCAGCTTCTTAGCGAGAATCGCCTCAGCGCATCGCCGGGACCCGAGAGTCAGGCGACCGGCCGCTGAGAGAGCGCCGTCTCCGGAAGCGCGCTCATTCTTTGCGCCTAGGGCTTGGTAGCCTCATCGATGAAAGCGGCCACATTCGACTTCAGCCGCGGCAGTTCCTTCTCGTTGAGGTAGATCATGTGGCCCGAGCGGTAATACTGAAATTCGATTCGCCCGCGCAGATCGGCGGGCAGCCCGAGATGATCCATGGTGTATTCGGTGGCGAAAAACGGCGTGGCCATGTCGAAGAATCCGTTTTCGACTTGCACGCGCAAGTGGGTGTTGTCGAGAAACGCGTTGACCATATCCTGATCCACGCTTGCCGCGCCCGGGAATGAACCAGGAGACACATTGTGCTTCCAGTCCCAGTGCTCGCCCGGCCCGCTCGGCAGCACCTCATACGTCATCTCCGGATTGAATTTCAAGTCCTGGCGAAGATACGCGTTGATGGCGGCCGTGAACGCCCCGCTCACCGCCGCGAACGAGGGATCGTAGCTGGCCGTTTCAGCGATCAAATCCCACGTTGGCCCCGAATAGCGCGAATCGTAGCGGCCGACGACCAATCCTCGGCTCCGCTCCAATTCAGCCTGGAACTGCGCCAGGTTCACGCGAAGATTCGCCTTGATGAAATAATCCGCGCTGATCCCCGTGAAGTCCGAGAGCTTGTTCGCGACGGCCGTCTTCTCCGCATCTGTGATATTCGATCCTTTCATCAGCGCCGCGGCGTATTCGGTCGACGCGAAATCGCGCGCCTGTTTGAGGAACGCATCGAGATCGTCCGGGCGGTTTTTCAGCGTCTTGTAATACCACGCCGCCGCCGCGTAGCTCGGAACGTAGAACATATACGACCGGTCGTCGCCCAATGCGAACTCAAGAGTGCTGATGTCCAGCACGCTCGAGATCAGCACGATGCCGTTGATGTAGATCCCGTCGTGATCCTGCAGGTAATTCCCCAGCGCCACCGACCGGAACGTCCCGTAGCTTTCGCCGATCAGGAATTTAGGCGAATTCCAGCGCCCGTTGCGGCTGAGGTAGATCCGAATGAACTGCGCGAGCGAGCGGACGTCCTCATCGACGCCCCAGAAGTCCTTGTTCTCCCCTTTGCCCACCACGTGGCTGAACCCGGTGCCGACCGGATCGATGAACACCATGTCCGTTTTGTCGAGAAGGCAGTCGGGGTTGTCCACCAGCTGATAGGGACCGGGACCGGTTGGCGCGGCATTCTCCGTTACGACGCGCCGCGGCCCGAATGCTCCCATATGCAGCCAAAGCGACGCCGATCCCGGGCCGCCGTTGTAAATGAACGCAATCGGTCGCTGGCTCACGTCCTTCACGTCGCTGCGCGTGTAGGCCGTCGAGTACATCAGCGCGACCGGCTCGTCCTTGTCGTTCTTCAGTAGCGTTGTCGAAGCGGTGGCCTTGTAGGGAATCGTCTCACCGCCGAGCCGAATGGTGTGGTCGGTGACGGACGACTCCTCTTTCGGCGTCGTTGGTTCCGGCGCCGGCTTTGTCTCCGCAGGCTTCGCCTGCGCGCCCGCCGCCTCCTTGGAAGGTTCTTCCGCCTGCGCGAATACCGCGCGGGCTTGTGTCGAAATCAGCCCGATTGCCAGTGCTGCAAGAAGGAATGCTCTTCGCATGTATCGATCTCCGGTCGTGTCGATGATTACTTGCTGATATGGACCTGAACGCAGCCCAGATTTTGTCAGCATCAAACCGCCAATGCAAACGGACCCGCGCGGGTAAGGCCCCGCTGGCCACCTTAGACTCGCTCTTCGGCATCGGGTTAGCCCGAAATTAGCGGATGCCGATTGCGGCCATTAGCCGGCCAGTCTTGCGTTCGCGTCGATAACTGAAGAAAAGATCGGTGCGGCACGCCGTGCAAAGGTCTGATGTCGCGATCTGCCGCAAAGGAACGCCCGCTCCAGCGAGAATCGCACGGTTTGCCGCGATTAGATCGAGATGCACGCGCGACGGTGGCGGCGGATGCCCGGGCGGCCGCATCGTGAGCCATGGCAGCCAGTTCGGATCGTTTTCACCGGAGGCCAACGCGTCAAACGGCCCATCGAACCACTCACGCGCCTCGGGAAACTGCGAGTGAAACTCGCGCGCGACGTCCGAGCCCACTTCGTAGCAGCAGCGGCCGATGCCCGGGCCGAGCGCCGCAATCACATCCTCGGGGCGTGTGCCGAATTCCATCTGCATCCGCCCGAGCGCCTTCGCGGCAATGCGGTGCAGCGTGCCGCGCCAACCCGAATGAATCGCGCCCACGGCGCGCTGCTTTGGGTCGGCGAGAAGTATGGGAATGCAATCGGCCGTTTGCACCGCCAGCACTACACCCCGCTCTCGAGTGAAGAGCGCATCGGCCCGAGGCGCTTCCACATCGCCCTGCGGTTGGTCGACGCGGTGGACCAGATCGGAATGAAATTGCCGCAGCGTCATGACCCTCATCTTCTCCGCCCCGAGCGCGCGAAAGAATCGCCCGCGATTTCCGAGCACGTGCTCGCGCGAATCCCAGTCCGTGAAGCCGAGGTTGAGCGCGCCGGCGCTCCCGTCCGGAATCTCGCTGATGCCTCCGGGGCGCGTGCTAAAACCGTGCGTCAGCCAATCGAGGCATGCGAGCGGCGGCGCCTCCAGAATCCGCAAGCCGCCGGCGCGGCGCGGCTTCCACGCGGCGGATTCCCCCTTTCGTGGTAGCTTCGCAGCGCGTTTGTTTCGCGAAGGTTTCGGCTTGGCGGCGGTTGGGGCCATCTTCGAGGACATCGCCATTATATAATCTCGCCGCGTCACATCGGGGACACATGATCGTCGGGCTGGGCATCGACATCGCGGAAATCGATCGGATCGAGGCGGCGATCGGGCGCCATGGCGCGCCGTTCCTCGAGCGCCTGTTCACGCCGCGCGAGGTGGCGTACTGCGAGAGCCACAAGGGGCGCTACGAGCGCTACGCAGCGCGTTTCGCCGCAAAAGAAGCTGCCATGAAAGCACTCGGAACAGGATGGAGCCAGGGCGTGCGCTGGCGCGATATCGAAGTGACGCGCGAGCCCAGCGGCAAGCCCACGCTTCGTCTCGAAGGCGCCGCCGCCGATATCGCCAGGCGCATGGGCGTGAAAAATGTCTCGCTCTCGATCACCCACAGCGGCAACCTCGCCCTCGCCCAGGTGATATTCGAAAGCTAGCGCGGCGGCGATGGTGGCACAGGCATCCTGCCTGCCCGTGCCACCGAAGCTCTCTCAATCTTGCAAAGGGACCTCGTGCCACTCGTTGGCGGGATGGCGGCCGGGGACTCGCACCTTCAGGTAATTTCCGGTAAGCCCTTCGGTCCAGTTGTCGCCGCAGCGCGCAAGCATGAGCGCGCGGTGCGTGCGTCCCGATTGCACCGCGCGAAAGGCGGCCGCCTTTTGCTCGCCGAGAGTGCGCAGTGCGCGGGCCCGTTCGCGAATCGCCTGCGCCGGTACCCGATCGCCAAGATTCGCCGCGGCGGTGCCGGGGCGCTCGGAGAACGAGAAGACGTGGAGGTAGGTGAACGGCAGGGCCGCGATGAACTGTGCCGTTTCGTCGAAGTCGGCGTCGGTTTCGCCGGGGAAGCCGACGATTACGTCGGCGCCGATGGCTGCGTCGGGGGCGAGGCAGCGAATCATGCGCACGCGCTCGGCGTAATGCGCCGCGCGGTACCAGCGATGCATGGCGCGCAGGATGCGGTCGCAGCCCGACTGCAGCGGCACATGGAAATGCGGGGCGAGGCGCGGCGACGACGCCACGAGCGTAACGAAATCCTCGGTCACGTCCTGCGGCTCGATCGAGCTGAACCGCAGCCGCTCGACCGCGGTTTCGTCGAGGATCCGGTGGACCACATCGGCGAGCGCGGCGCGGGGCGTGAGATCGCGGCCGTAGCTGCCCAGGTTGATGCCGCTGAGGACGATTTCGCGCGCCCCGGCCCGCACGAGGGTGCGAACCTCGGCGATGACGGCGTCCGGCGCGAGGCTGCGGCTGCGCCCGCGCACGAACGGAATCACGCAGTAGGAGCAGCGATTGTTGCAGCCGTCCTGAATTTTCAGAATCGGCCTCGTGCGATCCGGCGCCGGTAGGTCGGCAGTGGCCGAGCGAGAAATGTTCACATCGGCTTGCGCGAAGATGTCGCCGGTCAGGATTTTCGCCGGGCCGCGCGCGAGGGACATTGCGTCGCTATCGAGATGCTGGAGCGGGACGAAATCGACCGGCTCAGTCGCGGCTCGAGGCTGGCGCAGCTCGCGAAGCAGCGCCGGAATTTGCGATTGATGCGAGTTGCCGACGACGAGCGCGACGCCATCGAGCGCGGCCAGCTCTTCGGGTGCTCGCTGCGCGTAGCAGCCCGTCACCACGATGCGCGCCGTCGGATTCGCGCGATGAATTTTGCGCACGGCGTCGCGCGCCTGCGAATCCGCGGCCGCCGTCACCGTGCAAGTGTTGAGCACGACTACTTCGGCCTGTGCGTGGTCGCCGGCGAGCGCCAGCCCGCTAGCGAGCAGCTCGCGCCGCATCGCCGCAGCGTCCGCCCCTGTGGCGCGGCACCCAAAATTCTCAATGGAAAAACTAGGCATTGGCCCAGTTAGTTTATCAGGGCTGAGAGCCGTTATCGGGAGTTTCGATTTGCGGCTGGGAGATATCGGAGGGTGTCTGCTTGAATTTCAGACCGGCGGGGTAGAACGGACGAATTTCAAGGCCGCGAGTTTCGGACACGAAATCCGAGAGCTCCGGCTCGAGATTCCAGGCGATTGAATTTCCAGTATCCGGGTCACGCAAGCTCAAACGAAAATCCGACTGATCACTAGACTGCGACTCAAGAGACTTCGAATCGACGGTGAAGTAAGGCAGATTCACCTGAAATCGTCCCTCCGCGTCAGGCCGGACGGATGCGAGGCGAAATTGCGGCACCATGCCGTCCATTATGCCGAAGAAGCGATCACCCCAGAGCGCTTCGTAGGTGACGTCGAGCTGTGCTTTGGCGGAGAGCTCGCTTGGCTCGATTTGTCCCGATAGCGTGACGGTCGGAACACGCGTGCATTCGAATTCCGCCGTTGTTGCCGAGTCTGCGTGCAACGGGATAGCGAAAGTTTGAATTTCGCAGCCGGGCGCATAGACGATGAGTTTCGCTTCTGTGGCTGCTTTGCCGTTCAGGGACGCGTCAATCTCGTAGGAGTGCAGATTGGGCTCCGAATCGATGTCGCCGCCGTATCCTCCGAATGGTCCGGTCAGATCGTACACAATGTGGATATCTTCCGAGGGGATGCTCGGGGGGACCAACAGGGCTACAGAAGGAGGAGCGGTAACCTTGGGTGCGGGTCCTAGATCCTGCGCTTGCGACACGACCGGAGCCAAAAGAATCGCGAAGGCAAGAACAGTATGGCGAGTCACTAATGCCCTCCCGTCGGCCAGCAGCTTAGCTCAGTCCGTCGCGAGAAACTACTGATCGGCGCGGCGCTGATAGCACAGGAGGATGAGGTCCGCGCGACGCCGCACGCCGAATTTCGCGAGCAGGTTCGAGACGTGAAATTTCACGGTGCGCTCGGAAATATGCAGCCGGTCGGCGACTTCCTTATTCGCGAGATTCTCGAGCAGCCCGCTGAGCACTTCCTGCTCGCGGCGGCTGAGCTCGCTCGGCGAATCAGCTCGTAGCCGGCGTCCCTGCGTGCTGTTGAGAATCGAATCGACGAACCGCGATAGCACCGGCCGCGGTACCCAAATGCCGCCCGACGCCACCTGCGGCAGAGCCCGCGCGAGCTGCTGCCGCGCTTCGGCATAGGTCAGGATGCCTTTCACTCCTTGGCGTAGCAGCGCATGGCTCTCAGTTTCCTTGAGCTTGTCCCCGACCACCAGCAACCGTGCACCCGTATTCCGGTCGAGAATATTGCCCAAGAGGGCGCCGGTGGCTTGGCGCGCAGCGTGTGCGTCGACTACGTAAACGGTGGCCTTAGGCAGATCGAGATTGCGGAGGTCCGGTGCCAGCATGGAGTCCAGCTGTTTCGACGTAATCTGAAACCCGGAATCCTCCAGCAGACGCTGGAATTCGTCCAACACCATGGGGTGGGGCGAAAGAAGGCAGACCCTGAGATTCGATTTGCCGTTGTTTTTGGACATAACCCTAATCTGAATTGAGGCTAGCGGAATTGCCATGCCGGGGCAAGACGGACGCAACCGACAATTTCATACCAGACACGGGTCCACCGGAGGCCGCCGCTTATTGGAGAAAGCTGTTAAGAGTTCAGAAGCAGCCGCCGGAACAGCCGCGTCTCAGGGTTAGTCGGATTCCGACTCCAGCACGCGGCGCGGGCGCTTGGCGGGAAGTCCGGCCTGCCGAACTTTGTAGAGAAGCGCGCGATAGCTGATTTTCAGCACCTCTGCGGCCTTGCGGCGATTCCAGTGATTGGCTTGGAGCACCTTGAGGATCAGGTCGCGTTCCATCCGGCGCGTAGCTTCCTGAGCGATGCGCTTGAGCGGAATATTGCCGTCAGGCGTTGGTTCATAGGTGAAATGCGCCGGTGCGGATTCCACGCGCTCCGAATAGAACGACTCCTCCGAACCGAGCACCACGTACCGCGCGATGCAATTCTCGAGCTCGCGCACGTTGCCCGGCCAGTCCCTCTGCTGCAACAAATGGATCGTCTCCTTCGAGAGCGCGGCAGCGTCCCGCTGAAACCGACGGTTGAACAACCCTCGAAGATACTCGGCCAGATACGGAATGTCCGCGCGCCGTTCGCGCAGCGGCGGAAGAGTGATGCTGATGACGTTGATGCGGTAGAAGAGGTCCGAGCGAAATCCGCCGGTCTCAATCTCCTTCTGAAGCTCGCGGTTTGTGGCGCAGATCACTCGCGCGTCCATGCGTTTTTCGTCGTGGCCGCCGATGCGCGTGAAATGGCCGTCCTGAAGGACGTGCAAAAGTTTTGCCTGCAGGCTCGCGTCGATCTCCGCAATTTCGTCCATGAAGAGCGAGCCGCCCTGGGCCAGCTCCATGCGCCCGGGCTTGTCGGCATGCGCTCCCGTGAACGCTCCTCTTTGAAAACCAAAGAGCTCGCTCTCGATCAGCGTACCCGGAATCGCCGGGCAATTCACTTTCACAAAAGGACCATTCCGCCACGGCGACTGGTTATGGACAAACCTTGCCAGCACTTCTTTTCCTGTGCCGCTTTCACCCAAGATGAGGATCGGCACGTTCAGCCCGGCGGCCCGTTCCACCTTTTGCCGGACGGCCTGCATTGCCGCCGAAGGGCCAAAATAGATTTGGTCGGGCGGCAGTTCGGCCTGGTACCCGAGACTGTCGGTCCTGATAGGAGCTACAGATGTCATTGTTTGGGAATTGCATTGCACATCGAACGCCAAAACAGAGGAGAGACCGGATCAGCCGGCTCTGCTCACCAAGTGCGCGGAATTCCCTTGTTAAATCGCATCCTCGACGCCAACTCTCCGGGAACGTCTCGCCGCAACGAGCACGATCGAATCGATTCAGTTTCTCGCGACGTTGAAAATCCTTAGCACTTTGGGGAAGGACCTTTCCAACTATAGTCCTAGTACGTCTGCCGGCCGAGCCCGCCGTTCCAATCCAAATCACAATTTTGGAATTTGCCGAGCCGTGGCCCTCGCGTCGAATCGTTCCATTTCCGCACGTCCGCGAACATTCCGGTTCGATGAGCCGCCAAATCGTATTCGTCCAAGCTTGCATTAGGAGAAGAAAGGATTGGCTACCGGAGAAACGAGTGAGGGAAAAGCTGCGCGGTGCTTCTCGCGCCCAATAATCTCAGGCGCGAGGATTCTCTCCGCGGATGATGTCGTACCGCTCGATCACGGCGGCGATTCCGATCGGCTCCTGATCGTCTGTAGACGATCGCCTGTCGACGCGAACAACGCGTCCGTGCGCGCGCACAAACACTTCCGTGCCGCGGGTGATCTCGGCTGGCAGAGTGAGCGTAAAGTCGAGCTCAGTGCCGGGGGCCAAATCCTTTTCCACCGTGAAGTAAACTCCTCGGGTGGAAATATCTCGGGTCTGGCCGCTGTGGGACTTCGGCTCCCGATTGATTGGCAGGCGGACGTTCACCGGCAGCGATAGGTCGTACCGGCGTGCCATTCTTCGCTCCGTCATCCGTGCTGCTCCTTCAATGCTGGAATTGAGGTACACGGCTCCCCCGACAAAAGGGGAGCAATCGCTATACCAAAGCTTTACATGCGGGGTGGTGCTGGCCATTGGGAGCGCCATGTTTGTCGCTCGAAGTCAATCGAGCGACAACCCCTTTAACGGCAACAGGTATCTTCGCGCGGTACATGACGGCCATAACCGAAATCGCACGAAAATACGCTTGCGTCTGGCCTGTGTCGGAGCGGAATACTAGAACAACGCGAGGTCAAATGGATAGTGCTATTTCGCTGCATGTGCTCAACATATGCAACTTTTTGCCTCGCCGCATCGCAAAACGTACCAGGACCATCAACCTGAATAAGCAGTGAATAGCGAGCGCCCGCAGCGGGCCCTTCCCCTCGAAATTCCTCGGTATTTTCGCGAAATTACGAGCCGCGAACCGCGGCGGGCGTATCTTCCTTCGGAGTGTCTTTGTCTTTCGCGGCCGCAGCAGTCTTCGCCGCTTCCCGCGCCGCGGCCGAACGCGATCCGCGCCCGGAATCCAGATTGAACGCGCGCATCTTATAGAGCAGCGCCTTGTAGCTGATCCCGAGCATGCGCGCCGCATCCTTGCGGCACCAGTTCGTTTTTTCCAGCGCGTCGGCGATCGCTTCCATCTCCGCTTCATCCTTCAACCCGCGCACGAGCGCCTTGAGGCCCTGTTCCTTCGGCGGTGCGGGTTCCTCGCGGGGCGCAACCCGCTGCTGCTGGCCGGTCATTTCGAGTAGCTCGCGGAAGCTGCCCTCGTCGTCCTCCAGAATCACGTAGCGCTTGACGAAATTCTCGAGCTCTCGCAGGTTTCCGGGCCACGGATAGCGCAAAGCCGCCTCAAGAAGATGCTTCGACGGCTCCGGCGCGGGCTTCTGATATTTCTCGCTGTACTTCGCCAGGAAGTGCCGGAACAGCAGCGGAATTTCCGCCGTGCGCTCGCGCAGCGGCGGAATGTGAATCGACAGCACATTCAATCGATAATAGAGATCCTCGCGGAAGCGGCCCGACTTCATCGCTTCCTTCACGTCCATATTCGTGGCGGCCAGCACGCGCACATCCACGTTGACCACCGCGCGTGCCCCGAGACGCGAATATTGCCCGTCCTGCAACACGTGCAGCAATTTCGCCTGCAGGTGTGGGCTCATCTCGGCGATCTCGTCGAGAAAGATCGTGCCCTTATTCGCAAGCTCGAATTTTCCGGGCTTCGCGCGCACCGCGCCCGTGAAAGCTCCCTGCTCGTAGCCGAAAAGCTCCGATTCCAGCAGCTCGCCCGGCAGCGCCGCGCAATTCACTTTCACGAACGCCTGCTGGCGCCGCAAAGAACGCAGATGAATCATCCGCGCGACCACTTCTTTTCCCACGCCGCTCTCGCCGCTCAGGAAAACCGGCACGTCCACCGGCGCGATCTGCAGAATCTGCTGGCGAATCTTTAGCATCTGCGGGCTCGCGGCGAGGAACGAGATGTCCTCGGTCAGCGCCTCGCAGTATTCGCGCAGCGCCTGATTTTCCGTGCGCAGATCTTTCTTCTGTCGGCACTTTAGGAAAGCGGCGTCGAGCTCGGGCTTCTCGAATGGTTTCGTCAGGTAGTCGAGCGCCCCCAGCCGGATCGCTTCGACCACCGTCGTGACTTCGTTCGAGCACGAGAGCATCAGCACGTTGAGCGAGCGGTCCATCTGCATCAATTGCCGCAGCGTCTCGAGCCCGTCGATTTCCGGCATCAGCACGTCGAGAATGATGAAATCCGGGCGCTCGCCGTCGCCGATTCGCGCGAGCGCTTCCTTCCCGCTCGGGACTGCTTCCACGTCGAATCCGTCGACTTCCAGCAACGTTTGTAGGTATTTGCGGATGCTCGGTTCGTCATCCACAACCAGGATTTTCTCTTTTTGTGCCATCGCCATCCCTAGTGGAGCGGCCTCTCGTCGTTCATCCTATTCTGTATCGGTGGGCAACAGGAAGGAAAAAGAGCTTCCGCGGCCCGGTTCGCTGTCTACCCAAACTTTTCCGCGATGCGCCTGGATCAATCGCTTCGTGATCGCCAGTCCCAGGCCCATGCCGGAGGACGAAGGATCGACCCGCACAAACTCCTCGAAAATCTCCTGGTGGAACTCGGCCGCGATCCCGTGCCCGGTGTCACTTACGGAGACCAGCACGCTGTTCGGCCTCGGGCCATTGTCGCGCCGCCGCTCCCGCGTAGGGGACGCATCCGAAATGCGCCGCTCCCAAAAGTGCGGCTGGGCGCGCAAGGTCACCGAACCTGCGGCCGGCGTGTGCTTCAGCCCGTTATCCAGCAGGTTGAACATGCACTGCTGCACCTTCTGGTAATCGAATTTGAAGAGCGGAAGATCCGGATGCACCTGCACGTCGAGACGCACGTTCGCTCGCTTGAACGCATCCTGCCAGCGGCTTGCAAGATCGTTGATGCAATCCCGCAGATCGTTTTCGCACAATTGCAGCACCAGCTTCCCGCTCTCGAGCGCCGAATAGTTCAGGAACATCGACACCAGGCGCACCAGGCGGTCGCAGCTCTCTTTCGATTCGCGCAGAATATCCTGTTGGCGCTCGCTCAGTTTGCCCAGCGAACCTGAAAGCAGAAGATCGTAGTAGCCCTTCATCACCGCGAGCGGCGTCTTCAATTCGTGCGCCGCCGAACCCAGCAGAACGGTTTTCTGTCGATTCGCTTCTTGAAGCCGCAGGTAGGCGGCCAGGAGATTCCGGTAGGTGATCTCCCGCTCCTGCATCAGTTCCTGCACGGTCTGGCGCATCTGCGCCTCGTCGGCAGTAGGCTCTTCGGGACACGGCTCGACATATACGCTTAGCCAGTCCGGTTCCGGCAGCCACCGGATTCGCGCCATGGACTTCCCGTCCGCCGACTCGATCGCCAGCATCACGTCCTGTTTTCCGTGTTCCAGTTGGGTCAAGATGCCTTTCCCATCCGCGTGGAGGACATCTCGAAACAGGTTTGGGTCCGGCTTGGCGCTCCAGGCAAGCGCGTTCAGCACGTTTTGTGCGTGGAGATTGGTGAAAAGAATTTGCCCCGCTCGGTCGGAAACAAGCAGCGGACGGTCGAGCGCATCGAGCAGACTCGCGACCAGTTCAAAACTTACCTGGTTGGTGGTCCGCTTTTCTGTCGCTGCCGTACTCTTGGCCACTCGCCCTCCACCAGCCTCGGGAAACGAGCAAGGACACCACTCTAGTCTTGCCTTAGAGAATCGAGTGGGATGGGCTCGAAGAATCGTATGCTCGCAAAGGCATCAAGTAGAGTCAATGGTAAAAGCGTCCCACTGTTTGCACAAACGTGGAAATGAATTGCATCAAACCGGAACATTTCAAACGCGAGGCGGCATGAGTCCCTTTCGACACCTTCGGTATCCAATTGATAATGAACGCGTTACTAAAGCGCGATGGAGGGGTAGAGAACTTGCTAGAGAACGTGCAGTCCAAGTGAGTACTACTACTCGGGTACCAATGAGCGTTCGAGAAAACATTGTGCAGCAGAAGGTAGCGCAATCTTACGACGACCGTCGTCGCTTCCATCGCATCCACCTTCAGGTGCCGCTCTTCATTCGCGGCCGCGATGCTCATGGCGAGCAGTTCGTCGAATTGGGTAAAACCTTGGATATCAGCGGGTTGGGGGCCTTCGTGATTTGCCCCCGTTCTTTGTCCGTCAACGATGTCATTACCCTCACCATTCCCGCCCCTTCGATCATTTCCTCGGGCCTGGTTCCCGCAGGAATGCCTCC
>Ga0335074_10003467_pt1 | contig 21571 bp, 18 predicted proteins | sample Lox_Sample_23_FD_206715 | JGI IMG/M metagenome (GOLD analysis project Ga0335074, IMG submission 206715) | Soil microbial communities from Loxahatchee National Wildlife Refuge, Florida, United States - Lox_Sample_2.3 | ecosystem: Environmental > Terrestrial > Soil > Wetlands | place: USA... | reverse complement strand
GCTGTACGGTGCCGCGTCCGGCGCCCTCGGTTGGTTCGGTACCTCGGCCGTTCGCGTCCCGCCGGCGCATGATCTACTGGCGCTCGCCTCAACCGGCGGCGGTCCCGCCGGACCGTGGCTGTATCTGATCGACTGCACGGCACTCCTCTACATCGTGCTGCCGCGCCTGATCGCGGTGATCCTGACCACGCTGACCCTTTGGCGCCGCTCCCTGACCCTGCGGACGCCGGCGTCATTCTCGGGATATCTTGCCGCCGTGCTGCGCTCGCAGTCGGCGGCGCCCGAATCGCCGCCCGCCCCCTCGGGCGGTTGATTTCGCCCGCAGCGGGCGTGGGCTCATGCCGCCGCGCTCTCGAGAAACGTGAGGCGGCGGCTGCCCGCATCCAAACGCACGCGCACGCCGAGCGGCAAGGGTTGGTTCTGCGTGCCATGGCCGATCGGGAATCCCGCGGCGCACGGCAGGCCGGTTGCGGCCGCCAGCTCGCGCAGCACCTCGGCGCTGGAGAAATCCGCTTCCTTCTCCTCGCAGCCCGTGAACTCCCCGAGGACGATGCCGCGCACCTGACGGAACGCCCCCGCCTGCGCAAGATGGGTCCACATGCGGTCCAGTCGGTAAGGACGCTCGCCGATGTCCTCGACCACGAGGATGGCGCCCTCGAGCGGTGCGAGGAAGGGTGTACCGAGAAGGCGGGTCAGGACCGAAAGGTTGCCGCCCAGAAGCGGCCCTTCCGCCGTGCCGTCGACGTAGGTTTCCAGGCCCGTGAGATCCGCGGCCGGTGCAGTGGACTCGAGCAGCTCGAAGAGGCGCGCATGCGTCGGCGCGTCGAGCCTTGGAAGCTGGGTGAGCACGGGGCCGTGAATGCTGACGAGCCGCTGCCGTTGCAGCGCCTGGTGGAGCGCCGTGATGTCGGAGAATCCGATCACCGGCTTCGCCGGCAGCGGGATACCCTCGAGCCCGGGCAGCAGCCGCGTCATTCCGTACCCGCCGCGGGCACAGAAGACGGCACGTGCGCCGGTGTCCGCGAGTGCGGACGCAAGCTCGGCGAGCCGCCGCTCGTCACTACCCGCAAGGTAGCGGTGCCGGGTCAACGAGCCGGGGTCGTAATGGACCTGGTAGCGCCGGGAGATGATCTCGAGGCCGGCCTCGAACGAGGCGCGGTCGAACGAGCTGGCCGGCGCGACGGCGACCACCGGATCACCGGGCCGGAGGGCAGGGAATGCGCGATAGCGTGGTGTCAGAGAAGAAGAGGACATCGGGCGGACGGTGGTGCGACTTCAGCGCCGCATTCTCGCCTGACGCCGTCCGAAAGCAAACGATGAAGCAGCCCAGGGCCATTCCCTGGGCCGCGGGGTCGAACGAGTCGATACGACTCAATCCGCCAGGGCTTTCAAGTCCCGGAGGAGAGCTGCGCGTCCGCGCTCGAGCTGATCCAGCCGCCGGGCCGCATCGCGCAGCGCGGTGATGTTCTTCACCGGCGCGTCGTGCAGCCGCCGATAGGTGCTACGCGCGACGAGCCACTGACGAGTGGTCGTGGCATAGCGCGCGGCCAGATCGCGGCGCTGGGTGACGACGAAAAGCGGACTGACCTGCATGGCGGGCGAAGAATGCCACTCGTTCGTGACAGGCGTGCGACAGTCAGGCAAGCAAACTGTGTTCCAGTACGCCATCCGAGCCTCACTCCTGCGGGTTGGTCCGGCGAGTGAGCTGCGTCCTGCGCTGACGGAGCTGTTCCCGCCAGGCCGACAGCATGCAGCCGCCGACGACGCCCAGGACCAGAACCAGGACCGAAAGATTGCTGTTGTCGCGCGCCAGCGTGGCGAGCGCCCGCGGCGCCGCCGTCAGATATTCCAGATACATGAACGATCCCCCGTGCGATGTGCGTTGAACATAACACCAGGCGAATGCGGCGGGGAAGTCTCCGGGTGGCGACTTTGGGCGCGCCGCGAGAAAACCTTGAAGCAGATCGCAGGCTGACTCGCAGCCGGCAGCGGGGGCGAAAGCAGCGCAATTCGCGAGTTGCCGCCGAGCGCGCCCTCGCGGGCCGTGACTGCCGCTCGTCGTCCGAAATTGCCGCTCTTGGTCATCTCTCGTCCCGCTGCCTCTACCTCCTCCACGCTTCCATCAAAGCAGAGAGCCTCTGAATGAGCGCTGAATCGGCTGGCTCCGATGCGCCTTTTTTTCCTCACTATCCGCTCACGCCCGGCGCGCTACCTTGGCCGTCCTTTCTGCCGGGCTGCGGAGGTCGGGCGTGGACATCGTCTTCATTCTCGTGATTGCGGGCCTCTACGCGGCCTCGCACTGGATCGCATGGGCGATCTCGCGCCTCGGGGCCGAGTCGTGAGCGCCGCGTACGTCGTGAGCGGGCTGCTCGCGCTCGGCCTGTGCGCGTACCTCCTGTACGCCATGTTCAAGCCGGAGAAATTCTGATGACCGGCCAATCGCTGGGGCTCTTTGCCCTCTACCTCGCCGTCGCGCTCCTGTGCGTGAAGCCGCTCGGCCTCTATATGGCGAACGTGATGGAAGGTCGCCCGATCTGGCCCGTACGTGTGGGCGCACGTCTCGAGGCCCTGATCTACCGCCTCTGCGGCGTCGATCCGGGCGTGGAGATGAGCTGGAAGCTCTACGCCATCGCGCTCCTCGTCTTCAACGCCCTCGGCGCGCTGCTCGTATACGCGCTGCAGCGTCTGCAGTACTGGCTGCCGCTCAATCCGCAGCATTTCACGGCGGTCTCGCCCGACTCCTCGTTCAATACGGCGATCAGCTTCATCACGAACACCAACTGGCAGGGCTATACGCCCGAGTCCACCATGAGCTATCTCACCCAGATGGCCGGGCTCGCGGTGCAGAACTTCATGTCCGCGGCGACGGGCATCGTGGTGGCGGTCGCGCTCATCCGCGGGCTGGCACGCCATTCGGCCAAGGCCATCGGCAATTTCTGGGCCGACGTCACCCGCTCGACTCTCTACGTGCTGCTGCCCATCGCGTTCGTGCTCGCTCTCGCTCTCGTCAGCCAGGGGGTGATCCAGAACTTCAGCGCCTACAAGGACGTGACGATGCTGCAGCCGGTGACCTACCAGCAGCAGAAGACCGATGCCGCCGGCAATCCGGTCAGGGATGCCGCCGGCAACCCGGTGATGGAGAACGTCACCACGCAGACCCAGACCTTGCCGATGGGCCCGATCGCGTCCCAGGAGTCCATCAAGGAGCTCGGCACCAACGGCGGCGGCTTCCTCAACGCCAACTCCGCCCATCCGTACGAGAACCCGACCCCGCTCTCGAACTTTCTCGAGATGCTGGCGATCATCCTCATTCCCGCATCCCTCACCTATACCTTCGGCCGAACGGTGGGCGACACCCGCCAGGGCTGGGCGGTGCTCGGGGCGATGGCGATCCTGTTCGCGGCGCAGTACGCGATCTGCAACCACAGCGAGCAGCTCGGCAACCCGCGGGTGGCCGCGCTCGGGGTGAGCCAGGCGGCGAGTGCGCTGCAGCCGGGCGGAAACATGGAGGGCAAGGAAGCGCGCTTCGGCATTGCCGACTCCACGCTCTTCGCCACGATCACCACCGGCACCTCCTGCGGCGCGGTGAACTCGATGCATGACTCCTACACACCGCTCGGCGGCTTCGTGCCGCTCTTCAACATGATGCTGGGCGAGGTCGTCTTCGGGGGTGTGGGCACCGGCCTCTATTCGATGCTCATCTTCGCCATCATCGGCGTCTTCATCGCCGGGCTCATGATCGGACGGACCCCGGAGTACCTCGGCAAGAAGATCGAGGCCTTCGAGATGAAGATGAGCTCGATCGCGATCCTCGTCATGCCCTTCATCGTCCTGGTGGGCGCAGCGATCGGCGTGAGCACGGCGGCCGGGCAGGCGGGCGTCGCCAATCCGGGCGCGCACGGCTTCTCGGAAATCCTCTATGCCTTCACCTCGGCCGCGAACAACAACGGCAGCGCCTTCGCGGGCATCTCGGTCAACACCGTCTTCTACAACACGGCGCTCGGGCTGGTGATGTGGCTCGGCCGGTATTGGCCGATCATCGCAGTGCTGGCGGTCGCGGGCTCGCTCGCGGCGAAGAAGCGCATTCCGGTCACCGCCGGCACCATGCCGACGCACGGGCCGACGTTCATCATCCTGCTCATCGGTACGGTCCTGCTCGTCGGCGCGCTCACCTTCGTGCCGGCGCTCGCCTTGGGTCCCATCGTCGAGCACCTGATCCTCTGGGGACGTTGAGATGTCAGTCATCACGAAGACCTCGAGCCCCGGCCTTCCGGCCGGCCAGCCGGAACCGACGCTCGAGCCGCCGCGCCACGCCCGCCGGGGCAAGCTCTCGATGTTCGACCGGTCGCTGATGCGTCCGGCGATCGTCGACTCGCTGCGCAAGCTCGATCCGCGCGTGCAGTGGCGCAACCCGGTGATGTTCGTCGTCTACATCGGCAGCATTCTCACCACCGCTCTTTGGTTCCAGGCGCTGGCGGGCCATGGCGAGGCCCCGGCCTGGTTCATCCTGAACGTCGCCATCTGGCTGTGGTTCACGGTGCTGTTCGCCAACTTCGCCGAGGCGCTCGCGGAAGGCCGCAGCAAGGCGCAGGCGGCGAGCCTGAAAGGCCTCAAGCAGGCCGTGCAGGCCAAGCGCCTCGCCAATCCCGCCGACCACACGGGGATCTCGCGCGTCCGCGCCGATCACCTGTGCAAGGGCGAGGTCGTCCTCGTCGAGGCCGGCGACTACGTCCCGGGGGACGGCGAGGTCATCGAGGGCGCCGCCTCGGTCGATGAGAGCGCGATCACCGGGGAATCGGCCCCGGTCATCCGCGAGTCGGGCGGCGATTTCTCCTCGGTCACGGGCGGCACGCGCGTGCTCTCCGACTGGATCGTGGTGCGCGTCACCGCCAATCCCGGCGAGACCTTCATCGACCGGATGATCGCGATGGTCGAGAGCGCCAAGCGGCAGAAGACCCCCAACGAGATAGCGCTGACCATCCTGCTCGTGGCGCTGACGCTCGTCTTCCTGTTTGCGACGGCGACATTGCTGCCGTATTCGCTCTACAGCGTCATGGTGGCCAAGCTCGGCACACCGGTCACGATCACGGCGCTCATCGCGCTGCTCGTGTGCCTCATTCCGACCACCATCGGCGGATTGCTCTCGGCGATCGGTGTCGCCGGCATGAGCCGGATGATGCAGGCCAACGTGATCGCGACGTCGGGCCGGGCGGTCGAAGCGGCGGGTGACGTCGATGTGCTGCTGCTCGACAAGACGGGCACCATCACGCTCGGCAACCGGCAGGCCTCCGCTTTCATCCCGGCCGCGGGCGTGACGGAGGAAGAGCTGGCCGACGCGGCGCAGCTCGCCTCGTTGGCCGACGAGACGCCGGAGGGGCGCAGCATCGTGGTGCTCGCCAAGCAGCGCTTCAAGCTGCGCGAGCGCGATCTCACGGCCCTGCACGGCACGTTCGTGCCCTTCTCGGCTCACACGCGCATGAGCGGCGTCGACATCGGCAGCCGTCAGGTGCGCAAAGGAGCCGCCGACGCCATCCAGAAGCAGGTCGAGTCTCTCGGTCAGGTGTTCCCCAAGGCCGTACTCACCACGGTGCAGGAAGTGGCGCGCCGAGGCAGCACGCCACTGCTGGTCAGCGACGGTCCGCGCGTCCTCGGTGTGATCGAGCTCAAGGACATCGTCAAGGGAGGCATCAAGGAGCGCTTCGGCGAGCTGCGCCGCATGGGGATCAAGACCATCATGATCACCGGCGACAACCCGCTCACCGCGGCGGCCATCGCCGCCGAGGCCGGGGTCGACGATTTCCTCGCGGAGGCGACGCCGGAGGCGAAGTTGAAGCTGATCCGCAATCACCAGGGGGAGGGCAGGCTGGTCGCCATGACCGGTGACGGCACCAACGACGCGCCCGCTCTCGCCCAGGCGGACGTCGCGGTGGCGATGAACACCGGCACTCAGGCGGCCAAGGAAGCCGGCAATATGGTCGATCTCGATTCCAACCCGACCAAGCTCATCGAGGTCGTCGAGACCGGCAAGCAGATGCTCATGACCCGCGGCTCGCTCACCACTTTCAGCATCGCCAACGACGTCGCCAAGTACTTCGCGATCATTCCGGCGGCCTTCGCCACCACCTACCCGCAGCTCAACGCGCTCAACGTGATGGGGCTCGCGAGCCCCTATTCGGCCATCCTGTCGGCGGTGATCTTCAATGCGCTCATCATCGTCGCCCTGATCCCGCTCGCTCTGAAAGGCGTGCGCTACCGGCCGCTCGGCGCCGCCGTGCTGCTGCGCCGCAATCTGCTCATCTACGGCCTCGGCGGCATCCTGGTTCCGTTCGTCGGAATCAAGCTCATCGACATGCTGCTCAAGGTCGTGCACCTGGTTTGAGGACGCTGCCATGACCAACTCCATACTGCGCCCCGCCGTCATCCTGCTCATACTGATGACTGTCATCACCGGCATCGCCTACCCCCTCGTCGTCACCGGTGTGGCAGGGATCCTGTTCCCCGGGCAGGCGGCCGGGAGTCTCATCGTGAAGGACGGCAAGCCGGTGGGATCGCGGCTCATCGGCCAGCCGTTCAGCGACCCCAAGTACTTCTGGAGCCGCCCGTCGGCCACCAGCCCACAACCCTACAACGGCCTCTCGTCCGGCGGCTCGAACCTGGGCCCTCTCAACCCCGCGCTCACCAATGCGGTCAAGGCGAACATCGCGGCCTTGCAGGCAGCCGATCCGAGCAACCACGCCCCCATTCCCGTGGACCTCGTGACGGCGTCCGGGAGTGGTCTCGACCCGGATATCAGTCTCGCGGCGGCCTACTATCAGGCCGACCGCATCGCCCGCCTCAGAAACCTGAGCCCGGATCGGGTGCGCGCCCTGATCGCCGACCGCGCCAAGGGGCGGTGGCTCGGCGTGATCGGCCAGCCCCGGGTCAACGTGCTGGAGCTGAACCTCGCGCTCGATAGCATGAAATAATGCGCGGATGAACTCATCGGCCGAATCTCGGCCCGATCCGGACCAGCTGCTCGCCCACGTCAAGGCCGAGGAGGCCCGCGCTGCGCGCGGCCGGCTCCGGATCTTCTTCGGCTCCTCCGCCGGCGTCGGTAAGACCTACTCCATGTTGGAGGCGGCGCGCGCTGCCAAGGCGTCCGGAACCGACGTCGTGATCGGCTATCTGGAGCCACACGGCCGCGTAGAGACGGAGCGGCTCGCCGAGGGCCTCGAGCACCTGCCGCCGCTGCCGGTGGCCTACCGCGGCATCGTTCGGCAGGAGTTCGACCTGGATGCCGCTCTCGCCAGGCATCCGGCCATTCTTTTGGTCGACGAGCTCGCCCACTCCAACATCACCGGCGGCGATCCGGCGCCGCGACATCCGAAGCGCTGGCAGGACATCGAGGAGTTGCTCGCGTCCGGCATCAGCGTCTGGACGACCGTCAACGTCCAACATCTCGAGAGCCTGAACGATCTCGTATTCCAGACGACCGGGGTCAGGCAGCGCGAGACCCTGCCCGACAAGGTTTTCGACGAGGCCGACGACATCGAGCTGATCGATCTGCCGCCCGACGACCTGATCGCACGGCTCCATGGAGGCAAGGTCTACATTGCCGATGAAGTGGCGACCGCCGTCGAGCGCTTCTTCCGCAAGCAGAATCTCATGGCGCTGCGCGAGATCGCGCTGCGCCGGGTCGCGGACCGTGTGGAAGCCGCCTCGCGTGCGCTGCAGCCGGAGCGGGTGCGCGCGCGCATCGCCGGCGATCGGATTCTCGTCGCCGTGGGCCCGGATGCGCAGGCGGAGCAGCTCGTGCGCGCCGGCAAGCGGATGGCGGATGCGCTCGATGCGCAGTGGACCGTCGTTTTTGTCGAGACTCTGAGACTTCTGCGGCTCTCCGAAGCCGACCGCGACCGCCGCATCGCCGTGTTGCGCCTCGCGGAGTCCCTGGGCGCGGAGACCGTGACCCTGGATGGTCCGTCGGCGGCCACGGCCCTCCTGGAATACACGCAAACGCGCCGCGCCACCCGCGTCATCGTCGGTGCACCCAAGCGGCGCGGCTGGCGTGCGTGGCTTCGTCCGTCGACGGCAACCCAGCTTCTCCACCAGGCCCGTGGCTTCGACGTGGTGATGATCGCGCCGGCCGACAGCGCCGAGCGGCAACGGACGAGCTCGGCGAGTGTCGCTCATGCGGCGGCCAGCTATCAGGGGGCGATCCGTTGGGACCGATACGGTTGGGCGGTGGGCGTGAGTGCGGTCTGTACGCTGCTGGCGCTCGTAATGTATCCACATTTCGAGCTCTCCAACCTCGCCATGGTCTATCTGCTTGGCGTCACCGTGGCGGGACTGAGGCTCGGGCGCGGGCCGTCGGCCGTGACAGCCGTGGTGAACGTCGCATCCTTCGATTTCTTCTGCGTGCCACCTCGTTTCACGTTCGCCGTGTCGGATGTGCAGTATCTGGTCACCTTCGCCGCCATGCTGATCATCGCGCTAGTGATCGCGACGCTGACCGCGAACGTGCGCCAGCAGACACGGGTCGCCGGCGCACGCGAGCGTCGTACGGCGGCTCTGTACGCGATGAGCCGCGAGCTCGCGGTGACCCGCGGCATCGAGAACATGGCCGGCGTGGCGGTCCGCCACGTGGCGGAAGTGTTCCAGTGCAAGGCCGTGGTCCTCCTTCCTGACGCCAGCGGCAAGCTGCAATACCCGCGCGGTGCGGCGCCCGAGAATGCCTTTCGCCGCGCGGACCTCGCCGTCGCCCAGTGGGTGGCCGACCACGGCCGGCGCGCCGGGCTCGGCTCCGACACTCTGCCGGCGGCTCCAGCGCTCTATGTCGCGCTCGGTGATGAGCGCCGGACCGTGGGCGTGCTCGCCGTCCTGCCCAACAATCCGCGCCGTGTGCTGCTGCCGGAGCAGAGTCACCTGCTCGACACCTTCGCGGGCCAGATCGGGCTGGCGCTCGAGCGTGCGCGTCTCGCCGAGATTGCGGAAGCCTCGAGTCTGGCGGTGGAGCGGGAGAGCGTGCGCAACACGCTGCTTGCATCGATCTCGCACGATCTGCGCACGCCGCTCGCTGTGATGGCGGGTGCCGCGAGCACCCTCGCCGAGCATGGCGCGACGCTGGCGGAGGAGAGCAAGGCCGAGCTCGCCCGCTCCATCGAGGCCAAGGCCCGCGAGATGTCGGATCTGGTTTCCAACGTGCTCGATGTCATGCGTTTCCAGTCCGGCCAGGTGGTGCTGCGGCGGGACTGGCAGCCGCTCGAGGACCTCGTGGGCGCAGCGCTCGAGCGGCTCAAGGAGCGGCTGCGCGACCACCCGGTGGAGCTGCGCCTGCCAGCCGACTTGCCGCCGGTCTACGTCGACGCGGGGCTCGTCGTGCAGGTCTTCGGCAATCTTTTCGACAACATCGCCAAGTACACCCCCCCCGAAACCCGCTCTTGGGTGTCGGCCACGCATGACGGGGATTCCGTGCGCGTCGTGGTGGAGGACGAGGGTCCCGGATTTCCGGCGGGCGATCCGGCGAAGCTCTTCGACAAGTTCCAGCGCGGCAACGAGGAGGGTGCAGTGGTCGGCGCCGGCCTGGGCCTTACGATCTGCCGCGCGATCGTGCGCGCCCATGGCGGTGAGATCGAGGCTCGGCGCCGCGACGGCCAAGGAGTCAACCAGGGAGCGCGGTTCGAATTCACGCTGCCCGCGAAGGAGCCGGCGCGTGACTGAGGCGATGCATCAGGTCCTCGTGGTCGAGGACGAGCCCGCGATCCGCAACGTGCTCAAGGTACTGTTCGAGGCGGAGCATTATCGGGTCATCGAGGCCGATACCGCACTGCGCGCCGAGATAGAGACCCGCAGCCACAAGCCGGACCTGTTGCTCATCGACCTGGGGCTCCCCGACGGCGACGGCCTGACGGTGATCCGCAGAGTGCGCGCCTGGTCTCCCGTCCCGATCGTCGTGCTCTCGGCACGCGCCATGGAGGAGCAGAAGATCGCCGCGCTCGATGCCGGCGCGGACGACTACGTTACGAAGCCTTTCAGCGCGCCGGAGCTGCTCGCGCGCGTCCGTGCGGCGCTGCGCCGCAACGTGCGCGGCGCGGAGAAGACCTCCGGCCTCGAGCTCGGCGATGTGCGGCTCGACCTCTCCAAGCGCGAGGCTCACGGCCCGGCGGGAGAGCTGCACCTGACGCCGCTCGAGTACCGCGTGATCGAGTGCCTCGCCCGGCACCTCGGCTCGATCGTGATGCAGAACCAGCTCATTCGCGAAGTCTGGGGACCGGAGCGCGTCGATGACTCGAGGAGCCTCCGGGTCTGCATCAAGAACCTGCGCGCCAAGCTCGAGCCCGATCCCCACAAGCCGCGGTATCTGGTCACCGAGGCCGGCCTCGGCTACCGCCTGCGGGCGGACGAGGAGGCCTGAAGACGACTGCTTCTCGTATCCCACAAACCTTGATTCTGTGGGATACGCCTGGATCTCGCGGTATCGCTGGTCAGGTCAGCGAGACAACCCGCTTCGCGGGTTCAGGTCTCTCCGGACTTCAGAATGGCGAGCGCCTGCCTGAGGATGGACGCATCCATCTGGTCCTTCGGCCGATCGCCTTGCTTGGTCAGCAGCAGCCCTTCGAGGTTGAGTACGCGTAACGGAATGCCGTCCAAGTCGATCGTTTCAATGTACCGCTGCATGTCGTCCCATGAGTGCCCGGCCACCGACGGCATGATGTCGATCGTAAACTCGTCGTTCACCCGAAGCGCGTACCGCTTGTCATCCGCGAAGACGTCAGGCTCGTGTTCGAGAGCTCGGGTGGCCTGATCAGGAAGCTGGTTCAACGCAACGATCCAGCGGCGGGAGTTTTCCGCGGTGGGATTGACCAGCAAGTCGATGTCTTCCGATTGTCGGCTGAACCCGTGTGAGGCGATCGCATAGCCCCCCACCAGCGCGTACTCCGCGTGCGCCTCATTCAACAGCGTGGCCAGTCGTTTGAGGTCTTCCCACGTTGCGGGCCGAGTGTATTCAGGCACGCTCGCTCTGCTTCTGCACGATCGCCTCAAGGGTCCACCGCTCCCGATCGCGGGTCATCTGCGCATGGCTCTCGTAGAAGAAGAGCCCCTTCGGTGCGCGGGTCCGATACCCCGCATTGGCATCCATTGCCGCCCGGGCGACCTTACTGGGTACGGTTCCTGGCGAAGGCGCGACCCGCTTGCCGATCACACGCCGGATAGGTTGCTGGTCACCAGGAATCCACGGCTTTAACCGGTCGCTCACGCGCGAAGTATAGACCTACGGGATCGATCAATGCGACAGCCGGCGCCGGGGGCGGGGTCCTTCGGCAGCCGAGCGGGGACGCCGGCCTCAGGTCAGCGAGACGACCAGCTTCGCGGAGTGGCTGCGCCAGTTGATCGGAATGATGAAGGAGCGCTGACCGGGCTTGCGCGGGATCTCGGGCTTCTCGCCGGCAAGTACGCTCGGAACGGAAATGACGAAGTCGCGGCCGAAGTCCCGCCGCGCGTTACCGGAGATCGTGTTGGCCACCTCGCCGACCAGGTCACGCATGGTCTCGTGGCTGAAGTCGTTTTCCTGCATCTTCATGAGGAGCACCGTGAGCATCGCCCGCGGCGCGGTGAAGTACACGACTCCTTCGCGCTTGCCGGAGATGGTGATCATGCCCGTGTAGTCGTGCACGGCGGGAGCTCCTTCCATGAGGTATGGCGAGCCGATGGTGGCCGGCTGCTGGGCCGCCACCTCGAAGTAGTTCGTCGTCCCGTCGACGAAGGTTTTCAGCTCCTCTTCCCGCAACATCTACCCGCTCTCCGCCTCGCCTTCAGGTCATCAGCTCCGCTATCGCCTCATTCAACTGCCGGTCCGTGAACGGCTTGTTCAGGAAGCCGTTCGCGCCACGCTCCATGGCCTCGACAGCGGTCGCCTTGTCAGCCAGCGCCGAGATCACGAGGATACGCACCGCCGGCTTCAATTGCACCAGCTTGGAGATGCACTCGATGCCGTCCATCTGCGGCATGGTGAGGTCCATCGTGACCATGTCCGGATCGGTCTTGCGGAACATCTCCAGCGCCTCGATCCCGTTGCCGGCAGTGCCGACCACTTCCAGCTCCTCGAACTGCTGCGAGCGCTCGATCCGCCGCCGCATGATGTTCGAGTCATCCACGATCAGGAGCTTCAGCGACCGCTGGCCGCCGGCCCCGTTGCGTTGCGCCACGCTCATCCGCGCTCTCCCTTCCTCTTGTTCAGGCCACCGCCGAGCTCGCCGCCTCGGCGGGCAGCACGATCTTGAAGCGCGTGAAGCGGCCCGGGTTCGTGCTCACCCCAATTTTGCCGCCAAGGCCGTAAACCGTGCGGGCAACTACATCCATCCCGACGCCCCTTCCAGCGTCCATGGTCACCTCGTCCTGCGTCGTGAATCCCGGACGGAAGATGAGGGACATGGCCGCGCGGGTATCCATCGCGGCGGCCTCCTCGACGGTAATCATGTTCTTGCGCACGGCCGTGTCTTTCAACGTCTGCGGCGAGATGCCGGCGCCGTCATCCTCGAACACCAGCTCGTATCCTTCGCCCGAGCGGTGGAAGTCGACGCGCACCGTGCCGACGTCCGACTTCGCCAGGGTGCGGCGCGACTCGCCGGGCTCGATGCCGTGGACCGCTGCATTGCGCAGCATCTGGATGATGCAGTCCTTCACTGTCACGATGTAGGGCGCCGGCACGTCCGCAAGGCCCGAGAGTGACAGCTTGAAGGACTTGCGATGGTCCTTGGCCAGCTTCTCGGCGAGCGCCTGCAGCGTGGGCGAGATATCCTCGCCCGAACGGCCGCCCGGTGCGGGCCTCGGCCGAGGCTGCGCGCTTTGAGCGGCCGACGCGGGCTCTTTCAGCGCCGTGAGCCGCGTGGCCATCTCGCGCACGCCCTTCAGGTGCGCCAGCAGATCATCGAGCTTCAGCACCATCGGCAGGAAATCGTTGCCGGAGAGCTCCGCCTTCTTCTTCAGCTCGCTCACCGTGTCCTCGAGATGATGCACGCGGTTGGCGATGCTCATCAGGTTGAGGGCCGAGGCCTCGCCCTTGATCGAATGCAGCTCGCGGAAGAGGCCTCCGAGCTTCTTGCGGAACTCTGCGTCGGTGCGTGCCGGCTCCTTGAGGATCGCGTTGATGAGCTGCAGGCCCGTCTCGGTGGTGTCGAGGAAGGACCCGAGCTGCAGCGGATCGACGTGCAGCATGCCGACCATCATGTCGACCTGCGCACTGGCGTTCTCCTGCGCCTCCTGCAGCTCCTTGGCGAGCAGCACGTTGGAGGTGATGTCGCTCACCGCGCACAATACATGCTTGACGCCGCCCTTGGGGCCGACCACGCGATGGAAATCGAACTGCAGATAGCGCGTCTCCTTGCCGCCGCGGCCGTTATCCATGCTGATCTCGAGCTGCCCGAGCGGGTTGATGCTCTTCATCAGGTTCTCGTGAGCGCGGTCGCCCCAGAGCAGCTTGATGTACTTCACCGCCGTCGCCAGGGTGGCGGCCGGCACGCGATCCGCGAGCAGCTTCTCGAACGAAAGGCCGGCAAAGTCGTTGCGGGCGAAGATGTGTGTCAGCGCCTCCGACCAGACAGAGCCGATCTTGTAGTCCGCATCGAGCAGGAAGAATCCTTCGCGCACGGTCTTCAGGATGTCGCGAGTCTGCTCCTGCGCCTCGCGCGCGGCCCGCTCGTGCTTGGCGCGGGTGAGCTGCAGGTACGCCGCGGCGGCGGCGAGCACCAGCGCCGCGAGCACACCGCCCGAGAGCAGCGCCCGCAGCCGCGCGGCGGCGCCCGAGGTCTGCCTCTGGAGCGAGCCGCTCACCGCGGTGAGCAGCTGATGCAGTTGGCGAACGTTCTGTCTGGCGAGCAGCTGCGCCTGACGCACGTTGTCGTAGTACATCCGGCCGCTTTCGGACAGTGAGCTGCCGGAGTCCGTATCGACGTACGGCTCGCCCGAGAAGGCGATGACGGGAGCGAGCACCGGGCTGTATGCCTGCCACATCTGTGCCGCGGCCTGCAGCTCCGGCGGCTGCGCGCCGGCGCGCCTGGTCAGTACCTGGATGTCGTCATTGAAACGCTGCACCGTGCCCGCGAGCTCCGCGTGCGCCTGCCCAGTGTATTCGCGCGTCTCCAGCCGCTCCCGCAAGGCCGTGAGCTGCTGGGCGATGACGCCCGGGTAAGTCTGAAGCTCGCTCGCGGTCTGCAGTGCGGTGATGCTCGAGCGGATCTGCGTCGCCAGCCTGAAGCCGGCGAGCAGAGCGAGGCCCATCATCACGGCAAGGGCCGTCACGGCACCGGCCGTGATCAGCCGGCGGTTGCGATCTGCGCCTGCGACTTTCATGTTGGTTCCCTGACAGCCTGGATGGACGACTAGTTCGGCAGCTCGAAGCGGATGCGGGTGCGCACTGGCACCTCGACCGGTTGACCGTCGTATTGCAACGGTCGATAGCGCCAGCGCTGGATGGCCTCGATCGCCGCGTCGTCGAAGACACCCTTGGGGGCGGACTCGACCACCTTCACGTCCCGCGTGCGGCCCTGCTTGTCCACGATGTACTGCACCGTCACGCTGCCGCTGATCCGATCCGTCAGCGCGCGATCGGGATATTCAGGCGCGACATAGCGCGTGCGCTGCAACTGCTGGGCGAGCGCCTGCAGGTCTGGGGCCGCCGCCGCCTGGGGCTGCGCCTGCGCCGCACCCAGACGCCGAACCGCCGCTACGGCCGCTGCGCTGGCGCCCCAGCTGGTGGCGGCGGTCAGGTCGGCATCGGCCTGCGCCGTTTCGCGAGAGCGCACCTCGGAGCGGGCGCGCGCGATCAGCTGCGCGGCCAGGGCGCTTCTCGCCTGCATCACCGCGGCTTGGACGGGGCCCGCCGGGTGGCTGCCTTCGAGCTGTTGCAGGTAGTCCGCCGCGCTATCACCAGCAGGGGAAGTCAGTGCCCCGCTGCTCAAGCGCTGCCGTACGAGGGATACCAGGCCCTCCGCCTTGGCGCGCGCGGCCTTGGCCTGAGCGCCGGCGAGCTCGCGCTGGAATGCCGCCACGTCGGCCGCCGAAGCCCCATTGGCACGTGCGGCAGCAACCCAGCGCTCCTCATCGCCGGTATCGCCGGAGAGCGCGTTCTGCCTGGCCTTGCTGAAGAAGGCACCGACCAGCGCGGCGGTGGCCCGCTCCGTCGCGGGGGCGGAGGGCGCCGCGGCGCGCAGCTGGCTGAGATAGGATTCCGCGCTGTCGCCCGCCGGGCTGGTCAGCTCGTCGCCGCGGATGCGATCGAGAATCAGGGAGGCGAGGCTCTGCACCTTGTCGGCCTGCTGCAGATGCGCGAGCTGGGCGCGCCAGGTGGCAAGCTGCGCGGCCGGAACGTCGCCGGACTGCTGCGCCTGGCGCACCAGCGCCGTCGCGCGGTCCGCGTTGCCGTCGGCGAAAGCCTTGGAGACTTCCGCCGTCGACAGTTGCAGCTGGAAGGGGCCGAGGTGCGAATCCGAAGGCGCCACGAGTCTCAGGCTGGCCAACGCCAGCGCCGCGTCGCTGTAGTGGGCGCCCGAGATCGCCTCATTGAAGCGTGAGATCAAGACGTCACCGACGCGACGCAGGCCGTCTTTGGCCTCACCGTTCGCCGGATCCGCGGCCAGCGCAGAGCGGTAATAAACGAGCGCATTGTCGCCGGTCGGAGCGGTATAGCGCCGGTCGCGCATGGCGAGCCGTGCCTTCTCCAGCAGGTCATCGACCTGGCCCGCAACGATGGACGTATCGACCGCAGGCTGCGCGAGGACCGCCGCGGTCTGCGATGTCGTCCCGGCGTGAGAATTGATGGTGCCCGCCGCCTGCGGCGCGGCAAGCCCGGACGCTGTCTTGCCGTGGGTAGTCAAGTACCACGCGCCTCCCGCCGCGAGCGCAACGACTGCAAGACCCAAGCCGGCCCATAGAAGCCATTTGCGTCCGCCTTCTCCCGGCTCTTCGGACGCTATCGCCGCCGAATGAGACATGGCGGGCCGGAACGAATCCAGTGTGCGCGCCCCGGCGGCAGCGGCCCGCTCCGTACCCGGACCACGGGCGGCGGCGTTTCGGTTCGCGGCATCTGTGATGGCGGCATCCAGCACCGCCGTCGTCTTCGCCCCCTCGATCGGAATCGTCAGCACCGCAAAGACGCTCGAGCCTTTGACCGCGGAGGCGACCCGCTTCTCGGAGTCTGCATCGGCAAACACCACGACCACCGCGTTGGGCGCCTGCTGTGTCGCGCGCTGTACGAGTGCGCGGACATCGTCCGTTGCCCGTGCATCGATCACCAGCATCTGCCCTCGTTTGGTGCTCGAGAGTTGTCCGATTGCGGTGTCAATGGAGTCGACGGGATTGACGGACGCCTGTCCGCCGAGCGCCTCTCCGAGCTCGAGCAGGAAGTCGTCGCGGTCGGTGAGCGCCGTCAGGTCGACCGTCGGTCGCTGGGTAGGGGATGGAGTCTCCGCGGAACCTGCGGCATTGCCCGACTCCACGTTCCTGGGCGCACTCGATGCTGGATTGGCCACGGCTCGTGTCTCCACACTCGATAAGGAGCTCTTCCGCGCGCGATCTGCCTCGGGTCCCGGCCTTCCAGCGCCCACCCGCTTGATAACGCACGCAAAACGCGATTTTATGGAGCATATGGTGCGGCCGATGCACCGCAGTGCCGCAGTTCACAGTACCGACAGCCCTGTCCGGGAGATGCGACAGCGCATCGCGGAAACTCTGAAGCAGTGCTCGCTTTCGGGGCTGGTACGCAGTGGCGCAGGCTGCGGACAGAACATAAGATGTCCCCATGCGCGCAGACACGTTCCCACCTTCTTGCCGCATTCCGGCACAACTGGGCATGCATTTTGCTGTGAAGAGCTGCATGTGCGAAGGCAGAGAGCGAGCTGCGGAACAGGTTGAACGATCCGCTGTCATGATCGTCTGAACGGGAGGGGAGGAACGATGCGATCGCTTTCTACTGACCCGGAATCAAAGACCCACGCCGCCTTCATCGAGTCGCTGAGCTCCTTCAGCCGATTACATCGAGCCCAGCGCTGGGAAGGCACGTTCGGCGAGTTTCTCGCCGACATCCTGCCGGCGAACCCCGTGGCGCTGGCGCGAACCAGCCACGAGTACATCTGGGACATGCTCCGCTGGCATGGGCGCACTGCTCAGCCCGACGCCGCCGAGAGCGCGCGGGCGCGGGAACTTTTCAAGCGCGAGCTGTTCGGCATCGATGAGCCGCTGTCGCGCGTCGTGGACTATTTCAAGGCTGCCGCCGCCGGCTCCGATGTTGGCCGACGCCTCCTGCTGCTGCTAGGTCCCCCGTCCGGCGGCAAGTCGACGATGGCCATTCTCCTGAAGCGCGGGCTCGAGGAATACAGCCGCACCGAAGACGGGGCCCTCTATGCCATCAAGGGCTCGCCGCTGCGCGAGAGCCCGCTGAATCTCATTCCAGCGAGTCTGCGGCCGGAGTTCCGCGAGCGCTATGGCGTCACCATCCAGGGGGAGCTGTCACCCTGGGCGCGCGACTACGTGGAGCGGGACTTCGAGGGCGACTTCCTGCGCGTGCCGCTGGAGCGGATCTTCCTCTCGGAAGCCTCGCGCTCCGGCATCGGCACGTATGCGCCCCACGATCCCACCACGGCCGACATCGCGGATCTGGTCGGCTCGGTCGATCTCGCCAAGGTGGCTCAGATCGGCGATGAGGGCGATCCGCGCGCCTGGTCGTGGTCCGGCGCCGTGTATGCCGCGAGCCGCGGCGTGCTCGAGATGATCGAGATCCTGAAGGTGAAGCGCGAGTTCCTCTATCTCCTGCTCACCCTCACGCAGGAGAAGAACGTCAAAGTCTCCCGGTTCCCGCTCATCCATGTCGACGAGACCATTCTCGCGCACACGAACCTCGCGGAATTCCACAAGTTCCTGCAGGAGAAGGAGAACGAGGCGCTGCTCGATCGCATGGTGATCATCAAGGTCCCGTACGCGCTCTCCTATCGCGATGAATCCCGCATTTATCAGAAGCTCGTCTCTGGCGCGCCGGCCTTCCGCAACGTGCACCTCGATCCCCACGTGCTCAACCTGGCGGCTGTCTTCGCCATCCTGACGCGGCTGACCAAGCCCGAGCGCGAAGGCCTCGACGTCGCCAAGAAGCTCCGCCTCTATGCGGGCGAGTCGGTCGAAGGCGTGCCGGAAACTGAGGCCTCGCGTCTGCACGCTGAGTCGCCGGACGAGGGCATGACCGGCGTCAGCCCGCGTTTCATCATCAACGCCATTTCCAACGCGATCACCCGCGGCACGACTCACAGCCTCACCAGCATGGAGCTGTTGCTTGCGATAAAGGACGGCATCGAGAGCGATGCCCGCATGGAGGCGAAGCACAAGAAGGCGTGGATCGATCATCTGGTGACCGCGCGCAAGGAGTTCTACAACCGCTGGGTGAAGGAAGACGTCCACCGCGCGATGTTCGCCTCCTTCGAGGAGGAGGCGCAGCAGCTCCTCGAGAAGTATCTGGATGAGGTGGAAGCCTCGCTCGATCACCGCCAGGTCACCGACCCGATCACCGGTGAGACACGGCCGGCCGACGAGCGGTTCCTGCGCTCCGTGGAAGAGAAGATCAAGGTTTCCGACTCCGGCAAGCTCTCCTTCCGGCAGGAGGTAGTGCGCAAGGCGATGGTCGCCTTCAAGACGGGCGAGAAGTTCAAGCTCGCCAGCCACGCGCGCATGCGCGAAGCGATCGAGCAATACCTCTTCGAGGAGCGGCGCGATGTCCTCAGGCTCGTCACTTCGTCGGCGCGCCCCGATGACGATGCGCGACAGAAGATCTCGGCAGTGCAGCAACGCCTGATCACCGAGTACGGCTACGACGAGCACAGCGCCAAGGAAGCCTTGAGCTACGTCACTACCTTGCTGGCGCAGGAGTAGCGCCCGGCCGCAAAAAGGAGTACCAGTACATCATGGCTGCGAACAGCGAGAGCGGTGGCGGACAGCCGGGCGGCGATGCCGCGAAGTGGTACGAGCTCTTCTCCCGGGGCGCGCGCGACTGGCTGCGTCACGACGAGAAGGTCCGCGAGTCCGTGCGCCAGCATCTGCCGCAGATCGTCGCGGGCGGAGAGCTGATCAACGGCGGCTCGCGCACCGTGAGGGTGCCGGTTCGCATGCTGGAGCACTATCACTTCCGGCTGCGCAAGCCGGAGGAGCAGCAGGGTGCCGGCCAGGGCAAGGCCAAGCCCGGCGACGTGTTGGCCGATCCTTCCCGTCAGCGCGGCGCGGGCGAGAAAGGACCGGGGGGACAGGACGAGGGCGAGGTGCAGCTGCTCCTCGAGTTCAAGGTCGACGACATCGTCGATTGGCTGTGGGAGGAGATGCAGCTCCCCAACCTCAAGGCGCGCGTCGGCCCCTCGGAAGAGGCCGATTGGGTGCGTGAGGGCTGGGATCGGCGCGGTGCGCGCTCCAGGCTCGATCGCCGCCGCTCCTTCAAAGAGCTGGTGAAGCGCCGTGGCGCCCCCGGCGCAACCCCCACGTTCACGGACGAGGACCTGCGCTACCGCCAGCTCGCCCGGCGTCGCCAGCCGGCCATCCACGCCGTGGTGTTCTTCCTGCTCGATGTCTCCGGCAGCATGTCGGATCGGGACCGGAAGTTGGCGAAGACCTTCTTCTTCTGGGTGGTGCAGGGCCTGAGGCGCGAGTATCGCTCGCTCGAGACCGTGTTCGTCGCGCATACGACCGAGGCTTGGGAGTTCACCGAGGCCGAGTTCTTCCAGGTGAGCGGCACCGGCGGCACCGTCGCCTCGACCGGTTTCGGCAAGGTGCAGGAGATCATCGACGAGCGCTACAACCCGGGCCGCTGCAACATTTATCTCTTCTACGCCTCCGATGGCGACAACTCGGTGAGTGACGCCGCGGAGGCGCGCGAGGGGCTGTCGGCAATCACCGAGGATGCCTGCTTCACCGGTTATGTGGAGGTCTCCTCCGGCCTGTCCCGTCAGCTCGCCACCGAGACTGGACGCCTGTTCGCCGATATGTCCGCTGCGGGCTGCGCCGCGGGCAGCTACGCGCTCAACGATTTCGACGATGTATGGGGTGCCGTGCGGCACTTCTTCTCCTCGGAGAGCCGTGCCGAGGAGGCCGCCTCGCCTTGAGACGCCCGCTCTCATGACCGACGACACCTGGCAGAGCTACACCCGACGCATCGAGGAGCTCGCGGCCCAATCGGGGCTCAGGTTCCACCCCGTGGACTTCGAGGCGGTCCCCGACACGTTCATGATGGAGATCGCGGTCTACGGCCTGCCGGTGCGCATGCCGCACTGGTCGTTCGGGGTGCGCTACATCTATCAGCTCATCCAGCGCCACATGGGCCACTCGCGGCTCTTCGAGGTGGTTTTTCCCGGCAATCCGGGGCACGCCTACCTTGCATCGAGCAATGGCCTGGCGGAGAACATTCTCGTCACGGCGCACGTGCTGGGGCATGCGGACTTCTCCCGCAACAATCTCCTCTTTCTACGCTGCCAGGACCAGGTCAGCGAGCGCATCGTCGAGCACGCGGCCAACCACGCCCGTCAGATCCAACAGGCGATAGAGACTCACGGTGCGCAGCGCGTGGAAGTCGTACTCGATGCCGCTCTTGCCCTGGAGCAACACATCGACGTCGATCAGTCGCTGCGCCGCGCGCGTTATCCGGAATACGTCGAGGACAAGAAGTCGCCCGAGGAAGACGATTTCCGCAAGCGTTTTGCACAACTCGAGCCGGCCGCGGCCAGCACGGGCGTGGAGCACAAGAAACGCGCGCCCATTCCGCCGCATCCGGAGCGCGATCTGCTCTGGTTCGTGGCGCAATACGCGCCGGAGATGGAAAGCTGGGAGCGCGACATCTTCCTCGCGGTGCGCGAGGAGTCGTTCTATTTCTATCCGGTGTTCGCCACGCAGATCATGAACGAGGGGTGGGCCTCGTACTGGCATGCGCGGCTCATGCGGGAGGCGGACTTCGTCCCGCAGCAGGCTTACCTGGACGCGATCAAGTGCCACTCTGACGTGGTGCGGCCGGTAGCGGCGGATCAACAGGTGGCGCTGAGCATCAATCCCTACCACCTCGGCTTTGCCATGTGGGAGAAGATCGTCGAGAAGGAGGGGCTCGAGGCGGCGCGCAACATAATGATTCAGGACGATGACTTCGCGTTCGTGCGCAACCATCTGACGCGGGAGCTGGCGGAGGAGCTGAGCCTCTTCCGCTACAGCGCGCGCAGCGATGGGCAGGTCAAGGTGCTGGAGCAGGACCTGACGGCCCTGCACGAGGCGATCCTCAGTCCCAAGTACAACTTCGGCGCCCCGACCGTCTCGGCAAAGCACGTCCGCAACGACGGCACGCTCGAGCTGGTCCATGACTACACGCTCGATGGTCGCGGTCTCGACCTCGAACGCAGCCGCAAGGTGCTGGATTACCTGCATGGGGTGTGGCGCCGGCCGGTGCAGCTGACCACCACCAACCAAGCGGGTTTGGCGCTGGAACTGACCGCGCCTTAGTTTATTGGCGCAAAGTCGGCATCCTGCCGCTTTGCGCGGCCAGCCCTCTGACAGGGATTCGAGCCAAGACCTGGCTAGTTGGCCAGCGACC
>Ga0335074_10003465_pt1 | contig 21578 bp, 26 predicted proteins | sample Lox_Sample_23_FD_206715 | JGI IMG/M metagenome (GOLD analysis project Ga0335074, IMG submission 206715) | Soil microbial communities from Loxahatchee National Wildlife Refuge, Florida, United States - Lox_Sample_2.3 | ecosystem: Environmental > Terrestrial > Soil > Wetlands | place: USA... | reverse complement strand
TCGACCCTCTCCTCGACGCCCTCGGTCCACTTCATCGCCTGGCGCGCCCCGAGCGCGCGGATTCCGTCTATGGTCGCCCTTGCGCCAAGAGAGCTGCGCTCCTCGAACGTTCGTCCGATTTCGAGGAAGAGTGGAATCAGCGTCGCGGTTACGAAATCGCCGGTAGCCGCGGAGGCCAGTACCGCGATCGCCACCAACTGGTCGGTCGCGCGGCGCGTGTCCCCGGTGACTACGCCGCGAATCCCGGAGATCAGCGTTGGCACTCCTACAATCGCCGCCGCCAGCCCGCGGCACAGTTCGCCGATCTGCCACTGCTCCGGTTCCAGGCGAACCAGCAGGGTTCCCAGGCCGAGAAGCCCTAAGCCGGCCAATCCAGCGCCGAGCCTTGTACCGATGCGGCGGCGCTCTTCGGGAGCGAGGCTGCCCGCCATCTCTGGAGAGACGGAAGGGTTGCCGGGGGAAGCTAAGTCGGACGAGATCCCCGGTGCGATGGAGATGCGATTCACCGTTCGTCCTCAGCACCCAACGATCCGGATCTTGAGCGACCGCCAATGGTGATGCGGAACCCCTTGTAACTCCCGCCCGCCGGCGGAGGTACCCAACGAACATTGCCCGCTGCACCGATGGCGCGATCGACGGCATCTCGATAGAGCCGCTCGCGAACCACTTCCGGGTTGGCGCGATACTGCTGATCGAGCGCCAGAAAGGCCACCGAATCACCCCTTGCCTGAGCCAGATCGGTGTCTGCCGCCGCGTGTGCCTCCTGCACAGCCTGGTCGGCTGCGGCCCGTGCCTGCGGGATGGCGCTCTCGGCGAAAGCCTGCGCATCCTTCTTCTTAGTTTCCGCACCGATGAAGGCGCTCTGTACTGCGTCGAGGTCCGTGGTTAACGCTCGCGGCGGAGTGAGACTGGTGAGTTCCAGAGACATTAACTCAAGACCCGAGCGGGCCGCATCGAGACCGACCTGCGCCCGCCGCGTCGCGGTCGCGATCAGGCTCTTGCGCCCGTCGGCGAGAACCCGGTCAACTCCCATCTCGCCCAATGAGCGAACCATCGCCGCCTTAACCTCCGTGCTGAGTATCTTGTCCGAACTCGGGCCGTAGAATGCCCATTCGGCGGGCTCGCGCACGCGATAGCGCGCCATCATGTCCAACTGCACAATGTTGTGGTCCCCGGTGATCGCGTAGCCTTGCAGCGGTCTGAGCGTGAAGACGTCGCTCTCTTCCTCATCCTCGCCGGATGAGGCGATCAGCGTGCGCACGTCAATTTCGGATACTTTCTTAACCTGCAGCCGCACAACCTGATCGATCGGCTCCGGCAAAGCAAAAAGGAGTCCAGGCCCATGCTCCTGCAGCGCGGGCGCGCAGGAGCCAGATGGCCATCCCGCCGGCCAAGGCAGTTCCGCGGCGGATCCTCGTGACCGCCTCCCGACCGCGATACCACCACGCCATCCGGTGCGACACCGTAGTGAGCCGCGATCGAAGCTTTTCAGCGATGCGCAAGGGGTGCGCTGTTTCCGAGGATTGCCCGGCTCCGGCGTCCTCCGTTTCCGCGCCATCGGGCTCCGCAACCTTGGACGACACCGACTCAAGCGCCAAAGTCAGCGAAATCTCGGCGCTCTCCATCGGCCGCAGGCGCATTGCCTGCGCCATCGCGACGCCAGACAGAACGGCGGCCGATAGTCCAAGCGTTAAAGCCACGGCGAACAAGACGGGATCGGAGAGCTTAATGCCTCCTGCAATCGCCCCCGCTGCGCCTAGGACCGCGGAGGCGAGAAGCACGATAACGACGCCACGATACGGATCGGGTTTGCGTCGCTGGGGATCAGGTCGGTTCATTGGCTGGTCTCCGAAGGAAAGCTTCATTATCCATTCGAAGGGCACAAGGACCGAATCGTGAACGGACTGCTTTTGACTACAGGCGTTCTCTTTGGCGCGTTTCCCGGAACAACAGACAGAAATCAGATGTCACGATGTCAGCCTCCATGGCAGTTTGATGCGCCGGCTTATCGCGAACGAGACTCAGTGTCCCGTTAGGATCAGCGCACTGGTGAGGTCGCCAAAAGTTCGATTCGCTGCGGATCTGAAGGCTTCGTCGCGGTCGCGAATGCCAGGAAGCAGTGGGAGGGCAAAGCGTTTCGTGATCAGCCGCAGAATTGACGTGGTATCGAGTGGCGTATGGTCGACGTAGCCCTTCCTGGCGAACGGCGAAATGATGATGGTTGGAATTCGTGACCCCGGTCCCCAGCGATCACCCTTGGGCGGCGCGACATGATCCCAGAATCCGCCGTTTTCGTCGTACGTCACAATCACCACCATCTGCTTCCACTGGGGGCTCTTTTCCAAGTGCGCGATGACGTTTGCGATGTGTGCGTCGCCGGATTCAACGTCTGCGTACCCGGCATGCTCGTTCAGATTGCCCTGCGGTTTGTAGAAAACAACTTGTTCGAGTGCGCCCGCGTCTATTGCCTTGATCAACTCCGCGCCGCCGAGCCCGCCGTCCTTTAAATGTTTTGCACGCTCGGACGTTCCCGGCGCCATGCTCGCAAAATAGTTGAACGGCTGGTGATGGTATTGGAAATTGGGAACCGGGCGGGCGTTTTTTCCGTCGAGCGCCGCCCGCCATGCCCCGCCGTACCATGCCCAACTGACGCCCTTAGCGGAAAGTAGGTCACCAATAGTTTTCGCGGTTTGCGGCGGAAGTGTAGTCGGATTTGCGGGATCGGCAAAACGCGGATCGCCACTTGCGGCCGGCTTGTTCGCGCTCGGCTGATATGGCGGCTGCATGGTGTTCACCGCGTAAAAATCGGGGGTCAAATTACCGTCGTGAACGAATTTCGGCGGACCATCGAGAGCCGATTTGGGGGAATTCGCCGCGATCTTCAGCGTCACGCCATCCGATTCAACGGCCGCAATCTGGTTTCTTGCTGGACCTTGATCCGCGTGGGAAACCCTCGCAACGCAGGCGCAAATCAGCCAGATGTGATTGATATACGAACCACCGAACGCGCCCATGAAAAAATTGTCGGCGAGGGTGAACCGCCTGGCGATGTTCCACATTTTTAGTTTTGAACCATCGTAGTGCCCCATTACGAGCGCACCGGAATCCGCCCACGCGACGAACCGGTCGTTCTTCCCGCCATCGATCTGCATCTGATTTTCATAAAAGAGATGCCATAGGTCGCGCGTGACGACGCTTAACGCCTGGTCGAAACCTTGCGAATCGTCGATTGCAAAGGGACTGTTCGGAAGATGCTCGGTCTGCGCTTCTGTGACGGCGGGAGTGACACCGGGGGCCGTCAACCCTCTCCATACCGGCGGCAGCTCCGTTAAAGGCGACCCATCGCGATCAACCTGCTTCGCTGGGGGAGCGTTCTGCAACCCGTTGGCGCCAGGAAATGATCCGTACAGAGTGTCGAAACTTCGGTTCTCGGCATAAATGACGACTATATTTTTGATTCTGGAAAGGTCGGGCCGTGAGCTTTGGGCCCGGCAAACCAGATCGATGGCCAGGATCGTCACTAACGAGCGGATTTTCATGCGATGTACCAATTTATCCGAATAAAGCGGAGGTTTGCGAACATGGACTTGTAATGGTCTTCCGTGCGGCGTTTGCGTTGTTCGGCGGCTTCATCGCCTCAGCGGGATTCGCTCAAGTACTATCCCGGCATGAGGCGTTCCGCCGGGCGCGAGAGCTTTCCGAACTTGGGAGGAAAATGTTCTTCGATCCGAAGCTTTCAGGATCGGGGAAGGTATCCTGCGCCACCTGTCACGATCCGCGCTTTGCTTATGGGCCACCGAACGCGCTCTCGGTGCAGCGGGCCGGCAAAGGCATGACGCGGTCGGGCATGCGAGCCGTGCCGTCGTTGCGCTATCTTCAGGCCATTCCGGCATTCACCGAGCATTCGTTCGAGGAAACAAACGGCGACGACAGTGTCGACAACGGTCCCACCGGCGGTCTCACCTGGGATGGCAGAGTGGATCGAGGGCGGGACCAGGCGCGTATTCCGTTACTGTCGCCATACGAAATGGCAAACGAGAATCCGGCAGCGGTAGTGGCGCGAGTGCGGAAAGCGAGCTACTCGGCGACATTTCGCGGTCTGGACACGGAGGTCGCATTCGCACTCATCCTCGAAGCGCTCGAAGCCTGGGAACAGAAGCCGCAGGAATTTTATCCGTATAGCAGCAAGTACGACGCGTGGCTGGCCGGCAAAGCAAAGCTTAGCGATCCGGAAATGCGCGGGCTGAAATTGTTCACCACCCCGGACAAAGGGAATTGCGCGCGCTGCCACATTGCCTCCCGGGGCGCAAACGGGACACCTCCGCAGTTCACCGATTATGGACTGATTGCAATCGGCGCGCCTCGCAACGCCGAGATTCCCGCCAATTCGGATGCCCGCTGGTATGACTTAGGAATGTGCGGACCACAGCGCACAGACCTGCGGTCCCGGGGCGAATATTGCGGAAGATTCATGACGCCGACATTACGCAACGTCGCCTTGCGCCAGGTTTTCTTCCACAATGGCGTGTTTCATTCATTGAGGGACGTGATCGAGTTCTACGTGGAGCGCGACACGAATCCGGAAAAGTGGTACCGCCGAGAAGCTGATGGCTCAATCATTAAGTTTGACGATCTTCCTCCGGAGTATCGGGGAAATGTGGATCGCGATCCACCCTTTGGAAGAATGCCCGGTGCAAAACCAGCGCTGACTGAGGAAGAAATGGGTGACTTGATCGCCTTCCTCAAAACGCTGACGGATGGATTTTCAGACGGGAAACACTGAAACACGCCGCGCGAAGAGCGCCAGGAGCGACCTGACTGGCAATCTGTACCTTGCACGCTAACCTCACGCGGCTTCTGATCCCAAAGGGCGAGGCGCAGATCCACGCCAGATCGAAACTTTCTGCGCCTCCATGTCAAGGAAGAGGTCGTTCCGCCTGACTACAGCTTTCTCCGGCGCCGCCCCGAACCAGCGAAGGGATGTGGCCGGCGCATTTGGCTAGCCGAAGGTGTTATCTTGCAGCAGCCAAAGCTGTTTCCACTACGCCGTGATCGTCGCAATGATTGCCGTGTGCATGGTGGAGGTGACCCTTCACCAAATAGTCGGTGTGGTCTCCGTGCGGAACCGCTTCATGTCCGCAATTAGGCCCGTGTTGGTGGTTCTTTTCGTGGGCGCCGCAATTGTGGTCTGGCGTACATGGCTCCGGGTTTTTCCCGCCTACGGCGATCTGGTGCTCGTCGACATGGTCACCGTGCGCGTGATGGAGATGCCCATCGTGAATGTAGTCCTCATGGCCCTCGTGTTTCACGACGGTATGTCCGCAGTTCGGACCGTGCACGTGAGAGTGTGCTGTGTGAATGTTATGTTCAGTGCTCATTTTAGCTCTCCTTGCGTATTCAAGTTAACGGGCGTTTGATTAGCGGAAACTTCGCTGGCGTGTGCCAGAGCGCTAAAGACCAGATCGATCACGTGCTGGTCGGCCAGCCCGTAGTTGATATGCTTGCCCCGGCGTTTTCGCACGACCAAGTGTTCGCTTCTCAGTACCCGTAAACGTTGTGAGATGGTCGAGATCTTTTCACCCTCAGCCTGGGCCAGTTCAGTCACGCAGACCTCGCCCTGACCCAGTAATGCCAGCAACCGTAGTCTTGGCGCATCGCCAACTGCGCGGAACAATCTGGCTGCTGTTTCCAGGGCCTCTGGGCTGACAGCCGATACGCAGCGCTTGCTTCGGAGATGGTCCTCTGGGCTGCATTGAGAATCGCTGATCTCTTCCACAAGGTCATCATATCATCAGTTGATCACTTGTGAAAGTGTTTACATGTCCGTTAGCCGCTCCTTCTCGGCCGTTCATCAGATTGTCTTGCGAAGTTTCCGGGCTCTCCGGATAAACCGTAGAAAAGAAGGCGAAACTTCATCACATCCTTGCCGCCTTGTCTATTGCTTTCGTCTGCTTTCCATCTGAAACCGGAGCCAGTGGAGTCCAATGCCCTCCCTGTTCACGAGTGCTAAGGGCTGGATAGCCGCGCGGATTTGAGGACGCACGTTTAATGCGATTGAGCGAACGCCGTCGAGATGGCTTGTTCAAGGGCCGCGGAGAGTAACAACCCAATGACTAGCGGCAACAGCGCGGATCCCGTTCCCGCACGCCGTTGCTGCCGGAGAAACATGTGGGCGGCGGCGAACAGAAAACTGCCGCAAGCCAGGGCCAACGAACCCGCGATCACCACCGTCTCGGACAGCATCCAAATGCTTGACTGCGCGGCGCCTCCAACCAGAATTGCAAGACTCGTAAGGCTGACGCTAAGCAGCAGAAAAATGCGCTCCTTGGTCACGTTGCGCAGCATGAGTCCGAAGACCAGAGCTTCGGGAATCTTGTGCGCGATTAGTCCAACGGCGATTCCCGAACCGGGACTGCTCCCGGCGTGTCCAGCGGCAGCCGCCGTCCATCCGTCGAAAAGGTTGTGAATGCAAATCGCGATTACCAGTGGAATTAGCGCGCCGCTCGCCCCTGATAATTTTGCCCCTGATAATTCTGGATGATGAGCGCTGGCCGATGAACCGTGGCGTTCCGCATGCGAGCAGCAAGGGCATACTGGGTAGACAAAGCGGTCTATTCCGTATAGCGCGGTGAGCGCGACCCCCACGATTAACGCTGCATGCACCGTGCCGGACTCCCGGGTCATGTCCGGGAAAATCCAGAACACAGCCACGCCCACCATGACGCCAGCGCTGATCGCCGTGAACTTACCGCTGAGCGTCCTGGATCTCATGGCGTAAATGCCTAGCACTGTGGCCAATATGTCCAGGCCAAAGAGTGCAAAGAGAATCGAATTCATATACCGAATTAATGGTGCCATGAAATCGCTTTTCTCGCGAACTGATTTGGCAAAATGCTTGGCTTTCACAGCAGGCGGGCTGATCGCCCGGATCGGCGGACGGGGCCCAGTCGCCCGTTGGGTTCGAAGGGCCCCTCGCACCAAGTTCTTCGCCAACTTCTTCGCTAACTTCTTCGCCGATTTCTTAATGAGAATCTGTTATCATTCTCGATTGTGTCTGAACACTCCTTCCTTATTGGGATTCGGTTTTCTCCTCGGGTTGAAGCACGGGGTAGATCCCGATCACCTGGCCGCCATTGACGGAATGGCGAGGCTGCGTCATAGCCGCTGGAACGGTGTCTGGTTCGCCACCGGCCACTCATTCGTAGTTACGCTGCTCGCGGTGGGCATCGGCCATATTGATATCGGCCCCCTGGATCGTCTCGCTCCGTACCTTCTCATCGCAATCGGTGCCGCCAATCTCGTGCGGCTGTTCCGGTCCCAACCGCAGCGCTTGGGAACCCCGCCACGCTTGCTTACCGCAAGCCCGCTGATTTTAGGAATCCTATTCGCAGCCGGATTTGAGACCGCTTCCCAGATCTCAGCGGTTGTGCTCGCGAGCAAGACGAACCCGTGGTTACTAGGATGGGCTTTCGGCGGTGGAATGGTAATCATCGACGGCATCGACGGCTACAACGCGTCCGGGGTTCAATCTTATTCCACTCGTCAGAGTCCCCGGGGCTTACAGGCGTCGCGGGTGTTGAACGTTGTTGTGGTCATAACCTCCTTCACGCTGGCCGCTGCGGCCCTCACAGGCCATAGCCCGGCTGCCGCCGCCTTTCCGATGGGCCTCTTGCTCTTCGGATTCATATTCGCTCTGCGCGTCTGGAGCAGACGCCATGGTCAGCCGGTACTCCCGAAGGCGACCCTGCAGACAGAGTGGCGTTCAGGATGTCCGGACAATTCGCTCCTCGGTCGATCGACACAAGTTGTCCCCGAATTCGGCAGACGCTCCGGAAAGGTTTCTTTTCGTTTCGAAGTTGGCGATTCAAACGACGCCTCCGATTAGATAGCATAGCTATTGAGATCTGATTATCAATACGGAACTGCGATTATGATGACCAGCAATGTTCACTCTCTTAGTACGAAGCGCCTGGTCATCGGCCAGGTTTCCGTTTGCCTCGGCTGCTGCTGCGGTCAAACAGACCGTGGCAAACCTGAGGTCCCTGTCGAATGGCTGAAGACTGAGTGGCGCCGCAGGGGCCTTCTCAAGAATATTCAGCTTTCCATCTGCGGCTGCCTTGGTCCTTGCGATGTGCCGAATGTAGTGAAGATCGACACGCCCGGAGAGAGCATTTGGCTTGGCAAGATCGACTGTTTCGATCATTACCGCGAAATCGTCGATTGGGCGGAGCAGAGCAAGGCAGCAGGACGGCTGCTGCCGTTGCCTAAGAACATGGAGATGCACACGTTCGATCCGTTTCGATGAAGGTCTATCGATAGCGCGCTATCATTAAAGAGATGTCTGGCATAGAGATTTCCGGCAAAGATCAGCGCCATACCCGGCAGCGCAGCGCCATTCGCGACGCCTTTGAACGCGCGGATCGTCCTCTCTCGCCACAGCAGGTCTTGGCGGCTGCGCAATCCGAGGTCGAGGGACTGGGAATCGCGACGGTTTACCGCAACATCAAAGCTCTCGTGGAAGAGGGCTGGCTGGCGGCGGTCGAGCTTCCGGGAAGCGCCACAGTCTACGAGCGTTCGGGAAAAGCGCACCATCATCACTTTCATTGCGAACGGTGCAGCCGCGTATTCGATCTCGCGGGATGTTTGCCGAATATCAATCGACTTGCCGGCCGCCGATTCCTGGTGGCACGTCACGAATTGGTGCTCTATGGAACGTGCGCCGATTGCCAGACGGTCAGGGTCTGAAACAAATCAGCCACCATCCTTGATGCTGAGGCACACTCGGCAACTAAGAGCGTTATCCGCGTGTTGCCCCTTGTTTCGCTAACTGATAGTGCGTTATCATTATCGTCACGTGGCCCAGGCCGCGTAAGAACTTACGCAAGGAGCACACTATGACCGCAGAAAATCGCGTCCCAGTCACTGTCCTGACAGGATTCCTCGGTTCCGGAAAAACCACGCTATTAAACCGGATTCTCACCGAACAGCACGGTAAACGCATCGCCGTAATTGAAAACGAATTTGGCGAAGTGGGAGTCGACAACGAATTGGTCGTCAATGCGGAAGAAGAGATCTTCGAGATGAATAACGGCTGCATCTGCTGCACCGTTCGCGGCGACTTGATCCGCATTCTCGGAAATCTCATGAAGCGGAAAGACCGCTTTGACAACATCCTCATTGAGACGACAGGCCTCGCCGACCCCGCGCCGGTCGCACAGACGTTTTTCGTCGACGACGAGATGAAAACGAAAATGGCATTGGACGGGATCGTCACATTGGTTGACGCCAAACACATCTGGCAGCACATCGACGATTCCGATGAGGCCAAAGAACAGGTCGCCTTCGCTGATGTGATCCTGCTCAATAAAATCGATTTAGTTTCTCCGGCCGATCTCGATCGGCTGGAAGCTCGGATCCATGCCATGAATCCCGCGGCGCGAATTTATCGAACCCAAGACGCCCGGATCGACTTGGAACGTGTGCTGAACGTCGGTGGTTTCAACCTGGAGCGCGCGCTCGAAGTCGAGCCGCGATTCCTCGAGCCTGAATATCCCTTTGAATGGGCCGGTATCCACAGGTTCGAAGCCGGTACGCACGAATTCGTGATGCAGGATGGGCCCGATCCGGTGATGAACTGCGTACTTCTGCCGGTTCACGACGCGACGTTCGAAAGTCTGGAGGAGGTGCAGATGGACGCGGTCCTCACGTTTTCCGATCCTGAAGTTCCCGTGCAGCCCGACGGCAAGATTATTCCAGGCAGACGGCTGCATCAGCTTGTCTTGCCGGAAGGAGAGAAACGATTCACGATCGAAATTCCGGACGCCGGCGACTATGCGCTGTTTACAGAACACCATCCCAACGAATTCCAGGCAGTGGTCTACGGTTCTGAGCCCCTCCACCCCCCGATCACGAAAGAGTACAAGCCCGATCACGAGCACGACGAAGCAGTCTCCTCGGTCGGGATCACCGTGCGTGGCGATCTGGATCAAAAGAAGCTGAACGGCTGGCTGCAAGGCGTACTGATGAACCAGGGACCGGATATCTTCCGCATGAAGGGCGTTCTCAGCATCCAGGGTGACCCGAGACGGTTCATATTCCAAGGCGTTCATATGCTCTTCGACGGCCGGCCGGATCGGGAATGGGGCTCGGAGCAGCGGCACAATTCCCTGATATTCATCGGCCGGGGTTTGGATCGCGCAGCTTTGAATGAAGGGTTTCGCCAATGCCTAGCCTAGCGGAAAGATCGTCAGCAAACGCACTGAAAACCTGTTGGGAAACTTCGCTCGACGATCACGTGATCCGTCTCGAGTGGTCGTGCGCTGGGGTGATTGCCGCGGCGTGCATCGGCGGCCCGATTCACTTACTGCACGGCTCGACCGGCATCACGTTACGGATCCTCGAAGGCCACCGTGTAGGCACGCAATGCCTGTCCTGGAGTCACGACGGCAGGCTGCTTGCGAGCGGCGGACAGGACAGCAAGGTGCGGATCTGGAACCCGAATTCCGACCAGCCGGTTCGCGTGCTTGATGCCGGCGGTTCTTGGGTGGAACAAGTCGCCTTTTCGCCCGACGGTTACCTGCTCGCGACGGCGGCCGGACGCAATCTCAAACTCTGGAACGCTCAAGGAGAACTTGCCCAGACGTATGCGCCACACCCGAGCACGATTTCCGATATTCAGTGGCAGCACCAGGGCCTGTTTCTGACCTCAGGATGTTATGGGCAATTGGCTACGTTCACCCCGGATACTCGCCAACCGATCAAGCAGTTCCGCTGGAAGGGCTCCATCCTTAAAGTCGCGTGGAGCCCCGATGGGAACTACGTCGCTACGGGAAACCAGGATGCGAGCGTTCACTTCTGGTATCGAAAAACCGCGAAGGACCTCGAAATGTCGGGCTATCCGACTAAGGTACGTGAGCTTTCCTGGGACGCGACCAGCCGTTACTTAGCCACCGGTGGGAGCGCGATCGTCATCATTTGGGACTGTGGCGGCAAAGGGCCGGCAGGCACTCGCCCGATTCAGTTAGAGGCGCACGAGACGCTGTTGAGTGCCTTGGAGTATCAGCGGAAAGGCGATTTGCTGGCCTCCGGCTGCCAAAACGGCCTGGTGTGTGTTTGGAATCCACGCAAGAAGCAAACACCGCTTGGGACATCGCAGCTTGATGGCGCAGCGACGCAAATCCGCTGGGCGCCAGACGATCGCGGCCTGGTGGCAAGCTCGGCCAGTGGGCTGGTGCGCACCGTCTTGTCCGTGGCTGCGGCAGATACCTCTCGGGGCTTTGCGGCTTGATGCTGCTACGACGCAAGTCCGCTGATCCCCAAATTGCACCGCTCTATCGATTAGGAGGCGCATGAATCTGTTCGAGCCAAGATCGCCAGCCAACACCGACAAAATCCTCCAGATTCGACGCTGGGTCAAGGACCGCCTCGATATCGAGGAAGAGACCATCGTCATGGTCTCAGAACTGCGCTGTTCGGAATCAGGCTGCCCACCGTTGGAGACGCTGATCGCGATTTTGGACGGCCCTGGCCAAACACGTCAATTCAAGTTTCACAAAACGATCGCAGAGATTACCGCAAATGACATCGATCTGGCGATTCCGAGCACCTGAGTCACGCCGGAATCACCACGGCAAAACACTCGCCCGGTTCGTCCGCCGGATGATGATTGCTAGGGAGGTGCAGAAATCTTTGCCGTCGGGCAGGGCTAGTTCAGTCACCCGGATTTTCTCTGAACCAGCAGCGAGTCGCGGATTAGAGCAATGCGGCCTCTGTATCTCCGTTTGCCCCGCCTTTGAGGCCGCTCATGAGATTATCTTGAGAAACTCCAGGTTCGGGTTGTAAATTTGGAAACAGCAGGCGGAACTTGGAGTACGTATTCGTTCCATCCGACTGCTTTTCCGTGCGATCGCGGACGTATCAGAGGTCAATTGGCGCCTGCTTCACGGAGATGCAGGCTGCCGCTTCTCATTTTGGACAGTAAGTGCATGAATCTGGTCGAACTGAAAGCGCTATTCTCGGGTCTGGTTTTTATCATCGGCGGAGTCGGCGTCTTGCTCCCATGGGCGTTGGCAAGGGGCGCTCGCGCAGAGCGTTTCATGGCTTGGGGCAATGCTTTCGCGGGTGGTGTACTGGGGGGCGCAGGACTCATACACCTTCTGAGCAGCGGAGTCCACGATTTCCGGGCGCTCGCACCGAGACTGAACTATCCTTTGGCGTTCGTACTGGCTGGCGCCGGTTTCCTACTCATACTCCTGATGGAAGCGGTGATCGTGGCGGATCACGAGACCGGCCCAAAGGCTCTCAGTTTCAAGCCGCATCCTGTCATCTATGCACTGCTGCTGGTCCTGTCGATTCACTCCCTCATCGTGGGAACGGCCCTGGGTGTGCAGCGTTCTATGTCAGAGACGCTGATCGTTTTCATCGCGATCGCCGCACATAAGACGGCGGCCGGATTTGCTCTTGGCATCAGCTATCGACGGGCCGGTTCCACTCTCCGGACAATCGCTCCAGTAGCCGGTTTTTTCTCCAGCATGACCCCGCTTGGGATCTTGATGGGCGCCGCTGTCGAGGCCCTCATTTCTTCAGGAGGTGGCGAACTGTTCGAGGCCGTCTTTGATTCTATTGGCGCCGGTACGTTCCTGTACATAGCGAGCGTAGACATCGTCAGGACAGAGTTTGAGCTTCGGGGCGATCGATGGCAGAAGTGGTTGTTTGCTGCTTCGGGGTTCAGCATCATGGCAGCGCTAGCTTTATGGGTATGATCGGAAGAGTCCGCTCAGCTTGGCAATTAAACGCTCGTCTTCCAAATCACCCTAATGCTTCAAATGATCTCTCCGAAGGCCTGCTGCGAGCCCGGATGCTAGCGGCAGCGATCGCCGTTCCGTAGCCCTGCAGTACAGACTTTGACCTCGCGAAGACGACAGCCTTGTCGTGCCAAGACTGAGCGCCACGCTGGGATACTCGGGCGGCCGACCTCCAGACCTCGAGGAGAAACACACGGGCGAGCAATTGGGGCGCCCATGCAGACCGTATCCTGGCGTTGACATCGAAGTTATAGTTTCTTAGAGACGCTTGCCCGAGCCGACCGTCGACGAGTGGCTATCCGGAAAGTGGGCCTGAGATGCGGCGCTACCGGAAACTGCCCGGCGGGTGTCGTCGGGGAGTTCCGTGGTCCGAGTACTTTTGGGCTACCAATTAACGCCCGAACCGCAGAGTTATCCTCCAGCGGGATAACTGTTTGGAATCCTCTTCTCGCTCGAGAAGTGCCTGGGTACCGGAGCTTTGCAGGCGACGGCAGACTTCGCCGAGAGAGCATCGTTCCTGCCCTATCCATTCGAAGATCTGGCGGACGATTGCTGCTTGCTCAGGAATGGTTTCAAATCGGGCCTCGCCTCCTCCGTCGTGAACGGTGACGTAGCGATAGCCAAAAGGCGCCTGCGACATTACGTTCAGCGAGCCACGCTGGGCACTGTGCTTCTTACCACGCCGGCTCCTCTCCATAATCTTCGCGCGCTCGTATTCTGAGACAATGCCCTGCACTTGCAGCAATAAATCATCTTCTGGGCTTTTGCCTAATGAGCGGTTCAGGAAGATGATTTCGACAGCCGCACGACGCCACTCGTCAATCAACAGGACCTGGTAAGTGTAGTTCCGGGCCAATAGATCGGGCGAGTGTACATAAATGTGGTCGACGCCGCCCAGAGCGACGAGGTCGCGTTGCCGATCCATTGCAGGACGAATCAGGGTGGCTCCGCTGTATCCATCGTCTACGAATCGCCGTTCCCGCGGAACAGGGAATCCATCAGCCGGTGCTCGCTCATTCAGGGCGGAAAGTTGGCTTTCGACGGTATGCGTAGCCGTTTGCTGTTCGCTGGAAACACCCGCGTATAGTGCGGTTCGAATCGAGCTCATATTGCCTCCTCACCGGAGGCCGGGCGATGGCTCAATCCAGAGCAAGCCCTTCGTGGGTTAGTACGTCAGCTAGAAAGGAAAACCACCTTGTGTCAGAAACCAGCACGCTTATCCCGTGCACAGCGAAAATTACTCGGGCGGAGTTGGCGAATGCGCCGACACCGCCTGCAACCGCAACTCATGTTCGGATCTCTCACCCATCGGTGGTTGATGGGCTGGTCGACACCTTGGCCCGGCGCCACATCGGCGTCGTCGGTGAGGAGTTCGCAGTTTCCAAGGACGGTATGGAAATGTTCGGTGTGATCGATCTCGATACGAGCATCGATGGCTGCCGGTTTGCGATCGGGATTCGGAACGCAAACAACAAACGTTTCCGTCTCGCCTGTACGGTGGGCCTGCGGGTCTTCGTGTGCCACAATCTTGCCTTTCAAAGAGACTATAGTCCCCTCCTCCTTGCGAAACACTCAAAGCACTTCTCGCTCCAAGACAGCCTTTCCGTTGGCGTTGACCGTATGCAATGCAATTTCGAACCGATGCGGCGGCAGGTCGACGCTTGGCGAACACAGCAGTTAACCGCAGCTACGGCAAAGTTGACGATCTACCGTGCGTTCATTGAAGGGGACCTGGACACCCCGAAGCATCTGGCTCGGAAAGTTCACGAACTCTACTTCACGCCGCAGCACCCTGAGTTTGAGGCGCGGACGATGTGGAGCTTGTCGAATGCATTCACCTCGGCATTTAAGGAACTCGATCCTACTCCACAGTTCAGGGCCACGGCGAAGCTTGGACGGTTTCTGGAAAGGGCGTGACGTGTTGATGGACCCGTAGGGTCGGCGGTGTTTGGCAGGAACGGACCACACAAGGTCTGTTCCCATCTGGTGCGACAGCCTTTTCGGAGAGGCAGATTACTACGCCGCGGCAGCCGTGCGCCATAGAGTCAGAAATCGACAACCCGGACTCGCGCACTCTAGTTCACTCGTGGCGGTTCAAGAGCTCGAACGCTTCCGCAGTGCCGAAAACAGTGGGCGGGCGAGCACAAAAAAGCGTCGCATCTGTGGCATGATAAGGGGACGAACTATGGCGGCGGGGCGGATAATCCGGAGCGTTGTGGCGGTGTTTTTGCTGCTTCTCGCTACAACGGAAATTCTGGCTTGTGACGCGATCGCGTCGCCAGCTTGCCCGTTCTCCTGGCATAATTCACATGATTCGGATGACGGTTGCTGTGCCGATGGCTGTCTATGCTGTTGCGGGCATATTGTTGTGGTGGCGCCAATCGTTCCAATTGTGCCGCTAGGATATATCGCCCGGGCGGTCACTTTCGATGCCCGCCCAACGCCTGACGTCCCGCTTAACCGAATCGAACATCCTCCGCGCTTCTAGGTCTCCTCACATTCTGCAGCTGATTTCAGCATCAAGGAGATTCTATGAAGAGGATGTGTGCGGTGCCTCTCTGCATCGCTATGCTTGTAGCGCCTCATGCCGCGAGTGCGCAAGAGAACGGGTCTGTTAAATCAGACGAACTAACGAGGAGCAGCCTGGATTGCAACCGGCAGAATTCTGCGTTTTGTCAGCCTGTCGCTCAGGCTCAAGGAGCTGGTAACCAGGACGACGTACGATCCGGATCGGCGGGCAACGACTTGCGCGTCACTCAAGCTCCGGAGCCACAAGCAACGACCGAAGGCGCAGTCGCCAATTCACAGGTTCAACCCAATTCGCCGGATGCCCCGCAACCGCCAGAAAAGGAGGCGGCCGCGATCCTCGAATTGGGGGCCGAACCTGCCCGGAGTCTCAGCGGGGGCGGATGGACTCTCAGCCCCACCGTGGCGGCCGAAATGACGCCAATCGAAAATTGGCTAGAACTTGAGTTCGGTGTTACACCAACCTTCACTCATCACTCGACAGAGTGGGATACTGATCTGTTGTTCAAGAAACCGTGGACCCTCTCCAAAAAGGTAGAATTCATGTTCGGCGTCGGCCCCGAGTGGATTTACGTCCGGGAGAACGGCATCACCACCGATTCCGTGGCCGGCGAAATCGCGCTGGACTTTATGTTCTGGCCGTCTCCAAAGCGCAGGTTCGGCTGGTATCTCGAGCCGGCATACGATTACACGTTTGGGTGCAGCCACGATCAGGCGATCGGCGTGAGCATCGGCCTGCTGATTTCGGTCCGCTAACACTCGTTGAAGGCAACCCACCCAGCATCGGTGGACAGCGTTGCAGGATTCGGTATCACATCGCATCGGCGCATGCGGAGGCTTTCGACGAGTTCTATCGCCAACACTTCAATCCGTACCTGAACTTTCACCGGCCGTGCGGAGTACCGGAAGTGACCGTGACGGGGAAGGGGAAACAAAAGCGGGTCTACCGCTGGTATGCGACGCCGTGGGAGATCTTGCGGCAGTTGCCTGGTTTGGCTGGATTCTTGCGGGCGGAGGCGTCTGTCGATCAGTTGCAGCGAACAGCCGAGATGCAATCCGACACCCAAGCGGCTATGGAAATGCGGGAAGCCAAACGCAAGTTATTCGCTCGCTTCCAGCACAAGAGGAGCGCGTAAATGAAAGCCGGGAGGGCCATGGAAATGACGGGCGGGTGGGAAACGAAGGAAAACCAAACCCAGGTTTACCTTCGTTTCCCACCGCCCTTGGAAATCGCTGCGCGATTCCCCCATTCCCACCGCCCCGGCGCGGCGTGGAAAAGTGGAAAACCAAAGACAGGCTTCCCACTTTCCCACTTGTTGTTGTCTTACGAAAATCAACCAAGAAAGGAGACCCTCGCGGCGGATCGCTTCGCTCCCGCCTTCAGGCTCATTCTTCAATGAGAAAATGCTGTCGGCAATGCTTGCGCTGCAAATCCCCTAAATTGTTTGTCGACAAAATTGCGGAAGAACGATCTAGCCACCACCGTCTAATAGAAAACGGCACTACTGGCTGGCACAGGTGATTGATGATTCGATTGGTATCTTTGCACCGCAAGCAACTGGCGACTTGCTTGTTGACCAGTATTGCGCTTTTTCTTGGATCAACCAGGCTCGAAGGACAAGAAACGGATGCGAGGTTCAGCCAAATCGAGGGGCGTTTTGTTTCTCCATGCTGCTGGCGGGAGAACCTGGCGGTTCATGACTCGCAGGTCGCAGAACAACTCCGTGCGTTGGTTGCGCAAAAGGTTGAATCCGGCCAGACCGAGTCGCAAATTGTCGACTACATGGTCGCCCGGTTCGGTGAACGAATTCTTCGGGAACCCAGAGGCGCTCGATTCCGGTTCCTCACGATCACGCAGATCGTCGCGCTCGGAATTGGCTTTTTTGGGTGATTCGATTTCTGTTGCACGCACGCCATCTCACCCTGCGCGAATCAAACACGCGAGCGGTATTGCCGCTGTCGGCCGAGGATTTCGAATAGCGGTGAATCTCTCCACCTCGGACGAGCATTGCCGAATCTCATATTCTAAGAAAAGAGGTGCATCAGTGAAACGAGCCCGTCGATCGATTTCAGCTCTTGGCGCAGGTCTGTTGATGGCCGCGCTCTTTCTTGGACAAGCATCGGCAGCCAAGAAACAATACACTTTCCACGGCAAGGTAGAAGCGGTGAGTAAGAGCGCTAAAACTCTCAGGGTGAATGGCGAGAAGGTCGAAGGTTGGATGGGAGCGATGACCATGAACTACAAAGTCGATAACCCTTCGATCTTCGACAGAGTGAAACCCGGCGACGAGATTATGGCTACAGTGTACGATGGCGACTATTCGCTTCACCAAGTCAAGATCATGGGGCGGACTACGGAAAACGCAAAGTCCAAGAAATAGGCGCTTTCGAAATCACGCCCCGGCTGGTGGGAGGGGGCGAAAGTGGCGCCCGATTCTTCCCGAATATTTTCCGACAGGATTCCCCGAGCCCTCCGACTCCGGGATCGGTAGAGTGCGCGCAATACCCTGGCACAGGCACTACCGTTTTTTGTCGCCACGGCGAGCGGGGCGATCGGCGGTCGAAGGCGGCACCATGTTTTTCGCGCGATAGTACGCCACAATTTGACCATACATTTCGCTGTTGTGAATCAGGTTGAAGTAAAGGGTACCGAGTTTGGTCTCGTCACGCCCGAACATCTTGGTCATCTGCACGGCGGTGGCATCCGTCAGCGGTTCGTAGGCTCCGTCGCAATACTCGAAGGATTCGTTAATCGCGGCGACCAAGTCCGCTTTGGATGTCTTGGTCCGCTCCGCGCTTCCTCGTTTTTGCTCACCTTTGGCCGCGCTGCAGAGCGCCCACTGCACATCGGCAATATGTCCGATGATCTGGCCGAAAGTCCGCGTATTTCCTGGCGCAGGTTTGAAACTGTAATCCTCCTCCGGCATCCTTGTCGCGGCTTCGGTGATATTTTTCTTGCTGCTTGCGTACTGGGCTTTGAGTTCAGAGCTCAGCGGGTTATCCTCCGCGCAAAGCAGGAAAGCACAGGCGAGCCCAATAACAGTCATGGCAGTCATGGCCGCTATTTTCATAGTTGTTCTCTCCTTCTTGACCCGTAGGTCGCCCTTATTCTACATGAGGCCGACAAGACTAGCGATCACTTTCTGAAACGTATGGACGAGTGTTGCAGCCGTTCCTTTTGCGCTTGTTACAGGTATGGCGGTGTTTTCAAAAAACGACATTCCGCTCGGTGTCAGATATCGACCGTTTATCGAATGAACTAGGCCGCTTGTCAAAATTCATATTCTCATGTTCAAACGAGCAAGGCGCTGTTATACTCTGCTAAGTCTTGGTTTGAGCGGACGAAACATCGTGGCGCGAGGCATAGTACGGGTTGGAAGTTTCGGCCTTGTATTTCTCATCCCTGTTGTAGGGTTGCTCATCATCACGCCGGCGCTTGGAGCGGCGGATGGCGACAGCGTCTCCACAACCCCTCACGCTAAAACAGCCGGCCCAGAACCTGCGGCGCCGGTTTCCGAACAGCGTTCCGCGAACATTCGGGTTGATACGGATTTGGTCGAGATCAATGTGACCGTTACCGATCCGTTGAATCGCTTTGTAACTGGCCTTGAAAAGGAGCATTTCCGTCTGTTTGAAGACAAGATCGAACAGACCATCCGGGATTTTTCAAGCGAGGAGGCACCGCTTTCGATCGGGCTCGTATTTGATACCAGCGGCAGCATGGGACCGAAGCTTCAGAAGTCGCGGCAAGCTGCGGCGCAGTTCTTCGAGACTGCCAACCCTGAGGATGAATTCTTTCTGGTGGAGTTCAATGACCGGCCGGAGCTGGTGGTTCCGTTCACAACGGACACTGAAGACATTCAGAACCGTCTGGCGTTTGCGCACTCGAGAGGGAAAACCGCGCTCTTAGATGCCGTGTACATGGCCATGAATCAAATGAAGAAAGCGCGCAACCCGCGTAAGGCGATTCTGATCATTTCCGATGGTGGCGACAATAACAGCCGGTACACTGAGAATGAGGTCAAGAATGCTGTCCGCGAAGCTGACGTGCAGATCTATGGGATCGGCATCTTCGAGCCTGTCGGATCGCGGGGCCGGACACCGGAAGAGCAAATGGGACCCGGCCTGTTGAGTGAAGTAGCCGAACTGACCGGCGGCCGAAGCTACAATGTCGAAAATCTGAACGAACTTGCCGACATAGCCGCCAAAATCGGAATCGAACTTCGGAATCAGTATGTGCTCTACTACACATCCACCAACGAGACGCGGAATGGCAAGTATCGTCACGTTAACGTCAAGCTGGTGCAACCGCGAGGCCTTCCCCCGCTCAAAGCATTTTTCCGTCTGGGGTATTATGCGCCTTCTCAGTAGTTTTTCGATCCTATGTTTGCTCGGTTCCGCCTGGTTTGTGCGGGCCCAAAACGCACCACCGGAGTCTCCTTCATCCGGCGACCCCACCTTCTCCGTAGGCACGCGGCTGGTGGTGCTGCCCGTGAGTGTGTTGGATAAAGGTGGGAAGTTGGTGACGGATCTACAGCAGAGGTCGTTCAAGGTCTTCGAAAACGGCGTCGAGCAACCGATCAAGATTTTTCGCCGTGAGGACGTGCCGATTTCATTAGGCATTATTATCGACAATAGCGGCAGTATGCGTGAGAAGCGGCAGAAGGTGGAGGCTGCTTCCTTGGATCTAGTAAGAGCCTCCAACCCGCAGGATGAAGTGTTCATTGTCAATTTCAACGACGACGCCTTTCTGGACGTTCCGATGACCAGCGACATCAAGAAAATGGAGGAGGGCATCGCGCGCATTGATTCACGCGGAGGCACTGCCATGCGCGATGCGATCGATATGTCGATCAGCTATTTGAAGAAGCACGGCAAGCGCCAGAAGAAGGTGCTGCTGGTGATCACGGATGGCAACGACAACGCGAGCAACATCAGCCTTGAAAAACTAGTGAACCGCGCGCTGGACAATGAGGTCCTAGTGTATTCCATCGGTCTGCTGAACGAGGAGGAGCGTCACGAGGCGCGTCTGGCTAAGCGTGCTCTGGATGCTATTAGCAATGATTCAGGCGGCCTCGCCTTTTATCCCAAAGGTCCCGCTGAGGTGGAAGCCATAGCGCAGCTGGTCGCACGGGAAATCCGCAATCAGTACACCATCGCCTACTCACCGACGGTCCAACAGATGGACGGCAGCTTTCGGCAAATCAAAGTCACCGTGAAGGGTCCGCGCCACCCCGTGGTCCGCACCCGAACCGGCTACTACGCAACTCCTGACGCGTCGCCGAAGAAAGCTCTCAGCCGCTCGGCGAAACACTACTCCGGGTAACGCGCATTAACTTTTACCTGTATCGAGATGCGGTGCGGCGCACCGGCCCGCAGGCTGCGGGCAGTTCCGCTTGTAGCCAATACCAGTCTGTTCGTGAGGTCAAGCAAGCCATCGGCAGAATTCCAGTAAATTCCCTGCAATTCTGTGTTATTCATAATACCGACGCGCCTTGAAACGCGGGCAGCGAGAGCCAGTCCAAAAAAGACACCATTATCGGTTGATGGTGTCGACAGGAGTGTCGCTCACATGCATCGACAATTCATCCGTGTAGTTGCCGCTTTAGCTACGCTCACCGCCCTTTCGCTTCCCGTTTGTGCCGAGAATCCGGAAAACGATCCAAACCAGATTGGGAATCGCAATGTCGGTAAGGGCCTCAATTTTTACTCCATCGAAAAAGAAATCGCGCTCGGAAAGCAACTAGCCCAGCAGGTGGAGCGACAGTCCAAGATCATTACTGACCCGGTGATCGCCGAGTATATCAATCGCATCGGCCAGAACCTGGTGCGCAACTCCGATGCCAAGGTTCCCTTCACCATCAAGGTCATCGATTCCGACGAGGTTAACGCGTTCGCGCTGCCAGGTGGATTCTTCTTTGTAAACTCCGGCTTGATTCTCAAGGCCGATTCGGAAGCCGAGTTGGCGGGCGTGATGGGGCATGAAATCGCTCATGTTGCAGCCCGGCACGGCACCAAGGCCGCTACGAGGGGCGAGCTGGCGCAAATCGGAATGCTCGCCGCGGCGATCGCTGTTCCCTATAGCTGGACCGGTATTGGAATCCGGGAAGGCGCCAGTATGATGATCCCCATAGCCTTCCTACGCTTCTCGCGCGCCAACGAAAGAGAGGCGGACCATTTGGGCCTGCAGTACATGTACAAAGCCGGCTACGATCCAACTGCGTTCGTGGATTTCTTCGAGAAGATCGA
>Ga0335074_10003464_pt1 | contig 21579 bp, 12 predicted proteins | sample Lox_Sample_23_FD_206715 | JGI IMG/M metagenome (GOLD analysis project Ga0335074, IMG submission 206715) | Soil microbial communities from Loxahatchee National Wildlife Refuge, Florida, United States - Lox_Sample_2.3 | ecosystem: Environmental > Terrestrial > Soil > Wetlands | place: USA... | reverse complement strand
TGAAGTTGAACAATTGGTTCGGGAATAGACGATGAGCTCTTGGGCCTCAACATCAGCCGTCCTCGCCGGCTGATTCAACCTAACAAGGCAAGCTAAATCGAGTCACGCACCTCTGCCGGAAACTCACGGTCGATAAACTCTGGTGGCTAAGCTGTTGGTTAGGGGTCGGCGGAGGCCGCGGCCCATCCAGATGGTTCTTAGACCTCGAGGCTGAGCCGCCGCGAGGCCGAGTTGTATGTCTATCCAGAGCTAGGGCTATTTGCCAATCTATAGAGCGAAGCCTCACCGGAAAGTTGCATGAAGGAAGCTCAAGGATCTGATTCGTGGATTTAAGCTTCAATGGCCCGAAATCCACCATTGATGAATTCATCGCTTTCACCTAATGCCTGATAAAGCGCCGGTTGCCAGGCATTGCTAAAAGGCCTTCTCCTACTCACACTTTCTCTCAGTATTTCCGCCCGCAGCACCTCCGGGCCACTGGAATCAAAGATAAGCGTAAAGTTGCTCTTCCTCTGCACGAGCTCCAGGCTCGCATGAGCAGAATAAAGGGTCCCCAGATCCAGCTTTGAAAAGTGGTTCATTGCTCGCTCTGCCACGTTGTCAGGAAGTGCTTCAACGTTGACTGAGAACTCTGCAAATACAGAGTCATCAAATCCAATGCGAGCCTGGATGAGCGAGTGCTCACTCCAATCGTCATAATATGGATGGAATGTCAATTCGCCAGCAGTACCAGGAACGTCTTCATGCTTTGCATGATTGCACTCAAAACACGACGGCACCAGATTGATTGGAAGCACTGCAAATTCTGGAAATGAAGCACGAGGCAAATAGTGATCCAGAGTCTGTACATCGCGTTGAGCACAAAGAGGGCAACGGCTGAAGGGCGAAGAGCTCCGAATTGCCAGATACGTCTGCCTCTCGCCACCCTTCACCAATACCCGTTCATAAAGATTTCCTAGTTCTTCCTCAGTCACGTGGATAGCGGTCTCTTGAGCCAGTCGATAGAGGCTGAGAATTGGAGCAAGTCGCTCATAATCGGCTGAGCGAGCGAAAACTCTTGGCTCTTCCAAAGCTAATGAGTTTCTTAATTGCGTATCCTTGGTGCGCTTCGCGCAATTCGGATAGACGTCGGCAATCCGCGCAGTAGGCAATGGTAAGTGAATCATCAGCCTTCGTTGGCCTCGATACTCTTGTGTCTCATTAAGCTTCGACCAACGGCTCTGCCTTCTGTCCCCAGATGGCCGTCGAACCGCGCAAATAATTGATCGGCTGTTGTCACGGACCTGGCTTCCTTCATCAGCAATGTATGGTATCCGCTCTCCGTGACCTCTAAGCGGAATACCTCACGTGTTAAGACTCCAAGATTCTCGGCGAATGTCTCGATTTGTGGTCGTTCGCAAGAAGTCTTGACCCCGTCCCTAAAGAGGAGCCATACGCATTCCCTTGGAACTTCCTGCAACATGACAGGTGAGTGAGTTGCCAGAATCGCGACGCCATTCCGAACTGCGAGTAACGACGAAAGCGCCCTGATAAATGAGGCCTGCAGAGGTGGATGAAGATGCGCTTCTGGTTCGTCTATCAAGACGAGAGTTCGCTCCTCGACTAACTCAACAAGCCTTGTGATACCTAATAGAACTGCTTTGTGTCCAGCGCTAGCTTCAATAAACATCTTTCGAGCTTTGGCTTCCACGCCCTTCTCGCCTGAATCAGGTAGATCACGCAAGCGCATGCTGGAAAAAAGTGGATCGCTTTCCAGAATCTCCATCGTATCTAGCCAGAGTTTGCGTTTCGAACTCCGCAAACAAATCAAGAGGCTTTTCAAAAACTCTCTTGCGAGGTCTTCAATCGACTTGAGCTCGGTTCTTCGGTCAAGTTCCGGCCATTGATCCATGGGAACGTTAGCCTTCGTAATCGAGAGGCCGGTCCCCGTCACTGGCCGTCTGAGGCCAATATAAGAGAATCGAATCCCTGTTCTAGTCCCTTTCTTCGAAGTGAAGAAATTAACTTCGTCGAACGCACTGAATGCCATGCTGATGAGGTTCGCGAACCTCATTTCCGAAACGTCCACACCTTGGGACCGGAATGTTATTGTTCCAACATCTGGCCCTGAATCGGCACCGTCGCATAAGCGCTTTATCAGAGACCGAATCAACCAAGTCTTGCCTACCCCATTTCTGCCGATGATCGTGTGGATGTTTGTTGGGGGCAGAACGTTGGGCGTAACTTCGAACTGAAGTCTAGATCCTTCGGAATCCGGAAAAACGAAATCAAATTCGAAAGTAGTCAGTTTTGCCCGCCGATAGACGATATCGGCAAACTTCCTCACGTCGGACTCTCCGAGCCCCCTCATTAAAGACTGCCTAAATCCTTCCTCGCGACTAAAAGAGTCGTAAATCTCCCGGTTCCATGCACAATCACGCAGGCACTCCATCAGCTCCTTCGCAAGCTTAGGGCCGAGCGATACAATGTTTTCGTAAAACTTCTGATCGGAGCCTAAGGAAGCATAGTTCTTCCCCAGCCGATTGAATTTTCCCCTGACTTCTACGTGCCCGTGAGTCATGCCCCGTCGGATGATTTTGGTCCCTCCAAGCTCTTTGCGGTTTCCTTTCTTGTCGAAATACACCAGGTTGAAGAGCGTCTTGAAACCAAAATCGTCCCAATTGTCGTTGACAAGAAAGCACACGTTTCTGCCGCTTGCACCACGATCTTCTGAGCGCGTGAGTCGTTGAAAAGTGAGCACGAGGTCCTCTTCTTGATGTGTGGATTTTACCGCACGATTCGCTTGTAAAGCCCGGATACGTCTCTCAGCCGTGCCAGGAGGATTGATCGGTACTTCTACGTCTCCCGGCACCAGCTATCGAACTTGTGTCTCATCTCCAAACCGACGCGGCAATTCTCGGCAAATCAGGCCGCAGGCGAAGCGAGATCTCGCCGCGCCATTCTGAAGTCTACGTCTTCACCAGCCTCTTTTTGGTGTCTCCATGCCAACATTTCGTACTGAGCTGGAAGATGCTGTCGAATCTGATTGCCATATTTCCTCTCGACTATAAGGGCAAATCCGTGCCGATGTATGCCTGAGTCGGTTTCTCTCGCTGCAATACCGCCGTCTCGCCAGTACAAAACACACGCAGATTTCTCGCCCAGCGCATCTGTGTATGTGAATACGTCCTCGGGTAGTTGTAGCCAGCTGAGAGCGGCAGCACCGAGTGGACACAATGAAAGCGGGCAGACTTCAAACCCCGCTACAGTGGGCATGATGTGAGCAACGAATCCCGGACATGGCTTCGAGAAAGAATAGTTCAATCGGTCGGTCACTAGAAGGCGGGGAATTCGCTGAAGCTGGACAAAAAGCTCATCCTCCTGCTGCTCCAGCTTTGGCCCGTAGTACTGTTCTGCTATCCACCGCTCCTCGCGAAATCCTCGTTCATGGATCGAAACAGCGGCTAGGACAACACCGTCTGCAAGCGTTGGAGCAACCAGATCTTCAGCAACGCCGTCAATCCACATCCCCTCCTGACGTCCGAAGATTTCTGGCATGCGAACTGCGTGAAAAGTCTGTGGCCGGATAACAGGAAATCTGGTCGGAATCACAGGTGAGTAAGCACCTGAATATGCCTCCAAGAATGGAATTGCGTCAGGATCAATTGCACCAGCTGCATTCAATTCGCCAACCGCCTCTCGAAAAGACTGCAGGGCTGCCTGACTCATAAGTTTTGTATACGTGGCATGAAGGGAAAGACGTCTCATTCTTGCGAACTGAGATTTCACCGCATCCGGACCGAATTCTGATTCGCCTCCCATCCGCTGCATGATTTCGGCCACTCGATGCCTGATGTTGGCCAGTTCAATTCCAGAGGCGCGGGATGCGAGACGAAGCTGCCTTTCAAGTATCCACGTCCACGTCAGAGCATCTTCTGCAAAAAGGCCGGCAGAGAAAGCCGATACTCCTGACGGGGGGTCGAAGCTCGCATATCGCTCTGGGTTTGGAAGAACGACTGAGTAGATTGGGGGAAGGTCTTGATGCGTGAGAGGGCTCGGAAGGTCCCAAGCCTCACAAAGGCGTTCAGCTACGCTTCGTATTGCGATGTCCTTCATTTCCAGGATCTGCGGTAAGAGCGATTGCAGGAAAGGCTTCAATCCTTCTGCGTTTCTAGATTCCCAGATAATTTGAGCGGCCTCGACCGCGAACTCCTCGCCTCTGCTCAGCAGGTCGGGTAGCAAGACTTGCAATACCTGCTGACCGTGGGTGACGGATGACATTTCGATCGCTGCTGCTCGGGCAAGATTCGCTAATGAGATTGCGGTAAGCCCGATTCCTCTGCGAATGAGATCGGCGACCGTCCCTTCGACGGCCGGTCCGGCCGATACAGGAGCGGTGACTTCGATTCCTCGCTCAAACTCGCGAAACTGGGACAGATGTTTCGCGAGAACATCCCATGCTGACTCCCAGTCGATCGTCGGATCAACTACACCCAAAATCTCATGCAAATCCGGAAGAATGTATTCGTAGGACTCTTTCCCCGCGGCCAAGTCGTCAACCAATGCTTCGAATGCCTTACACGCTTCCTCCATCCCGAGATCTCGCGCCAAACGGTGATATTGGAGTTTGGCTTGGCTTCTCCAGCCACCGCCCCAAGAGCCTTTCTCCTCGGCGATCTTTAAAAGCGATTCTAATAGCAGTTTGGCTTCGCCACGCTTTCCTTCGGCCCACGATCGCCGCGCCATAGCCTCGATTACGCGTTCATCTGAATTGAGATCGGATTCCTTGATGAAGAGTGTGTTCGCGGCTTCGAAGTCTGCCCATTCGAGCACACGTAGGAATGCAGACCGAGCTCCATAGGTATTGGACGTTTCGCGATGCTGATCGAGGAGGCTGGCTATATCCTCTAAGCTTCGCGCAAGAAAAAATGGATCTTCGGGGCTATTGCCTGATTTAGGCGGTGGCAACTCTGCGCGCCAACGGACTAATCCCGAGGTATCCGCTTCACAGCCCCGACGTTTGATGGACTCCACGATGGTTTCGAGTGCGAGAATGCGACTGTCAAGCGGCGCGTCTGTTTGCACGCACGCAGCAAGCAAGTCTCCTATCTTCTCTAATTCCGGTTCAGGCGCGAGCTGAAGGATTTCAGACAGCGTCGATCTCGAAACACTTTCGTCAAAAGGGATGCTTAATCTCCCGAATATGAGAGCGGCTATTTCAGAATATGTGGGATCCGTCCGAATCGCCCCGAGGGCAATGTTTTCAACAATGTCGGACCAAGTAGACAGATCAAAGTCTTCAACAATGTCGATGACCTTCGCGGCCGTCCCGGCATCAATCATCGCGGTTTCTCTTATCAGCGTGCTTGCGGCTCTCTGCGCGACTCCTCTCCCTTCCGTTTCGGCAAGCCCGGAAAAGAACCGCGCAATAAAGAGCACTCGATCCGGCCGGTGAACGGGGTCGGCTCGGTTGGCTTCCTGAAGAAAGCTTTCCCATAATATGTACTGCCCATCTTTTTTGGCCGGCCTTGAAATTCCTAAGCCTTCGGTTTGGATACACGCAAGCAGCTTTTCGGCTTCACTCCGAAGGCCCACTTGAAGAAATGCCGAAATGGTCTTGGCAACTTCTTCGAACTCCGATTGAGGCGTATCTTCGCGACCGGGCTGATAGGCGATTCGGCGGATTGCCGCAGCTGAGTCGTCTTCGTATTGGAACATCTCTAATGCAAATACTCGCCGGAACGAAGATATTGTGAGATATTGCGCAGATCTATTGAGACGATCATCGATCTCCGCTGCCAGTTGCCCAAGTGTTTCGTCAGAATGAGCATGCGCGGCTTCCAGCATCGGTCTCAAGATCACATCCATTGTCCTGGTGATTCGTCCCCGCTCAAAGTCGGGCCGCTCTGCTCCTTGTGCGCGTTCCAGGAAATCAAGGAGGGAATTCATCTCCATCAGAGGAAAAGTACTCGTGGTGGGTTCAGCTAGCAAGGAACCATGAATGGAGCCTAAATTCTCAAGCCGCTGCTGATACATATCAAGTAGTGCCGATTTGGGCGCCTTACCGTGCACAGCTGGGAGTGCGAAACGGGCACGCAGGGACGACGCGAGAATCACGTTTTTCTCTGCCATCCTCAAATTCGCATCCTCATAGTAATAGTCACCGAGGTCTAAGGAAGGTATTGCGGCGGACTCGATCAGTTTCTTCGCAATGTCATCTCTTGAGAGCTGATGCGCCGTGTGAGAAATCTGCAGCAGAAGCCCGGATGCATTTGCCATCGCCGCGTCTGCACAAATTTCCAGGCGCTCTGACGCAAGATCGTCTATGCCCGATTCAAAAGCAGCCTTGAGAGCGAGATAATTAATGAGCGCATCGTGGCCGGATCCCAATTCCACAGATGCAGCGAGTTCATGCGGTGAGATCTCCGGGTTCCGCATCAATTGACCGCGAACGGCCAATAGCTTCAGATGTTCCAGTTGTGCTGGTAGATCTTCAGTATGGGTGCCGCGATCGCTTACGCGCATCCTTTTGAGTGACGTTAAGAATTCGTCTGCCGTGCGAAACGCCAGGGCTTGCTCAGCCCATTTGTCAAGCTCAGTTTTCGTCCTTGATTCGAAGATTTCCTTTGCACCCAGAAGCACATCCAAGGGTTCGAGGGAATTGAATAGATCCTTCGCATTCGCAAGATCGCCGACCTCAAGAAGGATTTCAACCAAGTCGAATCCCTTGCCCGTAGTCATCGAAAATGGTTCTGCGTCGACCAGCCCCCGTGCTCTGTCAAAGAATCCAAGTGCAATGTAGGCATCAATCAGATCGTCGCCGATCACTTCCATGCGCATATCAAGCTCGTGGCCAGCAAAAATCAGGCTGAGGACCGCTGTCATGCTCTTCTTTGCTTTGGCGGCGAGGAAACTCATTGCGATGTCCCCGCGAATATCTTCTGGGGATCTTCCCGCGAAGAACTGATCTCTAAAACGATCCGGCGTCGCTAAGGGCAACGCTCGATCAAACTGCTCCGCCCGAATCCTGTAGCGGAGTTCAAGCCATTGCTGACCATCTTTCGACCCGGCTCGGGCTGCCATGTCGGCAAGTTCGATGTATCGCGCCCTGACAACGTCCGGGTTCGGAACACCATGCCGCATGGACAGTTTCGTCTGGAGGAAAAGCCTGAAGCTGTTGTGGAATACGGACCAGTTGTGCTGCCGATCTACTCGTAGTAAGTGGTTGGCTGCTCGCCAGACAGCATCTGTGGCGAGAGTTCCGATGATTGAGTCCAGACTGACAGGGCTAATGGTTGCTTCTGCAAGCGCAAGATAAGCCATACCGCGTTGCGCCTCGGGGTTCTGTTCTAGGTCGTGCCATGCTCTGTTATAGAAAACGTCAACATCTCCACCATATGCGGGACCTTCTTGAAGCCACTTCTGTCGCGCCTCTGGCCCATCGGCGTTTTGAAGGCCGTCAATTACATATCGGACGGCGAGGGGATGGCCGCTCGTCTTTTTGTATAGAAGCGCCCCATCAACATCGCTGGAAACACCTGCGAGCTCCGCTAAGCGCGCCACGGCGGAAGGGCTGAGCGGAGAAACTTGTATTAGGCGGCCTTCTTCGGATGCCTGATCTTTGACCGATACCGGGAGGTCGATTAGATCAAGCTTTTGTGTTCCAAGAAGAAAGATCACGCCATCTGGGATCGAATTTGGCAATGGGAAGTCATTCAGAAAGCTTCGTTGGGGACGTTCTTCACGCGGAACATGGTCCAGTCCGTCGACCACGATTATCGTTGCCAATCCGTCAGCCTGATAACGCTCTCCAACTTCGTTCAATAGTCGTTCCAGCTGGACCCGAAGCTCTTGAATCTCGGCTCCAGGCAGGATCTCTTTGCCAAAGCCCTGTACCTTCAATTGCCGGACCAGATCGTGGAGGAAGTCAAATGACTCTGCTCGCCCCAAACCCTGACCTTTCCCTGGAACATAAGCAAGGTATCGAAGCACACGAGCTCTGGGACTCGGAATGATCCCTGCCGCCAACAGTGTGGACTTTCCGCTTCCTGGGGGACCAACGAGTGCGACGTAACCGGACTTGGCTCTGTGTAGTGCTTCCGACAGCTTTTGCTGTGTCGCTTGATTCGACTCATAAAGCGCGTCTACTGGGAAGGTATGCGAATGACGGAGTGTGAATGGAGAATCCCACTGAAGTTTGATCAGGACCTCGTGAACTGACCAACGATCCTGATCTGACTGGTCGGCAACAAGACGAGGAAGCAGCGCAGCAATCTGTTTGATACGTTTCTGATCATCAGAAGATGGAAACGGGAGTCCGCACTGCCTGCTCTCAGCACCCGTCTTGAAACTCAAATGTCGCCATAGTTTCTCGAATTCAAGACCGTCCAGGCCGGTCGCCTCTTGGACCTCGGTGACGAACCTGCCGTAAATCGACGACTTCCAATCGGACAGCGCCCATGAGAGACGGTGAGCGTCGTGCGCTCTTAGATAGGCAGCGGAGGAGACTGGAGGCTCAAGATCGGCGATAGAATCATCAGCTCGCGGAAAATTGTCGGAGACGTAGATTATCTCAACAGATGCTCCTTGTGCGGAACGCGAGATCGACTGACGCGCTTTGACAATCTTTGCCAGAAGATTCTCAACCCCTAGCAACTGAGTTCTGATGCTGAAGGAGGAGGGATCCGCAGAAGCCTTTACTTGATATGCAAAGATTTGGTTTGCATATCCGAGAACGAGATCGTCAAATTTTCCAGCCTGACGATCAGCGACTCCAATCCAATGCAGTCTCCCTGAAGCGAGTCCCTCGTAGATCAAAGACGCTGCGAAGTCGTACTGTGTCACGTAACCTCGCTGCGCTCGTCTCTCTCCTTCACCTGGTTGGATTTGCACTCTTCCTCGTTTCGTCAATTCCATCCTGCTGAATTGGATAAGTCGGGACCAGATGTTTCATCGGTGACCACCGAAAGGAATGGGAGTTGAATTCGATGAAGATCTGGACGCATCCATTGTAGATAGTTCTTGCCATTGTAGTTCATTCACAAATCACTCGCTCGACCTAACAAACCGAAGTGTGCATTTGGCTCGGCCCAAGGAAGGGTCCCTTGAGCGGCTTTGCTGATTTCTCCCATCCATGTCTAGTTCGAGCTTGCGCGCTCCTTCCAACGGCTTTCCGCTTGCTTTTGTGCTGAGCGTCTTCCTGCACAGCCCGGCAGACGTTCGCCCCGCGGGTGAGCCTTCCGATTTGTCGATACGACACATCAGATAATCGGGGCATAGTTGGTAACACGTGGTATGGGACGCATCGGCTGGCCATGATTTTCGCAATGGCGCATAGATTGATCTTGCTGAAATGCCCCGTCCTCACAGTTGTCTTTGTCACCACCCGGAAATATGAAATTCCCGCACGGTGAACATGCCCGCGTAGACTGACTGGCCATCAGCCGCCTAGAAGATGAACGGTGCGAAAACCTTGAGGATGTCATTCGCGGGGTATGCAGTTAATGAGCCTGCAATGCGTCTGTTACCTTCGCCCGAAGGATCACCGCGTCCTGAACTGGCCGCGCAGACAGAACAGTAAGTAGCCTGAGAAATGCGGTACGCAAATCGCGATCGGACTCGATTGCAGTGCGCAACTTACTCCAGGCAACGGACAGAACAGCGGTCAACCAGATGCCCATCTCATAGCGCCTCCAGCCTTCCTCGTCGAAGGAGTCTACAGCTTTAGCCAGTTGCTTCACCCCCTGAGCTAGGATTGCCTCCCCGGAATCGGTCGTAAGGAAGTTGGCATAGTGCTGAGCGACTGACGCATATCCCAACCACCGATTGCCCCAGTCCTCAAGTGTGTCAGCCATCGCCTCGACGACCGTGCGATATTTTGCGTTGCCGAGGACGGTCGTAGGCGTCTGGTCGATCCCCATGAGATCTGGAGCAAGAATTTCCGCTCGACACCAGCAGCCGATCTCGCCAGGCTGCCAATCTGGAAGAGTGTCTGCGTATTGGATCATGTCCTTCCATTTCGCGACGTAGCCCTTGAGATCGGTAGCAACGGGAAGCCCGCTGACGATCCACTTTTCGAGGAACTCGTCCGTCCAGTATCGAGCTCTGGGACCAAGCTCGAGGATGGGCCGATAAAACTTTCGAGCCTCCTCCATCGAGTTGGTGCGAGCAACATACACTGCAGCCGTTTTCATGACCCAGTTGTCGAAGTCATAGGGAGTTCCATCGAACTCCCGGAAGCCCTTTTCCGGATGGGGTGCTGGAAAAGTCCGCATCTCCAGATCAAAGAGCTCCGCCCAAATTTCCGTGAAGATAGGCGGCGTGGGACCTGTCTCCTTCCATGCACCCAGCAAGAATGAGAAACCGGCATGAAGCACCTCAATGTCGAGATTCGTGTGTTCTCGCGAGACTTCATGCGGGTCTTCGTCTTTTTGCTTTTTCCTGAGCAGTCGCCATTCTTTTTGCCCAGGCAAGAGGGTCTTACGCTCGACACGCTCAACGAGGTACTCCCCTAATCGTTGCGCGACGCTCAGTGGGATGCGCTCCTGTAGCCGTCCGCCGATAAGCCTTGCATAAAGTGCCGTTTTCTGTTTTGCCAAAGCTTCGTTGTCAGCATAAGGGCCAGACACCTGCGATCCAGCTCGTCTGAGGGCACTCCAGAGGACAACCACGTTCGTAAGCTCGACGAACTTTTTGCCGAGTTCGGCATGGAGCAGGTATGCCCTCCACATCGTGTGGTACGAGACGTTGTAGGAAGCTGCGGTAATTGCTTCAAACGCACGACGGTAGACCCACTCAGCATTCGTCTCAACCAACAACGCAACTGCGGCTTCTCCAAGAAATGATTCAGCGGTGTGATCGGAGGCCGATCGCGTAAATTCTCGTTCTGGTCGTGTGGGATCGAGCCCCCTCAGAGTATCGAGAACCCAGGTTTCGAGCTCGGGATCTTGTGTCACCCATTCGCGATGTTGCACCAGCAACACCGCCATACCGCCAGCAATCGAACTGACACGGTAATGATCCTGTGACCGTTCCTTCTGGGGGTACTTCCATCCATCAAGCTTGCGAAGATCGGAGACATACTCGGGAAGCGTCGCCAAATCCAGAACTTCGCCACCATCAAGCAATCGCCTTGCTCGGGGCGCCACGCACATCGCCAACATCTTCAAGTTTGTGTCAATCTGAGTCCGATCAGCGATAGCTTGCAGATGCTCGGGCAAATGCATTCTAATGTCGATACAACCATCGTCGGTTGGTGTCGCCGTATAGTTCTCAGGATCGAACCGCGCGAGGAAAAACTCGAGGCGCGTCTTTGATTCGCCTTTGGCATGGATTTCTTGCGACCACGCGATCCGCCGTTCTATGAGATAGGCTCGAGTCCCTTGGTTCTGGTGCATGAGCCATGGTGCGAGGTCTTGAAGAAAACACCGACGATGCCTCTGATCGTGCCACTGCACGGCGTGTGTGATGAATTCCGGGGACTGATACCGCAGCGAGATTGCCCACGCTTTGTCACGATCCATCGCGGCAACATCCCTTTGCCAATCGTAGAGGTAGATGTTTCCGAGTAGTGGTTGTAAGACTCCCACGAAGAGTGCGGGATATTTCAATCCGACGGAGATCAACGATCCCGCGAATCCAATTGACTTCCCATGATCGAACAGATATTCCACCCAACGGTCGATCGTTCTACCGGCCTCGATCTCAATGTCGAGCCACTGCTCAAGCGCCATGAGCGCGCATTCGACTTCTGGCGCCGCTCCGGTCAATGACCGATTCCAACCGAAAACATTCATGTCGCCGGCCCAGAAGATCGTGACGCCATTGACCTCGAATCTCAGCGACCGACTCCTCCTTTGCTCCTCGGTCGGATCAGGGCCGAACTCGGTCTCCAGCCTTTTCGTAGTGGCATAGTTGATCAATCGAACGATCGCATCAAGGCCTTCCTCTGGCGAGATTTCGAGAAACCTCAGAAACGAGCCCTTCCAGGGCATTGCCGGGTGACCCTTCGACCATCTCGCGAGGCCAACATCTTCCCGCGAAAACATTTCATGTCCGCTGCTTCTCGAGACCTCGCCTGGCTCCTCAATGGACACTGCAAGCAGGACTTCTTTCGCCACGCGCGGACGAATCTGGATGAGGCCGCTGAGCGCCGGCGTGTCGAGTACTGCGGATCGAAATGTCTCGGGAACCTCTCGTTGAGGCCCATCCGGTACAGGAGAAATCGTGCGCATCAGCCGAAAGGATGTGGAGCCCGGCAGATAGTTCGTTCTATTTGAATCCTCCTTTGGATGCTTTGCGCGCCATTCCTGCATCTTCTGCTCGCGCAGCTCTTGCTGCTCGCTGGCCCATTCCATCGCGTAGTCCGGTTCAGGCAAGCGGCCGCTCAACTCGAGAGCTATTTTCTCAACGTCATCAGGACGATTGGGAGCAGCATAGAGAAGAGCTTCAAAGACGGTTTGGGCCTTGTCACCCAGTCGCCGTCCATCTGCGAGATATCCCTGAGTGTTCTTTGCAAGAGCCACGGCAAGAGCGCTGGCCTCATCGCGGCCGAGCATTCCCCTCGGCATCGTGCGCAGATACAGCGCACTCAACTCAGCGCCAAGGTCTGATGCGAGCTCAGCGATCTCTTGCGTATGCCTGGCCAACACCCTCAGTACCGGGTACCAATAGAGAGGATGAGGGATGCGAAACCAGGCTTCCGCTTGTGCCGCAAGCTTCTCATCCCCAATCCCTTGGAATCGCCAGTCGGGCACGGTCGCAACGTGCAACAGCCGTTGCAGAAGTCTTCGGAGAATCTGTCCTTTCTCAGCAATGAGATCTCCCCACACCTGCTCGAGAAGAGCCTCTGAGTTGGGTGCGAACAAGAGAGCTTCGAGAAGCAGGTCGCCAGCAAGTTGCGCGTCTGGATCGTTGCCAGCCAGTTCGGAAGCGAGCTGTCTCCAGCGATCAAGTCCGGTTGATTGCTCCGCCAAAGATTGTGCGTAAAGACGAATGGCGCGTCCCCATCGAGGAATCTTGGCAAGCTCCCTGATGCGTGCTGCGGCATCATTCCCGGCAAACTTCAACAATCGGTATCGCGCCCAATCTCCCATCAGGTCGTGGAAGAAACGAACCGATCCAGTGTCGGTTCGGAGCAAGCCTCTCTTTACCACCTCTCCGAGAAGCTCCATCTGATCGAGGGGCAGTGAATCGATATGGACCGCGCCGGTGAGCCGTTCACCCTCCTTCTGCCCAACAAGACGCAGGAATCCGTCACGCGCAAACTGTTTCACATCGCGGGTGATCCAGCGTTCCCAGATGAGATCGACGATCTGAGTCTCTCCAATCCAGGCCTGTGACTCGGGGATTCTATCGACCACTTGTTCACGGATGACCCAATCGAGGACGGTCAGGTTCCGAAGGATGGGCTGGAGCTCTTTGCGCATCAACAAAGGCTGAAGTCCGGGTATGCTTCCAATTTCGGGCAATATTTCTTCAAGCTTAGGTTTCTCAAAGTCGACTCGTTCGAACTTCGTGACGCCTGCTTCGAATAACATGTCGCGTACCGTTTCCAGGGTCCCGGGCTGGCAAGTGATGACGACCTTCCAGCGGGCAAAGTCCTGCTCACGAATCTGTTTGATCAGCCGAGCGAGGCTCTTGCGTGCATCCCCGTCGAACTGCTCAAACCCGTCTACCACCAGAACGTTGTTCTTCAGCGCCGACCCTGCGATCAGCTCAGGAATCGGATGCCGCAGTTTGAGAGCGTTCGCGATCTCGCTTTGGCTGGGTTTCGAGAGTTGGCCGGCAGTCAGCCATAGAGTCCTTCGGAATAGGCTTCCCGGAGCGGCCAGTTCCGAAACCAACGAGGATTTACCGCTGCCCGACTCACCAGAGACGACGGTAACCTGATTCTTTTCGACCTCGAGAGCTAGTTCAGCCCGTGCTTTGGTCCGGGGAAGATGGATACCTCCCGTGAGAGAGGTCTGTACCTCGTTTTTCAGATTTTCCGCGGAGAGTGCATCGAGCTTCCTCCAGTCCGCTTCGTAGTCCGGATAATCCCTCAACTCGAGGTCTGCTGGCAGCTTCCGCAGTAACCTCGGAAGGTCTAAGTGGGCTCCTGTATTCCTGCTCTCTCCCGCGATCGCAATCAGGCTGCTCCAAAGAGTTACCGCCGCCGATAAACTCCCATCCGATACGATCCCTGTGCAGTACTCGAGGTACTCGTTTTCTTCTTTCTCGGAGAACGGAAACAGGCGAATTCTTGCCACGAGCGCGGCGGTTTCAAGCTCGTCTCGCTTTGCATCTGTGTCCGTCTTGCGAAGGCTGTCAAAGATGGCCCGCTGAATCGAGTTCGACTGTCCCTCGGGTAGCAGCCTGGCCACAAGGCGCTCTGGTGTCGCGGCGACAGCCTGCTCCTGAAGGGTCTTCCATTCGTCGAGGGCTTCATCATCGATAAAACCGACGGTCAGGCCGAGCAGGTCATGTTCCTGATCGAAAGGCTTACTGGAGCTGCCACCACTCCATTGCTCCCAGGCATCAGCGACGAACTCGCTGTTGAAGCCGGATTTCGTCAGCTGGCGATTACTCTTCACCGAGACGAAAAGACGCGTGGTCTGCTTCTCTCGGTTTAGAGTGATCTCCAGATCGTCGAGCACATTGTCGGATTCACGTGTCTCAAAGTCGAGCGCTGTAATTGGGCCGAGTTCGACGCCCAGGAACAAGTCTCGCCTGAGCATGCGGGCCATAAATCCCGCCGCAACTTTATCAGCGAATGTGAATCCGCCACCGCCGGTCGATTTTGTCGTTGCCTTCTCTCTTGCCATCGCAGATCCAGATTCGTTCGATTCGTGAGTTGCATTTTGTTGGGGTTCAATAACGTGTAACCAGACATCATGCTCCAAGCATGCGGTCCCTGAACCACTCTTCTAACTGCTCGATCTTCGTCATTTCGAGAAATTCGGGTTTGATGGCTAAAGCAAAGAGTGTGTTCAGACACACCTCCATGATTAACTCCAACTCCGCCTCAGAGACTTCCGTCGACCCGGCATGTACGATCTTCGATCGAAGGCTGTAAAGGCTGACAACCTGTTTGGCGACGGTCCTTCGCGCCTCCAATTCGTCGGCCAGGAGATGTGCGACACGCGTGCTCAACTGGTACGTTATCTCGTTCTGGGTATCGCGCCCCAAAACAACACTCTCGAGAGCGATCGCAAAGAGCAGGAAAGAGAGCTGGGGTTTCGTTTCGATAGTTGCCGCGCCGGCAGTCTGGAAGGCGGACGTCAGCCGGTCTCCGAAGGTGCTGTTCCCCTCTAGAAGGGTACTTATTCTGGACCCGCCGCGGCGCTTCAGAAAAGCTTCATAGTCTGCGCGCGACAGAAGCACTGCTGGTCTGTACAGTGTGTTGCGTAGCTCGCGCTCGGCAAGAGGCTTTGATCCCGGAGCGCCGACTGGCAATACCCTGTAGAGCACGACTCCACCGGAGCCGGCGATACGGCCCAGATGCGTCCGCGATGGAACGAGATCAGCGCACAACACATTCAGCACCGCCAAGTGTCCGTCAACGGCCTCGGCGGCGCGATCCGTCGCCGACTTTAGGTCGATCGCGTCTACTTTGACTCTCGCGAAGAGTACGAGCGTATTCACGCCGGGATCGAGTACTCCAGGAATCTGGATAGGGCTCTTAACAACGTCGGTAAAGAAGGTCAGTTTACCGAAGGCGAGACCGTCGCAGTCATTGGCCATCCCGAAGACCGCAAAATCCATCTCCCATGTAGTAAGCACTTCCTTGAGGGTGTCTTCAAATTCCTTTGCTTCGGACTTGATGACAGCCTCGCGATCAGCCGCCGAAGCTTGTGCGACGATCAGCAAGTGTTTTGCCAGGAGATTATCGATAGCCGACTTATTCCATGAACCGTCTGCCGAGACCAGGCCATACATTTCTTCCAGGACTTCGAGATAGGACAGAGCAAGCTCCTCGCGCATGACCAAGCCATCTCGTATCAGCAGCGGCCCCTGGAAGATTAGCGGCACTCCAGGCTCGGCTCCTTCAGGCATTCCGGGTTCAGGCAAGGCCCGAGCGAACTCTAAAAACAGTTGCTTGATCCGGTTCACGTTCACGGCGGTCACCTTTGGCGCTATCGAACGACGCGCCAGAACACGTCTGTTGCGAGCGTTAGAGAGCAGAATTTCGAGTTGTCGTAGAGCGCTGGATACACCAGGTTTGCGAATACAACACCTTCACTCTCGAGCGGAGCCGTATCGAGTGTCCAGATCTCATCAATGCTTTCAAGGAGCGCCCTCGTCTGTGGATCGTCCGGGAGCTGCCCAAACTGCTCCTCAACGTTTCCGGAGACAGCGTCTTTTTCGAGCAGCAGAATTTTCTTGTCCGCTGTGGCTGCTGCCAGCTTTGGAATCTTCTTCTCAAGGGCGGTTAGGATCAACTTCGGTGCAGAATCGCCGGGAGCGATGCGGCCCGTTGAAAAACTGCCAGGACCCTGGGCAGCTGTGCGCCGTTTGTTCACATGCAGATCGAGCGACCATCCAGGGCCGACCACAGGAACCGTATGAGATCCCTCCGAAAGATTGGGCAGGAGCGCGGCAAGCTGAGTAATCATCAGCTGAGGCAGTTCATTCCATTTGATACCGTTCGGGATGGCACCGACAGGTTGCGTGGCAATGATCATGGAGCCCGGCTGTTTCAGCAGCGGGTGCTCTTCGAGCGCGCCGAGTGTCTTCAGGAAGCGGTCGATGTCTGCCCGATTGCCCGGGAAGGGCTCAATCAAAGTGTGTTCGATTGCCAGAGTCTTGCCTGCGGCATTGCGGCACAGCGCATCGATGTTCTTCTTCGACGAGTCGTCATCAGGCCATGATTCGACGACGTACGTCTCGTTCTCGAGGCGGTTATAGGCCCGCAGCCAAAGTTCGATTCTGTCTTTGTCGCTGTAGCTCTTCATTGCGCTCACTGGCCTCCTGCGGCTTATACGGCAGCCACAGGCTCAAATCCCGCAGCTACTAAATCCGGAATTTGAAAGATCCTCTGACCGGCTCTTCCGCCGATCTCTACCTCTTGCGTTTGCTGAAGGCTGGTTCGAATCGTTGAAATCTGTTGTTCCGCGAGGTGAAGGGCTTTCATCGCTTTCACGATCCCTGACCACTTAACCTGTCGGGTGGATAGAGTGTCGCCCTGGTGGTGAAACGGTCGCGCCTGCAGTTGAAAGGCGTTGTTCGTCTCGACGCGAACAACCACCACATACGGTTGATCCTCGTAATCCCCAAAACGGTTAATGACGACTGCGCCGCCGTCGGGAAACACCGCTTGAATCTGAAGCACTCCGCCCATGGCCTGCACATAGTTACGTAGTGTGCTCAGATACATATCGGTTCGTTGTTCGATACGCGAGATCGAACTCTGCGGAACATCCAACAGTTCCGCCATATCCGCCTGCGTGAGCTGCTTGGCGTTTCTCAACTCTTCGAGCGCCATGCGCTGCAACTCTTCGCGTACACGCTGCCGATTCTCGGCAACATCCGCAGGGTTCATCTTTGCCTGAAGTTCCTTGTAGTTTCTTGCCATAACCGTCACTCTCCTCGGTGGGATTACCCCAGTACGGAGGACTGGTTCTCTTTCCTTCCTTATTGGTCTTTCAGCTCATTCAGATGCTGATCGTGGATGTCATCTCCTTGTGGCACATACTCTTCGTACCATCTGTCATTGCCTGTTTTATCGCCGCCGATCAGCAGAATCGCCGTGCGGCGCGGATCAAATGCATAAAGGACCCAGTAAGGACGTCCCTCATGCAGGATGCGGAGCTCGCGCATATGCTTGTGACGCGACGATTCGACTCCGGAGGAATGGGGCATCTTCAGTGTCGGTCCAGCCTCGGAAAGCAGCGTGACGGAAAAATCGACGCTCTTCTGCTCCAGAGCATCGAGCCCGTCCCACCACTCGCCGAATTCATCAGAAAACTCGACCTGCCATGCCATCTGTAATAATATGTCATGGACGGCATTATGCCGTCAACGGCATCAGAAAAACTGTAATAATATCAACGATTTATGCCGAAATGAAGAACTTTAGTCTGCTCCTGAACGGCGGAAAGGTGGATGGATGACTATCTCAAACTGTTCTTATTGCGGCGTCGAAATCACGGCCGAGAACCAATCAAGGGAACACATCATCCAGAATGCGATCGGTGGCCGGAAAGAGGTCCCGAACGTCTTCTGCCGCCCCTGCAACAGTACCTTCGGCGATCGTTGGGACAGCGAAGCTGCCGAGCAGCTCCACTACCTCAGTCTCAAGCTGCAGGTGGTGCGGGACGACGGTGAAGTTCCAGCGCGGTACTACCAAACCATCAGTGGCAAGCGCGTGCGGCTGCACCTCGATGGGCACATGACCTTTCCGCCTCAGAAGCCGGAGATTACCGAGATGGACGGAAAGGTCAATATTCAGATCACTGCTCCGGACACAAGAGAAGCGAAGAAAGCGCTCAAGGGACAAAAACGCCGCTATCCCAAAGTGGACCTTGAGGCCGGGGAAAAGGCGATGGTGTGCCAGGAGACCTACCTCGAGGAACCGGTAAACGTGACCTTCGACCTTGCTGGCGATGGCCCCTATCGGTCGGTTGTAAAATCGGCGTTGACTCTTGCTGTATCTGCCGGGATTCGAGGGCAAGAGTGCGAGCGCGCACTGCAATACCTGCAACCAAACGGCGAGTACTGCTTTGGCAGCTATTATCGCTGCGATCTGATCGTGAATCGCCCCGCCGATGGCGTCTTCCATTGCGTCGCGGTCAAGGGCGACCCCGGTACTCGGAAGCTTGTCGGCTATGTAGAGCTGTTCAGCATCTACCGCTTTGTGATCTGCCTTTCGGAAAACTACACCGGACCACTGGTTGAGGATAGCTACAGCATCGATCCCACTACCGGAAAAACCATCGACCTGAAATTCGATCTTGATTTCAGTGAAGAGGAACTCGCGTTCGCGGTTGATGATCGGGACGAGACGGCAGCGGCAGGCCGGTTTGCGGCTGCTCATCGCGTGATGGCTTTGATACAACAGCTGACTTTTGAGCGGGAACAGCAACGGGTCGCTGGCAAGGTCTACAAAGAGACCCTGGAAACTCTTGGGTTCGAACCTGGCCAGGAGATGACGCCGGAGATTGCGATGGCGATGAGCAAGGAAATCACATCCCGGATGCTTCCATTCCTGAAGCATCGGCTGTCGGCGCAGTTAGGCGGTAGTGTTTTCGCAGGGCGGCCCAAGGGTTTTCCGCCTCGGAATAAATGATCCCGCACGACATCGCAGTGAGCGATCCATGCCACGGTCTAAGTTCCTGATCTGTCGATAGATAATGCGGAACAATTCATCGAGGCGAACGATCCCCGGCAACCCCTACTTGGTGGCGGTAGCGAATTTCCGATGACTACCTAAGAATGAAACAAGCTCCCAAAAGGGTACGGCGTTCGGCTTCATGGTCTTTCTCGGTATCGCCAGCTTGATCGGCATCATCGTGAGTCACTTCATCGTCTCATTTGACTTTCTCGAGGAGATGCAGGCTCAGGGAGAGCCGCTTGAGCCGGCCCTTCGCGATGGGGGGTGTCGAACGTGTGCGTCCCGTGATGATCACTGCGGCCGCGACCATCTTCGCCCTCTTCCTGTTGGCAATCCACGGTGGGCCTTTATCGAAACCACTCTGTTATGCGCAGATTGGCGGTCTCGCAGTAGCAACCTTTGTCACGCTGCTTCTGGTTCCCGTGCTGTATAGCATTGCGGTGCTTGATCTCAAATCGTTCGCTGGGAACAACCTATCCTGCCCCGATAGAGTCGACGCAACACACTGAGCTCGTGCCTGAGGTCCGGTGACGCTTCATAAAAGAGCAGGGAGCATTGGACTCGCCATCGTTATTGGTCATCCGGCCGATTGATCTTCCGGCTGATCATCGCGGTCAAATAACCTCCCTCTGGCCCATCCATTTGTTTGATTCCGAGCTCGTCTGGGCTCACGCGCTTTCCCGGATTACGAAGATGCGCGGCAAAACGGCCGCGGAGCATCGCCTCTTCGGCTGGATCAGTGATCTCGAGGTATAGAGCGCTCACTGCGACATCATCGAGCTGCAGGTCCATCATTTGTGAGCCGGTTCTGGGATGGGAGGTAAACAGTGTAAGAACCGCAATTCCATCCCGCACTGATTTGCAGTAGAGTGTTTGCCACATATCATTTCGATAGAATTTACCGGCTACAAAGCTTGAGTGTTCCGACCCTCGGGCATGATCGAACTGCCACATCACGGCAATCGCACTGCACACGTGGAGTGAGGCATGTATGGCTGACACTGCATCCTCGACGGTTCTCGGTTGCATGCCATATCTAAGTTCCATGTTTGGGGACAGCGTTTGAAGGTGACCCGTTGGAGGCTTGAGCCATCGATACCTCGCTGACTTGTCGATGAGAGCATCAATGAGCTTCGGTAGATTGTGACCGAACTTCTTAAGGTCAGTCGGATCCCCGGCCTTTTTGAGTGCCGCTTTGAGAAACTTCTCGGTAGCCTGGTGCGCCATGACGACTGACGATTGAGTATCGCCGGTGGTTTTAAGAATCACAGCAGAATTTTCCAGGTCGTAGAGTGCCCGCTTCACCAGTTCAGCTTCAAGGTTGCCTAAAAACGTGTGGTCGATTCTAAGGTTCGACAGATGACCGTAACTATTTGAGCCAAGTGTCAGGCGCTCCGCAATTGGCCTAAACTCCTCTCGAGTTACGGACTCTGCAACGGAGGCAGGCAGTCCTTCCACCCCTTCTCTCCAATCTTGGACGAACGTTCCTTTCCCCACAAGGCGTGCAATCCCAAGATAGACCGTGCCTTTGATGACCAGAGGAAATCTTCCGAGCACGCCGTCCCAGCGAGCAGCCTCACCATAGTTCTCCAGGTACCATTCGATGACCGGGCCAAATAAAGCGGCACGCTCGGGGCCATCAGGGACCGCGCCGTACAACTTGGTGAAGCACTCCAGAGGACGGTGGAGAATAGGCACGCCCTGACGGGCTAAAGCTTCATCCTCTATTTCAAGGACTGCGGGATCTGGCCGAAACATACAGAAATTATCGCGCAATCACCATCAGCCCGGCGGGGGAGCTCGCTCCGCTCTGACGTTGAGTCTATGTGCCCGCGCTAGATGGAGCGATTACTTCGCAAGAACGATCTACCTTTAGGCTCGGCTGCACCGAGAAATGGCTTGAACGATTTCCCGACAGTAATCGATTCTGGATCGAGATGAGCTTTGGCGGTAGGATTAGCTCTCTTCTCGTCACACTCTTTCACGCTTCGCCAGTTGCGTTCGAGCCGGCTGAACTGCGTTCCTGTGTCGACAAGGTCCTATCTCAGCTTGTGGGCCCGGGCGTCGGACAGGCCCCGAAATGGAAAAGCTCTTATATCAGGCGTAGTGATTTCATTTCCCAAGGTGCCAGTAAACGGGCTTGAGACTTGCATTCGGTGTACTGATCCGGCATCAGCATTCTCGAAAGGCTCATTGGGAAACCAATCTATACAGGTTCAAGCACTTGCCTGGTTATCGTCTTGCACGGTGGGCCGCGGAATGTGCCGTGCGTTTAACGCGTTGCGAAT
>Ga0335074_10003463_pt1 | contig 21580 bp, 19 predicted proteins | sample Lox_Sample_23_FD_206715 | JGI IMG/M metagenome (GOLD analysis project Ga0335074, IMG submission 206715) | Soil microbial communities from Loxahatchee National Wildlife Refuge, Florida, United States - Lox_Sample_2.3 | ecosystem: Environmental > Terrestrial > Soil > Wetlands | place: USA... | reverse complement strand
GCCTCGAAGCACACCGTCTCGAAGGCGCCCCGGATGATTGCGGCCGTCACCGGATCGACTTTTGCCGACGTCGGCAGAGGCGGACGCCTCGCGGCCAGCCTCTTGTTCAATTCGAAGGACATCGCAGATCTCCTCTATTCGAACGGGCGTCAGAGCGCGACCGCCGCCTCACGCGCAACCGATCGGGCCGCGCTGCCTGCGCGCGCGGCAATATCGTTCGCGGCGACGTAGCCGAAGGTGAGCGCCGGCCCGATCGTGCCGCCCGCTCCCGGGTAGCAGTTGCCGAACGGGCTCCCCGATGCATTGCCCGCCGCATACAGGTGGGGTATCGGCCGTCCCGCGCCGTCCAGCACCCGCGCGTGCGCGTCGGCCTTGAGCCCTCCCTTGGTGCCGAGATCGCCCAGGTTGATCGGCACGGCGTAGAACGGAGGCGCCTCGATGGTTCCGAGCGAGGGATTGGGCTTGGACGTCGGATCGCCGAAGAATCGATCGTAATCATTGCCGCCGCGGCCGAATTGCTCGTCTTGGCCGGCACTCGCGTAATCGTTCATGCTCGAGACCGTCCTGCGGAACGCATCGAGCGGGACCCGGATCTTCCGCGCGAGCCCCTCCAGCGTGTCCGCCTTGAAGATGTAGTGATCCCACCAGTCGAGCGGGATCTTGCGGTCCGGCATCACGGCCGTCGGCATGAAGCCACCGGCGGAGAACTTGGCGCGAAAGCGGGCGTCGAACACCAGCCAGCACGGGCAGTTCCCGCCGCTCTGCAGCTGATCGGCCACCATGGCCTTGCCGAAATCGTCGTAGCCGCACGCTTCGTCGACGAAACGCTCGCCATGACGGTTGACGCACACGCTGTGCGGCCGGCCCACATCGAACGCCGCCTGATGTATCTCCTCGAAGTTGGACGTCGTGGGCATCGGCATCTGCATGGTGGGGATCCACCACCCCGCTTCCGTGTGCTCGGTCGCGGCGCCGATGCGCATGCCGGCGAGCAACGCCTCGCCGCGATTCGCATCCTCGGGCGAGCTCGAGTGCCGGGTGAGTCCGGGAACGGGAAAGAACCGATCGCGCAGCTCCTGGTTCCATTCGAACCCGCCCGCGCTCAAGACCACGCCGTGGCGCGCACCGATGTCGTAGCCGCGGCCGTAGTTGCTCACGCGCACGCCGCTCACCTTGCCGTCCGCGACCAGCAGCTCGGCGAGCCGGGTCTCGAGCCGCACTTCGATGCCGCGATCGAAGATCTTCTTGTAGATCTGCCCCATCAATGCGGCACCGGACGTGAACCGTCGGTCGCGGCGGCTGATGCTGCGCGTGCCGAGGTCGCTCCAGTAGCGCCACAGGATCTTGAGCAATACCAGGCGCCACCCCTTGGCGCGCGCCGACAGGGCGAAGAACTCCGCGAGGTCCATCGCATAGCGATTGAGGAGCTTGAATCGCGTGTACTGCTCGCGCATCAGCGTGAATTTATCGCCGAGCTCCCGTCCGTCGAAGGTCGGACAGATGATCGAGCGGTCGGCGCGCGCGCCGCCGGCGCCGGGAAAATAGTCGGGCCATTGCGTGGCCATGACCGCGATGCCGAGCGACTGCATGAATCTCACCATCTGCGGACCCTCGTCGATGAACGCTTCGAGTCGATCGCGCTGGATGCTGCCGCTCACCAGGTTGTTCAGGTATTGGAGCGCCTGCTCGCGGCTGTCGCCGTCCGCTCGGCCGCTCGGGAGGAGCCCATGGTTCGGGATCCACAGCACGCCGCCCGAGGCCGCCGAGGTGCCGCCGTACTTGTGCGCCTTCTCGATCACCAGCACCGAGAGGCCGAGTTCCTTGGCACGCAGCGCGGCCATCGCCCCTGCAGACCCCGAGCCGACCACGACGACGTCATAGAGTTCTATCTGCATTGCCCTCGCCTCCGCGATAGATGTTCAGGGAATCCATCGTTCTCGTCTACGGCGCGAACATCGGCCGCCCACCGCCGCTAGTCTATGCGGGAGCCCCGTATTGCCTGGGACCGCAATGGCGTGAGCGCGCCCGCACACGCGTCTATTCTGCAGTTTCATGGCGATCAACCCATCATGAGTCCTGCACCGCCGTTTGCCCAAAGGCCGGTGCTGCTGGTGACCGGTGCCAGCTCCGGCATCGGCGATGGCATCGCGCGGCGGTTCGCCGCCGGCGGCTATCGGATCGTCGCGGTCGCGAGAAGAAAGGAGCGTCTCGAGAAGCTCGCGCAGGATCTCTCGGCCAGCACCGATGTCGCGATCCTCGCGGCCGACGTCACGGCGCCGAGCGCCCCCGAGCAAGCCGTCGATCTCGCCATGAGATCCTTCGGCAGACTCGACTGCCTGGTGAATAACGCAGGCGCCGGCAAATGGGCGCCGGTGCACGAAACCGACGATGCCATGCTCGACGAGGTGATCGAGACCAGCCTCAAGGCTCCGTTCCGCTTCGCCCGCGCCGCGCTTCGCGTGATGGGCGCGGGCTCCTCCATCATCAATGTCGGGTCGGTGTTCGGCATGCTCGGCGGCCTGAACGGCGGCGCCTACTGTGCCGCGAAGGCGGGCCTGATCGGACTCACGCAAGCCCTCGCCGTTCAGTACGGCGCGAATGGCATCCGCTCGAATCTGGTGGCGCCCAGCGTCATCAAGACCGACATGACCAAGGATTACTGGGATGCCCCCGCATTCCAGCGCGTCAACCAGGAGATGACTCCGGCCAATCGCGACGGCACGATCGCCGACGTCGCCCACGCGGCCTTCTTCCTCGCCTCCGAAGAGGGCAGCTTCATCAACGGACACACCCTGGCCCTGGACGGCGGATGGTCGAGCACGAAGTTTCTCAGCCAGGAGGCGCTGGTTTGCAGGCGCCTCGCGCCATGAGCTGCGAGCCACCGAGCCGCTGGCCACGCCCTAATCGCCGCTTTGCGCGGCCTCCCCGGGGCTGACCTCGGGCTTCGCCGCCGCGCCTGCCGTGCCCGCCGCGCTTGCCGTGCCCGCCGCGCTTGCCGTGCCCGCCGCGCCCGGATCGGCGACCAGCACCTCGATCCAGCCCTCGATGATCCGCAACCGGAACGTCGCGATGGGCTGCGTCGCAGGGGGATTGAGCGCCCGCCCGGTCTGCAGATCGAAGCGCGCGCCATGCACCGGACATCCGATCCAGCCTCTGGACATGCGCCCGCACTCGAGCCGCTCTTGCGCATGCGAGCAGATGTTGGAAACCGCGTAGAGCCGGTCATTGCTGTTGCAGATGAGAACGGACTTGCCGTTGACCTCGACCGCCTTCTTGCTGCCCGGCGGAAGCTCCGAGACGCTCAGCACACGGGCGAAGCTCTCCACCGTCGCTGCCGCGCTCAGCGCGGTTGCAATCGTTCCCGATCGGGCCGCTTCGGCTCCATCGCGAGGTACTTGTCGACCGCCTTCTCGAAGTGGCGCACACGAATCTCCTGATAGTTGCCGAGCGTGAGTCCATGCTTGGCACTGGCTTCCAGGCCTTCCTGCTGAAGGAACAGATTGTCCGTATCCTGATCGAGGATCGCGCCAAAGCCCGGATCCATGCCGGCGGCCTCCTTGAACGACTGCCCGTCGCCGAGTTGAATGGGCTCGGCCGGCTCGGGCCGCTTGCCGTCGAGCGGCACCGGCCGCAGGAACAGCACCTCGTAGATGCATGCCCGGTGATCGCGCGGATCCGGACGGAAACGGTACACCATCGGCAGAGAAATGCCGGGGAACAGAAACAGGTTCGGAAAGACGGTGTAGGAGAAACAATCGAGAATCTCCGAGTCCGAGACGCCGCTCAGATCGGTGTTGGTCGCCTTTTCGAACATGCCGCGGAACATGTCGGCCATGGCCTGGCGTGCGGTATCCCCTGCGCCCAGCGTGCGCTTCGTGTCACCGAGCGCGCCGCTGTCGCCGAGCGTGAACTGGTCGAGAATGTCCTGCTCGGTGTACTTGCCATACAGATGCGGGCTGAGCACCCCGAGGGTGGAGATGAAGCGGTTCACGTGCTCGCCATAGGTGTCGTACTGCGAATTGGCATCGCCGTTGGAGACCGCTACCTGCGAGTGCGTCTGGATCACGTGATACGCCTCGAGGAAAGCCTCGATCGCAAGCTTCCAGTTGGCCGGGAGCCGCTTCGACACGTGTAGATGGACGTAGCGGTCCTCGAGCCTCCATGCATCGATATGTGCTTTGACGTCCGCGCCCAGATACTCGCCCAGCGAGGGCGCGTCGGGATCCATGTTGATGAACACGAAGCCGCCGAGCAGCTCGACCCGCGCCTGCGGGAGGGCGAGCTTCTTGCGGTCGACGTGCGGAAAATCCCAGGGGCAAACGACCTGCTTGTTCGATCCATCGATGTTCCAGCTCCAGCCGTGGAAGCTGCACTTGAACTCGCTCGCGCTGCCGAGGGTGCCTGAGGCGCGCAGTTTGGTACCGCGATGCAGGCAGGCGTTGTAGTGGGCGCGCACCTCGTCCTTGGCAACGCGCGTGATGATGAAGGAGTAAGGTCCGACGTCATATACGTGATAGTCCCCGACCTGCGGAATGTGCTCTTCGCGGCAGGCAAACTGCCAGGTGCGTGTCCACAGCCGGTCGAACTCCGCCTTGGCGTAGGCCGCATCGATATACCGATCGGTCGCGATATCCTCATCGCCCAGGAACTGGTAGGACTGCGAGCGCACCCAGTCCGGCGCGCAGACCTTGTCCTTGCCGATGATCTGCTGGGTGCTCGGGGCGCCCGGGCACCGCGCCTCGCCCTTCTTGAGTCCCGCGAGGCCTTTCAATTCCGCCGACATGCGCTTCTCCGAGAGATCGTTGGTTCAGGCCGCTGCGCGGCGCTGGGCGAGCCCGCTCGTGTTCTTGTAAATCTGCCCGTCCTTGATGATCACTGCCAGGCGGTCCGCGCTCGACAGGACCGCGACATCGGCGAGCGGATCACCATCGACCAGCAGCAGATCGGCGAGGTACCCCTCCCTCACCTCGCCCAGCTTGTCGCTCCCCCCCATCATGAGTGCGCCGCCGTTGCGCGTGCCGCAGCGCAGTGCCTCCGCCGGCGTATAGCCGAAATACTCGATGAAGTGCCCGAGATCGCGCGCGTTGGTGCCATTCTTGCTCCAGGCGAAACCGTAATCGCCTCCGATGAGGTGGCGGATGCCGCGCTTGCGCAGCTCCGTGTGGGTTTTCCTCGACTCCTCCAGCAGCTTGTCGATCCCCATGGCACGCGCCACCTCGGGCGCGACCCAGGGCGAGGCCTCATGCAGCATGGTATGAAACAGGCTCACGGTCGGCGCGACGAAGATGCGATCCTTGGCCTCCTCCAGCATGTCGAGCGTCTGCGAGTCCGTATATTCGCAGTGATACAGGACGTCCACCCCCGCCCGCACGCAGTTCTGGATCGAGCCGATCGAGCGCGCGTGGGCATTCACCTTGCGCCCCAGGCCATGCGCCGTCTGCACCGCCATGCGCACTTCCTCGAACGACATGGTCGTGGCGTGCGCCGGAATCGCCGGGTAAAAAGGGTCGCCCGAGACGTCCAGCTTGATATTGTCGCACCCCTCGCGGCAGGCGAGACGCACCGCCTTGCGCATCTCCTCCGGACCGTCGATGACCATCGCCGGAGGATTGCGCGGATTGTGCAGCCTGCTTTCATCGCCCAGGCCGCCGGTCACCGTGATCTCGAGCGATCCCGCACGGATGCGCGGCCCCGGCAAGCGGCCGGCATCGATTTCGTTGCGCACCGCAACTCCGAGCCGCAGCTTCGCCTCGGCCGCCCCGTACGCGCTCGTGAATCCGTGATCCAGCAGGCACTTCGCAACGCGCGCGGTGAGGAGCGTGTGCTCCTCGGGCGGCGGGGTGATCAGATCCTCGGTCGACGTGACCGACTCGAACGAGAGATGCGCATGGCCTTCCACCAGGCCCGGCATCAGGAACATGCCCTTCGCGTCGATCACCTGGCAGCCTGCCTGCGAGAGCTGCCCGGGTACACGCGACACCGCTCGCACACGGTTGCCTTCCACGAGCACATCGCCGTCGTAGGGCGGCGCGCCGCTGGCGTCCCATACTCTCGCTCCGACGATCAAGGTCTTGCTCATCGAACTCGAACCTCCGCGCGAGCGAATGCCTCGTGTCCGCACATCTCTCGCGATCGCGCCCGCAGGCGGCGTGATTGCGCCCGCAGGCAGTGTGTATCCCGGGGAATGACCTCAATTGCACACCGCCTTGCCCTGAGCGGCAATGCGCTCGCCGCCCGCCCCTGCAAAGTCGAAGCGGGGGGCCTGCGCCGCCGATCGCGCTTGCCTCGGCCTGGTCTTGGCGTTGTCCGGGGCTTGCCGGGGGCTCGCCCGGGGGCTCATGATTTCGCCGGGTACGACGCAGCAAAATGTAGCAGGAAAGCCATGATCAGAGGCATACACCACGTCGCGGTGCACGTGCGCGATCTGGATCGGATGATCGAGTTCTATCGCGCAGCTTTCGGCTTCGAGCAAGTGGACGAGGGCTTCAGCTGGCGCGACAGCACCCTGATCGATCAGCTGCTCGACGTGCCCGGCTCCGCTGCCCGCGGCACCATGCTGCGAGCCGGCAGCTGTTACCTCGAGCTGTTCCAGTTCAGTGCTCCGGAGCCCCTCTCGACGCGCCCGCTGCGTCCCTTCGACAAGGGGTACACCCACTTCTGCGTCGACGTCACCGATATCGAGGAGGAGTACGAGCGCCTGCGCGCTCTCGGCATGACCTTCGGACACCCCGCGCCGCTCGATGCCGGCCACGTGAAATCGATCTACGGGCGTGACCCGGAAGGGAACGTCATCGAGATCCAGGAGACGGCGAGAGACTGCACGTTTCGCCTCGACCAGCTGCCGCCCGTTCGCGGATGACGATGCCCGCCATCAGTCTCGATGAGGCGGTGCGGTGACGCCCCAGCGCGCGAGCAGCTCCTCTCCCGAGCCCGACGCGCCGGGCTCGCCCGGTGTGCGTGAGAACCGCGGCGCCGCGGCGGCCTGCCACGCGCCGTTCACCTCCACGTAGGTCTGCCGCGCTCGAAGATGCGGGTTGTGCGGCGATTCTGCGAGCGTGAGCACCGGCGCAAAACAGGCATCCGTCCCTTCCAGGATCTCGCACCAGTGAGATCGGCTCTTGGCGAGAAACAGCGTCGCCAGCAGCTCGCAGCGGCGGGCCCAATCGCCCGATTCATACTGATCTTCGTGAAGCTGCTGCGGCGCGCCGATCCGATCGAGCAGCTCGCGATAGAACTTCGGCTCCAGGGCACCCACCGCGATCTGCGCCCCATCGGCGCAGGTATAGCATCGATAGAACGGGGCGTCGCCCCCGAGCAGGCGCCGGCCGCGGTCGAGCGACAGGGCCCCGGATGGAACGAGACCGGCGAACATGGTCATCATCGATGCAACGCCGTCCACGATCGCGCAATCGAGGACCTGGCCCTTTCCGGAGCGCTCGCGCTCCCACAGAGCGGCCATGATGCCGAAAGCGAGCAGCATCGATCCGCCGCCGAAATCGCCGACCAGATTCAAGGGTGGCACGGAAGACCCCGATTGCGGTCCGATCGCCGCGAGCGCTCCGGTCAGCGCGATGAAGTTGAGGTCATGCCCGGCCGCCTGCGCCAGGGGGCCGGTCTGTCCCCACCCCGTCATGCGCGCGTACACCAGCCGCGGATTGCTCTTCAGCATGGGATCGGGTCCGAGACCGAGCCTCTCCATCACACCCGGCCGCATTCCCTCGATGAGCACATCCGCCTGGCGCGCCGCTTGCAAGCATCGATCCCGGCCGGCGGGCTCGCGCACGTCGAGGGTGATCACGTGCCGCCCGCGATCGACGATGGGATTCGGCCAGCCATTGCCCCCGGGGCGGTCGATGCGCAGCACCTCGGCACCGAGATCGGCGAGCAGCATGGCGCAATGCGGGCCTGGCCCGATGCTCACGAGCTCGAGCACCCGCAGGCCGGCCAGAGGGCCCGCCATCTACGCCGCGACCTCCGTGCAGCGCTCCCGCGCGGGCGGGGCATCGATTGCCCGCGCCGAGTTCCGATAGTCCTTCGGCGACACCCCGTAGGCGGTCTTGAACATGCGGCTGAAATGCGCCGCGCTCTTGAACCCGGCCATGCGCGCGATCTTGTGAATCGGGTAGCAGTCGAATGCCTTCGATACCAGCCACTCGCGCGCCTTGGGAAGACGCCGGCCCCAGAGCAGGTCGGAGAAGGACGTGTCGTTGGCCTTCAAGACGTAGCACAGATAGCGCGGCGAGATCCCGCAGTAAGCTGCCACACGATCGCAGGTCAGATCGGGGCAGGTCAGGTACTTCTGAATCGAGGCCTGAATATCGGCGAAGCGCCGGTCGACGATACCGCTCGGCTGGGCGCAGTGCGCGAATTGGTCGCCGATGCTGTCTGAGATTGCTTGCAGGAACGCCTCGGCGAGCGGCTCGGCGGTCTTGCGGCCCAGATGATGGCCTTCGAAGCTCAGGATATCGAGCAGGTTGCCGACCACACGATGATGCTCGGCCCCGACCGCGAACGAGGTGTTGAGTCCCTTGGCCCACGGCATGTGCGACAGCACCAGGTGCTCCGGCACCACCGCGAGCGCGCACTCGAAATTGCCGCGCTCGCCGATGACCGTGCGCGAGTAGAACGGCTCGTCGGCGTTGATCAGAGCACACCGGCCGGCCGGGACGCAGTAAGAGCCTGCGGGGTGGGCGACTTGCATTTCGCCTTGCAGGATGAAATAGAGCAAGCGCACCGCAGCCCGCCGCGCACGGATGTGATGCCAGCTGCGCCGGAACGAGATGCCGGTGCCGTTCATCGATCGCATGAGCATGATGGGCTCGTTCAGCCCCTTGCGGATGAAGGCGCGCACCTCGCCCGCGGGCTCGATCTCGACGTCGCCGTCCGTGAACTCGTGGCGGACCATGGCCGCGAGCGTGCGCCGAGACTCGGCAACGTCGCGCCCCGAATACGTGTATACGGTTTGCATCGACCCCCCTCCGCAGCGCTCTGCGGTGCCTGCCGTCACTGTTTAGGCACCCGGATTGTCAATAAATTCGAGACTATTCATCTATTTATGCTAAATCGCGCAGGCGGCATCGCCACACCTCACGTGCCCTGCCGATGACGGCGCGCGGCCGCCTCGATGAAGCCGTCGAGGCGCTCGGTGATGATGCCATGCGCTTCGGCCATGATGCGCTCGATGAGTGCTTTCACCGTCGGTATGTCGTGGATCAGTGCCTGCACCATTCCGGCCCAAAAAATGCCCGCGCTCAGATCGCCCTCCTGCAGCACCCGTCTTCCTTTGGCGCCGCTCACCAGCTCGGCCACGTCGGCATACCGGGCGCCCGGCTGCGCCAGGCGCCGTACGACCTCATCCGAGACCGCGCTCTTGCCGACCCGCGCCGTGTTGCTCAGGCTGCGGAAGATCAGATTCGTGCCGCGCTCGTCGTTATCGATGTAGGCCTGCTTGACGTTCGGGTGGATGGGCGCCTCCTGTGTTGCGCAAAAGCGCGTGCCCATGTTGATCCCATCGGCGCCCAGGGCGAGCGCGGCCACCAGCCCGCGGCCGTCGCCGAAGCCGCCGCTCGCCAGCAGCGGAATCTTCACCTTCGCGGCGGCCGCCGGAATCAGGATCAAGCCCGGGATATCGTCCTCGCCCGGGTGGCCTGCGCACTCGAAGCCGTCGATGGAGATCACATCCACGCCCTTGCGCTGCGCCGAGACCGCATGACGCACGGCGGTACATTTGTGGATGATGAGGGTCCCGGCGGGCCGCAGGATGTCCCAGATCTCGCTGATCGCCGGCGTGCCGGCAGTCTCTACGATCCTCACCCCGCCCTCGATGATGGCCTGCGCATAGGCCTTGTAGTCCGGCGAGTTCACCGTGGGGAACACGGTCATGTTGACTGCAAAGGGCTTGCGGGTCATCGATCGGCAGCGCTCGATCTCCTCGCGCAAGGCCTGCGGCGTGGGCTGCGTGAGCGCCGTGAGGATCCCCAGACCGCCTGCATTGGACACCGCCGCGGCGAGCTCGGCGACTCCCACCCCTTGCATGCCGCCCTGCACGATCGGGTGCTCGATGCCGAGCAGCTCGGTGATGCGCGTCCTGAGCGTCATCTCGTGTCGCTCCTGGCCCGTTGTCGGCCCTGAACCCCGGTCCTGGCGCACAGGCCGTTCACCAGCAGCTCCACGCACTGATCGGCAATCTCGGACGGAGTCAGCGCTCCGCCCGGCCGGTACCATCGCCCGATCCAGCTCAGCGCGCCGGCCAGGGTGAAGGCCGCCATCTTGGGATCGCAGGTCTTGATCGATCCGTCCTCGAGGCCCTGGCGGATGAGCTCGCGAAATTCCTGATCGATCCCCGCCTTGATGCGTCGCAGCCTGCGCTGACTGTCCGGCGGCAGCGGATCCTCGCCCACTCGGATCAGACAGCGTCCGAAGTCCATCGTGACGATCTGCGCGTACTTGCGCATCGCCACCACGAGCTTGTCGAGCGCGCTGCCGCCCGACGCGCCGGCCTCCTGGATGGCCTCTTGCAGCATCGTGAGCCCCATGCGCACGCATTCGTAGAGGATCTGGTCCTTGCTGCTGACATAGTAGTAGAGGGTCGGCTTGGTGATGTTCAGCCGCTCCGCCACCTCATCGAGCGTGCTCGCGCTGAAGCCGCGCTCGTTGAACACTTGCGCCGCCGCCCGCAGCACCGCCTCGCGCTTGTCGGATCGTACGCGCTCGCGGTCCCACGGGGAGACGAGCAGTCGATCGGTCATGAGCGTCCCCCCTGCGGCCCAGCGCGCGGGTCTACCGAATGATCTTACATTTTACTGCGCAGTAGACCGGCGGAATTCTAAGTACTGCGGCCGGGCGGCGCAAGCCATCGAGAATCTCCCCACCCGGCGGGGCGGCGGCTCGCGCCGCCCCGCCCCGCCGTGCGCCCGCGCCCTCGCCGAGCGCCGCCGGCCGCTATCGATGGACGCGCGGCCGCGAAGGATCCGCAGGATCGCTCGGATCCCCCACCGGTATCGAGCGCGGGTCGCGAGCGACGCGCGGATCGGAGGCATAGCGCGGATCCACGGCCGCCGTGCGCCGGTCATCGGGCGCCGCCGCAGCGCTCTCCGAGGTGGACGCGATGTCCAGGGCGCCGCTCGATTTGAGCAGATCCTTGGCCCGCTTCACCTGATCCGAGGTATCGCAGTGGACCGACAGCAGCGTCCCGCCGTCCTTCACCCGGCCCTCGTAGCGCTTCGCCTCGTATTCGGGAATGCCCATGCCCACCAGGGCGCCGAGAAATCCGCCCACCGCACCGCCGGCGCCGAGCCCGGCGAGTCCGGCGACGATGGGACCCGCGGCGATGAACGGGCCGATGCCGGGAATCGCCAGCGCCCCGACTCCCGCGAGCACGCCCAGGGTTCCGCCGATGACCCCGCCCGCGGTCGCCCCCGCGGCAGTGCCCTCGGGCGCCTTGGTCTCCTTGTGATGGGCGAATTCGCGGCTGCTCTGGGTATCGGGAAGCAGCACGGAGATCGCACCGCTCGCAAATCCCGCGCCTATCAGAGTGTCGACCGCGCGCTCCGCATCCGTGCCGGTCCTGTAGATGCCGAATACGGCCGTATTCTTGCCCGCCATGATGAGTCCTCCGGTTGAATGTTGGCTCAGGCGATCGGTCTCGCCGCGGCCCTGCCCGGGATTAAGCGCGGGCCTCGGTGCGGCCGCTGTAGGAGCGCGGCGCGAGTTGCGTCGGCGGCCTGCTCGACCGGCGGTCGGCGTTCGTCGCCTGCGCATTTGATATTCTGTGCGCATGATGCAACAAAGCTCGGCACACGGAATCGGCGTGAACGCCAAGGCGCCTCCGGCGCAAGCGCGCGTGGTGATCATCGGCGGCGGTGTCATCGGCTGCTCGATCGCGTTTCATTTGACCAAGCTCGGATGCCGCGATGTGCTGCTCCTCGAGCGCGCTCAGCTGACCTCGGGAACCACCTGGCACGCCGCCGGCCTGTTGACGTCTCTGCGCGACACCGAGACTCAGACGCGGCTTGCAAAATACTCGCAGCAGCTCTATCGGAGTCTGGAGGCCGAGACCGGCCAGGCAACCGGGCTCATCGGGTGTGGCTCCATCCAGCTGGCCATGACGGCGCAAAAGGCCGAGGAGATGCGCCGCGGGATGCACATGGCGCACTGCTTCGGCGTCGAGGCCCACGAGATCGCGCCCGCCGAGGTCAAGCGCCTGTGGCCGCTCGCCGACGTTTCGGATCTGCAGGCGGCGTTTCATTTTCCCGACGATGGCCGCGTCAATCCGACCGATGTGACCCAGGCGCTCGCCAAGGGCGCACGCTCGAGGGGCGCGCAAATCCTCGAGAACACCCCCGTGACCGGCATCCTGCAAGAGCACGGCCGGGTCCTGGGCGTGCGCACGCACGCAGGCGATGTCAAGGCCGAATTCGTGGTGAACTGCGCCGGCATGTGGGCGCGCGCGGTGGGGGCCATGGCGGGTGTCAACGTGCCGCTGCAAGCAGCCGAGCACTACTATCTGATCTCCGAGCCCATCGAGGGCGTGCATCCCATGCTGCCCATCCTCCGAGATCCGGGCAATCGGGCCTACATCCGCGAGGAGGCCGGCAAGATCATGCTCGGCCTGTTCGAGGACCGGGCGCAGCCTTGGGGCTGCGCGGGCATCCCGGAGGATTTCCGCTTCGGGGAGATCTCGCCGGACTGGGAGCGCATGTCTCCCTACATCGAGCAGGCGATGCGGCGCGTGCCTTGCCTGCTCAACACGGGAATCAAGCTGCTTTTCTGCGGGCCCGAATCCTTCACGCCGGATCACAACTATCTCATGGGCGAGGCGCCCAACCTCAAGCACTTCTTCGTGGCCGCCGGATTCAACTCCCTCGGCATCCTCTCGGGCGGCGGCGTCGGCATGGTCATGGCGCGCTGGATCGTGGACGGACGCCCCCCCATGGACGTGTGGAGCGTGAACCTGCGCCGCATGCATGCGTGGCAGAACAACGACCGCTATCTGCGCGACCGCGTGGTCGAGACCCTCGGCATCGGCTATCAAGACCACTGGCCGTTTCGACAAGCCGCCACCGCACGCGGCGTCAAGAAGAGCGTGCTGCACGACCGGCTCGCGGCGGCCGGCGCCTGCTTCGGCGAATCGGCGGGATGGGAGCGCCCCAACTGGTACGCGCGGCCGGGCGAGAGCCCCGCCTACGTCTATGGCTGGGGCCGCCAGAACTGGTTTTCCAACCATGCCGAGGAGCATGCGGCCGTGCGCGAGCGCGTGGGCCTGTTCGAGCAATCCTCGTTCGCCAAGCTCATGGTGCTGGGCCGCGATGCGGCGCGGGTGCTGAATCGCATCGCGACGGCGAACGTGGACGTGGCCCCGGGCCGCTGTCTCTACACCCAGTTCCTGAACGAGGCGGGCGGCATCGAGGCGGATCTGACCGTCACACGTCTCGCCGCCGACCGTTTCATGGTGGTGACGGCTGCGTTCACCCGGACTCACGTCGAAGCGTGGATCCGCAATTCGATTCCCGAGGATGCCCATTGCAGCGTCGCCGATCTGTCCGATGCCTATGCCATGCTGAACGTGCAAGGTCCCGCCGCGCGCGCTCTGCTGCAGTCGGTATCGAGCGATGACTTCTCCGCGCAAGGGTTCCCCTTCGCCGCCTGCCGGGAGGTCCGCATCGGCTATCAGACCGCGCTCGCGTTGCGGCTCACCTACATGGGCGAGCTCGGCTGGGAGCTCTACATCCCCACGCCCTTCGCGCAGCCCGTCTATGACGCGCTCATCGAGGCCGGGCAGGCGCACGGCTTGCGCCACTGCGGCTACCACGCGCTCAACTCGCTGCGCATCGAGAAGGCATACCGAGACTGGCCGCATGACATCGGACCCTCGGACACGCCGCTCGAGGCCGGATTGGCATTTACCTGCGATTGGCAAAAGCCCGGCGGCTTCGTCGGGCGCGAGGCGCTGCTCGCCCGCAAGGCCGCGGGGCACCCGGCGCGCCGGCTGGTGCAATTCCTGCTCGAGGACCCCGCCCCGCTCCTCTATCACAACGAGCCGATTTACCGCGACGGCGTGCGCGTGGGCTTCGTGTCCTCGGGGATGTACGGACACACCTTGGGCGCGGCGGTCGGGCTCGGTTATGTCGCTCACGCCGAGGGCGTGAGCGAGGCCTTCATCGCGAGCGGCCGCTACCAGATCGAGGTGGCCGACGGCAAGGTGCCAGCGCGTGCCTCGCTCGCGCCGTTGTACGATCCGAAGGCCAGGCGGGTGCGCGCCTGAACCGGTGCGATGTCCTCATCGCCGGCGGCGGCGCGATCGGGTCGGCGTGCGCCTATTTTCTCAAGTCGAATCCCGACTTTCGCGGCACGGTGCTCGTGGCGGAGCCCGACCCCAGCTACCGCGAGGCGGCCAGCACCCGCTCCGCGAGCTCGATTCGCCTGCAATTCTCCACCCCCGTGAACATCGAGCTCTCCGCCTTCGGCATGCAGTTCCTGCGCGAAGCGAGGCAGCGGCTCGGCCAGGCGCATCTCGATTTGAGCCTGGTCGAGTCGAGCTATCTGTATCTTGCGACGGCGCCCGGGCGCGCCGCCCTCGAGCAACGCTCGGCGATCCAGCGCGCGCGCTCGGTGGCGGTGACCCTGCACGAGCGAGCGGCGCTGGCGCGGCGCTATCCGTGGCTCAACACCGCCGATCTGGCGGCGGGCTGCGACACGGCGCACGGCGAGGGGTGGTTCGACGGCCATTCCCTGCTCGCGGCGCTGCGCGCCGCGAGCGAGCGCCTCGGCGTGCGCTACGTGCGCGATCGCGTCCTGGCCTTCGAGCGCGCGCCCGGCGGGCGCATCGCTGGCGCCCTGCTGGAGCGGCTCGGGCGCACCGTTTGCGGCCACGCGCTCGATGCCGCCGGCACGCGCTCGCGCGCCCTCGCCGCGACCGCCGGTATCGAGCTGCCCGTGTTCGCGCGCAAGCGCAACGTGTTCGTCTTCACCTGCGCTGTGCCCATTGCCCGCTGCCCGCTGGTCATCGACCCGTCGGGGCTGTGGTTTCGCCCCGAAGGCGATCGATTCCTGTGCGGGCCGCCGCAGCGCCCCGACCCGAACGTCGCGCCCGACGATTTCGAGCCCGACCTCGCCGCCTTCGAGACGCGCGCGTGGCCGATTCTGGCGCACCGCGTGCCGGCCTTCGAGGCGATCCGCATGAGCTCCGCATGGGCGGGACACTACGACTATAATGACTTCGATCAGAACGCCTTCATCGGTCCCGTCCCCGGCATCGACAACCTGCTGCTCGCGTGCGGGTTCAGCGGTCACGGCATCCAGCACTCGCCGGCCATCGGCCGGGGCCTCGCGGAGTACGTTTGCTACGGGCAATACCGCACCATCGATCTGCAACCGCTGGGATATGCGCGCTTCCTCGCGAACGCACCGCTGCGCGAGCTGAACGTCATCTGAACGGCGTCCCTTGACCGCGCGAGGCGACATCCTGCTGCAGATCGACGCCCACACGCTCGCTGCGCGGCTCGATCGGCGCGCCCTGATCGACGCGCTCGACCGCGGCTTTCGCGAGCCCGCCGTGGTCCCCGCGCGGCAGCACTATCAAGTGGACTCGGCGCGCCCCGGCGAGCGCGGCGGGGCGCTGCTCCTGATGCCGGCCTGGAGACCCGGCGGCCCGCTGGGCATCAAGCTGGTCACCGTGTATCCCGACAATGCGGCGCGCGGGCTGCCGGCCGTGGCCGCGACGTACCTGTTGCTCGACGCCGCCACCGGCGAGCCGCGGGCGCTGCTCGACGGGGAGGAGCTCACCCTGCGGCGCACGGGAGCGGCATCGGCGCTGGCCTCGCGCTACCTCTCCGCACCCGAAGCCTCCCGGCTCCTCATGGTGGGCACGGGCCGGCTCGCTCCGCACCTCATCGAGAGCCACGCAGCCGTGCGGCCGATCCGGGAAGTGCGTATCTGGGGGCGGCGCCGCGAGCGCGCCGAGGCGCTCGCTGCCGCGTTGCGCCGGCCGCATCTGCACGTGCAGGCCGCCGCCGATCTCGAGGCGGCCGTGCGCTGGGCCGACGTCGTGAGCTGCGCCACGCTCGCGCGCGAGCCCCTGGTCAGAGGCGAGTGGCTGCGCGCCGGGCAGCACCTGGATCTGGTCGGCGCATTCACCGCGCAGATGCGCGAGACCGACGATGAGGCGATCGCGCGCGCGCACCTGTATGTCGACACGCGCGCCGGTGCGCTCGCGGAATCGGGGGAGATCCAGGGCGCGATCGCACGCAAGGTCATCGGGCCGCAGGCACTGCGTGCGGAGCTCTCGGAGCTCCCGAGCGGCCGATTTGCCCGATCGCATGCGCAGGCCATCACGCTGTTCAAGAGCGTGGGCACGGCGCTCGAGGATCTCATCGCCGCCGAGCTCGCGCTTACGGGGACTGCAATCCTGCCCGGCTCGTGAGGTACACCGCGAAGGTGCCGAGCCAGTGGCCGCCCTCGTAGTGCTCACCCGTCACCGCGGGCAGCGCGGCGTCGCGGTGCAGCTGCGCCGCCGCGCGCAGCACCCGCACGCGCCGATCGCGGGCCGGCAGGCCCTGCGCAATCCCCTCGAGCATCCAGGCGCGGCTCAAGTTCAGCCCGTCCGTGTGCGCGAGCTTGGGGTCGGCGCGATCGATCACGATGGCGGGCTCGAGCCACGGCTTGCCGGTGCGCAGCGGAATGTGCGGCAGGAAGCCGCTGAGCCAGCGCGCGAAAGCGTCGGGACCGAGTACGCGCCTCATGAAATCCGCCTCCCCGAGGCAGGGCGACAGGAAATCCTCGCCCGACGGCTCGTAGCGCAAAGGACAATCCCGATCGGCCAGGTAGAACCGGCGCGAGGCGTAGGCGAGGACGCTGCGCATCTGCGGATCGGCTGCGACCCCCGCCCAGTCCCAGGCCAGGCTGAAGGCAAGCGCCGTCTGATCGTGCTCGCCGACGCGGATCGGGTAGCGCAGCTTCCCCGCCCAGTTCTCCAATCGCGTCGCCGCTTCCGTCTCGAGCGGCCGCAGCGTGCTCGACCATTGCGAGGCCTGAGGGTCGTCCCACGCCCGCAGCTCCGCGCACAGCTGCAGCAGCCAGGCGAGTCCATAGGGGCGCTCGAAGGATGCGCGGTCCCCGTGGCGCAAGTAAGCCAGCTCTGCGGCGATGTTCTGCGCCGTCAAGCTGCGGCCGATGGCGGCGCGCGCCTCGGCCGTGAATGCGGCATCGGGAAACAACCGTGTGAGGCGCACCAGCAGCCAGTGCGCGTGCACGGCCGAGTGCCAGTCGTAGCAGCCATAGAAGGCCGGCGTGAGCTCACGCGGCGGGCGCACGTCGGCGTCGCTCGCGAGCGTATGCGAGATGTGATTCGGATATTCCTGATGCAGGCATTTCAGGGCGAGCGCGGCGAAGCGAGCGGCCGCGGCCGGATCGAGGCCGGGCGGCGGGCGGTCGTTCGGCGGGCTCGCCGGGCTATCGGTGGCGCAAGCGCTGAGGGTGAGCAGGAGCATGAGGCAGAGAATTCGCGGGATTTGCATCCATGAAGTATAAGCAATGCGCGCCGCGCGGCGGCAAGTCGATAAGCAATGCGCGCCGCGCAGCCGCAAGTCGAAAGGCTAGGAGAAGGTCGGCGCCTGGTTCTCGCTGCCCGGCAGGTGCGCCTCGGAAAACCGGCGCGACAGCTCGGCGAGCAAGATCGAGCGCAGCTGGTCCCGATGCGGCCCATCGTTCGCGACCAAGCGCAGCTCCAAGGTCACGGCAGTCGCCTCGACCTTGGTCAAGTAGCATCCGAGCAGCGCTCGTGCGTCGCCCTTTTCGTTCGCGACCTTGATCGCCAGCTGGCGCGCGGCCTCGACGTCGACGTTGCGCCCCAGGCGAATGGTGATGACCAGCGGCCAGGGCGCGAACGTCGCGTTGCTGTTCAAGTTGATGGTCACCTGGCTTGCCGCCACGCTGTTCGGCACGACGATCAAGTGTCCGGCCGGGGCACGCAGCGTGGTGTAGCCGAGGGAGATGAGCTCGACCACGCCGATCTCCGTGCCGGTCGGAGCCGCCACCTGCAAGGTGTCCCCGAGGCGAAACGGCCGGTAGATGGTGATCGATACGCCCGCGACCAGGTTGCCGAGAGTGCTCTGCGCCGCCAGCCCGATGACCACCGAGGCGACGCTCACGCCGGTGAGCAGCGCCGTGCCGAGGGAGTTCAGCACCGGGATGAGGTGCGCATAAAGAGTGAGCATGACCACCCAGATGAGCGCGGTGAGGATCTGCTGCAGAAAGCTCACGGTGGTGCGATCGACGTGATCTGCGCGCGTCAGCGATGCATGCACCGCCGTGCGCAACAGGCGCGACAGTATCAGCGCGATGACGACGAAGATGACCAGATACGCGATCGCTCCGATCAGCGTGTCGGGCCGGATGAGCGAGACGATGTCGTGCTCGCCTACTTTGACGTCGTTCATCGAGCGCTGCCCGCCGGGCGGTGGCCGCTGGCCTTGCCCCCCGCGAGGGCTGCCTCCAGCGCCTGCTCGAGCTTCACGGCAATCTGCTCCAGCTCGGCATCGCTCGCATTGTAGGGGGGCGCGAGGATCACCGTGTCGCCTGCGGCGCCGTCGACGTTCCCCGAGCACGGATAGCAGATCAGGCCCCCCGCAAAGGCGCGCCGGCCGACGTCCAAGCTCAGCCCTCGCTGCGCCGGAAACGGTGCGCGCGTGCCGCGGTCGCGAACCAGCTCGATACCGATGAAAAAACCGCGGCCCCGCACATCGCCCACTTCCTCGAAGCGCGAGAGCCTCTCGCGCAGGGAGTCCTGAAATGCGGCGCCTACGACACGCACGCGCTCGATGAGGCGCTCGCGCTCGATGATCCGCTGCACGGCGAGCCCCGCCGCACAGGCGGCCGTATGGCCGGAAAAAGTGTGGCCCGTCATGAACGCCCCGTGCTCGCTCAGGATGGGCATCGAGACCTGCGCAGCGACCAGCGTCGCGCCCAGTGGGATGTAGCCGCCCGCCAGTCCCTTGGCAATGCTCATGATGTCCGGCACGACGCCATCATGCTCGAGCGCACGCCAGGTGCCGCTGCGGCCCGAGCCGCACATGACCTCATCGGCAATGAGCAGCACATCGTACTTGCGGCATACGGCCTGCACGGCGGCGGCGTACCCCGGCGGTGCCGGCACCACGCCCCCGGCGGCGCCCACGATCGGCTCGAAGATGAATGCCGCCACCCGGTCCGGGCCCGCGGCCTGGATCGCCTGCTCGAGCTCCCCCGCCAGATGGGCGCTCAGCGCTCCGGGCGGGCAGCCCTCGGGGGGCCGATAGGCGTTCGCGGCAGAGACGAAAATCACCTCGAGCAGGCTTCCCTCGAAGGCTTGGCGGCGAGAGGCGAAGCCCGACACCGATAGTGCACCGAGGGTGTTTCCATGCCAGGAGCGCTGGCGCGCGATGAAGCGGCGCTTTTTCATCAAACCGCGCGCAGCGAAGTGCTGCAATGCGACCTTGAGCGCCGACTCCACCGCCTCGGATCCATCGGCGCTATACAGCACGTCCTGGAAGCAGTTGCCCGACACCCGCAGCACGACCTCGGTGAGCGACTCGAGTGCTGCGCTCGTGAACAGATAGCGGTAGGCATGGGCGATCGATTGAAGCTGAGCGCTGATCGCGGCGTTCACTTCCGGGTGAGCGTGCCCGAGGCAAAAGACGGCCGGTCCCCCGGAGCCGTCCAGATAGGCCCTGCCCGCCTCATCGTACAGATAAGAGCCGCTACCGTGAGAGATGCGCGGCAAGTCGCGCAGCCCAAATCCACTTCCGACGCCTCTCGCCATGGGCGATGCCCCTCCTGTTGTCCGCAGTGTACTGAACTTCTGCGCCGCCACACGCCTGCGGCGCCGCGCGCGGGGGCGCTCGCAGCCCGAATTCGATAAAAATTACCTGCTTTCTTACAATGATATAGGAGATAAATCACATGTACTGTCTCGTTACCCGACGGCCGCCATCCCGCTTTCCCGGCGCCGCAGGCGCTGTCGCCGATAGGGGACGTGGCCATCGCGCCCACTCGCAGCGCCAAGGGCTGCTTACAGACCCCGCCCACCCCGGCGGGGATACTGGCCGTCATGGATATCGTGAGCGGGCAGGGAACGGCGGGGGTGGTGAGGGTGCTCGCTGCGGCGGCTCTTTCGCTGGTGAGCGTGGTCGGCGTCGCTGCACCGCAGAGCGAGGCGGCCCCTGCCCCGTTGGAGGGGAGCCCACCCCGCAGCGCCATCGAGCCACCCTCGCACCGCGCGCACCGGGAGGCGCGACTGCGCGCGGCCCGGCTTGACGCGCTGCGCAGGAGATCCCCCCGGCGGCTCTCTCCCGCGGTGAAACCGCATCTCGACCGAACGGGACACGCCCGCTTCGGCAAGGCGTCGTTCTACGCGCACATGTTCGCCGGCCGCAAGATGGCCGATGGAACCCCGATGAGGCCGACCGCCAACAATGCCGCCAGCCGCACGCTGCCGCTGGGCACCACGGCAAAAGTCACCAACCTCGAGACCGGCAAGACCGCCGTCGTGACCATTCGTGACCGCGGTCCGTACATCGAGGGCCGGATCGTCGACCTGTCGCCCGCCACGGCGCGCAAGATCGGGCTGGATCGGCGCACCGGCGTCACCGAAGTCGAGGTGGCTCCGCTGGTCGTGCCGTTGGCGAATGGCAAGGTCAAGCTGGGTGATGGCATACTCGAGGCCGACAACAACACGAAGTTCGCCAGCAGCCTGCGTTAGACTCCCCCGCCGCAGGCATCCCGCGCGCCGCATTCTCGCCTCACCGGCGCTGCAGCTCGCGACCGCCGTGGCAACTCGCCACCGGCGGTGCAACTCGCCACCGGCGGTGCAACTCGCGGTAGCATGGGCACCTTCGTTCACAGAGGAAGTGCCATGGCGATCGACAACTCGGACCTCGAACGCATGCAGGCTGCCGTCGCGGCATCGCTTCATCAGCACTGGCGCCTTTATCTTGCCGAGGGAATCATCCTGCTGCTGCTCGGCTTCGCGGCCATCCTGATCCCGCCCGTGGCGACCATCGCGGTCGCGATTCTCCTCGGTTGGGTGCTGCTGCTGAGCGGAGTGGTCGGCCTGATCAGCACGTTCCGGATGCGCGGGACGCCCGGATTTGGCTGGTCGCTCTTTTCCGCAGTCATCGGCATCGCGGCGGGCGTGGTGCTGCTCGCCTGGCCGCTGTCGGGCGCATTCTCGCTCACGCTCATCCTGAGCGTGTTCCTGCTCTTCGAGGGCGTCGCCTCGATCATGCTCGCGCTCCAGCACCGCCACGGCTTTTCCGGGCGCTGGGCGCTGCTCCTGGTGAGCGGCATCATCGACTTGATCCTGGCGGCCATCATTTTCCTGGGATTGCCGGGTACGGCGGCCTGGGCCATCGGCCTTCTGGTCGGGATCAACCTGGTGTTCGGCGGCTCGGCGCTGATCTCCATGGCGCTGCACGCACGCTAGCTAGGCATCGGCGGCCGCGGCCGCGAGAAGCCATTCTCGAAATTGCTCCACCTCGCGGCGCATGCGCTGCGGGCGCTCGGGCGCGACCAGGAAATACGAGCTGTCATCCGCGAAGTCATGCTC
>Ga0335074_10003462_pt1 | contig 21585 bp, 9 predicted proteins | sample Lox_Sample_23_FD_206715 | JGI IMG/M metagenome (GOLD analysis project Ga0335074, IMG submission 206715) | Soil microbial communities from Loxahatchee National Wildlife Refuge, Florida, United States - Lox_Sample_2.3 | ecosystem: Environmental > Terrestrial > Soil > Wetlands | place: USA: Florida... | reverse complement strand
CAGCGTCGGCGTGACCACCGATGTCGACATGGGCGCGTTCGTAATTCCAGGCACTCCCGATGCCCAGGATTCCTTCGCCTTCGATAGCCTCGCCAGCGCCGACCCCTTCCACATGTACGACGCTGCCCTCGCTCTGCATCGCGAAGCCAAGCTCCCAGCCCGCCTCCGAATATTTTTCCTCAGCATGGATACGCAGCCTGCCGTTCCGCTCCTCGCCGAACGCCTGCGCAACTCCTTTGACGGCTTTGGCGACGACATGCTGCGCCTCTCCGGCATCGGCGAATTCGCCACCGCCTGGCCGCTCTTCGGAAAAATTACGCCGCCCGCCAACTACGAAGCCGCTTTACAACTGGTGGCGAAGGCCGGCTGGCCGTTCCAACAGCACAGCCTCTCGCTCGCCGAAGATCAGCTCACCGCGGCAACGTTCGAAAAGGTCACCGCGGTCACGCCCATCGCGAACCTCCGCTGGTCCATCGCCCACGTCCCGCACATCGATCGCGAGACTGTCGAGCGCTTCAAAGCCCTCGGCGCGGGTATCGCGATTCACCCTTACGAATATCTGGCCGGCGCCCCCGGCGCGGGGCCGCCCGTACGCATGATCGTCGATTCGGGCATCCACACCGGCGCGGGCTCGGATGCGGCGCAAATCTCCACGCTCGATCCCTGGCTCATGATTTATTACCTGGTCACCGGCAAAAACGCCGCCGGAGTTCTGATCAATCCGGGCCAGACTCTAACTCGGATGGAAGCCTTACGCCTTTATACGGCGAACAACGGCTGGTTCTTTCGCGAGGAGGACCGCCTGGGCTCCATCGAACCCGGCAAACTAGGCGACGTCGTCGTACTAAGCGACGACGTGCTCGACCCCGCAAAGGTCCCCGACGAGGCCATCAAGCACGTGAAATCCGTCCTCACCGTGGTCTCGGGCCAGGTGGTTTACGACAGACTCAATTGATTCTCGTCGTTCACCGCCTGGTGACGAATTGACGCGCCCTGTGGCCGTCTGCCAACACGAACGCCCAGCCAGAACATGGCAAAAAGTCCGCCCAGCATCACCGCCACTTCCAGATTCGGTAACATCGGCACATACAGGAAAAAACCACCCAGGCTGCAAACCAATGCAAGTGATAGAAGAATCAAGATACAGCGTTCGATCATGCCCTCGCCCCAGCAATTAACCATCCATAACGTCGCCTGCCCGCCCGTTTGGCAACCGGGATGCTCAGTAACCCAGCGAGGTAGGTGCTGCTTGAAAAACTTTTTACTTTTTGCCTCAGTTACTTTGGCAGTCGCAGGAATGGCCATGGTCGGACAAGCCGCGGACAACGCGGTAGCGCCGATCGTTTATACAGCGCAATCGGCCCAACCGGCTTCCTTTTCCCCCGATGAAATTAAGACCGTGGGAACCATCGACAACGGTCAGACCGCCACGGTTCTAGAGAACGCGCGCAACTCGCAATATCGGGCGCTGGTGTTCGAAGGAAACGGTCGTGATCAGGTCGATATTACGGTCACCGGCGCCGGCTCGCACCCGGCCTACGTCGCGCTGGCAGACTCCACACTCGCTCCGATTGCGAGCGCCATGGGACACCTGGTCACAAGCCTTCCCTATCACGGGCCGGACACCGAAGCCTTTTACATCCTCGTCAAGGGCAGCCCCAACCAACGGCTCGCGGTCCACTTGAGCCAGACGCGCGCCACGCCGGTCGCTGTAAAGGTCAACGCTACGCGCTAACGGCGGCCGGTTCGTCGGCGCCCGGCAGCAGCCGCGCCAGTATCGCGGTGAAGCGCGGGTCGTCGCGAAGATGGTCCACGCGCGGATCTACCGGCAGCGCGAAAAGCGCGGGAGCCTTCTCATGGAAAGCCCGCTCCAGTTCCTGAAAGGCCAGATCCCGGTCGCCTAATGCTTCCATCAGCACCGCCATGAAGTATGCATCCACGTATTGGGTCTTGCGGATCTGCGCCAGCGTGTTCATGATCGCCAGCGCTTCCTTCCGCCTTCCGTTCCGCGCCAGGCACGCGCCTTCCACGGCCTGGAGCCAGGGCAGATCCGGCGACATGATCACCGCCAGCCGGTAATGTTCCAACGCTTGCGATACCTTGCCGCTGTATTCCAGCGCTTCGCCGTAAAACAGGTGGCCCAGGTACAGGTAGGGATGCAGCTCCAGGGCTCTCCTCCCGCAAGCCACGGCGGATTCGAACTCGCGCCGGAAAAAGCGTACCAGGATTTCGTTCGCCGGCACCGTCGGCCACAGCGAATGCGTGGCGCGCGCCCGCAGCAGAATATTCAGCGCGTCATCCAGGCGTCCCTGGCTGATGTAGAGCATCGTCAGCCGCACGTACACCTCCGGCGAGTCCGGACTCTCGGCCTGCGCCTGCAGCAGCTCCGTCTCCGCCTCCGCCAGCTTGTGTTCGAACAGGTGTAAACCGTGCGCGCGGTCGGCGCGTCGCTCGGGCGTCAGCCCGCATAGTTCCACCGCGCGGCGGTGCGCCTGCAAAAAGCCCGTGTACATCTCACGGGGCAGGCGCATTCCGTAAGTTCCCAGCAGCAGGTAGCACAGGGAAATGCCCTCGAAGGCCCGAAAATCCGATGGATTCTCGATGGCCGCCTGCTGGAAACAGTCCAGCGCTTTCTGGAACCCTTCGCGCGTGCGCCGGCTCCAGAAATGCCAGCCCTGTTTGATCAGGTCGTCCGAATGCGGCACCTCCAGCCGGTAGCCCAGCTTGGGCCGGTAACTGATCCATGCGCCGAATTCGCCCAGAATTTTCTTGACCTCGCCAATAGTGACGGCCACCGTGTGCTTGGACACCAAGTTCCCGTCCCAAGCCTGGTTGATCATCTGTGCGTATCCGACGTACCGCCCGCGATTGTGAATCAGAGCGCGCAGGGCGTGAAACGCCTGGGGCCGGAGCTCCAGCTCGCGGCCGTCTTTCAACAACGTCGTGGTTGAAGTGTCGAGCCGAAACGGCCCGAACGTTATCTGTTCCATGGAGCGCCTTCCCGTTACATTTCCCAGGGCGGCCTGCGCCGTCCCCGATCTTGCATTGACGCTATCTTGACTACAGTTCTGCGAATTATATCACAGAATCACGTTTTGTAAATCAAAAGCGCTTATGCGAGTTCGGGGGCGAAACTGCCACCGGCGGGCTGGTACGTTTTAGCCGGACTATTCGTCCCCGAAACACACACAGGTGCTTTTGTTTTAGACGATCTTTGTCCATTTAAAATTGCCGCGCATTTGATCTCCGTTGCGTGCAATCTCGCATAGAATCCCTGTAATGGAATCGGTGGGCTGTCTGTGCGGCAGTAGGCTGTTCACCCTTCTTCGACCCCTCAATCAATAAGGAAGACCATGAAAATCAGGACCTTGCTTCGTTTGCAAGTCACGGCCGTGCTGGCACTGACTTTGTTGTTGGCGCTGTATACACCCGCCGCGTTGGCCCAATCATCGGGCACCTCGGCCCTCGCGGGCACCGTTACCGATCCTTCCGGCGCCGCAATTCCGAACGTAACGGTAACCCTCACCAGTAACGCCACCGGCCAAGTCCGCACCTACACCACCGGCCCCGACGGCACGTATAAGTTCACCTTGCTCCCTCCGGGCGATTACAAAGTTCGCTTCGCCGCTACCGGATTCAAGACCGCCGAAGTAGCCTCGATCGTTTTGAATGTGACCGAAACTCCGGCGTTGGATCGCACCCTGGAGGTCGGCGCGCAGTCTGAGCAGGTGACCGTGGAAGCCGCGGCCGAAGTGCTTCAAACCCAGAGTTCGACCCTCGGCTCGGTGGTCAGTCAGACGGAAGTGACGGGGTTGCCTCTCGCCAGCCGGAACTACACGCAAATTCTGGGCCTCGAAGCCGGCGCCAACAGCAACCCCAACGACGCCACCGCCCTCGGCAGAGGCACGCTGGACATGGCCGTCAATGGAAACGGCATCGATCAGAACAATTTCCAGATGGACGGTATTTCGGTGGTGAACGCATTCGGCGCCGGCATCGCTAGAGACTGCGGAATCTACGTCGGTATCCCGATTCCGAACCCGGATGCGATTCAAGAGTTCAAGGTGCAGACCTCCACTTACGACGCCAGCTACGGCCGCAACCCCGGCGCCAACGTCAACGTGGTAACCAAGTCGGGAACCAATTCCTTCCATGGAACGCTGTTCGAATTCTTCCGCAACAGCGACCTGGACGCCAACGGTTTCTTCTACAACCGCGACATTTGCAGCGCTACCTACGCCGGGACCACCTGCCCGCACCAGGTGTTGAAGCAAAATCAATTCGGCGGATCGTTCGGCGGCCCCATCAAGAAAGACAAATTGTTCTTCTTCGGCAGCTACCAGGGTACCCGGCAGCGCAACGGGATCGCCCCCGGAGGCGCCGTAACAACGGTCCTTCCGCCCATTCCCGCCGGCGATCGGTCCACGCCTGCCTTCCAGGCCGCCCTGGGCGCGGCCATGTGCCCAGCCAATCACCCCGGTAATCCCGCCTATCTGACGGGCTTCGGGATCTTCCCGAACGAAATCCAGATGAATTGCAATGGCTCCGATATCAGCACGACGGCGCTGAACCTCCTGAACGTCAAGCTTCCCAACGGCCAATATTACATGCCGGGTTCCACCAACGGCACCTTCCAGACGGTGGGATATAGCATACCCTCCATCTATACGGGCGATCAGTATATCGCCAACGTCGATTACCTGGTCAACAGCAAGAACACCTTGGCCATGCGTTACCTCTTCACCGAGGATCCGCAGCAGACGCCCTTTGGCATCTCATCTCTACCCGGTACCCCGTCGCACAGCTACTACGCCAACACCGACTCCTCGATCAAGCTGACCACGCTCATCACGAACAGCTTGATCAATGAGTTGCATACTTCCTTGGAACGCAATATCGCCAACGGCTCCGACACGACACCTTATACCAACCAGCAGGTGGGCATCACGGGCATCGTTCCGCAGGAAACGCAGCCGCCCGTCATGATCTTCATCGGCTCCGATAGCATCGGCGGAACGCTGGCTCCGTATGTCGGGCCGGCCAACCAGATTCAGATCGGCGATCAGGTCTCCTGGTCCCACGGCAAACACACCATTCGCGCCGGATTCGAGTACGAATGGCTGCAATGGAACCTTTCCTTCGCATCTCTTCTGCGCGGATTCTTGTTCTCCTACGGCTTTAACGATTTCCTGATTGGCCGGCCAGGGTGCAGCGACCCCAGTTGCAGCGGCAACTACTCGACCGGAACCACCGGCGCACCGCTCGGCACCTGGCTCGAATGCCTCTTCTGCGTCCGCAGCGGACCCAACGGCATCATTCACGGATATCGCGAGCACGACATGAATTCGTTCGTTCAGGACGATTGGAAAGTCAGCTCCAAGCTCACGTTGAACATCGGCACGCGCTGGGAATACGATGGCGCTTTCGGCGACCATTACGGCAACCTGACCAACGTCTGGCCATCCCTGCTTTCAACCGTGCCCAATCCCCCGACGTCCTCGCAGCCGAGCGGCGCCAGCCTGATCGGATATGTGGTACCTGCGAATTTCGCATCCCATTATGGAGCTCCACCGGCCGGCGTCACCACCGTGAACAGCGACTTCCCGACCCAAAATTCGGTGCCTCTCAGCGACTTCGGCCCGCGTATCGGTTTTGCTTATCAGCCGCTCGACAAAGGCAAGCTCGTAATCCGCGGCGGATTCGGCCTGTTCTACGATCGCGTGGGGTCGAGCAAGTTCGTGCATGCCGTCGAGCAGGGCGATCCTTATGCCTTGACGCTGGACTACAGCGGTCCTGGCGCCTTGCCCTATAGTCTCGCCAACCCGTTCCCATCCACTCCGCTCGGCTTCACGCCCCGCTACTTCAATCCTGCCACCGGCGCAAATTCGAGCTTGAACACTCCGTTCTATCAAACCATCCACACCCCGCTGACGCGCCAGTACAACTTGGGCTTCCAGTATGAGTTCTATCCGAGCTGGGTTCTCGAAGTGGGTTACGTCGGATCGAGCGGCATTAATCAGGCCGACTACAACCACAACTACAACCTGGCTCAACTCGCCAGCCCCAGCAATCCCATCAACGGCGTGACCACCAATACGGCGCTGAACGCGGTGTATCGCGTGCCCTACCTGGGTTATCAGCCCATCGGCCTGCAGGGCACCGAGTACGACGCGACTTACCATTACAACAGCCTTCAGTCCACCGTGCGGAAAACGTTCTCGCACGGCCTGACCATGCAGGCTGCCTTTACCTGGAGCAAGGACCTCACCGAACTCCAGCAATGCGGTGAGACTGGCTGCATTGGTGATGGCCAGGCGAATTCGAACCTGGCAACTGACTTGCAGCAGCAGATGGGGCCGGCGTACCTCGTCCACCCCTTGCGCTTCATTCTGAGCTACAACTACATTCTGCCGTTCGGCCAACACTCCGGAGCCTTGGGCAGGCTGACTTCAGGCTGGTCCGTTTCCGGAACCACGCTCGTCCAGAACGGAACGCCGCTCACCTTCACCAATACCGCCGGCGGCACCGCATACTACGGCGGGGCGAATCCGGGAAGCGGCGAGGGTGGCAGCAGCACCTCGCAGCTTTGTCCAGGCGTCACTTATGGCTCGCTCTCGACACCGGGCGGCACAACCAGCCGTTTGGGTGGACCCAGCGGTGGTCCTGGTTGGTTCAACACCGCCGCTTTCTGCGCACCCCTGATTGCCCCCTACTCAACTGACGGCTCCACGCTGTTTGGTAATTCCGGCATTGGAATCATGCTTGGGCCCGGTCAGGTGAACTTCGACGTTTCTATTCAGAAGATCACCCAAATCACAGAGAAGACATCGTTCCTCGTACGTGCCGAGTTCTTCAACTTGGCCAACCACCCTCAGTTTTCGCCGCCTGTGACGACGCAAAACACGTCCACCACCTTCGGTGACATTCAATCCACCGTTACCAATCCGCGAATCATCCAGGTGGCGGCGAAGTTTATTTTCTAGCCCATCCACATCGGGGCTGGCTGGGCCCACGTGCCTGGCCAGCCCCGAATTCTGCCCCGAAACTCAAACTCTCCGTAATCTGGAATAATTTGGTACCTTGCTTGGATCTGTAATTTGACGCTGTTTTGACGCTGTATAGATCGAATCTGGCATACAATCCCAATTAATGAGCTGGTGGGGTTGCATGCAGTGTCACGTTCGTATTCTGTCTTACCCCTCTCTCATCGTTTTTGCTTCAAGCTGGCCCCGTCCGGGTCCAGAGGTCTAAGTATCTACTTATCAACAAACTGAGAAGGAGAAAGGGAACAATGAGATTCATCTCGCTGCTGCGTATGCAGCTCCTTGCAGTAACCCTGTTGTTTGCTTTGCTAGCTCTTTGCGTGCCAACTTTGATGGCACAGTCCGCCGGAACTTCCGCCCTTTCCGGAACCGTCACCGACCCCTCCGGCGCCGCCATCCCCAACGCCACGGTCACCATCACCAGCAACGCCACCGGCCAAAGCCGCACCAGCACCACCGGCGCTGACGGCGTTTACCGTTTCACCCTGCTTCCGCCCGGCAGCTATAAGCTCACCTTCGCGGCCAGCGGATTCAAAACCTCCGAAGTCGCCGCCCAGACCCTGACCGTGACCGAAACGGCCGAGCTCAACCGGACGCTCGAAGTCGGCGCCGCAGCCGAACAAGTGACCGTCGAAGCGGCTGCCGAAACCCTCCAGACCCAGACCTCTACGCTCGGCACCACCGTCACTTCTCAACAGGTTACCGGCCTCCCGCTCAGCAACCGCAATTACACCCAGCTTCTGACCATGGCCGCCGGCGCGAATACCAGCGTCAATAACGCCACAGAAATCGGCAAAGGCACCCAGGACATCGCCGTGAACGGCGCTGATCCCGCGCAGAACAACTACCAGATGGACGGCGTCTCCATCGTCAACACCGCCAACACCGGCACGGCCCGCGACTGCGGCATCTACACCGGTATCGGCATTCCCAATCCCGACGCGATCCAGGAATTCAAGATCCAAACCTCCACCTACGACGCCAGCTACGGCGCCCATCCCGGCGCCAACGTCAACGTGGTCACCCGCTCCGGCAGCAACCAGTATCACGGCGACGTTTGGGAGTTTTTCCGCAACACCGATCTCAACGCCAATTCGTTCTTCGATAATCTCGACGGCGGCGGCGTCCAGCAGGTCCTGAATCAGAACCAGGTGGGCGGCGCGTTCGGCGGACCTATTAAGAAGGACAAGCTGTTCTTCTTCGTCGACTACCAGGAGACCCGCCAGAAGAACGGCGTCACCAACGGCGGATCGGCCAGCGTGCTCCTGTTCCCGCTCCCCGAGGACCGCACCGCCGCCAACATTGGCGCGGCGCTTTGCCCTGCCAATCATCCCGGCAATCCCGCCTATGGAACCTTCCTCGGCATCAATCAGCTCGCTTGCGACGGCTCCAACATCAGCCCCCAATCTCTCGCCCTGCTGAACACCAAGCTGGCGAACGGGAATTACTACATTCCGGGCAACCCCACCGGCCAGTATGGTCCGGTTGAGTACACCGATCCCGCCACTTACACCGAGCACCAGCTCATCGCCAACGGCGATTACATCATCAACCCCAAGAACACGCTGGCCATCCGATATTTCTGGACCGCCGATCCTGAACTGCTGCCGTTCCCGCCCGGAATTACCGGCGTTTCGAGTAACCCCGAAGGCACGCCGGTGGCGTTGAAGTACGCCAACACCAACGCCGTCCTCAAGCTCACCACTCTCTTGAGCAACAGCCTGGTGAACGAGCTGCATGCTTCCGGCCAGCGCAATATCGCGCATGGAACCGATTCCACACCCACCACGCCGCAAGCCATCGGCCAGGCCACCATCGTTCCGACCATCACCGAGCTTCCGGTCACCGCCATCTTCAACGGCCCATCGTTGAACGGCTCTCTCTATCCCGACAACAGCCCTACCGACCAGACGGAATACGGCGATCAGATCTCCTGGTCCCGCGGAAGCCACACCATTCGCGCCGGCTACGAATTCCAGAATGTGCAATGGCCCATCACCTTCCAGGGCCTGGAGCGCGGCTTCCTGTTCTATGGGACCTTCGCCGACTGGTTGATCGGTTCGGGCGCCGACGCCAACATTCTCCAGTGCCTCTACTGCGTACGCAGCGGCCCGAACGGCATCGTCCACAATTACGGCGAAAGGAACCAGACCGCTTTTGTCCAGGACGACTGGAAAGTGAATTCCCGCCTGACGTTCAACATCGGGGTGCGCTGGGAATATGACGGCACCTACGACGACAAGTACGGCAACCTCACCAACATTTCGATCCCGCTGCTGGAGAGCGTCCCGGTGCCGCCCACCGGCCCCACCACTTCGGGCCCCGGTCTGGTCGGCTACGTGGTTCCCAACAATTACACCGCTCATTACCCGACCCCGCCCGCCGGCGTCGCTATTTCCAATCGCAGCCAGCCCGTCACCTCCGGCCCGCCGCTCTCCAACTTCGCTCCGCGCTTCGGATTCGCCTGGCAGCCCCAGAAGGACGGCAAGCTCGTGATCCGCGGCGGCGTCGGAATGTTCTACGACCGCATCGGCGGAGGCACCTTCGTGCACGGTTTGGAACAGGGCTACCCCTACGCCGTCACGCTCGATTACAGCGGCACCGCCGCGGCGCCGTTCACCAACGCCAATCCCTATCCGTCAACGCCCCTCGGCACCTTCGCTTCCCGCTGGGTGGATTTCGGCGGCTGCCAGCCTTCCTGTCTGGCCGGTGCTCCGAACTCCGCGTTGGACACTCCCACCATCGATACCGCGCTCCACACTCCCTTGACGCGCCAGTACAACGTGAACCTGCAGTATGAATTCATTCGCAACTGGGTCCTCGAAGTGGGCTACGTCGGATCGAGCTCCATCAACCTGCTCGATCAGTATCACGACGTCAACGTTCCGCTGATCGCCAGCCCCTCCAACCCCATCAACGGCATCACCGTAAACACGGTCAACAACGCCGAACTCCGTGTGCCGTTCCTCGGCTATACGCCTCCCGGCGTCGATGAGACTGCGTTCGACGCTATGTCCAACTACAACAGCCTGCAGGTCACGCTGAGAAAGCAATTCAGCCATGGCTTCCTGATGCAGGCTTCCTACACCTACTCCAAGGACCTGAGCGATATCCCCTTGATCAACTCGGGCACCGGCGCGAACAGCAATGTTCCCACCGCGCTCGCTCAGCAGTACGGCCCGGTCGGCTTCAGCCATCCGCAGCGCTTCGTGGTCAACTACAGCTACGATCTTCCGTTCGGCCAGCACTCCGGCGCGCTCGGGATATTGACCAACGGCTGGAATGTCTCGGGCGTCACCACCGTCCAGGACGGAACGCCTCTGACCATCACCGATCAAAACGCCGGCACGGTGTATGATCTGGGAACCTACGATACCGCGCGCGCGCAAATGTGTCCCGGCGCAAGCTACGGCTCAGTGTCCACTCCGGGCAGCCTCACCCAGCGCCTGGGGGGCACCGCCGGCGGTCCCGGCTACCTCAACATCAACTCCTTCTGCTCCGCGCCTCTCGCGCCCAATGGCGCAGCGTCATTCCCCTACGGCGCGCCCACGCTCTACGGCAACTCCGGCGCCGGCATTATCCTCGGCCCCGGCAATTTCAACTGGGACATCTCCATCATCAAGACGTTCCGGATTTCCGAGCGCCAGCAGGTGATTTTCCGCTCGGAATTTTTCAACGCTTTCAACCACGCCCAGTTCTCCAATCCCGTCGGGACAGCCATCTCGACGCCTAGCACTTTCGGCGAGATCACTTCCACTTCCGTGAATCCTCGCATCATTCAATTCGCTCTGAAGTATTACTTCTAAGCGATCGTCAACTCACAACTCCATTCGGCTCCGGGCGCGACCAGCGCTCGGGGCCGAAATTTTCTGGTCCTGGAAATTTCGTCTTTAGTCCTTTTGGACTGCTTGGCCGGTCTGCATCATGTCCTTGAATCCGCCGGCACGCCAGACGACGGTGTTACTCATCTGCGAGATTTTCCACTCCCCATTTGCTTGCGTCAACGTAGCCCTTATGACGCCGCCCGCAATGAAGAAGTTGTCCGCCTTTCTTGCGTCGGTGTTGCTGCCTTGCCACATATGCATGGCGATCAGGTTGGCACGAACGGTCGCGCTAGCGCCGTCAATGGTGATATCGTGTCCAGCTAAAAAGTGTTGCGAACCTTCAAAACGAGCGAAGCTTTGCCGATGTCCCGCGCTGACTTCTTCCGGCCCGATCATGGAGGAGCCGTTGGGCCGCGTTACCTTTGCCTCCGCCGCAAAGATGGCGGCGAAATGGTGCGGGTCAAAATGTTTCTCATCCAGCGCGCGAAAGTAGCTATTCACCACACTCGTGATTTCAGACTTATTTATCCATTCGATTATTTTGTTCTGATCCATACCTGGCTCTTTCTGTCGAAGCAACTGGCTTTCTTATTTTCGCGCGCCGCCCGCTCCGGTTGGTGCAAAATATGAATTTGAAGCACCTCACTCTCCTCCTCATCCTGGCCTTCGCCGCCACCGCCCAAAGCGCCCCACCCACCGGCGCCATCCACGGCACCCTGGTCGACTCCATCGGCGACCCCATCGGCCACAACCAGGTCCTCGCTGAAAACGCGCAAACTCACGCCGTTTTCAAAGCCACCACCTCGGCCAAGGGCCAATACCTTCTCGAGGGCCTGCCGGCCGGTACCTACTACGTCGCCGCTTCCGCGCCCGGCCTCAAGCCGTTCGTCATGAAAGGCGTTCTCGTCAAAGCGTCGCTCGCGCTCAAGCTCGACATCCGCTTGGGCGACACCTCCCAGCTCAACACCCTCGGCGAAGACCGCCTCCGCATCACCGAAGACACGCGGCGGCACAAACCGCCCTCAGGTCCCACGCCCCGCACCTACGGCGGCAAGCCCGATCTTTCCGGCATTTGGTGGAATCCCGACGAGGTCGATCCCGGCAAGCCCGAATTCCTCCCCGGCGCCGTCGCGATCCAAAAGCAGCGCCTCGCCGACAACTCCGCTTCGAGCCCCCAGTCCCGCTGCCTGCCTTCCGCTCCCCTCCGCAACGGCCCGCTCTGGGAGTTCGTTCAAAGCAAGGATTTCCTGGTCTACATCTCTGACGACGAAAGCCCCGGCTTCCATCAAATCTATCTCGACGGCCGACCCCATCCCGCCGATCCCAACCCCGCCTGGTACGGCCACTCCATCGGCCATTGGGAGGGCGATACGCTGGTGGTCGATCGCGTCGGCTTCGATCCGCGCGTCTGGCTCGACATCGAAGCTCATCCGCATTCCGATCAGCTGCATATCATCGAGCGCTACCAGCGCCCCGATCTCGGCCATCTCAACATTGAAATCACAACCATAGATCCCGGCGTCCTGGCCCAACCCTGGACCCAAAAACGCATCGCCGTACTCGCCCCCCACGAAGAGATCTATGAGTTCGTCTGTCAGGAAAACAACCGGGACCTGGAACACCTGGTCGGAAAGTAGTGAAATTTACCCAACTCTGACCGCGCGAATCCTTAGCCTCTCTTTTGATTATGGTGATATAGATCATCCTCAGAATTGATTCTGTTTTGATCCTCTTCAAGCCACGATCTGGCATACAATCCGGGTAACTAGTGTCTTTTGTGGGGCTGGATTTAGGTTGGTGTCAAACTCCCATTCCCCCCGCCAGTTTGTATGAAGGCTTTAAGATTGTGTGTTTTGCGCGGTTTTAGCGACTAACTCACTCAACGTAGAGGTCGTCAAGGAGAAGGAGTTATGAGATCCAAAGCGCTGCTTTGTATGCAGCTTGCGCTGCTGGCTTCGTTTTTCACAATTTGCGTTCCTGCACTCATGGCACAGTCCGCCGGGACGTCGGCCCTGAGCGGAACCGTCACCGATCCGTCCGGTGCTGCTATCCCCAACGTTACTGTCACCATCACCAGTAACGAAACCGCCCAAACCCGCTCCACCGCCACCGGAACCGACGGCGTCTATAAAATCTCGCTGCTGCCGCCGGGAAGCTATAAGATCCGTTTTGCCGCCACTGGATTCAAGACCGCCGAGATCGGGGCCGTCAATCTCGCCGTCACCGAAAGTTCGACGTTGGATCGGGTTTTGGAGGTGGGGGCCCAGTCCGAGCAAGTGACGGTAGAAGCCGCGGCTGAAGCACTCCAGACCGAGAGTTCCACGCTCGGAACCACTGTCGGAGGCTCCACCGTCACCGCCCTTCCCTTGAGCAATCGCAACTACACCCAGGTCCTTGGAATGTCGGCGGGTGCGAACGCCAATGTCAACAACGCCACCAGCTTCGGAAAGGCCACCACGAATTACAGCACCAATGGCGCCGATCCCGGGCAAAACAACTTCCAGATGGACGGCGTGGCCATCAATAACATCGCCAACGGCGGCAGTTCAGGCGACTGCGGCATCTACGCCGGCATCCCGATTCCCAATCCGGACGCCATCCAGGAGTTTAAGATCCAGACTTCCACCTACGACGCCAGCTACGGCCGCAACCCCGGCGCCAATGTCAACGTGGTTACCAAGTCGGGTTCCAATGCCTTCCATGGCGGCGTGTGGTACTTCTTCCGCAACGAAGATCTGAACGCCAGGGACTTCTTCGAGAACGCCGACGAGGGTGGAAAGCAGCAGGTCCTGCGGCAGAACCAGGTGGGTGGATCGATCGGCGGGCCGATCAAGAAGGATAAAATATTCTTCTACGCCAATTATCAAGAAACTCGCCAGCTCAATGGCGCCGTGAACGGCATCGGTTACGAAGCGGTGGTTCTGCCCCCGATTCCCGCCGGCGACCGCAGCGCGCCCGGCTATGCGGCCCAATTGGGCGCCGCACTATGCCCGGGCAACCACCCCGCGAATGCGTCCGCTTTCGAGACCTATCTGGGTTTCTTGCCGGGATTCCCGAATATCGCGTGTAACGGATCCAACATCAACCCGGTGGCGCTGAATATCCTCAATATCAAGCTTCCCAACGGCCAATACTACATTCCGACCAACACCTCGGGCAATTTCCTGCCGACCACCATCACCGATCCCGCCACTTACGAAGAGCACCAACTGATTCTGAACGGCGATTATCTGATCAGCAGCAAAAACACGCTGGCCATGCGATATTTGTACACCAATAATCCGCAGACCCTGCCGCTGGCCGGCGGTCTGCCCGGCGCCCCGGCCCAGGCGCTCTATTCCAATACCGACGCGGTAATTAAACTCACCACGCTGCTGACGCCGACTTTGGTGAATGAACTCCGCGGATCGTTCCAGCGCAATTTCCAACATGAGACCGACACCACGCCGTCTTCGCCGCAGGCCTTGGGATACACGCCCATAATTCCCCAGGAAACGGAAATGACTCCGTTCATCATCGGGAACACGGGCGAGACCATTGGCGGCACCTTGGCGCCGTCCTACAGCCCGACGACGCAGATGCAGGTTGCCGACCAGATCTCCTGGTCGCGTGGCAGGCATACTTTCCGCGCCGGCTATGAATATGAAGAGACCCAGTGGAACATCACGTTCGGCGGTTTGCTGCGCGGTCTGATTGTTTTTCCGACCTTCGCCGATCTCCTGATCGGTGATGGAGGGTGCGCGCCGGGCAATGCGTCCTGCAGTCCCGCCACCCCCGGCGGCACCACCGGCTATCCGTTCGGCGAAATCGTGGAGTGCCTCTTTTGCACCCGCAGCGGTCCGGGCGGTTTAATCCACGGCTACCGGCTGCCCAATCAGGACGCCTTCTTCCAGGATGACTGGAAGGTCAATTCCAAGCTTACGCTCAACCTCGGAATGCGCTATGAGTATGACGGGGTCTTTAGCGACAAGTACGGAAACCTGACCAACATCTGGGCCAGCCAACTGGACAGCTTGCCGGTACCGAGCGTAGCGCCCACCAACATCTTCAATCCGGGCGCTGCATACCTGGCCGGCAACGTTGTCCCCAACAACTACGTTTCCCATTACGGCACGCCGCCGGCCGGAGTCTTGATTTCCGATAAAAGCCTGCCCATCCAGAATGGACCTCCCAAAGATAACTTCGGACCGCGCATTGGGTTTGCCTACCAGGCTGCGCCCAAATTCGTGATTCGCGGCGGATTCGGAATTTTCTATGACCGCATCGCCGGCGATCGTTTCGTGCATTCGGTGGAACAAGGCAACCCTTACGGCGAAACCGTGGACTATGGCGACGTAAATCCCTATACTTTGGCGAATCCTTATCCGGCCACGCCTCCCGCCGGCGTATTCGCGGCGCGCTATGCAAACCTGACCACGGGCGCTTACTCTGCCCTGAATACGCCGTCCCTCGACGAGTCGGTGCATACGCCGCTGGTCCGGCAGTACAACATCACGTTCCAATACGAGTTCTACCCGACCTGGGTGTTGGAAGCCGGCTACGTCGGAGCGAGCGGAATCAACCTGGTGGACACCTACCATGACGCCAATGCGGCGCAACTCGCCAGCCCGAGTGATCCCATCAATGGCCAGACCACCAACACCGCGGCCAACATCCAACTGCGTGTTCCCTATCTCGGCTATCAGCCCACGGGCTATCAAATCACGGCGTTCGACGGAATTTACAATTACAACAGCTTGCAAGTTACCCTGCGGAAGCAATTCTCGCATGGCTTGACCCTGCAGGCTTCCTATACCTGGAGCAAGGATCTGACCACGCTCTCAGATTCCAACATCAATAACATTTCAGCGGACAGCAACAATCCGTCCAGCTTGCAGCAGCAGTACGGCCCGGCCTATTTCAGCCATCCCAATCGGTTCGTCATCAGCTATAGCTACGATCTGCCGTTCGGGCACCACGCGGGCGGCCTGGGATTGCTCACCAATGGATGGAACGTGTCCGGTGTTACCACCGTTCAGGACGGCGTACCTCTGACGATTGCCGATACCGCCATCGGCACGGCTTATGGAACTGGCGGCTTCGGAATCATCCGCGCGCAAATGTGTCCGGGCGAGACCTATGGCAACATCGCCACGCCGGGCGGCATCGATTCACGTCTCGGCGGCGGCAACGGCGGCCCGGGTTACTTCAACGTAGCCGCGTTCTGCCCCGGCATCGTCGCTCCGAACTCTCCCGATGGTTCAACGCTCTTCGGGAACTCCGGGCAGGGGATCATTCTCGGACCACCGCAGTTCAATTTCGATATTTCGATACTCAAGAACTTCCGGATGACGGAACGTCAATCCATCCAGTTCCGGACCGAGTTCTTCAACGCGTTCAACCATCCGCAGTTCCTGCCGCCTGGCAATCAGGCGTCGGCTCCCGGAGGGCTGCCCGCGGAATTGAACGTGAATTCGCCCGCGAGCTTCGGTCAGATTAATGAGCTTTCGGTGAGCCCTCGCGTTATCCAGTTTGGGCTGAAGTACATCTTCTAAAGACTCCGCTGCTGGCCGCGATCGCAAGGTCGCGGCCACGCAGGTGAGAGCTGGACCCCGTATGTTAGAGTGAGCAGCGATGTTCCCTCGTTGCGGGATAAAGCTTGCTCAGGCGTGCCTGCTCTGCTGGGCTGCGCTAGCGTGGGCCGAGGCCCCGGAGATCGCTTCCAACGGTATCGTAAACGCGGCCGCCAACGCGCCCCTTGGTTTGATCGACGGTGCGATCGCGCGAGGAGCTGCGCTGACAATTCGCGGTGAGCTTTTTGGTGAGAGCCCGTCCGATGTCTCCGTAAAGCTTTCTGGCAAGGTCGGTGAGAAATCCTTACAGATTCTTTCCGTGGACAACTCAACTCTGACTGTGCGCGTGCCGCGAGATGCGCCGCTTGGTCCGGCGTCGCTCAGCGTGGCAGTGGGTCGGGAACGCAGCGCGCCTTACCCGGTTAAAGTGGTTGCCGCGCAGTTCGGAATTTACGCCATCAACAGCAAAGGTTGGGGCCCGGGGCGGATTCAAAACTTACTTGGCCAGGGCCGGCAGCCCAACGGCGTTTCGAACGCCGCAAACCTGGGCCAGACATTGAGGCTTCTGGGTACGGGACTGGGTGATGCGAAAACGCCTGCCGTGTTCGTCGGCGGGAGGGCGGCTAAGTTGCTAACGGCGCGCGCATCGCCGGACGGCGACGAAATTATCTTTCAGCTGCCCGAGGACGCGCCGCAAGGATGCTTCGTTCCGGTCCAGGTCCGCAGCGCGGGATCATTGCCGAGCAACACCGTTACCGTATCTATTCGCAAAGGCGGCGGCGCGTGCCTGGAGGCGCAGTATTTCCCGTTCGCGGGATGGCCCATGAGCACCTTTGGCATCGTTACCATCACTCGCACGGCGCAAGATCAATCGGGCGTTCCGCCCATCGCCGACGAGATGGCAGGCTGGTTCGGCCGCCTGCCGGCGCTGGACCGGCTGAATCCGTATTTCCTGCTTCCGCCGCCCGGCGCCTGCACCAGTGAAGCGGAGCCCTGGAAGGGCGAGTTCGTACCCGCCACACTGATTTCGTTGCTCGCTTCTCGCGCCGGAACACAAGCCTTACGCGCGGGCAACGAACTGGATGTCGATGACGGCAAGACGGTGCGGAAGGTGCCGTCGTATCGAGGCGCGCAAGGCGTCTTTGAACGCGAGTTGTCTGACTTGTTCGGCCGGCCGGACCGGTTGCTGAACCTTCTCAGCCCTACGATCTTGCATGTGTCGGGCAAAGGAGGTCCCGATGTGGGTCGCTTTCGTTTTGCGATCGAAGGGCCGCAGCCCTTTGAGGTGCACAGTGCGATGGAGACCTTGCGGCGGGGTCACGCGCTGCGATTGGAATGGACCAGCCTGGGGAGCGGTCGCATAGCGATCGTATTCGCCAATTTCGTGGATGATGCTACCGGCTCGCGCGGCATGTGTTATTGCGTCGCAAAGCCGGGCGCGGACGGTTTGACCATACCGGCGTCGACGTTGGCATATTTTCCAGAGGCGACCAGTTCTACCCGCGTCGCACTTACGGTGGCGGCTTGGCCGCTGCGCCCGGTGACGTTCCAAGCTTCCGGCCTCGATCACGCCTTCGCGGTCAGCGTCTTCATGCAACATGCCGCCGTGGGACCGCGCCCGAGTAGTTTTCGTGAGCGAAATTAATCCCGGCGCTAGGGTGCTAATTTAGCTACGAGGCTGCCGTGAAAATACTTCCCATATTTATCCTCGGATTCGGTGGCGCTGCCCAGCTCTTCGCGCAGCCGGTTTGTCCGCCAATTAGCTTTCAGCAGTTGGCGCAGTTCAGGACAGAGAACTGGCCGCAAAGTATCGTCTCCGGATTGGTGCGGCAGCCGGATCAATCCTTCTCGCAATACGTGATCACCGGGAATGTCAAGGCCAGGACGGCTTCTGTGGTGGGAGTAGTGCCCGACATCCAACTGAGTTTCTTCACCTGTAGCGGACTGGCGGTGCGAAATCCGAAAGCCGGACCAGCGCCAAACCTGAGCGTAGATCCACTGGGGACAGGATCTCGAAACGGAATCATCACTGATCTGGCGGGAAACGGCGTGGGAGCTGTCGTCGGTCCCAATGCGGTATACACGCCCGGGCAGGTGGCGGTGGTGACGGTCAACGCCGATTTCACGTTGCGATCCGCCCTCAGTTATCCGGCAGGCCAGAATCCGCTCAGCGTAGTGGCGGGCGATTTCAATGGGGATGGCAAGCACGACGTGGCGGCCGTATACACCGGCCCACCAAATTATTCTCAGCCCGGCGGCATCTCGCTCATGCTTGGAAACGGCGATGGAACCTTGCAGCCGGCGGTCAACTATCCGGCTGGTCTGGGCACGGTGGCTGCCACCGCGTGGGATTTCAATGGCGACGGTAAGGCCGACCTGGCCGTCGTGAACTACCAGGACAGCACCGTGACTATCATGTTCGGAAGCGCCAGCGGAAAACTCACCTCCGGAAACACTTACAGTACCGGCATGGGCACCTTTCCTGGAGCTATTGCCGTAGCGGACGTAAATGGCGATGGTAAGCCAGACCTGATAGTTTCAACGTTCGTGGGTATAGTCACGTTGTTCGGCAATGGAAACGGGACCTTCCAGAGCGGTCCATCGACAGTGGCGCCGGCTGAACAGCCCTTCCTGGCCACCGGCGACTTTAATCACGATGGCAAGATCGATGTAGCCGTGACCGATTACTTGACCGGCTTCGTTTACATTCTGCTGGGCAATGGCGACGGCACATTCAACCTTTCGGCGCAATACCTGATCGGATCTGGACCAACGAGCTTCTTCGTGGAAGACTTCGATGGCGATGGCAATCTCGATCTCGTATTCGCGTGCGGCCACCCGGACGCGCTGTTTACGCAGCCCTTCACACAGACCGTGGGCGTGCTGTTCGGCAAGGGCGACGGAACTTTCGTGGGAGCATCCACTTATAACGTGCCGGGTAATCCCAACAGTATGGTGGCCGCGGACTTTAATGGCGATGGTAAACCCGACCTGGCGATCAGCGGCATGAGTCCCATTTCGATCCTGCTCAACAGCGGCGGCGGCCGTTTTCAAGCAGCCACCACTGTGGATGGCGGAGGTGGCACGTATTCCCAGGTTGCGGCGGCGGATCTGAACGGCGATGGCAAGATCGACTTAGTGGTAAACAATGTGGTCCACCTGGGAAACGGAGACGGTACATTCCAGGGGCCCCAAACCGTCCCGGGAGCCGCGGACGATGCCTCCGCGGTGGCTATCGGCGACTTCAACAACGACCATAAGCTCGATCTGGCGATCGCCAATCTATCGGAAAATTCCGTGACGATCGCTCTCGGAAATGGAAGTGGAACTTTCAGTGCCGGAGCCACTATTCCAGTAGGAAACAACCCGATGTTTGTAACCACTGGCGATTTCAATCACGATGGCAACCTCGATCTGGCCGTGGTCAATGCCGGGTTTACCTTTATGACGAGCATTCCCGGAAGTCTCTCCATTCTTCTGGGAAAAGGCGACGGCACTTTCCAAGATGCCGTGGACTACAGCGTGTTGACCGACATATGGCCTACCGCTTCGCTCGCCTCCGGAGATTTCAATCACGATGGCATTACCGATCTCGCTCTGGTTGCCGTAACGGGGAACGACTCGGTAAACGGATCCGACGTCGTCGTATTTATCGGCAAGGGTGATGGTACTTTCAAGCCGGGGACGCTGTATCCGACCGAGTTCGGGGGTGGTACAGTACAGGCCGCCGACTTCAGCGGCGACGGCAAACTGGACCTGATCGTGGGCCACTGTTGTGGTGATAGCGACATTACCTATCTGCTAGGCAAGGGCGATGGCACATTTCAGGCGGAACAGGCCATCGCGGTTACGGGCGGCGTTCTCACGTCGGCGGTCGCGGATTTTAATGGCGACGGTAAACCGGACATCGCGTTCGGCGGCCAAACCAACGACCAGGCCGGCTATGGCGCATTCGTCTTTCTGAACACGTCGGCGATAGCCTCTACGGCAGCCGTTGTTTCCGCCGCGAATCCGGCTGCGGCGGCGATTGCTCCGGGTTCGCTCGCGAGCGCTTATGGAAAGGATTTGGCGACCAGCGTGGCGGGCGGCACTTCGCTGCCCCTGCCGACTTTGTTCGGCGGGACCTCGGTGTCGATCCTGGACTCTTCCGGAAATCCATCCCTCGCTCCACTTCTGTATGTCAGTCCGGGGCAGGTGAACTTCGAAGTGCCGCAAGGAATCGCGACAGGCGCAGCTGCGGTCACAGTGACCAGCGGCGATGGAACGCGCGCGCTCGCCACGGTGCAGGTAGCGCCGGTGGCTCCGGGCCTCTTCGCTTTGAATGGCTCGGGACTAGCCGCGGCTTACGTGATCCTTTATCACTCCGACGGCAGCCAAACCGTGGAACAGGTCTATACCGTCGGCAGCGGCGGCGCCGTTGTCGCAACTCCGGTCAGCCTCGGCTCCTCCACGGACAAACCTTACCTATTTCTCTTCGGAACTGGTTTCGAAGCCGCGGGAACGGCGGGCGTGACAGTATCCATTGACGGTACCAATGTTCCCGTCAGTTTCGCGGGTTCACAAGGGGGCTTCGTGGGCTTGGACCAGGCGAACGTGGAACTGCCATCTTCGCTTGCGGGCAAAGGCAACGTCACCATCCAACTTCGGTGAACATCACCATTCAGTAGCGGCCATGTGAGTGACTGCATCGCGAACGTGCGCCATATCTGCGCCTGATATACTGCCCATTTCATGCGCCTCTGTCTTCTCTTATTAGCGGCCTCTCTCTCCGCTCAAGTGCCTCCCGCCGATTGGCCCTACTACGCCCGCGACCTCGCGAACACCAAATATTCTCCGCTCGATCAGATCACTCCCGATAACGTCGCGAAACTCGCCCCCGCCTGGTCCTTCGCGCTCAAAGGCGAAGCCATCCGCGCTGACCAATCGGGCGACCCGTTCGCTCTCCCCGGCGCCAAAGTCGGCACCACCTCTGCCGCCACGCCCATCGTCGTCGCGGGCGTAATGTACCTGCCCGCCGGCCGCCGCGTCCTCGCGCTCGACGCCGCCTCGGGCGCCGAGATCTGGAGCTACACGCTGCCTTCCGGCGTCGCCTCGCAGCGCGGCGTCGCCTATTGGCCCGGCGATAGGCAGAACCCTCCGCGCATTCTCTTCACCGCCGGCCGCAAG
>Ga0335074_10003459_pt1 | contig 21590 bp, 17 predicted proteins | sample Lox_Sample_23_FD_206715 | JGI IMG/M metagenome (GOLD analysis project Ga0335074, IMG submission 206715) | Soil microbial communities from Loxahatchee National Wildlife Refuge, Florida, United States - Lox_Sample_2.3 | ecosystem: Environmental > Terrestrial > Soil > Wetlands | place: USA... | reverse complement strand
TCTATCGTGGGCCGAAACTTTCCTATCTCGATCAGCCGCTCCACGCCTGGTTTCAGAGCACCGTTTACGGAGGTGAAAGCCTTTGGAACATCTTTGAGACGCCCTTGCTTTTCGGCGTGCTGGCGCTGGGTTTGCAGCTTCCGTTTTCGATTGTCAAAGACATTCGCCGCCGCAAGCAGATGAAGTACGGTCGGCGGCTGAAAGGCCCGTTTCTCGTCTCGCCCAAAGCCTTCAACAAAGCCGTGCAGGGTGACGGCATCGGAATCAAAACCAATGACTACGACAAGATGATGCGGATTCCGCTGCGCGTGGAAGACCAGCACATCGAGCTCATGGGCGATACAGGTTCAGGCAAAACCAGCCTGATTATGCAGATACTCCGGCAGGTCGAGAGCCGGGGCCATTCAGCCATCGTCTATGACCCGGCTTGCGAGTTCGTACAGCGATTTTACAGGCCCACGAACGGTGACATTATCCTCAATCCTCTGGACCGCCGTTGCCCGTATTGGGGGCCAGCCGAAGAGTTGCGACGTAAGGCCGAAGCAAAGGCCGTCGCCGCATCTTTGTATCAGCCGACCACGGACAAGAAGGGTGAGTTTTTCGTCGAAACGCCGCAGAAGATATTTGCTCATCTTTTGACCTTCGGCCCGTCGCCCCAGGAGCTTGTGCAGTGGATGTCAAACCCGGACGAGATTGACCGCAGGGTTCAGGGAACCGAGATGGCAATGATGATTGCCAAAGGCGCGCAGCAGCAGCGCAACGGTGTCCTGGCCTCGCTTGGATTGATTGCCGACAGCCTGCGGATGCTGCCCCGAAAGGAGCAGGCGAAGCATAGTTGGAGCGCAACCGAATGGGCCAAAGAACGCCAGGGCTGGATCTTCATTACCTCGCAGCCAAGCGAACGCGAGGCGCTGCGTCCGCTCAATAGTCTCTGGATTGACTTGCTTGTTTTGCGGCTGTTGAATGCACCGACAGAGAACCAGCGCCCGGTATGGTTTGTGCTGGATGAGTTGGCGAGTTTGCAACGCCTTCCGCAGTTGCACACAGCGATCACAGAAAACCGGAAATCGAAAAACCCGCTGGTACTTGGCTTTCAGGGCAAGGCCCAGCTTGAAGTGATCTACGGCCACATTGCCGAGGTCATGCTGTCACAGCCAGCGACCAAGATTTTTCTCAAAACCACGGAGCCGAAGGCCGCCGAATGGGTCAGCGCCGCCATCGGCAAAGTCGAGATCGAGCGGATGCGGGAGACGCATTTCGACGGCTTCCGCGCCGGCAGAAACTTTGCTCTGGATCGGCAGGCCGAGCCGTTGGTGATGGACTCGGAAATCTCCGGCCTGGACCCGATGCACGCCTTTTTGAAGCTGGGCAACCACGTTGCCCGCTTCTCATTTTCCTATTGCGACCTGCCCAAGACACAGCCCGCATTCGAGCCGCGCCTGCTCGAAGATGACGAGCTGCGCTTCGATCCCGCCACGCTCCAGGCGCGGCAACCGGGAGCCGCCGAGCCGGAGGCGGAAGCCGCAACCAATGAGGTAGAAGATGACGCTCACGCTCAGGCGCAGGGTCGATTCTCCCTGGGAGTCTAGCCATGCTGACCATCTCGAAACCTCTCTCCGCATCCCAGGCACAGACCTACCATGAGAAAGAATTTACTTCTCCCGACCAGAGCTATTGGAGCCAGGGGCAGACCGTACAGGGACATTGGCATGGAAAGCTGGCTGAGAAATTCGGGCTTGCCGGAGCCGTGGGTGCGGAAGAGTTTGCGCGTCTCTCGGAAGGCCAGCATCCGGCGACCACCGAGCAGCTTGTCCAGCATCGCCAATCGCACACCTACCAGAACATCGAAGGGAAAACCGTCACGTCCGTGGAGCATCGTGCCGGATGGGACGCCACCTTTTCCGCTCCCAAATCCGTTTCGCTCACCGCCCTTGTCGGCAATGATAACCGGGTGCGCGAGGCTCACCGTGAGGCCGTCAATGCCGCGCTGAATGAGTTGGAGCGGTACACGCAGGCTCGCATCGGCGGCAACCATCCTGCCGAAACAACCGGCCAATTCGTCGCGGCGAAATGGGAACACGATACTGCACGCCCCGTAGACGGCTACGCCGCTCCGCAGCTTCACACGCATACGGTAATTTTCAATATGACCGAGCGCGAGGATGGGAGCTTTCGCGCTCTCCAGCCGCAGGGATTGTTCGACAGCCAGCAGTTCGCCACCGCCGTCTATCAGTCGGAGCTGATGTATCGGCTTCGCAATCTCGGCTACGAGATCGAGCCGGGGCGCAGCGGCGCTCCTGAGATCAAGGGCTACTCGCAGGAGTACCTTGATGCTTCCAGCCCGCGCAGCCAGCAGATACGCGAGTACCTTGAGAAGACCGGCCACGATGGGCCGGAGGCCGCGCAAATCGCGGCGCACACGACGCGGGATAAAAAAGAAATCCTGTCTCCCGCGGAAATCTTTGCGGCGCATTGCCGGCTTGCCACAGAGTTCGGCAACCAGCCCGACAAAGTGGTGGCCGAGGCCCGCGCCCGCACATTCGAGCAGCACGAAAGCAAACAGATGAGCGCCGGGGAAACGATCACCTGGGCGCGGGACAGACTCTTTGAGCGCGAGGCGGTCAGCGACGAACGCGCCATCTTCCGGGATGCGCTCCGACGCGGCATGGGTGAAATCACCTATCCGCAGGTCCGCGCCAGCTTCGAGGCGCGGATTGCCTCTGGCGAGTTTCAGGAAATGCCGGGGCAGAAACATGACACCGGGCGGCAGTTCACCACCCAACTCACCATCCGCGCCGAGCAGGACGTGATTCGCCGGATGCAGCAGGGGCAGAACCAGGCCGCGCCCGTTCTGTCCATTCAAGAGGCCGTGGCGCTTACCGATGCCCGCCCACAACTTAACAGTGGACAACGTGCTGCCATCGAGCAGGTGATGACCTCACGGGATACGATACAGGGATTGCAAGGCAGCGCGGGCGCGGGAAAAACCAGCGCCTTGATTGCCGTCCGCGAGGGTGCGGAACAGCATGGTTATACCGTGGAAGGTTTCGCCCCCACATCCCGCGCCGCACAGCAGCTCCGCGATGCCGGTATCCATGCGGACACCTTGCAGGGTTTTCTTGCACGCGGCAGCCAGCAGGCCGCCGGTACCCCGGAACAGAAGCATCTTTATATGGTCGATGAATCCTCGCTGGCATCGACCAAACAGATGCGGGATTTTCTGGAAAGAATCGGCCCGCAGGACCGCGTATTGCTAATTGGAGACACCCGGCAGCATCAGGGAGTGGATGCCGGAAAACCCTTCGAGCAGCTAGTAGAGGCCGGGATGCACACTGTCCGGCTTGACCAGATTGTGCGCCAGAAAGACCCGGAGTTGCTTAGAGCCGTGGAACATTTGGCTAAGGGCGAAGTGGCTCCGGCTGTTGCCGCGTTGGAGCAACAAGGCCGCATCACCGAAATCGTGGACCCGCAACAGCGCATCGCTGCCATTGCCAAAAGCTACGTTGCCCACCCTGAAAACACCCTCATCGTATCCCCCGACAACGCTTCGCGCCGTGAGATCAATCAGGCTGTGCGACAGGAGTTGCAGGCGCTTGGCCTGGTGGACAAGACCGATCATGCCATGCGCGTGCTCACGCCGCGCAACGACATGACCGGCGCGGAACGCGCCTGGGCCGCTCATTATCAAGCGGGAGATGTGCTGCATTACATCCGCGGGAGCAAGGAGCTTGGCATCGAACGCGGCAGCTACGCCCAGGTCGTCAGTGCGAACTCAAAGGAGAATCTTGTCACCATCCAGAAACAGGATGGTGAGCAAGTGACCTATGATCCCTCACGGCTGCGTGGCATCAGCGCCTACCGTGAGATCGAGCGGGAGTTTGCCGTGGGCGACCGCATCCAGTTCACCGCGCCGAACCGTGCGCTGCACGTTGCCAACCGCAACCTCGGAACCATCGAGCACATCGGTCAGGATGGACAGTTCTCCGTCCGCATGGATAACGGCAAAGCGGTTGTATTCGATGCCAACGAAATGCGACACCTCGATCACGGCTACGCTGTGACCTCGTACAGTTCGCAGGGGCTTACTTCCGAACGTGTGCTTGTCAATATGGATACCGAAGTTCACCCGGACCTCATCAACAGCCGCTTTGCTTATGTCTCCGTCTCGCGGGCATCACATGAGGCGCATATCTATACGAATCATGCAGCCTCACTTGCCGAGAGTCTCAGCCGCGATGTAAGCAAGGCTTCCGCGATTGATCTAAGCAGAGATCAAAGTCCAGTCGAGAGCGCGGCGTTGGAACAATCCGCCATTTTGAGCGGGGTGCCGGTCGCCGAACTTGGGCCAGCACTCTAAAATCTCTAACGAACCCCATCCTAGTGAGTTGATATTGGATTATTCCACATCGCGGCGTTCGACCGAGGAGCTGTCAACGATCTTCGGAAGATTCTCCGCCAACGCCAAGACCGTTGCCGCCGCGCCTCTCGCAGCCATCCTACGGAAGTCGTCCTGAAATTCTGCTATTCCGTTTGAATTTTCTTTACGCATCTCTTTGACAATGCGCCAAGCATGTTCGTATCCCAACATGAGAATTCGCATTCCCAAGATGTATTTTTCGGTCATTACATCGCGGGCAACATCTCCTCTAACGCCGAGCCGATACTTCAGATGATAAGCATTATCGTAGTTGATCTTGTAAAGCGTACCGTACTCTCCAAGATCCTCAACGATCCCCCCGTCGTTTTCATTAAAGTCGGGCGGCCATTGTTCGGTATCGTGTTCGGAGACTTTACGGCCGTCTTTTGTGAGCAGCTTGTATTGCGGTAGTCCATGCGTTGGACGAGGTTTGCCGTCTCCGTCCTGGCTATCGTTATTAGGCTCATCCGGTGTCGGCGGGATGGGGTTTGGCCTCGGTTCCGGTTTCGGCTTCGGAGGTTTCTCGTCAACGATCCGAACGGTTACGCTATCCGCAACGGGTTCGGGCATGGCGTCATCCTCTAGGCCCGCTTTCATCACGAATGTCGCGCCAACTTTCAGCATTTCCGAGCGAGGAGTCAGGTACAAGGTCAATCGGCCGTCATGAAGCTGTTCTCGAATATCGAAATTCTTGCTCACTTCAGGAGTGACAATCAGGCGGCCTTTGATATCTTGGCGCTGCAAATATCCGTTCTCTGCATCCGTGCGTGCGGCGATGGGTCTTGTACGATTGATTTGGATGTCGATACCGGTTTCGCGGACTTTCCCCTCGAACCGCAGAAAGGTGGGACTGAATCGCCCTTCAAACTTTTCTTTCTCCGGGCCTGTCCCGTTTCCGTTCGTACCTGCGGCCGGAATGACGATCACGGGATCACGATTGGTTAGTAGCGCAGCAAGATTCCGATCTCGATCTACCAGCTTTTGAAACAACTCGTTCCGTTGCGTCGCTGCCGTCTGATTCAACTCTTCCAGGGCAATTTGGTTCTGCAACTCTTTAAGAACTTCGGAGTTTTGGATCGCCGAGGTTACGGCATCCTTGTATCGCTCGCCTACAATCGTATCTCTGACATGCTCGCGGTCTCCTTTCCAGACTTCGTTATGGGCGGCAAATGAGAGATTGCTTGCATCGACGACGATAATGACTCGGTCCTTGAGCGCAGGAAAACCGCATGTCTGCGAAAGATAGCCACGCGTCTGCTTGAACTGAACTTGACCGTTGACTGCATGAAAAACGCGGTTGTTCGAGTTGTCGAGCCAGCCCGGCAGTTGACGTTTTAGCTTGATACCGTAGATTTCGATGACCCCAAGATCTTCACTTCTGACGCTGCCCACCGCGATTCTTCCGGTGCCGAACGCTTCTTCCTCGTCCTCATCCTGGTCGCTCTCTCGGTGTGATCGCAAAAGCAGAAACTCCATGCCGCAAAATCCGCGCGGATCAATGCCCTCGGCACGATCGCCGCCACGTTTAGGGTCCGGCTTTTGACGAAAATCCAAGATTCGGAACGGAAGAATCGTTTCGACGAGGTTTTCGTTCAACGCTTCGCGAGATCCCCGAAAGCCGCTCGAAAACCGCGAACCGATCTGATAGTCGTAGAGCTTAATGACGGTCCCTGTCTTTAAGTGAACCCCGTCATACTTCTTTCCGTTCGATTTCATGAAGGGAAACAGAGTGGTCTCCTCAAACGTCGGAATCTTGCCGTTTGGAAGCACGAAATATTCCGCGACCGGCATCTGCTCGCTGTTTCCGGGCCGCTTACGCATGAGCGTGAAGCCCCAGGGACCCTTGGCGTCATAGCGACGGGAAACGATCAGCTTGAACCATTTCAAACCGCAATAACCTAAGACGCCCGACGACCCCATGTTGTACTTTCCCTGAACGAACGGAATATCCTTTTTATTCCCGGTGCTAAGGGATAGGAACGTGGTTCCGAAATTCTCGGGCTTCTGACCTTCGCCGTTATCGGCGAAGGTGTAACACGGAAGTCCGGTGCGTTTCGTCTTAGCGCCTGTAACTCCTATGACGAGGTTGGACTGAGCGAAATCACGGAGCCACGGATCATTGGGATCGAGGCTTGTGAGTTTTCCACCGTGCAGGGGTTTAATCAGGAGATCCACGGCCTTGTGCATTGTCTTCGGCGCCTTCGGACCTTTTGGATCGATCCCCTTTAGAAACGCATGTTTCATCAAAACCGCATCCACCATATTCGTCATCAGTTCCGTAAGGGCCTTCCCGCCGTCGGAGGCTTGATTGGACGTGATGTTGAAGTTGGTCTCCCGATTGTCCAAGGGACGCCAATTCTTCGGATTACGCATTTCCGGTTGGGAGTCGATCATCTGCTGTACATCCGCTTCCGATTCGGCCGCCAGCAAACCAAGGCAAACGTCTTTCTCGTTCATAGTTCCCCTTGCTATTCCAAAATGAATTGAATATTTCCCTGCTTCTTTTGTGCGAACTCGAACCGCTTTTTGCAGGCTGCGACTTCGTCCGACAGGGCCTTCACTATCTTTGCCACGTCGTCGTCGGTGTAGTCGTAATTTGATCTATTGGACAGATTTCCTATGAGTTGTATTGCACGCAGCGCATTCGATACGCGCTTATTGGCCAATCTCACGAATTTCTGCCGATCAGTGATTCGACCTCTATCGCTATCAGAAACCGACTTCACATGCCCTCCGTGTTAGTACATTTCGAAAATGTACGACATATAGCGTCAATATTGCAAATTTATTTGCACAATATGCAGAATCAATCATCTTCCCTATTTTGAATGAACTGCGCTCAAGTTCGCCCCAAACTTCGTGCAATTTTTCTTGCATAGAGAATGCAAATGACTATACTCAGGTATAGGCATTCTTCTCGGGAGCAGGCGATGAACAAGAATTCGACTCGCTTTTCGACTGCTCAGGCTGCGAAGCTGGTCGGGATATCCAAGTCTACGTTGCTTCGCTGGATATGGAACGGGCTTGTGGCCGACGTCGAGAAGGATCGCAAGGGCTGGCGCCGTTTCTCTTCGGCCGACATTGATCGGTTACGCGATTTTAACGAAGGGAAGGAACCCGCCCAGGGTAGGGCCTCATGAAAGCACGAGCGACGAAACCCAAACAGCCGCTTTTCCTGGCATTCGATTTTTTTTGCGGGGCCGGTGGAACCACGCGCGGACTGCTCGATGCCGGCGGATACGTCATCGCAGGTATAGACAAGGATGATAGATGTCAAGAGACCTACAGCGAAAACAATCGCAACAAGGCGCTGGATCGGCAAAAAGTACGTTTCTTGCATCGGGACATTTTTCCTTGCTCGAAAAAGTACCCGGACGGTGAACAGAACGAACTCTATGATGATGTGTCCCAGTTGCTTTCGCAGTACAGGAAACAAGCTCCCCGGGTTCCGTTGTTATTCGCCATCTGTGCCCCGTGCCAACCGTTCACGCGGCTATCCCGAAAGGAGTTGAGCCAAGAGCGTAAGGCGGGCAGAGAGCGCGACCGTGATCTTTTACTTGAGGCATCGCACTTCGTCGCTTGGTTCATGCCAGAGATGGTGCTGTCGGAAAATGTTGCCGGGATTGGAGACGAAAAATACGGCGGCGTTTGGGATAACTTTAAGTCGGGACTGGAATCGCTTGGCTACGTCACGGGAACTAAGATCGTTTGCACATCCAAGTTCGGCATACCCCAGTATCGAAAGCGTTCCATACTGCTGGCTGTCCGACGCGATAAGGTTTTACACGAGCGCCTTGGGGATATGTCTGGCGAAGAAATTCTCGTGCCCGAAAATGATCCCGATGCGGTTATGCTCTCGGTCAGACAGGCCATAGGTCATTTGCCGGCCATAGGTGCTGGACAGCAACATCCGAGCATTCCTAACCACCGGACGCGGGCGTTGAGCGCGTTGAACCTAAAGCGACTTTCTTGTGCCCAGCCTGGTCAATCGAATCTATACATGAAAAAAACCAAGTACGGTGACTTGTCCTTGGGGTGTCATCAGCGGGTCAATGCAAAATTAGAACAACGTTGTTTTACAGATGTGTACACGCGAATGGACCCCGATAGGCCGTCTCCGACGATTACGACGAGATGCCACAGCATTTCAAACGGTCGATACGGACATTTCGATGTATCGCAAATCCGTGGGATCTCGTTACGTGAAGCGGCAATTCTCCAGTCATTTCCCGACAATTACGTCTTTCATCCGCGTGACATGATTGAACCGGTGGCTCGAATGATCGGGAACGCAGTCCCTCCAAAACTAGCTGCGTTCTACGCCAACTACCTTGCACACTCAGTTAAGTCATATTCCTCTCGTTAATCCTCCGCTGTAGGTCGAGATGTGCAAGAAGCGAATTGGTATCGGATTCGATTCTGCATGTCCAAATGACGAAGACTGACCATCCCTCTTCCTCCAAACGTCGGAGATTCGCCAAGTCTCGAACTACATTGCCGTGAATTTTGGATTTCCAAAAATCCCTATTCGTCGAAGGCAATTTCCCGCGCCGACAATCGTGACCGTGCCAAAAACAGCCATGCACAAAGACCACAGTTCGATAACGCATTAATACGATATCTGGACATCCCGGCAGATGTTTCAGATGAAGACGGAATCGGAATCCCGCGCGAAACAACATCGACCGTACAAGCTTCTCCGGTCTCGTATCCTTGCCATGAACGGCGGCCATCATTGCCGAACGCGCTGCGCGACTGACCCGGTCCGTCATCAACTACAAGAATATCTTTCCCGCTTTACCATCACCAACGACGCACACTAAACTCGTGCCCGTAGAGCCAAGAACGTACTCAGAAAGTCCTTTACCTTGCAGCAACCTCGCCCCTCGTTTGTATGAGGGCAAAAATAGGATCTTACTAGCTCACCTTTGGAGTAGCTTTGTATGGATGCCCATGTTTCGGAACCGGATGGGCGACCGGCATCGTTTCGTGGATCTGCGTTGGGTGATACGCCAGGAATGGGCTTTTATGCTCCATCCAGCACGAAACAAAATAGCTGCCAAGAATCAGCGCACTCAGGCAGCCAAGAACGATAGCGACGGGTTTGAAGGGCACGAGTATCAGCATGGTTTCCTCCGCTGTGACTCGTTCTCACAGCTAATGTGCAGCCGCTATCAATGAGATGCGCGGCACACGAATTTCTCTCTCACGCTTGCGCGTCTGGGCAATGTCATAAGACGACTGCATCCGCATCAGCGTGTCCATCTTGACTCCAAAGGCTTTCTCGATACGCAGCGCCATATCTCCGGAGAGATCGGCCTTGCCGTTGAGCAGACTGGAGAGCGTAGGCCGCGAAACGCGCAACGCTTTCGCAGCGGCCGTCACTGTCAGCCCTGCGGCCTCGACAATCTCTGTCCGAATGAAATCTCCGGGATGTGGCGGATTCTTGAGCGGCATGTTTTTCTCCTAGTGGTAATCCTCTAAATTTACGTCGTAAATCTCGCGCTCGGCAGCTTCGATACTAAATGTCAGCCTCCGGTTCGCCGTGACGCTCAAGCTCCATGTGCCCTTACGGTCGCCGGTCAACGTATGCACCTTCCACGACGGCAAAGCCCTTAATTCTTCCGGGTCTTCCATATCGTCCAGAAAGGCAAGCATCTTGCGGAGCTTGTCTACCGTATCCGGCGGAACACCCTTCGCAACGCCATCCTCGTAAAGCCTCTTCAAGCCCTTATGAACAAAGTTCCGTATTCTCACCTGATCTAGTGTAGCCCGTAGCCTAACACTTGTCAAAGACCACAGAGATTTCCAAGCCATGCCACTCTTTTGGGGGAGGAAGTCTCCTGCCCTCGCTGCGACCGCTGGCGCGTTCTTCGCTCCCCACCTCCGCGGCCTGTTCCTGCCGCGACGCGATCCTGAAAAGCCATGCGGTGCAGCCTGCGGCCGATCTTGCCGTTCGACATTCGTTTCTTGGCGAACTCTAGGCTCCGTTCGGCTCCTTCTGTCAATCCCGCTTGTGCAGCTCCGCGCGGCGCAATCTTGCGCGCCGTGCTCGCTTCCGCGCCCCTTCGGGCTTCGGGGATTGACAGCGCCTCACTGCGCCTTGTTTCGCCAGATATGAAACGAATGTCTTTTTTTGGCCCACCAGGGCCGAAAACGGGCAAATCCACACTCCCAAAGGAGCCGATCATGTCTAGCGTCAACATCACCACCGCCGCCCTTCGCAGCAACAACACAACCGCCAGCTTTCCAGCTACGCCGCACAGGAAAAATGCGGCGCAGCCTTTCCAGCGCAGCGAGTCGCCCTATCAGCAGCGCACCAACCCCAAAGACAACCCCACGCAGCAGGCCATCAAGCAGGCTGTGGATTTCCTCATCGAGCAGTTGCAGCAGGGCAAGAGCGAAATGCTCGCTGCCTATCTGACCGCAATGGCTCAATTTCATAGCTACTCTTTCGGCAACATCCTTTTGATTGCGAAGCAGCGGCCCACGGCTTGCCGTGTAGCGGGCATTCGCACATGGAACGAGTTAGGCCGCTACGTTCGCAAGGGTGAGAAGGGCATCCAGATTCTTGCGCCCATGATGGGTTTCCGCCGCCGCAAGGATGACGGTACAGACGAAGATGCAGTCGCGCGGAAGCAGCAAATCCTGATTGGTTTTCGCGCCGTGTACGTCTTCGATGTCTCGCAGACCGAGGGCGCGGAACTGCCGGAAATGAATCACAGCATCACCGGCGAAGTGGGCGAGCACCGCGACCGCCTGTTTGATTTCATCCGGCAGCAAAACATCACGCTCGAATACAACGAAAAGATTGCCCCGGCATTGGGTATTTCCTATGGCGGTAAGATCGTTCTCCTACCCGGCCAGTCGAAGGCCGAGGAATTTACGACGCTGGTACACGAGCTGGCGCACGAAATTCTGCATAAGGCCGAGCGGCGCATCCTCACCACGCAGACCGTCCGCGAAACCGAAGCCGAGGCCGTGGCTTTTGTGGTGGGCAAGGCCGTAGGGCTGGAAACCGGCCTTGCTTCCGCCGATTACATCCAGCTTTACCACGGCAACGCGGAGCTACTGGCGGAAAGCCTTGAGATTGTGCAGCGCACCGCATCTGTGATTCTCACAGCTATTCAGCCGGAACCCATTTCGCAGGAAACCACACAGGAGCCAGCGCCCGAACCCAAGCGGGCGCGGCGTTCCCGTCCTGAGAAAACACACACAGCCATTGCGGAGGTGGCGTAATGAAAACCATTCTTCGCATCCTTGAGCGGGCCGGAGGCTACCGGCCCACGCTTTTCCTCAAAATCGAGAACCCGCCTTTTATCGCCCTTGTCATTGAGGCAGTACCAGAGCCGGGACCGCTTGGACTGCCCGCAATTTCGGTAGCGCACTACGGCGAACAGAACGGCGACCTCATGCACGACCCGGAGATGTGTTTCGAGTTATCGAAACCGCCGCTGTGCAGCCTTGAGCTATCGGCCTACTACTTCCGCAACGACTACATGGGAATTGAGCAGTATTCGCGTTATCGGGATGGAGCCAATTACATTTTCTTTCCCCCGCTCTATGAGGAACACCGGACGTTTGCGCGGCTATGGGACAGGAATATCCGCGCTCAGGGCTTCCTTGAAGCCTTTACGGACAAGTCGATTCGTGGCTAGTCCGCTCTCTTCGGAGCGGGCAGAGCCAGCGTGTCCGCTCCGTGTCTTTCACCCTCAACCGCTCGAAAGGAGCTATCGTCATGTCTGCAAATACTGTTAATGTCAACACCACCGAGTACCGTAACCTGCCGCTCGCCGTACTATTGGAGTCGAAGACCAACCCGCGCCGCATCTTCGAGGAAGCAGCATTGAAAGAACTGGCAGAGAGCATCCGCACCCACGGCATTCTCTCACCCTTGCTTGTGCGTCCCCTGAATGAGCGCAGCTTTGAAATCGTAGCTGGAGCGCGGCGTTTCCGCGCCGCGCAGATGGCCGAAGTGGACAGCGCGCCCGTCCGCATCGTGAATCTCACGGATGCCGAAGCATTGGAGGCGCAGCTTATCGAAAACCTCCAGCGGAAAGACGTGCATCCGCTGGAAGAGGCGCAGGGCTTCCGCGCTTTGCTCAATCTGGACACGCCCAAATACAGCGTGGAGCAGATTGCGGCCAAGACGGGAAAATCGCCCGCCTATTGCCTTGCCCGATTGAAATTGACCGAGCTTGCCCCGGTAGTAATCGAAGCGTTCTCGAAAGATGAGATTGGCGTAGGTCATGCGCTCTTGCTGGCAAAGTTGCAGCCCGCGCAGCAGGAAGAGGCACTGCCCCATTGCTTCCGCGAAGATTGGGGCAGCGGCAGCAAGGCGCGGCGCATTTTGCTTCCCGTCCGGCAGCTTCAAAGCTGGATTGAGCAGAACGTCATGCTCATTCTGAAAGATGCGCCGTTCAGCAAGCGGGACGCGCAGCTTGTCCCGGCAGCGGGCAGTTGCCTTGACTGCCCTAAGCGCACCGGGCATAACAAGCTATTGTTTGCCGACCTCAGCGGAAATTCGGACGCTTGCTCTGACCCGTCCTGCTACGCGGCCAAGCTGGACGCGCATGTAAAGAGGGCCATTGCCGACAAACCCAAGCTGGTACAGATCACGACCGCTTACGGCAAACCCGCCGAAGGCAGTCCGATTATTCCGCGCAATCAGTATGTCGAAATCCGGCAGGACAAACCGCAGAACAAGTACCAGCAGGATGAGCCGGAGTACAAGCCGTGCAAGCACACAACGGATGCGATCATTGCGGAAGGCATCGGCAAAGGCACAATTCACAAAGTATGCGCCGATCCCAACTGCCCGGTTCATCATCCGAAGAAACAGCCGTCAAAGGCCGATGCGACATTCAAGACGGAACAGGAGAAGCGCCGCCGCGAGGAAGCGATTGCCAACGCAACTGGCCTTCGTATTCTTTCGTCCATCGTTGCCGCCGTCCCGATACGGTTGATGAAGCGCGACCTATTGTTTGTGGTCGAGCGGCTGGCCGCAATGTTGGACGAGCGCAAGTTGGAAATCGTCGCCCGCAATCGCAGTCTCAAAAAGGCGAAGGACGGCGACTCAACCTCAAAGCTGTTGAGCGCCTACATTCGCAAAGCAGAGGAAGGCGAACTTGGCCGTCTGTTGGTCGAGATGGTCATTCTCCACAGCGCACAGACGCAATCGAGCGGTAAGGCATTGCAGGAAGCCGCTGCCGTGTACAAGGTGGACACCAACGCTATCGCCGCAAAGGTGAAACAGGAGTTTGCGGCAAAGGAGAAAGCGCAGGCGACAAAGAAGGCCGTTGCGAATGCGAAGCCGAAAGCACCGAAGAAGGCAAAAGCCGCGTAATCATTGACTGTTTATCTCAGGAGCCTGCCGTCGGCAGGCTCTTTTTTCGCCCGTCTTCCCACCCTCCAGTCGTGCCCGGCGCCGAAAGCGCCGGGACTCATTCTGCCCTCCCGACGGGCTGAACCCATATCCCTATGCTTGACATACTTGTTTCGACATACTATTGTCGCTTCCATGAAGAAGAAATCTCAATACCGCGATCTCTTCCCCGGCGCAATGGAACTGATGATCCTCAAGACCCTGAGTTGGAGGCCCATGCACGGCTATGCGCTCACCCAACGGCTCAAGGATATTTCCGAGGACTACCTGCTGATCGAAGAAGGTTCCCTGTATCCGGCCCTGCAAAGAATGTTGAAGAACGGTTGGCTGGAAACGGAGATGGGGCTTTCGGCCCGGAACCGCCCGGTCCGAGTCTTCAAGGTGACAGAGGTTGGAAAGAAACACTTGGAGGAGGAGCTTGCGAAAGTCGAGAAGATGTTTGCCGGATTCAACCGCGTACTTGCGCTGGCAGGACAGTAGGAGGTTCTATGGGCTGGTTCCGACAGTTGTTCTCCCGCCGCCGTCGCTATAACGAGCTTTCAGAGACGATCCGCGAACATCTCGATGAAAAGATCGCCGATCTGATGGACCGCGGCATGACACGGGAGCAAGCAGAGCACGCAGCGCGCCGCGAGTTTGGCAACGTCACTCGGATCGAAGAGCGCAGCCGCGAAGTCTGGCAGTGGCCGACACTGGAGTCTCTTTGGGCTGACATCAAGTTCGCTCTACGACAGCTACGGAAATCACCCGGCCCAACATTGGTTTCTGTCCTGTCTCTCGCGCTTGGCATCGGAGCAACAACTGCCATCTTCAGCATTGTCTATTGCGTGGTATTGCGTCCGCTTCCTTATGATGGGGCCAACCGGATGGTTCACATCGATATCTTCGACCGCTCTGGTGATCGTGGCTATGAACTGCTCTCTGGAGAACAGTTTGCGCAGCTCAGGCATGTGAAGGCGCTGGATGGGGCGATTGCCGAAGACAACTGGGTGATGACTATTACGAACGAAAGTCTGCCGCAGGCGGTTCAGGCCGATCAGTTGTCTGGAAATGCGCTCAGCTTTTTTGGCATTCCGCCGCTTTTGGGAAGGGAGTTCACGGAATCGGACGCTCCACTCGGACAGGAGCCGAATCGTGTTGCGGTCCTGAGCTTTCGATTCTGGAAGAGTCATTATGCAGGACGAAGGGATGCCATCGGTAAAGTCCTGCAACTCGACCACAGAAACTACACGATCATCGGCATCATGCCCAAACGATTTGCATGGAGCGGCGCTGGCGGCTTCTCAGCAAGCGATGTCTATCTTCCGCTGAAGCTGTCAGAAGACCAGGCTTTTATGTATCCGATTACGGCCAGGTTAAAGCCTGGTGTAAGCACGGTAGCTGCGGATGCAGAGCTTCAGGCACTCTATAAGCAGTTTGTAAAGGAAACACCGGACCGATTTCCGCCGGATTCTACTGTCCGTGTTGTGGGGTTAAAAGAGTCTGCCATCGGCTCAGTGAAGGGAACCTTGTTCATTCTCTTTGGTGCAGTTGCCGCCCTGCTCGCGATTGGCTGCATCAATGTTGGCATTCTGCTGCTTGCCCGCGGTGTTCTCCGTGAGAATGAATTCGCCATTCGCAGCGCATTGGGAGCACGTCGTATCCGTCTCGTCCGCCAGTTGCTGACTGAGTCGCTGGTCATAGCCGTGACGGGCGGCCTCCTGGGCATTCCTATTGCATTCCTGGGAACAACCCTGCTGATGAGGTGGGTGCCTCAAGGAATGTTTCCGATGGAAGTCCCTGTCACCGTGAATTTTCCGGTTCTGCTGTTCAGCATGGTTGTTGCTTTGGCTACCGGCATTTGTTGCGGGATTCGTCCGGCCGTGAACTTCTCTCGTCCGATAACCGGACAGGCGCTTGCCGACGCAACTCGCGGCGCTATTGGCAACACACACAAGAAGAGTATGCACAGGGCATTCGTAATAGTTCAGGTCGCATTCTCTGTTTTGTTATTGGCAGCAGCGCTGGCTGCGGCGAGAACGCTGGTTAAGCTACACCAAACCAAACTTGGCTACAACCCCAGGCACATCCTTGTGGCGGGTCTCTCTCTTGCGGAAGGGAGCTACCAGGGTTGGTCACAGCGGATCAACTATTACAGCCAGTTACGCGAGAAGATTTCTGATCTTCCGGGTGTCCAGTCTGTCGCTATTGCATTGCAGCCACTCCCTCCTGTGTCCCATAACTTGAGCACCTTCTCTATACTCGGAGCGACGAACCCCACCGAGCAAACAACGACAACGGAGGGGATCAGTCGGCAATACTTTTCGACACTCGAAATTCCTTTGCTCCAGGGCAGGCTTTGGACCGATGCCGAGGAAATGCACGCCGCTCATGTGGCCTTGATAAACGAGGCGATGGCCCACCATTACTGGCCGAATGGAAACGCCATCGGGCAGGTCATCAAGATTCCACACCCAGCCGCCAAAACCGCCTGGGTCTTCAGCGCTCCCGACAATGACGGGACCCTGGAAATCATCGGTGTGGTCGGAAACGTTCCCAACAATGGATTAGGCGGCAGACCGCTGCCGGCGCTCTACTCGCCCTATTCGCTGGTTGCCGTTGACTGGTTGCAACTGATTGTCAAAACCAAAGCTGCGCCAATGACGATGATCCATCAGATTCGGGAACAGGTCCAATCCATCAACAATGCACAGGCGCTGAATCCGGTAGGAACTGCGGAAGACCGACTCATTGCCGCGGGCTGGGCACAGGAGCGATTCATTGCGTCTCTGTTCTCGGTCCTTTCCGGCTTGGCCTTAATCTTGTCCGCGATTGGTCTGTATAGCGTAGTGTCGTATACCGTCTCTCAGAATTCGAGAGAGTTTGGGATACGCATAGCGTTGGGAGCAACGCGCAGACATGTCTTCCAGCGGGTAGCCCTATCGTCGGGGATTCCCGTAGCGGTGGGTCTCTGCATTGGTGTCTTGGCGAGCATCCTCTTAAACAAAGTTTTCGTTCAATGGACTGAAGCCGACCTTGCAAACCCGGTTGTTCTATCTACTGTGACTATGATCCTCGGAGCAATTAGCGCCGCGGCCGCCTTGCCATCGGCGTACCGCGCCGCGCACGTGGACCCCATGCAAGCCCTGCGATCTGAATAGGAGTTCTACATGCATTCGCTCAATAGCGCTGTATCGCGGCGGACATTAGCCTCCATATGATGCATACCGAGAGTCGCGCTAGGCCTCCTAGTCCACTAGTTGACAAGCCCGAACACCGAGTGGCACACTCCTAGTGTACTAGGAGGAAGAATGGTGCGGAGGAAAACGGCTGGGGAACGACTCCCCCCGATGGAATTGGCGATCATGCACATTCTTTGGGAACACGGTCCGTCTACTGTTCAACAAGTTCAACAACGGCTCCAAGGAAAGCAGGCCTACACAACCGTCCAGACGATTCTGAACACAATGGAAGGCAAGGGGCGAACGAGGCGAAGGCTGCAGGGCAAGGCATATGTTTATCGTGCCGCCATTTCACGTGATCTTGCTCTGGCAAATGCGGTTCACGATCTCATACAGCGCACGTTTCGAGGCTCGATAGAGGGCCTCCTTATAAACCTCGTTAAGACGGAACAGATTGACCGAGAAACCTTGGAGCGGCTAGACCAAATGTTATCGGAAAGGGAGCGTGAGCCATGACTGCCACCGAGTTCGTGCTCGCCTACGCTATCAACTCTGCATGGCAGGCGCCACTGATTATCGCCGTCGTCGCATCCCTTAAGCATCTCACGGCGCGCCTCGCTCTAAAGACCCAATATTGGTATTGGACTGCCGTCATATTCGTTTCTGTGACGGCTCCAGTTCTATCCAGCGCAAATCTGCCTCGATTGATCCTCTTAGGCGGCCGCCACTCATCTCCCATCCATCCCACATCATTCTTAGCGCTCGTAAACGACAGTGCACGCCTCACCATCCATCTTGGCAGCGCGCCTGTCTCGGCGCCATGGCTATCTCCGGGCCTTCTTATCTGCTTTATTTACCTGCTCACCTGCGTAGTCGGGAGTCTGCGCCTCGTGTCCGCTCTTTACAGGACGGCAAGAATAGTTCACTCCACGCGCGAGATCCACTGCGGAATGGATATTCCTATCATCCTCCGTGAATTGGCTTCTCAGATGGACATGCAGTTGCCGGAGGTCCTAACCACCACTTTCCTCAGATCTCCTGCTACAGTCAGTTGGCTCCATCCAATATTGCTAGTCCCTGCGCATATCTCCGGCGCTGCCTCGCGAGATTTACGGGCTGCGCTTGCTCATGAAATGGCGCACATCAAGCGTCAGGATTTTCTTATAAACCTCCTTATCGAAATATGGACTCTGCCGGTCTTTTACAATCCGTGCATACCCTGGGTAAAAAAAAGGCTTGAAGCGGCTAGGGAGATGGCGTGCGATGAGGCGGCTGCCTCTGCCCTCCAGAGTCGAGCAGTCTATGCGCGATCGCTTTTCCGATTGGCCACTAACACATTGTCAATGCCGCGCAAGAACACTTTGTGTCTAACGTTTGCTCAGAGATCGTCTTTTCTCGAACAACGAATTGTTGCCCTTCTACAGACAACGCAAGTCATGACTTCGGATTGGGTTGCGTCTGCAAGCTGCACCGGATGCTTGGCAATTGTTACTTTCGTTCTGTTCTTTATACATCTAAATACCGCCAGCGGCTTCGCGCATCGAGGTTTGGATAACACCGGCCGTGGCACATTTATAGAATCTCACCTGCTTCCTACACCCGAACGCAAGAGAGCGCCCGAGTTTACGCTCACCGACACACATGGAAGGACGGTCGCGCTATCCGACTTTCGAGGGCGGGTGGTTCTTCTGGATTTTTGGGCGACCTGGTGTACAGCCTGCGACACCGATATTCACTTGTATAGGCAAATGCAGAAGCAATTTTCTTCCAGTGGGTTCACCGTCATCGGGATTTCTATGGATGGTGGAGGGCGCTCGGTTATAACAGGCTATCTGGCGCAGAAGGGCATCAACTATCCGATACTCCTAGGCAGCGATGATCTAGTAAACAAATATAACATCCGATCTCTGCCGATGTCGGTCTTGATAGATCGCAAAGGTGAGATTGCGGAGTCCAGCGTAGGCATCGCAGATAGTGCTTCCCTTCAAGGGTCCATAGAGGCAGTTCTCAATGGCACATAGATAAAGCTCAACGACACGCTCATTGCAAGTGCGTCCTTTTTACCAATCGTGGATGAAGACGCTCTTACCATCACGAACTCGCATGAGTTGAAGATGCCACAGCCTTACCCCTCTAACAAGTTTTTAGCTGAAAGCGAGGCGCAATTATGACGAAAACGACAGAGCACGCGTCGGTGAGACCACGGCTGCAAGCAGTAGGCCACAATCGATCTTTTCAGTTTCTTGCGACGGTAGGGATCTTCTTGTTGGTCCTGATCTGGGAACAAGGGGGTCTTCGAGCGAAGACCGTGCTGGCCTATGATCTGCCGTCGGCAGCGAGGGAATCTCTGATTCCAAAGGCATCTCGGAAGCGGGCACCCAACTTCAATCTCACAGATATTGAAGGAAATTCGCTTTCATTGGCCCAGTTTAGAGGCAAAGTCGTGCTTCTCGATTTTTGGGGAACGACCTGTGGTGGCTGCAAAATTGAGCTGCCCTGGTACGTCGCGTTCGACCGCAACTTCGGATCGCGTGGCCTTTCCCTTATTGGACTCGACATGTATGGCGAAAAGCCTAGCGTGGTGAGAACGTTCGTGAACGCTTGGCACATGAAGTACCCGGTTGCTATTGGAACTGATCGGATTGGCGACGAGTTCCACGTCCAGGAATTGCCAATGACACTGCTAATTGATCGGCATGGACGAATCGCCTTATCTCACGTAGGGATCGTAGATCAGCACCAGTTCCAGACTGACATTAAGGCGTTGTTAAGGGAGCGATGATCGGCTCTACCGCAAGGACTGCGCAGAACGGAAATGCCTTTGCAAAAGTGTATGTGAAAGATCGAACAGGAAGCCCGGAGTGACTGTCTCGAATTAAGGAACCGCCCGATGCCCTTGACCGTTAATGCTGTTGTTATCGGAGGAAGGATCGGGCGCCCCCATTCGACATAAAACTATCGCTGCTATCGAAGTGCAGATCGTCGTCAGGGAGTAGACATGGTGCCCACTGATTCCGACAAACCGACTCATACTCTGCTCCACGTTCACGTATGCGTGCATTGCAGCAATGCATTCCGCAGAGAAGAACTCGAAGGGCGAGGGCACACAACAGGACTCTTTCCGTGCCCTAAATGTGGCGTCGAAGGGCCACTAAATCTTGAGATCCGTGAAGTAAACAGTTCTGCACCTACTCCGCGAAATGACAAGTGAATCAGATTACAAGCGGAAGTCTTCTTTGCCCTCTTCGGCTGATGCCGCCAAATTTCGTGCCCGCCGCTTTCACAAATTCATTCACAAGACGCGATTTACTGTCTGCATGAACCGCAAGGCTGGTGACAAGGCGCAGGCGCTCTTCCACCAATGGCCGCATCGTCAATCCATCGCGGGCAACCCGCCATGCCGCCGCGCGCGGCAAGAAAGCAAGCCCCCTATGCTCACGAACTAGCTCTGCTGCCTCTTCGGCGCTTGTGAAATGGTAGAGGTCTAAGGGATGCGCTCCTCTGTCTGCCGCAACGGATTGAATCGTGTCGTACAGGTAGGCATTGGCGTGCTGACCGAGAAGTGCCCAGTTACGCCCATCCATTTGGGACAGGTGGACCTCTCGATCCACAGCTAATTCATCATCCATCAGCATGACGATATAAAAAGGATTGTCCGCGATGTTCAACATACTGAGCTTTGGCTTGTACGGCACTCCGGTTACCAATGCCAGATCGAGCGTCCCCGCCGCGACCTGTTGTGTCAGTTGGTTGGAGTAGTTGCTCCACAATTTAATCTTCAAATTCGGAAAGAGCGGGAGCTGGATAGACAAAATGGTCGAAACCAGAAATGGATCGGTATAAGACGATTTGCCGACATTCAGGACTTCAACCGATCCGTCGAGAACGGCGCGAGAAGCCAGGATGGAGTGCTCTAAATTTGCAAGTACCTCGCGCGCTTTAGCAATGAATACCCGGCCCGCATCCGTAAGCTCCGCAGCCTGATGATTGTGCCTAAAAACCTGAAAGCCGATAATCCGCTCCAGCTTCAGAATTTGCTTGCTGAGAGTGGATTGGGTGATATGCAGCCTCTCGGCTGCTCGTGAGAAATGCAATTCTTCCGCAACCACAATGGCTGCCTGCAACAGTCGGATCTCTGGCAAGACCATGACCATCCTCCGAGATGGAGATTCTTGGAAGGACAGCGGCGCAATCAAGCGCCGGATGTGGAAAATTGTAATCCTCATTGACCATGATTTGCATCTTCCAGGCTCTCACCGCCATACCTCGTCATTCCTAAATGGAATGACGCCACGCCCAAAATTTCATTGGACGGGACCATAGAAGCTAACAATCATGGGCTCCAGGCCTCAATGCGGCCAAAGTGTCCCAATCACGGTTGCGTTCGGTTCCGGCAGGGACACCAAAGTAACGGGTTGAGGCTTCGGAGTCAGAGCCATGCCACATCAACTTCTCGACGCTCAAGAAGCCGCACAGATTCTTCGGATGGATCGACGAACTCTCATCTCTTGGGCACGTCTCGGTTACGTTCCCGCACACCCATTAGGCGAGGGAAAGCGCAAGCTATGGCGGTTCCTGGAGCACGAGCTGCTGGAGTGGGTGGAAGCAAGAGAAGCGGAGAAAAAAC
>Ga0335074_10003458_pt1 | contig 21590 bp, 25 predicted proteins | sample Lox_Sample_23_FD_206715 | JGI IMG/M metagenome (GOLD analysis project Ga0335074, IMG submission 206715) | Soil microbial communities from Loxahatchee National Wildlife Refuge, Florida, United States - Lox_Sample_2.3 | ecosystem: Environmental > Terrestrial > Soil > Wetlands | place: USA... | reverse complement strand
TTTTGGATTCGCCGGAACAGAATCAATGGAAACAGGCTGCAGCTGAAGCAGCGGTGAAGCTCGTTGAGAGCGGAATGGTTCTGGGTCTGGGGACGGGTTCGACCACTACTTTCTTCATAAACGCTCTCGGGAAGCGAGTGGCCCAAGAACATCTGCGTATCGCAGGCATCCCGACCTCGCACAAAACGGCTGCGTTGGCTCGTTCGCTGAAAATTCCGATATCGACCTTTGCCGCGCACGCTCACATCGACCTCACCGTCGATGGTGCCGACGAAGTCGAGCGCGGCACGCTGTATCTGATCAAGGGGCACGGCGGAGCGTTGCTGCGAGAGAAGATCGTGGCGGCGGCAAGCAAACGCCTGGTGATCGTGGCGGACGAAACCAAAGAGGTCGACCGGCTCGGCTCGCTCGTTTCGGTGCCCGTCGAGGTGGTGAAGTTCGGATGGCAGGCCACGCAGCAGAAGCTTCAAGCTCTTGGCGGGAATCCCTCCCTGCGGCTCGGGGCGAACAAGAAGCTATTCGTCACCGATGGCGGCAACTACATCATGGACTGTGCGTTTGGCCCGATGGAAAAACCGAAGGAAGTGGCGCACCATCTGGACCACGTCGTCGGCGCGGTTGAGCATGGACTATTTCTTGGATTTGCGAAGGAAGTCTACGTGGGCGGCCGCAGCGGGGTGAAGGTTCTAAAGGGCGGCTGAAATCTGCGAAGCGCGAAGAGCGCGACAGCCCGCCGGACGCGTCGCGCTCTTCTCCCCCCTACGATTAACTCTTTGCGGCGGCGCCCGCTCGCAGCGCCGACAGCCAACTCGAATAAACCCGCGAGATATTACTCGAAATACTTTCGAAAATCCAGCGCCCGCTTCGAGAAAGACAGCCAAGGCGTCATAGCGGGATGTTTCCGTGTTTCTTTTTCGGGTTCGTGTCGCGCTTGTTTTCCAGGGATCGCAGCGCTGTGATGATCTTCGCACGCGTCTGTGCGGGCTCGATGATCGCATCGATGTATCCGCGCTCAGCCGCGACGTACGGATTCGCGAAGCGCTCGCGAAAATCCTCGATCTTTTCGCTTCGCAGCTTTTCGCGCTCGGTTTCCGGCGCGCGATCGATCTCCCGCTTGTACACAATATTCACGGCGCCTTCCGGACCCATCACCGCGATCTCCGCCGTGGGCCAGGCGTAATTGATGTCGGTGCGAATGTGTTTTGACGCCATCACGCAGTACGCGCCGCCGTATGCCTTGCGCGTGATCACCGTGACTTTCGGTACCGTCGCTTCGGCGAAAGCGAAAAGCAATTTCGCGCCGTGCCGGATGATGCCGCCGAATTCTTGCTGCGTGCCCGGCAGAAAGCCGGGAACATCTTCGAAGGTGACGAGTGGGATGTTGAACGCATCGCAGAACCGGACGAACCGTGCCCCTTTCACCGACGCATCGATGTCGAGCACTCCCGCGAGAAACGCCGGCTGGTTGGCGACGATCCCCACAGGCCGGCCATCGAATCGCGCCAGACCGACGACGATGTTTTTCGCGTAATGCTCGTGGACTTCGAAGAATTCGCCCTCGTCCGCCACCGCATGGATCACATCCTTCATGTCATAAGGCTGTTGCGGATCCTCGGGAACGAGCGTATTGAGCGCGGCGTGGGCGCGGTCCCATGGGTCGGAGGTTTCGCGGCGCGGAGGATCGTCGATGTTGTTCGACGGTAAGTAGCTCACGAGTTCACGAATCATGGCGAGGCACTCGGCATCGTCGCGCGCGATGAAGTGGGCCACGCCGCTTTTGGCGTTGTGTGTCATCGCGCCGCCGAGTTCCTGCTTGGTCACGTCCTCGTGGGTCACCGTCTTGATCACATCGGGGCCGGTGATAAACATGTACGACGTGTCGCGCGTCATGAAAATGAAGTCGGTGATCGCGGGCGAGTAAACCGCGCCGCCGGCGCACGGGCCGAGTATTGCGCTGATCTGCGGGATCACGCCGCTTGCAAGCGTATTGCGCAGGAAAATATCGGCGTAGCCCGCGAGCGACATCACGCCTTCCTGGATGCGCGCGCCGCCCGAATCGTTCAATCCGATCACGGGCGCGCCTTGCCGCATCGCGAGGTCCATGATCTTGGTGATCTTGGAGGCGTTCGCCTCGGAAAGCGAGCCGCCGAAGACGGTGAAGTCCTGCGCAAAAACGTAGACGAGGCATCCATCGATGCGGCCGTAGCCGGTGACGAATCCGTCGCCAGCCGGCCGCTGCTCGTCCATGCCAAAATCCTGGCAGTGGTGCCGAACGAATTTGTCGAGCTCCTCGAACGAGCCTTCGTCGAGCAGCAACTCGATGCGCTCGCGGGCGCCGAGCTTACCGGCCTTGTGTTCACGCTCGCGGCGCTCCGCTCCGCCGCCCTCTTCGGCCTCGGCGTTGCGCTTGCGAAGCTCTTCGAGCCGGTCGTGATGTTTCAGGTTTGGAGCTGTTTTTGCCATCGTCGCGGCCCGCCGGCAGCCCTCGTTAGTGTGTCTCGCGTTCACCCTAACAATGTGCGAGATCAGTTTCAAGCGGTTGTTGCTGCGAGCTGTTCAGAAGCGGACCGCAATCGGTTCGCACTTTGCCTGGGAGGTATGTTCCTTGGCGAATTCGAGTTGCGTTTCCAGCCCGGCTTCAGTCTACGGCGCTCGAAACAAATGCCGCGTTGCGTGCCCGCAAACGGATTTCAGCGTCAACGCTTCGCAACAGCGCTCAGTGCAATCCCGACCAATCATCCGCGAGCAGGATCGAGTTCGAAGGATTCGAGGGGTCGTACTTCACGCTGGCGATTTGGCCCGTTGCCACGCGGGTGAGGTGCAGGCGCTCTTCGAGGCCGGTGATGTCCTGCGCAGTCTCGTAGGTGACGCCGGAAATCGAATACGTGTAGTAAAGGAGCCTCTGGGGAATGCCGGAAGGCGCCGTAGTGTGCGGCTTGGCGAAAAGGCCGGAGGCTTTGCCGTTGCCATTCGTCGCTGGGACGGCAGGCTTCTGATCCACGATTTCGAGCACCTGGCCCTCCACGATGCGGCCCACACGATTGAGATAGGAGCGGCGCTGGCGCTCGATCTCGTTTTCATCCTCCGGTTTTTTCTTCAGCCAAAGGATCATGCCTACGGCCGCCAGGACGACGAGTCCCGCCAATGGAAGAAGATCGCGCCAATCGGAAAGCAAGCTTTTCAAGGCGAAATCTATGGTAGCGCAGCGTGGTCGACGCACAAGCGGGGAGATCGAGGGTGAAGCCAGTCGATTAATATGCGGTTTTGGTGCGGTCTCGGCGCTGATGGATTGCCTCGAAACGCGGCTTGGCGGCTAATCTTGCGGGACCACGGAGTTGCGGAGAGTGTCGGCGCCGGTGACGCGAACTTCGACGACGTCGCCTGCGGCGAGTGGGCCGACGCCGGCGGGCGTGCCGGTGGGAATTACATCGCCGGGCTCAAGCGTCATGGCTTCGGCGATCCAGCGGATGACGACGTCGATCGGGAAAATCAGATCGGAGAGCGATGCAGACTGCTTCAACGTTCCGTTGACCAGCGTCTCGACCTTTGTTTGCGGCGTCGGGGCATCGGTCTGGAGCACGGGGCCGAAAGGGCAGAACGTGTCGAAGCCTTTGCCGCGCGTGTACTGGCCGTCGAGCCGCTGCAGGTCGCGCGCGGTCACATCATTGAGGCAAGTGTAGCCCGCGACGTAAGGCATTACGTCGTCGGTCGGGCGCAGGCGATGGCAGCGGCGCCCGATGACGATGGCGAGCTCGCCCTCGTAATCGACGCGCTTGGAAATCGCCGGCATCACGATGGGATCGAGCGGCGCGATTATCGCCGAGGGAGGCTTCGAGAAAATGATCGGTCGCTCGGGCGGCTTGCTGTCCATTTCGACGGCGTGGTCGGCGTAGTTCTTGGCCATGCAGATGATTTTGCTGGGCCACGACGGCGGCAAGAAACGCACCTGATCGAGGCGCCACTCGCGGCCCGTGGGCCGGCGGTCTCCCCAGAGTTCGCCCGACATTTCGCGGATGATTCCGTCCTCGAGAATTCCGGCGCGCGACTCGACCATCGTTTCGCGCATGGTCCTGCGCGGATTCTGCCTTGCGGATTCAATCGGCTCGAAGCGGCAGAGTTTCATCGGCTATGAGGTGTCTCGCTTCCGGCCCGCCTGCGGCCGGGCAGGATCGGATGGCGCCGGGCGTGAAACAGCATTCCTGCCACCCAGGAGCCTCCCGCAAAAACTCCGTAAACCACGGCCCCCTCCACCAGCGCTTGAAAAGGAGTCCGCAGCACATCGAAGAGGCCGCGGAAATAAAATCCCGCCAAATCGTAGGCGCCGACGAACAGCAACCATCCTATCACGGACGCAGTCAGCATCTGCTGGGGTCGATTGAGAAATCTGAGGACCGGAACCAGCATCAGCATCACGAAGAGCGTGTAGAAAATAGCGTTGCGTTCGAGGGCGTAACGCTCGAGGCCGGGTATTCGATTCGCGGCCACCAGCGCACCGAGCATTGTGACGATCAGCAGCGCCCCGGTGCAAATGCCTGTGCGCAGGGCCGGGTGAGACTTCCTTGGTTCGCTTGCGGGTTCGCTTTCGATTGGGTTTTCGTTTGTCATGGCGTGGGCTGTCCTTCGGCCGGCACGCCGCCAAAGGCAACTCCGCTCATGGGACTCTCGTTCCCAGAGCGGTCTACCGCGGTGACACTGTAAAAATATCGGCGGCCGGGTTGAACATTCATATCGCGAAACGCAGGCGCAATCAACAAACCGGTGTTCTGGCGTGTGCCCGGAACGTCAGCCTGCTCACTCCTGTAGACGTTGTAACCGGCGAGGTCGGTTTCAGGACTTATGGACCAGGAGAGTTCGAGGTGCGCGGACGTGGCGCCCTGCGCGGGAACGAAAATAATGACGAGGCCAGTCGGCGCGGCCGGCGGAAAGATGTCTCTCGGCGTGACCGTCACGAGGTTCGAATCGGCCGATTCGATCGGCTGGTCGGGATATTGGACGATGCTGCGCACGGAATATTCGTACGTCGCGCCGAAGATGGCCTGAGTATCGGAAAACGGAGGCGCGTCGGTTTCGCCGATTTTGACGAGCGCGGGAGGCGCTGCAGGCTTTTTCGCCGCCGGCGTCGCAGGCACTGCCGGGCCCGGCGTGGCGCTGGCACCGGCGCTGGGCGCCGGTACGAGCTCCGCGCGATAGATGCGGTACGGGCCGACGGAGGCCGCAGGGCCGACGATCGTCTTTTGAGGCGGGGTCCAAGTGAGGACGACGGCGGAGGGCGTGACTTCGGCTTTCAGGTCATCGATGGGATCCGCGGCGGGATGGAGACGCAGGCTGACCGCATTCGAATTGGACGAATCGCGTTTCGGCGAGACGCGCGTGCGCACGACATACACGACCGCGCCGTCCGGATGCGCCGTGAAATCGGACGATTGCAGCGCACTCACGACACGGACGTGCCCCGCATTTGAGTAGCGGTCGACCATTCCTGACGGGATCGTCAACAAGAGCGTGGGATTCGGCGGCGCGAGCTTTTGTTGCCCGGCGGCCACCCGAGGCTCGAAGTCACGGAAAATCTCGATGGATGGAACCTGATCGAGAACACGGCCATCGACGCCCTCTTGAGGCAGCGTGAACGCGAGAATCACGTCGTTGCCGGACTGTTCCGCGGAAAGATCGGTGACGGCCTGCGGCACAGGAGGCTTGCGCTCGGTCGGAGCGCCCGGCGAAGCGCATCCGCCGAAAATTGCCGCAAGGGCAACGCTTGCGGCCAGAGACTCGAGAACTCGGAAGCGCGCGGCAACACGGGCCATCGACGAGCGGCCGGAAGCTCGCGAGTTTCGAATTTGCATTTTCGAGTTACGCGCCCTTAGAGGATGTAGCGGCTCAGATCCTGATCTTTCACGATGTTCGCAAGCTGTTTCTGGACGTAGGTTGCGTCGAGCTTGACTGTCTTTTTCTTCATCTCGGGCGCTTCGAACGAGATTTCCTCGAGAACTTTCTCGAGGATGGTATGCAGGCGGCGAGCGCCGATATTTTCGGTGTGTTCGTTGACGGTGGCCGCGAAGCGCGCGATGGCCGCGATCGCGTCTTCGCTGAACGTAAGCTTCAGCCCTTCGGTGTCGAGCAGCGCCATATATTGCTTGATGAGCGCGTTTTTCGGCTCGGTGAGGATGCGGATGAAGTCGGCCTCGGAAAGCGAACTCAGTTCGACGCGAATCGGAAAGCGGCCTTGCAGCTCAGGAATCAGGTCGGAAGGCTTCGTGGTGTGGAACGCGCCCGCCGCGATAAACAAAATATGATCGGTGCGAACCATTCCGTAACGCGTGTTGACGGTCGTGCCTTCGACGATCGGAAGAATATCGCGCTGCACGCCTTCGCGCGAAACGTCGGGACCGTGGCCCGCTTCGCGTCCGGCGATTTTGTCGACTTCGTCGATGAAGAGAATGCCCATCTGCTCGACGCGATCGACGGCGATGCGCGTGACCTGGTCCATATCGATGAGGCGATTTTCCTCTTCCTGAATGAGGTAATCGAAGGCTTCGGCGACGGTCATGCGGCGCTTCTTTTTCTGCTGCCCGAACATGCCCGAAAGCATGTCCTTGACGTTGATGTCCATTTCCTCGACGCCCTGATTGGTGATGATCTCGAAGGAGGGCATCGAGCGCTCGCGGACTTCCACTTCGACGAGCCGCGCGTCGAGCTTGCCTTCGCGGAGCTGGGCGCGGAGCTTGTCGCGAGTGCGCTGCGTCTGTTCGCGGCGCTGCGCTTCGGTGACGCCGGTCGCGGCGCCAGGAACGCTTGGCTCCGCGGTAGCCGGCGGCGAAGATGGCAGCAGTAGATCGAGCAGCCGCTCTTCGGCGGATTGCTCGGCGCGCTCGGCCACTTCGTCGAGCTTTTCCTCGCGCACCATGTCGATCGAGGTTTCGACGAGGTCGCGCACCATCGACTCGACGTCGCGCCCCACGTAGCCGACTTCGGTGTACTTCGAAGCTTCGACCTTAACGAACGGGCAGCCGGCGAGGCGCGCGAGCCGCCGCGCGATTTCCGTCTTGCCGACGCCGGTTGGGCCGATCATTAGGATATTTTTTGGCAGAATTTCCTCGGCGAGCTCCGGCTGAAGCTTCTGCCGCCGCACGCGATTGCGCAGCGCGATGGCCACGGCTTTCTTCGCCGCGTTCTGGCCGACGATGTATTTATCGAGCTCGACGACGATTTCGCGGGGCGTGAGCTCGTCAAATGACGGGAGCGCTTCAGGCTCCGCCGCCTGCTGATCTCCGGACAAGTAGATCACCATGTCTTTCTCCGACTTGCCGCTCATAGTTCTTCGATGCTGAAATTCTCGTTCGTGTAGATGCAAATTTCACTGGCGATGCGCATGGCTTCCTGCGCGATGTCCTTGGCGCTGAGCTTGGTGTGCTTCGCAAGAGCGCGCGCGGACGCAACTGCGTAAGGCCCGCCCGAGCCGATCGCGCAGATGCCGTCGTCCGGCTCGATCACGTCACCATTGCCGGAAAGCAGCAAAGTGTTTTTCGCGTCGGCGACGATCAGGAGAGCGTCGAGATGGCGCAGCGAACGGTCGGTGCGCCATTCCTTGGCCAACTCGACGGCCGAGCGCGGCAGATTGCCGTGATACTCCTGCAGCTTATTTTCGAAGCGCGAGAAAAGCGAAAGCGCGTCCGCCGTGCTGCCCGCGAATCCCGCCACGATCTTATCGTTGTAGAGGCGCCGCGTCTTCTTCGCGTTGTGCTTGATCACCCCTTCGCCCATGGTGACTTGCCCATCGGCGGCGAGCACCACTTTGCTGTCCTTGCGGACGCACAGGACCGTCGTCCCGTGTATCGGTTGAGATTTCCGGCTCATTCCCATCCGGCCATTATACCCGCGCGGTGGCGGATGAGCCAATCACGCGCGGCTAGCATGCGGTGCTGAGGGCGGCACGTTTGCGGAATTTTTGCGGGCGGGCAACGGACGATCAATTCTTGTCGGAAGACTGATCGGCATCGTCTTCGTTATCGGTCTTGTCCTTCTTGTCTTTGTCCTTATCCTTGTATCTATCTTTTTTGCCCACCTTGGCCCAGCGCTCTTCGAGAGAGGCGCGCGTGAAGATCGAATCGGGGACATCGGTGTTGTATTCGCACCTGTCGAAAAAGACCTGAAAAATCTTGATGCCGTTGCGCTCGCGAGTGATCTGGAACGGAGTTTGTATGCCTTCGAGCGGATGGTAATTCGAATAGTATTCGATCTCCTCGCTCTTCGTGCGCGTCCTGGGATCGCGGTTGTCGACGACCTTGCGGACCGGGAGGTGCGTGGCGGTGGCGATGGCGATGCGGATCGTGCGATTGTCCGAATCGACGAGCTCCACCCAGTCAACTTGCTTCAGGTCCACGATGTCCGGGCCGCCGTACCGGAATACCATGCCGGGCTCGTGAATGCGGTAGCGGAGAATATTGCCGAGGTCTTTCTTGTTGCTTTCGACGAAATCGACCACGTCCACCTGCGGGGCTTCGGAGACGCCGCCGCGGTCGAGGTCCCAGCCTTTGTCGCCATTGTAAACCTCGATGATGTTGCGTTTGGGGAGATTTTCCTGGCGTTCCTTATCGGGCGGCACTTCGTAATCGATGAAATGCCCGAAGCCGGTCACCTCGCCCGAATGGTCGAACTGGCCGATGCGGCCCGTGCACGTCGAATTGTGAACGTTCAGGTAAGAGCTGCCGCCGAGCGCGACGATCGCTTCCTGAAGAATCTGCTTGGCCTTAGCGGCGCTTTGCTCGGGCATCAAGAACTGGTCCTCCTGGGCTGCTGCGTATCGCGGCGCGGCAAAACCGATCAGCACCAGCAACGACGCGACATATATTGCGCGCTTGCTCATCCGCACGGGAACGAACCTCCGTTGACGTTGATTACTTCCGCCGTGACGAAGGTCGCCAGGTCGGAGACGGCGAAGAGGATTGGGCCAGCGACTTCTTCGGGGGTCGCCACTCGCTTCAAAGGGTAGGCCTCGAGCCATTTCTTGAATTTTTTCTTGTCCTTCGATGCCGCCTTCCAGATATCCGTATCGACGAAGCCCGGCGCCACGCAGTTCACGAGGATGTTGTGCCGGGCGAGCTCGAGCGCCAGCCCCTTGCTGAAGCTAATCATGGCGCCTTTGGTGGCAGCATAGTGGGTGTGAAAGGGCGTGCCGCGCTGCCCGGCGACCGAAGCGACGGTGACGATACGGCCGCCTCCTTGCGCGATCATGTGCGGAACCGCGTAATGCGCTGTCGCGTAGACGCTCTTGAGGTTCACGCGGATCATGTCGTCCCATTCGCGCTCGGTAAGTTTCTCGATCGGCGCGTCCTTGTGGTTCCAGATGCCCGCATTGGCGACGAGGATGTCCAGGCGGCCGAGGCGTTCGCGTGCTTGCTCGACGAGTTTTCGCGCGTCCTCCATTTTGCCGAGATCGGCCTTGAAAGACTCAATGCGCGTGCCGTGTTTGCGCGTTTCCTGCTCCACTTGCGCGGCCGCCTCGCGATTTTGGTGATAGCTGAAGACGACGTCCGCGCCCGCCTGCGCGAACATCTTTACCGTCGCGGCGCCGATGCCTCGCGATCCGCCTGTTACGAGTGCCGCCTTGCCCGCCAGCGAAATCATGTGTCCCCCAAAAGGCCCCGAAAAGTAAATCGAACGTGAGAATCGAGAACGAGGCGAACGTGCCGCCCTCGAAGGATTCAATTCAGATGCGTGCGGGAGCCCTTCGCGTTGCGGCTGCCACCACCAAATCGCGGAATAGCGCTCGAGCGAAGCGATCTGTTTCCACCATCCGCTCGGGATGCCACTGCACCCCCGTCACTCGGTTCGAGTCGTTGGCCCACTCGACGGCCTCGACCACGCCATCGAGCGCGCGCGATACGATTCGGAGGTCGCGTCCCGGCTCGAGGACCGATTGGTGGTGCGAGCTGTTCACCGTAACTTCATTCGCACTAGCCAGCTGCGCCAGCCGCGATCCCGGCTCGACGCGCACGGGATGGAATGGTTCCGGCTGATCGTCTTCGCCATCCCAGTCGTGCTGAATCAGCGTATGCAGCTCGCTGGAGACGTCCTGCACGAGCGTGCCGCCCAGAAAGACGTTGAGGCTCTGGATTCCGTAGCAAATCGCCAGAATCGGCTTGTGTTCGCCGAGTGCGTGCTCGATGAGTGCGAAGTCCGTTCGTTCGCGATGCGAGTCGGCCTCGGCGGTCTCAGAATGCTTCGCGGCGTGGAATAGCGATGGCTCGATATCCGCCGGGCTACCCGGAAGCAGAACCGCATCGAGCGAGCCAGCAATTCTTTCCAAGTGCGGCGCAGTAAGGCCCAGCGAAATGGGCACTGGAGCGCCGCCAGCGGCGTTTACCGCCCTTACGTAGCTTTCGAGCTTGGGGAAGTCTCCCGTAAGTTCTTCTTTTCGTGTGCGATACGGGACACCCACGCGGGGTTTCGGGTTGGGCTCGGGGGACATGCAACCGACATCGTATCATTGCCCCATCGCCACGGGCAACGGGTGAGGCGGAGACCGCACAAGGTCGTGATAGCGGCAGAGCTGGTGGAAGTCAGCAAGTTCCCACGGGAATCGAAACCATGTTTGGCGAGGAACTTAGTCTCGATTGCGAGGCAGGCTTGCGTGGAGGGTGCGTCTTGAGCCAAAGCTCATAGTTCGAACGCATCTGGTCGATGTGATGCGGGATGTGGCGCTCTTGGCGCTCCATCCAGCTTTCGAGGCTGATCGTGCCCTCGGCCGGATGCTCGACAATGCGCGACCACACGGGATCTGGCACCGCGATTAGAAGCTGGTAGGTCATCTTGCGGAGCCGCCGTGTTACTTCCAGCGCTTCGCGCGTGCTCTGGTGGAAATAACCGAGCGAACCAGCCCAGCGGCTGGCATCAAACTCCGTCACCAGACGCTCAGGCTCGGCAATCAGGTGACGACATCGCACGTAGGAGCTCGCTTCGCTATCGGCGAGGTGCAGGATGATTTCATGGATGCTCCAGCGATCACGCGCGGGCTTATACAGCCACATTTTCTTCGGAAGCTGTCCTAGAGCGGTAGAGAGCAAAGCGGGGGCACGTCCGAAGGATTCTAGGATCGGCCGCCGTTCATTGCGAGTCATGTCCTCTCTCCCCTAGGTTCTCAACTTAGACGTTGCGAAGGGCTTTTGGGCTTGCTGCCCTCATAAGAAACCAAAAAAGCCTGCTCGCTGTTCCTACGGCTTAATATGGGCACTCGGAACCCGATTTCCAACAGCCAAATTGGAGTTAGGAAACGAAATAACTCGCGCGGGACTTCTCCAATGCGGAGTTGCATCGTACGTTTTCTGGAATATTAGGGCTTGGCTTCGATGGGCTTGCGTTTGTGCCAGTATGCTCGCAGGTCTCCGACGAGATAAAGTGAACCCGTAGCGAATACCGCATCTTCCGGCCCGGCCATCTCGATAGCCCGCTCGAGCGCTTCGCCCGGGTCGCGGACGACGATGGACTTCTTCGCGAGGTGGCTGGTCATTTCCGCAAGCAAGGGAGCGGAGATCGCGCGAGGTTGGCGCGGCTCGGTGAGAATCACGAAATCGACGGCGGGGAAGAGCAGCCCGGCGATTTCGTCGACGGCCTTGTCGCGCATCGCTCCGTAGACGAGCACGATGCGGCGGCCCTTGAAATTGTCCTCCCAGAATTTCATCAGCTCCCGCGCGCCCGAAGGATTGTGGGTGCCGTCGAGGTAGACGGCCGGGCGCTCGGCGAGCCGCTCGAGGCGGCCTGGCCATCGAGCGGAGCGAATGCCGCTTTCGATTGCAGCATCGTCGATGGGAAGCCCGCGTTCGCCGAGAAGGCGCGCGGCGGTTGCGGCCGCAAGCGCGTTGCGTATTTGGAATCGCCCGGCCAGCGGAGGCTCGATCGCGAGCGTCTTCTGCGAGTGAACGGGCGCGACCACGGCCCGATAGCGTCCGCCCGACGCCTCCGTGGCTTCGATGCGCCACGCCGCATCGATCTCGACCAAACGCGCGTCGACTTCCTTGCAGCGCTGCGCGATCACGGCGCGAGCTTCCGGTTTTTCGGCGGAACTCGCCACCCACGCGCCGGACTTGATGATTCCCGCCTTTTCGGAGGCGATCTTTTCGATCGAGTGGCCGAGAAAATCCTCGTGGTCGAAATCGATGGAAGTAATCACGGCCACGGCGGGCTTGACGATATTCGTGGAATCGAGCCGTCCGCCCAGACCCACTTCGTAGACGGCGAAATCCACTTCGGCGGCGGTGAACGCCACGAAAGCCATGGCCGTCACGCATTCGAAGTACGTCGGATGCGCGGCGAGCTTGCCGGAGGCGAGGAGGGCCTCGATGGTGGCTTGGACGCGCGTCCACGAGGCCGCGAAATCATCGTCCGAAATGTCGGAGCCATCGATGCGGATACGCTCGTTGATGCGCTCCAGATGCGGAGACGTGTAGAGGCCGGTGCGCAGGCCGGCCGCCCGCAGGATCGAATCGAGCATCGACGCCGTCGAGCCTTTGCCGTTCGTCCCTGCAATGTGCGCGCAAGGCACCGCGCGATGAGGGCTTCCGAGGGCTTCGGCGAGAATCCGGATATTCTCGAGGCCGAACTTTTGAACGCGAGCCTGCTGCGGGGCCGCGAGCTCGCGCCCGAGCGCCAGCAGCGCGCGAACGGATTCTTCGTAGTTCATGCGGGATCGAGGAAAAAGCCGAGCGCTTGCGTGATGTACGTCTTCATTTCCTTGCGCGGGACCACGGCATCAAGAAAGCCATGGTCGAGAAGGAATTCCGCCGTTTGGAATCCCTCGGGAAGCTTCTGCCGCAGTGTCTGCTCGATCACGCGCGGACCGGCGAAGCCGATCAGGGCGCCCGGTTCGGCGATATTCAGATCGCCGAGCATGGCGTAACTCGCGGTGACGCCGCCGGTCGTGGGATCGGTCAAAATTGAAATGAACGGGACGCGCGCCTCGTCTAGCCGGGCGAGCGCCGCGGAAACTTTCGCGAGCTGCATGAGGCTTACCGCGCCTTCCATCATTCGCGCGCCGCCGGAACAAGACACGATCAGCAGCGGGCGCTTCCGCTCGGCTGAACGCTCGATCGCGCGCGCGACTTTTTCGCCTACCACCGCGCCCATCGATCCGCCGATAAAACGAAACTCCATCGAGCAGCAGATGACAGGGCGCCCGCTCAGCCGTCCCTCGGCGGTAAGAATCGCATCGCCCATCTTGAGCTTTTGCTGCGCTTCGGTGAGGCGCGTGGCGTATGCCTTGGTGTCGTGGAAATGCAGCGGATCGCTCGAGACCAGATCGGGATCGTGTTCGGTGAACGGCTCGTCATCGAGCAGCAGTTCGATGCGCCGCCGTGCCGAAAGGCGGAAATGGTGATCGCACTTCGGGCAAACTTCCCAATTCGCTTCGAGGTCTTTTTTCCAGATGATCGCGCGGCAGGCGCTGCACTTGGTCCACAGGCCCTCGGTGCGGACCCGGCGCTCGTCGGCGGGCGTCGGATTCTCGATCGATTTTTTTTCGCGCTTGAACCAAGTCATTTGAAAATCCCGGCGTTGCTAAAGAGACGTCCTTAATAATCGATTCCGCGCTGCGCGAGAATGCCTGTCGTGTACGGATGCTTCACCTCGCGCATTTCGGTCACGAGGTCGGCGGCCTCGACAAGCTTGGGATGCGCGTTGCGCCCGGTGCAGATGACGTGGACGCGCTCCGGGCGCCCCGCAAGCGATTCGACCACCCGCTCCGCATCGAGCATCTTGTAGCTGATCACGTAATTGATCTCGTCCAGCACCACGAGATCGTATTTCTCGCTGTAAATCTGCTCGCGCCCGAAGTCCCAGGCTTGCTCGCACAGCCGGATGTCCTCGGGATCCGTGTCCGCGCCGCCCACCTTCACGAAACCCCGCCCCATCGGCCGAATTTCGAATTTATCGTCGCCGAGCATCTTCGCTGCATCGAGTTCGCCGTAATGCCACGAGCCTTTGATGAACTGCACCATCAGCACCCGCAGCCCCTGGCCCACCGCGCGAAAAGCCGTTCCGAGCGCGCAAGTCGTCTTGCCCTTGCCCGGTCCCGTGTAAACGATGAGCAGCCCCTTACCTTCCGGCATATTTCCGCCAGGCCATTAGGTGATCTTAGGGAGAGAACCTCGCCGGCGCAAGCCATCTCACGCCTTGAGGTCGCTTACGCCGCATGTGCGCCGGAGGGCGGCGCGGCAGGGCGTGCGAAGTCCCCCGGTAGTGGCCGCACCTCGGCCGACGCCTGCAACTCGCCGCGATATCTCGGCAGGCTCTGCGGATGATGCTCCTGCAAGAATTGAATCAGCTTCTCGCGAACGTAGCATCTCAGGTCCCACGCCAGGCTCGAATCCCTCGCATCCATCAGCGCCCGGATTTGCAGCGAGTGTTCGGAGGTGTCAGTCACCTGCAGGACGTTGACCTGCCCCTTCCACTTGTCTGTCGACTTCAGGATGCGCGTCAACTCTTGCCGCAATTCGTCGATCGGAGCGGTGTAGTCGGTCCAGAACACCACGTAGGCGAGGAGGTCCGAACTCGTCCGCGTCCAGTTCTGAAACGGCTTCTCGATAAAATAGGAAAGCGGCAGCACCAGCCGGCGCAAATCCCAGATGCGCACCACCACGTACGTCGTCTCGATCTCCTCGATCCAGCCCCATTCGTTCTCGACAACCACCACATCCTCGATTCGAATGGGCTGCGTCAGCGCGATCTGCATGCCGGCGATTAAGCTCGAGAGCGTCGGGCGCATTGCCACGCCCACGATCAGGCCGACCAATCCCGCCGAGGCCAGTAGGCTCGTCCCGATCTGCCGGATGTCTGGAAAGGTCATCAGCATCACGGAGAGAGCGACGATCACAATGACGAAGGTCACGATCCGGTGCAGCACGCGAATTTGCGTCTGCACCTTGCGCGCCAGCAGGTTGTCCGCGATATCCGTGCGATAACGCGACGCGATCACGTCGGTCGTCACCTCGCTCGCCAGGATCACGAGCCAAGCTACCGCCGCGATCAAACCCAGAGCCGTGAGGTGCTGCAGGGCCGCCATCAGTTTCGGCGGGAGCGGCGCCGCCGGCAATACGGCCAGAATCGCGAAGAGCGGCAAGATCCACGCCGAGAGACGCTTGCTGTGCCGCGTGAGCGACATCCTGAGCGCGGTCGGGTCCCGCCGCGCAAACCGATCCAGGATGAAAAACAGCACGAGCCGGAAGGCGAGCGCGGCCACGATCGCGCCTCCGATGATCCCGGCGGACCACGTGATCGATTTCCAATGTGCAAGGAAATAGTCGATGTTCATTTGACCCCCTAGGGTAGTCGGGCAAGGCTCTTTTATTGGATGTGCTGCAGGGGGCGCGCCGAACGCCAATCGCGAGCGGTCCGACTTATGCGCTTGGACTACTTCGGATACGGATGCCCTGCGAGAATGGCAAACGCGCGGTAAATCTGCTCGGCCAGCAGGACGCGGGCGAATTCGTGCGGCATCGTCAGCGTCGAAAGCGAAAGTTTCTGCTTCGCGCTCGCGCGCAGCTCAGCGGGAAAGCCCTCCGCATCGCCGCACAGAAAAATCAGCTCGCGCGTGCCGCGATCGCGGAGGTCGCCGAGCCAGCGGGCGAATTGCTGCGATGTAAATTGTTTTCCCGCAGCGTCGAGCATCGCCACGGTCGCGCTGGGGTCGATCTTGAGCTTGCGCAGTGCGGCCGGCGAGCCGTCGCGCAATTCGGTGACATCGATTTCGGCGTAGCGTGCGATGCGGCGGACGTAGTCGTCGACGAGGGCACGGATTTCCTCGCGCCGCGTTTTACCCACCATGAGGAGGCGTATTTTCATGCTCGTCCAGTGGAATCCGAAGACTCGCCGCGCGGCACGCAGCCGTTGGCCGCAGCGATCTCAGATCAGGCCGTATTTCTTGCGTTTTTCGAGCAGGGTCTTTCGGCTGATCCCGAGCGAATCCGCTGCCTGGCCGATCTTGTAATGCGTGGCCTCCAGGGTCGCGCGAATGGCTTCGCGCTCAACGTCTTCGAGCGAGCGCATCGATGCGACCGGATGATGCGAGTTCTCGGCGGCGCGAACGATTTCCGGGAAGTCCTCTGCGCGCAAAACCGGTTGCCCGGCGAAAACGAGCGCGTGCTCGATCGCGTTTTTCAGCTCGCGGATGTTTCCGGGCCATGGGTACGATTCGAGCAGCGCCTGCGCGGCGGGATCGAGAGACGCATCCGTGCGGCCGTGCACCGGTCCGAGCCGCGCGAGAAAGTGCGCGGCGAGAGGCGCGACATCGGTGCGGCGGGCGCGCAGCGGCGGCACCGAAACCGTTAGAACGTTCAGCCGGAAGAAAAGGTCTTCGCGAAAACGGCCCGCGGCGACTGCTTCATCGAGATTCGCGTTGGTCAGCGCCATCACACGCGCATCCATTCGCAGTGTTTCCGAGCCGCCGAGGCGCTCAAAGGTGCGCTCTTCGAGCACGCGCAGCAGCTTGGCCTGCATCACGGAGGAGAGCGCCGCGACCTCGTCGAGAATCACCGACCCGCCAAGCGCCATTTCGAGGCGCCCTGGCTTGCGCGCCACAGCGCCGGTAAACGCGCCGCGCTCGTGGCCGAAGAGTTCGGATTCGACGAGCTCGGCAGGCAGGCTCGCGCAATCGATTTTGAGGAATGGCGCGTCGCGGCGCGAGCCATGCTCGTGAATCCAGCGCGCGAGCTGGTCTTTTCCAGTTCCGCTTTCGCCCGTGATCAGGAGGGTGGTCGCTGTCTCGGCAAGCTTTCCGGCGATGTCGAGGACGCGCTGGGACGCCGGATCGGCCCCGACCCAGACGATCTCCCCGGCGCTCATCGCTGAGCCGCGTCTCCCTCGGATTCGGGATGCGATTCGGGCGGCCGGCCGGGAGCGGGGACATCGAACCGCTCCGCGTTTCGCCAGAGCCGCTCGAGATCGTAATACTGCCGCGCGCGTTCGCTGAAGATGTGCACGATAAAATCGCCGTAGTCCAGCAAGACCCACTCCGCGCCGGATTTGCCTTCGCGATGCGCCAAGCGGACGCGCTCGCGGCTCAGCCGCTCCTCGATCGCTTCGGCGATGGCCTTGATCTGCGGCTGGCTGCTGCCTGAGCAGAGCAGAAAATATTCCGCGAACGCCACGGTTCCCGCGAGTTTCAGGACCGTCAGGTCGACGGCCTGCTTGTCTTGAGCCGCTTCCACGGCTTGGCGAATTTCGGGGCGCAAGGTTTCCAAGTTCACTGGTACAGGGCCTGTCCCAAAATGTATTCCTCCACGCGCGCCGGCACAAGTCCATGAATGCTCTGGCCGCGCTCGCAGCGCACGCGCACCTCGGTCGAGGAGACGTGGCTGGCCACGGTGGTCAGGAGGTAAACCGTTGATTTCCGCAGCACGATTTTCTGCGGGTTCTGCGCCGCCGCGCGCCCCAGCTTTTCCGGAGGGATCACCAAACGGAGCGCGTCCAGGCGGAAGCCGGGACGACTCGCGATGATGAAATCGCACAGGTCGAGCAGCGTGTCGTAATTCTTCCACGTCGGGATCTCGAGAAACTGATCCGCGCCGACGATGAAATACAAATGCGCGTCCGGATGCTCGCGCCGGAATCGCCGCACCGTTTCGATCGTGTAGAAGACGTGCGGCGCGCCGCCGAGAGGCGCTTCCGCGAGCGACGGCACGAATCCGGGATGGCCTCCGCAGGCCAGCGCCACCATCGCGTAGCGGTGCGCGAAAGGCGTCAGCTCGCGCTGTGGCTTGTGCGGCGGGTGCGACGACGGAATGAAATGGATCGTGTCGAGATGGAAGCGCCGCTGCGCCGCCTGCGCCACCGCGATGTGGCCCGCGTGCACGGGATCGAATGTCCCTCCGAAAAGCGCCACCGAGCGGCCATGACCAACGCCCGAAGATTCATGAACGGCCTGCGCGATCAATGTTTCTCCGTGTGCGGGGCCGCGGCCGCGCGGATGGTTGAGTTATCGGCGGCGCGTGGCAAATCCGCGTCGCTCAGCTCGGATGATGGCTCGCCGTCTTTGGACGCGTCCGATGCATCCGCGGGCTTCGGAATCCGGTCGAGCGCATTGGCGATGGCTCGTACCAGCTCGACGACGCCTTCGCCGCTGGCTGACGAGATCGCGTGGAACTCGAGACCGCGTTTTTCGGTGAATGCCCTTAATTCCTCGAGGCGGTCGCGATTGGTCGTCGCGTCCAGCTTCGTCGCCACCACGATCATCGGCTTTTCCGCGAGAGCGGGGCTGAAAGCCGCGAGTTCGCGCTCGATGATCTCGAAATCATTCACCGGATCGCGATCGCTCGCGTCGCTCGTATCCACAAGATGCGCGATCAGCCGGGTGCGCTCCACGTGTTTCAGGAACCGGATTCCCAGGCCGACGCCTTCGTGCGCGCCTTCGATCAGGCCAGGCAGGTCGGCGACCACGAAGGTGCGCCCATTTCCCGGCGCGGCATCGGGATCTGCGGATACGACGCCGAGATGCGGCTCGAGTGTCGTGAATGGATACGCGGCGATCTTTGGGCGCGCCGCAGAGATGCGCGAAATCAGCGTCGATTTCCCCGCGTTCGGGAAGCCGACGAGCCCCACGTCCGCCAGCAATTTCAATTCGAGGCGCAGATGGCGTTCCTGGCCGGGGCGACCGTCTTCGTGTTCGCGCGGCGCCTGGTGCCATGGACGGACGAACGCCGGATTCCCGTTGCCGCGCCCGCCGCGTCCGCCGCGCGCTGCGCGAAAACGCTGGCTCGGCTGGGTGAAATCGAAAAGCTGCTCGCCCGAATCTGCGTCGAAAATCACGGTGCCGACGGGAACTTTGAGGATCGTGTCTTCACCAGAGCGGCCGTGGCAATCGGAGCCTTCGCCGTGGCGGCCGCGTTCGGCGCGAAATTCGCGGTTGTAGCGGTAGCGCAGCAGCGTGTTGTCGTTGGGATTTGCTTCGATTAGGATGTCGCCGCCGTTGCCGCCATCCCCGCCGGAAGGGCCGCCTCGCGGGACGTACTTCTCCCTGCGAAACGCGACGCAGCCATTGCCGCCGTCGCCGCCTTTCACCAGGATTTTGGCTTCATCGACAAACACGGTCCACCCGTTTCAAAAGTGTACACGAAGGAAGCGTATGCCGCGAATGAAGGGCGAGGCAGGCCGCCCCGCCTGGGGAAACATTGGAGGAAACGCCGTCCCGCGATTCGAAGTCAATACCAGTCAAACACGACCAGTCATGCTATGCGAGTCACGCGATGAATGAAAATCTCTAGTCGGCTGCCGGCGCCGGGGAGTTCGCCTCGGAAGCCGCAACCTCTTCGACCGGTAGGACACTGATGAAGCGGCCCTTGCCGCCCTTGTCTTCGAAGCGCACGACGCCGGTCTTGAGCGCGAAGAGGGAATCGTCCTTCGCGCGTGCGACGTTCTTGCCGGGCTTGTAGCGCGTGCCGCGCTGCCGGATCAGGATGCTGCCGCCGGTCACCAACTGTCCGCCAAACCGCTTCACGCCGAGCCGCTGTCCGTGCGAGTCGCGTCCGTTTACGGATGACCCGCCGCCCTTTTTGTGTGCCATGACAAACCCCTAGGAGATCTCAATCTCGCCGACTTCGACGGCGGTCAAACCCTGGCGGTGGCCGCGCTGTATCTTGTACTGGCCGCCCGTTTTGAATTTCATCACTTCGAGCTTCGGTCCGCGCAGGTGCTTTACGATTTTTCCGGTGATTTTGGCTTTCGCGGCGTGTTCGCCGCCAAGAATCTTCTTGTCGTCGGTGCGAACGGCGATCACGTCTTCAAACGTCACCTTGCCGCCGACCTTACCGTCCAGCCGCTCGACCTCGATGGTTTCGCCCGGTGCGACGCGGTATTGCTTCCCACCACTTCGAATTACGGCGTACATGCTGCCTCCCAGCGTAATTGACAAACCCCAATTATATGGGGGTGCCGGCCACTGCGTCAACGCGATTACAGGGCGATTGCCTCCGCGCCCCAACCCAGCTGCTTAAAGTAGAGATGCCTAAGCGCACTTATGAGTAGGCTTGGCGGCAGGTCTCATGCTCGCGGCACGTGGACGGGCAATTGGTCTTGTCGATGAGGATGTAGTTGTGGCATCCGGCACAGACCACGCCGTAAATGGTGTCGGTGAATTGGTCGTGCCCCGCGCCCGCTTGTGCAGCATGTTCGCTGCGTGCTTGGGTTCTGCTCATCGCCATTGTATTCGCTCCTACGCTTTCCAGGTGCGTGAGGTCGTGAACGCGTACAACGGATAAATCTCGCGAAAGATTTTCGCGGCCTCGCGCTCGAATCCCGCGCGGGTCGCTACTGCCGGCGCGAATTTCCTTCGCACGACCCACCCCTGCAATTTCTTCCAATCCTCGGGCTTGATGGGCCAGCCATCGTGCTTGGCCCATTGGCCTTTTTCAGAGGCGTACCAATAACTGTCATACTTCGCGAGCCGCCGCTTCTGCCGCGCGATCCACGCGGAATTCTGGCTGCCCCGCGCGCGTCCGATCTGCGCCAGCGGCGAAGTCCTGCCCTCGTTTTGAACGCGAAAACCGCATGTCACGGTATCGGCCGAGATCCCCACGTAGAGCTCTCCGCCAACATCTCCCGATTCGCCGAACAAGAGATACATCTGTGTGCGGTACGGCGATTTGTCGCGCGCAAAACGAATGTCGCGGTTGATGCGCGAGAAATTTTCGCCCACGCGGCCGCTTACCCCAAACCGTGGATTCAGTTTCCGTGCCGCCGGTGTCAGCCGATCGAGCAATTCGCGAAACGGTTCGACGATCACCGTGCGATAGCGCTCGCGATTCTCATCCATCCACGCCTTGTGATTGTTTCGTCCGAGTTCGCGAAAGAACCGGAATGTTTCCTGCGAGAAAACGATACTTTTGGCCGTCATCGTCTATCGTGTTTGCGTGGCTGCCGCAATTCAAGCGTAACACTGGATGCGGCGGAATGACTCTTCGCTGAGCCGCGCGGCCGGCTCCGCGGAACGTGCCCCGCGCGGCGGATAGTATGGCATCGCCGTGCCGGTCCGGTCGATATAGGGCCGGTCCATGTGAAACGATACGACCTCGCGGCGAGTCGTTGGCGCATCGGGCGCCGCATCAACAGACAGGCCTGCGCCGCGGGCCGCACAGATGGCCCCGAGCCCTGCGCCCGCCACCGCCAGCTTCGCCACGAAATCTCGTCGTGTCAGCATGCTGGTCTCCTTACGCGAACGGCAACTCGTCTTCGTTCATCCATCGCCCGTGGACTTGCGCCGTGGCGCGGAAGGGCAACAGCACCCGCGCGACGTCGCCGTCTTCGAGATGCTGCGCGTCGGCGATGATCAGCTCCGAGCGCATCTCCGCGTAATTCGAAGCCACGCCGATCACGTAGCCTTCGCCCTCCGCGCCATTCTTGCGCGGCACGAAGCACACTTCCTGCAGGCTGTGCGTGTCTCCCGCGAAATACGAGCTCATCTTGCCGGTCGCGAGATCGAAGCGCCCGTAGCAATTATTCACGCGGCCGCCGAGATTGCCGGCTTTCCATTGGTCGAACGGCCGCTGCTTGTCTCCATAGGCCGTGAAGGCGTAGCGGTAAGGCAGCGAAAGATAGCGGTCGTCGACGCG
>Ga0335074_10003457_pt1 | contig 21591 bp, 20 predicted proteins | sample Lox_Sample_23_FD_206715 | JGI IMG/M metagenome (GOLD analysis project Ga0335074, IMG submission 206715) | Soil microbial communities from Loxahatchee National Wildlife Refuge, Florida, United States - Lox_Sample_2.3 | ecosystem: Environmental > Terrestrial > Soil > Wetlands | place: USA... | reverse complement strand
CCTGGGCATGGTCGGTCCTCCTAGAAGGACACGACCTTGTCACGACCGCACGAGTCGGCCCAAAATACGTCACCGTATTTATGAAACAGAGTACTAAGTTTCCGTCCCACCGTGGCGGCACTCAGCCCTGTCTCGCCCGCCGGGTTGATCAAGCCATCGATCCAGGCCTGCACATGCTTGGCCTCCAGCCGTTCGATCGGTTGCTTCATCGCGCCGGCAAACTCCTTCAGCGTGGCGATCGCCTGGTCCAGTGGCCGTGGCTTCAGCCCGGCGTGCGGCTTCCAGTCATCAAGGTACTTGAGGAACGGGGTGGCCTGGCCGGTGATCGCATCCAGGGTGCGGGTGGCGGCGTCGCCATTGGGCAGGGATCGGAGGCCGGCGTAGGCGTCGTAGCCGGCATCCCGGACATGCCGCCCGTAGTCGGCCCAGGCATGGCCCTGCTGTTCCAGCACGAAGGCGATCACCTCGGACAGGATAAACGGCTCGGCGGATGACGGATCGGCCGTTTGCCGTGCCTGGTAGGTGGCAGCCAAGCCCTCGGCCTGCGTCTCGATAGGCTTGCGCAACGTGGCGCGCGCCACCCGGATGCGTTCTTTCAGCCCGGCGATGATAACGCCGGCCTTGCTGACAGCGCGGTGCTCGTCGGTCTCGCTGGTGCTGATCTTGAACACGCTCTGGCCGATGACCGACCTGACATCGGCCGGCACGATCAGCCGCACCATCCAGCGGCGGCGGTGCAGGACCAAGTGCGGATAGCGCCCCACGGCAGCCTCGGCGGACGTTGATCCGGGGAGCCTAGACGGGGGTCAAATCTGCCGGCGACGAAAGCCGTAAGTAGCTGGAAACGCTGGATTTCTGGGGTCTGGCGGAGAGAGTGGGATTCGAACCCACGGTACGCTTTCACGTACACACGCTTTCCAAGCGTGCGCCTTAAGCCGCTCGGCCATCTCTCCCGCAGTCTCACGCTAGATAGCAGCCTGCCTCGCCCCGGAAAACCCCGACACCACAGGACACGAACGCGCATACGTCCTCGCGAACGCACGCCGACTGCCGCCCGACGGCCGATCGCGGCCGGAACAGACCGCCTATGCCGCCCGCCCGAGCCTCGGTGAAGCGTCGTGGAGCGCCACCCCTTCATGCCGCAGCAGCCATCGCTTGCGATCCAGTCCGCCGCCATACCCGGTCAGCGACCCGTCTGCTCCGATCACGCGATGACACGGCACCACGACGCTGATCGGGTTGGATCCGTTCGCCGCGCCAACCGCGCGTACGGCGCTCGGGCATCCCACGCGGGCGGCGAGCGCCCCATAACTCACCGTCTCCCCCGGGGCGATCGAGGTCAGTGCCTGCCAAACCGCGCGCTGGAACGCCGTGCCGCCCGTACGCCACGCAATCGCCGACAGGCAGCCAACCTCGCCGTCGAAATACCGCAGCACCAAACGCCGGATCTCCGCGGGTGCCGCGCCTTGCTCTGGCACCACCGAGCCGTACTGCAGTCGCAACAGTCGCGCCATGCTCGCCGCCCGATCCGCCCAGTCGAACGCACGCAGGCACCCCGCGTCGTCCGTCACCACCAAAGCCTCGCCGATTGGAGTCGCCAAACGGTCCAGCCACAAGCGTTCAGGCAGCTTGCTGCTCATGGTCCACACCTTCCCGAGCGGTTTCCGAAGCCCACAAATGCAGCGCGGCATAGGCGCGCCACGGCCGCCATTGCTCCGCGTGCCGCAGCAATGCCGCGGGCGACGGCCGTACTCCGCCCCGCCCTGCCATCGCGCGCAGCAGCCCGATATCGGCGGCTGGAAAAGCGTCCGGCTCGCGTAGCTCGCGCATGGCAATGTATTGCGCCGTCCACTCGCCGACGCCCGGCAGGGCGCGCAACTGGGCGATGGTCTCGTCCAGGCTGCGACGCGGGCCAAGCAACAGCGGATCGGCCACGACCGCAGCGGCAAGCGAACGCAATGCCGCGCGCCGCGCGCCGGGCATGCCGATCGTGGCCAGGTCTGCTGCTGCCACTTGCGCCGGCGCCGGAAACACGTGCGTCAGGCCCGGCTCCTGATCCAGGAGAGGCAACGGCTCGCCGTAACCGGCCACCAGCTTGCCCGCCAGCAATGTCGCAGCCGAGACCGTGATCTGCTGCCCCAGGATCGCGCGCACGGCGAGCTCGAACCCATCCCACGCCCCCGGTACCCGCAAGCCTGGCCGCGCGGTAACGAGCGGCGCCAGCACGGGATCGGTCGCCAGATGCGTCCCGATCGCCACCGGATCGGCCGCGAGATCGAACACGCGGCGAACCCGCGCGATGATCGCCGGCAGATGCCGCAATTCGGGGAAGGCGACAGTGACCTTCAGGCAGCACCCGTCGGCGGGTTCGACGGCGATCGCGCCTCGTCCCGCGCCGATGGCGATGGTGCGCGCATAGCGCCCGGGCGAGACTGTCTCGACGCCGGGAATCGCGCGTGCCCGCAGGAAGCCGAGGATGCCGGTCCAATCGTAGGGCGGCCGATAGCCCAGCTTTACCGTGACGGCGCCACGTACGCCGGCCTGCGCCGCGTCGCCGCTCCGCCGAAGCGCGGTCGGTGGTCGCTTATAGAGCTGCTGGAATGTCTCGTTGAAGCGCCGGATGCTGCCGAAGCCGGCCGCCAGCGCCACATCGGCCATTGGCAGCGCCGTATCCTGAATGAGCTGCTTGGCCAGCAGAATGCGCCGCGTCTGCGCGACGGCGACCGGAGACGCTCCCAGATGGTGGCGGAACAGGCGGCGAAGCTGGCGCTCGCCCATGCCCAGCCGCGTTGCCAGGCTGTCGACCCAAGCTTCATCGAGCGCCCCGGCCTCGATCAGCCGCAGCGCACGGGACACCGTGTTGGAACTGCCCTGCCAGAACGCGAGCTCGGGGGACGTTTCCGGACGGCACCGCAGGCACGGGCGGAATCCGGCCGACTGTGCGGCCGCCGCTGTGGGGAAGAAACGAACGTTGGCACGCTTCGGCGTCGGCGCGGGACAGAAGGGCCGGCAATAGATGCCGGTTGAGGTGACGCCAACGAAAAGCCGGCCGTCAAAGCGGCGGTCGCGGGTCTCGATAGCGCGGTAACAGGCGTCGTCGTCCATGTCCATGCGCAGAGGATGGCGCAGAGTGGCGAAGCTTGTCTCGCGGTTTTCGGACCTGGTCGCCGTAGCGGCCTTCGTGCTGCCCTCCTGCGACGTGACACGATACGGCACAATCATCCGCACGTGCTACGCCACGGTGTGCCGCCGCGATGCCCGCACAGACACCGGTGAAGTGACGGCGCCGGCCGCCGCATGGGAAGGAAAGAACCATATGTCGCTGACAGGCGGGTGCCTTTGCGGTGCCGTGGCTTACGAAGTGACCGGCCTCGACGGACCGATCGTGCATTGCCATTGCCGCACCTGCCGGAAGGCACACGCGAGCGCTTTCACGTCCACGGCACGTGTGTTGCGCACGCATTTTCGCTGGCTGCGGGGGAAGGAAAAAATCAACTCGTACGAGTCCTCCCCCGGCAAGAAGCGCCATTTCTGCGGTGTATGCGGCTCCCACATGGTGGCGGAGCGCGCGGGCGAGGAGCATGTCATCCTGCGGGTTGCTACATTGGATGAGGATCCGCTGCAAACCCCGGCAATGCACATTTGGACATCACATGACGCAGCATGGCTGTGTGCGGACGGTGATGTGCCGCAGTTTGCCGAAACCCCGTCGAATGCCGACAGGCAACAGGGAACGATTGCCGACATTCGCGAGTTGCTCGCCGCGCTCGATCCGGAATTATCGGGTGACGAGGTGGTGTTTTGTACTTTCCCAACTGCTGCGGTAGATGAGATTCTGTTGCTCGCGCCAATCGGATGGTTCATCGAACGCGAAGGCGTCACGGCGATTGTCCTGAGATCTTCCGCGGAGCAAGCGGGGATTCCATTCACGATAAGCTTTCGGGCGATTACGCTGAACGTGCATTCCAGCCTGGAGGCCGTCGGATTGACGGCGGCCGTCACCGCACGACTGGCGCAACACGGGATCAGTGCCAATGTCGTGGCGGCCTACCATCACGATCACATCTTTGTCCCGGCCGCGGACGCTGCGCGCGCTATGGACGCACTTCAAGCGCTCCAGGTTGAGGCAGGCCGATCGGCCGGCCCTGCCGTCGGCGGGGCTCGAGCAGTGAGGCCATGAAATTGCCCCGGGTTCGACGGCGAACAATCACACCGCCACGGGGCCAGCGCGTCGCCTGGCATCAACCAAAAAACCCCAATGGTGGCGATATCGCGGCAGCCAGGCATTCTGTGCCTGCCATTCGGATGATGATCCATTAGGCTGCGGATCGTCCGGCGGTTTATGGACCCCAATGATAGCGCGGCCAGGACAAGCCCTGGCCCACCCGGCCCGGCACGCAGTCCGATGGCATCACTCAGGCGTTGGACGGTTATGCTGCCTTCGTGTTCCCAAACAACCCGCCCAGTCGCGCCAGCGTCTGCAGATGCGCATCGGCGTCGCCGAACAGCATGTCGATCATGGTCATGCGCTTGAAGTAGTGGCCGACCTTGTATTCCATCGTCATGCCGATGCCGCCGTGGAGCTGAATGGCCTCCTGCCCCACATGCCTGCCCGATCGCCCGATCTGCACCTTCGCCGCGGCGATGGCGCGGCGGCGTTCCGCGGCGTCTTCCTCGGCCGCCATCACGGCGGCCAACATCGCCATGCTGCGTGCCTGCTCCAGCGCCACCAGCATGTCTACCGAGCGGTGCTGCAATACCTGGAATGACCCGATCGGGCGGCCGAACTGCTGGCGCGTCTTCAGGTACTCCAATGTCGTCTCGTGCATCGCGTGCATGCAGCCGACAGCTTCGGCGCAAAGCGCCGCGATCGCTTCGTCCGCCACATGCTCGATCGCCGGCAGCGCGTCGGTACCCAGCACCGCATCGGCAGGTACACGCACGCTCCTCAGCGTGACTTCGGCCGCGCGCAGACCATCCTGCGTCGGATATGGGCGCCGTGCCAAGCCTGGCGCGTCGGCATCGACCAGGAACAAGCCGACACCGTTGCGATCGCGCTGGCCGCCCGATGTGCGCGCCGTCACCAGCAGCTTGTCGGCGCAGTCGCCATGCAGCACCACGCTCTTGATGCCGTCCAGCACATAGCCGTCGCCGTCCTCGCGCGCCGTGGTGCTGACGTCGGCGAGATCGTAGCGCGAGTGACGCTCGATATGCGCAAACGCCAGCTTAAGCTTGCCGGCAACGATGTGCGGCACCAGCGCGGTGCGCAACGCGTCGCTGCCAGCGCGGCGCAGCAGGCCGCCGCCGAGAACCACCGTAGCAAAATACGGCTCCAGCACCAGGCCGCGGCCGAAGGCTTCCATGACGATCATGGTCTCCACCGCGCCGCCACCGAAGCCGCCGTGCTTCTCTTCGAACGGCAGGCCCAGCAAGCCGAGCTCGGCATATTGATTCCAGATGCTTTGGCTCCAGCCGGAGGATTCGGCCATGTACTTCTTACGCTGCTCGAAGGCGTACTGATCGGCGATCAGCCGATCGACGCTATCCTTGAGCAGACGTTGTTCTTCGGTCAGGTCGAAGTCCATTGTCGTACCTTTATCGCTCTGCTGCTCATCGACGGCGTCCCTCGCCCGCCCACCGATGTCATTGCGAGTTGCCCACCGGCCTAGCGGCCGACCCGCGACTGGATGAAAGAATTTCCTTCGTCTCGTGGAGGTCGGAGCAAAATCCTCCCTTCTTTCTTGTTAGGAGCGCAGCGACGATGCACCTCGGTCGAATCGTGCGTCAGGTTGACCGAGGTTGCTTCGTCGCTGCGCTCCTCGCAATGACATGCGGGCGCTACAGCCCCAATATCGCCTTGGCGACGATGTTATGCTGGATCTCGTTGCTGCCGCCGTAGATCGACACCTTGCGGTAGTTGAAATACATTGGCGCCGCCTCGGTGGCATAGTTGGGGCCTATCGTTTCCTCGTTGCGGCCGTCGAAATCGCGCTGGTAGGGCATGGCATACGGGCCGACGACTTCCATCACCAGTTCGGTCAGTTGCTGCTGGATCTGCGATCCTTTCAGTTTCAAAATCGACGAGGCTGGGTTCGGCCGGCCCTTTTCGCGCTTGCGTTCGTCGGCGACGACGCGCAACTGCGTCATTTCCAGCGCCTTCAGCTCCACTTCGACCGCGGCCAGCTTTTCGCGGAACCGCGGCACCTCGATCAACGGCACATCACCCAGACGCTCCATGGACGCCAGTTGCTTGATGCGCGCCACTTTGGCCTTCGACGCACCCACCCGCGCGATGCCGGTGCGTTCATTGCCGAGCAGGAATTTTGCGTAGTCCCAACCCTTGTTCTCCTGTCCCACCAGGTTGTCCGCGGGCACTTCGACGTTGTCGAAGAACACCTCGTTCACCTCGCGGCCGCCGTCGATGGTGACGATCGGGCGCACGGTGATGCCAGGCGTTTTCATATCCACCAGGATGAAGGAAATGCCCTCCTGCTTTTTCGCCGCCGGATCGGTGCGGCACAGACAGAAGATCCAGTCGGCATACTGTGCCAGCGTGGTCCAGATCTTCTGGCCGTTGATCACATATTTGTCGCCCTTGCGCTCGGCACGGGTGCGCAGGGACGCCAGGTCCGACCCGGAACCCGGTTCCGAAAACCCCTGGCACCAGAAAATATCCGCGTTCGCCGTCTTCGGCAGGAACCGCTGCTTCTGCTCCTCGCTGCCGAACTGTGCGATCACCGGGCCGACCATCGTCACGTTGAAGCCGATCGGCGACGGTACGTTCGCCTGCTGCATCTCGTCCTGGTACATATAAACCTGTACCGGCGACCAGTCCTGCCCGCCCCATTGCACCGGCCAGTTCACCGTCGCCCAGCCGCGCGCGTTCAGGATGCGCTGCGAACTGATCATGTCGTCGCGCGTCAGGCCCTCGCCCTCGGCCACCTTGTCGCGGATCGATTGCGGGATTTCGGTGCGGAAGAAACGGCGGGCCTCTTCGCGGAACGCGAGTTCTTCGGGGGTGAAGCTCAGGTCCATTGGGTCCTCCAGGGGGAGCAGGACGCGGCGTTACTGGTGAGTAGTGGCGAGCTTGGCGGACGTCAATCGGACGCAAACGGCCCGGACGGACCGCCGTCCCGCTCGCTTTCCTGATGCGCCGCTTTATCCTCGCGACGGAGCCAGGGACTTCGCCTCATGCCAAACATCCGCGTCGCCATCCGCATGCCGGTTGGTCGCCCGTTACCAGATCTCGCCGACTTCGCCGCGCACATCGAACAAGCAGGCTTCGACGGCATTGGCATCCACGACCATCCGTCCAGTGGCCGCGACGCCTACCTCGCGCTGGCGCTGGCCGCACGGGCGACGCAACGCGTCCGCCTGTTTCCTGCCACGTCGAGCCCGTTGGTGCACCACCCGCTCGTGCTCGCCTCGCTGGCCCAAAGCCTCGACGAGACCGCGCCCGGACGCATTTTCCTCACCATCGCGCCCGGCTTCATTTCCACCCGCACCATGGGCAAGCCGCGCGCGCCAGTCGCGGTGATGCGCGAGGCTCTCCACGACCTGCGGCGCCTGCTGGCCGGAGACGAGGTGGCATTCGGTTCCGCCACCACCCGCCTGCGGAACCTCAGCACACCTCCCACGCAAGTCTGCCTGCTTGCCGCCGGCCCCCGCATGATCGAACTGGCGGGCGAGGCCGCCGACGGCGCCCTGCTCTTTGTCGGTCTGCACCCCGCATCGATCCGAGCGGCCCGCGCGCATCTGGAAGCGGGGGCGCGCCGCGCCGGCCGCTCTCTGGACGGCTTTCCGGTGACGTTCGTGGTCACGCTCGGTCTGGGCCCGGATGCCGAGGCAGGCGCACGGTGGGTGCGAAGCTGGTTCGCTCCCGGCCAGCCTTTCCTCGCCTATCCCAGCGCGGCCAACCTGCACTGGCTCAAACAGGCAGGCTTCGATCTGCCGCCATCGCATGATCCCACCGCCATCCCTGAAGACGAAGCCCGTCAGATCGCCGACTCCTTCGGCCTGTTCGGCTCCCCGGAACGCTGCGCCGATCGATTGCTCCGTGCGCAGGCAGAGGCAGACGTGGACGACGTCTTCCTGTTCCCGGCCCACGACCTGCCCGGCGGCTACACCATGCCGGAATTGGAGGTCGCGGCGTTTGAGCAGGTGATTGGCCCGAGACTCCGACGATAAGCAGACGCACTGCGTGATTGCCCTTCACGTGGCGTGTGCGGTCTTCCGCGGGCGCAGCGAATATGGCAATATTCCTGAAAATCAACGCTGGGAATCGTCGCATGCGCCTGCTCCTCCTGCTCGCCGCCGGCACATTGGCGGCTCCGCTCGCCGTCGCCCAACCGTGCACCCGTCCGGCCGACCGCGCTGCGTTCGACGTGGCCAGCCTGAAGAGCCAGTTGATGGTCACCGCGCTCACCTGCGATCAGCGCGACAAATACAATGACTTCGTCACCCGATTCCGCTCCGACTTGATGCGGCATGAACGGGCTCTGCAGGCCTATTTTGCGCGCACTTTCGGCCGCCGCGGGCAGGAGCAGCACGATGACTACATCACCCTGCTGGCGAACGCGCAGTCCCAGGCCGGCCTGCGCGACGGCACTCTGTTTTGTCAGCGCAACGCCGGGCTGCTGGACGAAGTGCTTGCCCTGGACGAGGGCGCCAGCCTGTCGAAGTTCGCCGCGTCCAAGGCTCTGGAGCAGCCGGTGGATCTGACCGATTGCGCGGAGGTTGCGCACAAATAAGCGGCAGGTCGCACACAAAAAACTCGCCGGAATAGTTCGCTGTCATGGCTTGGCCAAAACCAGCGCCGCAGCGCAGCCCGTCACGGACATGATGCGGCGTTTGGGGCTATGACGCCGCTTCACCCGCTTGGTTCATCACCAACTCTGAACGCATCGATGATGCGGCGCACCCGGCCGGCGGCATCCACCGCCAGCACATCAATGCGCACGCCCGCTGCCCCCCAATCCGGGTGTTCCGCCAGGATAATGTCAGCCGCAGCCAGCAGCCGCGCGCGCTGCCGGGGCGAGACGGCCGCCGCCGCGTCTGCCAGGCGGGGACGGGCCTTCACCTCGACAATCGCCAAAACCCCGTCGCGTTCGGCCAGCAAGTCGACCTCGCCGGCAGGCGTGCGCAGGCGGCGATGCAAGATCACCCAGCCATCGTGTTCCAGCGCCTCGCCGGCGGCCGCCTCTGCCGTCATGCCGAGGGTATAGGCACGCCGGCCACGATGCTGTCGAACCGTCATGCGGCCAGGGTGCCGCGAGAGTCGCTAACGTCTGGTAAACGTGAGGCTGAACGCAGCCCCGTCTTATGACGGGCTTATTCTACCACACCCGGTTCTTCTCCAAAGCGGGTGCTCGACAAAGCAGACATTGTGACCTCGCGCGCAGATCGAAAAGCGGCCACGACCCCGCCAGAGACACTACCCCATCAAATGCGCCATCCAATGGAACAGCCCGATATTGCTCAGGTCGTTCCACGTTACAAACAAGAACAGACTGGCCAGAACCGCCAGGCCGGCGCGAAACCCGTACTCCAGCGCGCGCGACGGCAGCGGCCGGCCGCGGATCGCCTCCGCCAGGTAGAACAGCAGGTGCCCGCCATCCAGCACCGGGATGGGGAAAAGGTTGATGAGCCCCAGGTTTATCGACAAAACAGCAATGAAGTTGACCAGGCTCGTCAGCCCCAGCTCGGCCATCTGTCCGGAAAGCTGAGCAATCCGCAGCGGTCCGCCCAGGTCCTGGGTGCCACCGGCCCCAGCGATCATCTGGGCGATGCCGTGCACGGTTTCCGCGGTCACCGTCCAGGTCTGCTGCACGCCCGCCCACAGCGCCACACCAAGCGGCAGATGACGATACTCGACAGTGCCGCCGCGGATGCCCAGCAGGCCAACGCGCTTACCATCCGACATCTGCGACCCGATACGCGCCTGCACCGTGCTGGTGGCAGCGCCACGGGTGATCACGATCGGCGTTGTCTGGTCTGGCCTCGCTTCGATGATCCGCTGGATGTCGGCGAAATCGTGCACCGGCTGGCCGGCGACGCTATCAATCCGGTCGTTCGTCTGCAGCCCGGCCTGCGCCGCCGCGCTGCCTGGCACGACGCCGCCCACCACCGGCAGGATCACCGGCGAGCCCATGCTGGCGAACAGGGCGCCGAACAACACCATGGCCAGCAGGAAATTCGCGACCGGCCCGGCGGCGACGATGATCGCGCGCTGCCAGACCTTCTTTTCGTGGAACGTCCGGCCGGCGATCCAGGAAGCGCGCACCTGAGGCGACACCTCCTCCGGACGTTCCTGCCCGTGCATCTTCACGTAGCCGCCCAGCGGCAGCCACGCGATCTTCCATTGCGTGCCGCGGCGGTCCATCCAACTGGTGATGGCCTGGCCGAAGCCGATCGAGAACACCTCGATGTGCACGCCACACCAGCGCGCCGCCAGGTAGTGTCCGAATTCGTGCACGAACACCAGGATGCCGAGCACGACCGCGAACGCGCCCGCGCTGCGGAAAATGTCTGGAATGACGTGGATCACGTTCGCGGTTCTTCGTCTCGAGTGTTGAACGGTCGCGGAAAATCAGGCGGCGCGGGCGGCGGTGAAGCTGGTGGCGGCTCGACGGGCGGACTGGTCCAGGCCAATCACTTCGTCCAGGGTGTCGGCCGAAGGCGTTCCTAGCACATCCAGCACCGCCGCGACCGTATTGGCGATATCAAGGAACCCGATTTTGCGTTGCAGGAAAGCTTCAACGGCAATCTCATTTGCTGCATTCAGTATCGCCGGGGCACCCCCACCGGCGCAAAGTGTCTCACGCGCGAGACGGAGTGATGGAAATCGATCCAAATCCGGTTCCGCGAAATCGAGCCTGGCCACCGCGGCCAGGTCCAGGCGAGGAGATGGGGTGTCGATGCGTTCAGGCCAAGCCAGCGTGTGGGCGATCGGAATGCGCATGTCGGGCGAACCGAGCTGCGCCAGCACGGAGCCGTCGTGGTAGCAGACCATGCCGTGGATGATCGACTGCGGATGCACCAGCACCGCGATTTGCTCCGGCGCCAGAGCGAACAACCGGGCAGCCTCGATCACTTCCAGGCCTTTGTTCATAAGGGTCGCGGAATCGATCGAGATCTTGGCTCCCATCGACCAGACGGGGTGACGCAGCGCCGCTTCGGGGGTAGCCCTCGCCATTTCCTCGAGGGTGGCCGTGCGGAATGGCCCGCCGGAGGCGGTCAGCACGATCTTCTCGACCGCGCTGCGATTGCCGTCGGCCAGGGACTGGAAAATGGCGTTGTGCTCGGAATCGCACGGCAGCAGGGTGGCCCCGGCCTCCTGCACCGCACGCAGCATCACCTCGCCGGCACAGACCAGCGCTTCCTTGTTGGCAAGCGCCACGCACTTGCCACGGCGGATTGCGGCGAGCGTCGGCGCGAGTCCGGCGGCACCGGTGATTGCGGCCATCGTCCAATCGGCGTCCAGTGCGGCAGCCGCAATCACGGCATCGGCGCCGGCGTCCGCCCGGATAGCGGTGCCCGCCAGCGCGTCGCGCAGTTCGGAAAGGCAGGCAGGATCGGCAATCACGGCGTACTCGGCGTTCAGTGACCGGGCTTGTTCGGCCAGCAACTTGGCGTTACGGCCACCCACCAAGGCGTGGACCTTGAAACGGTCGGGTGATCCCGCCAGTAACTGCACCGTTTGGGTGCCGATGCTGCCGGTACTGCCCAGGACGGTCACCGTACGCTGACCTGGTGCGTTCACCCCTACCGGCTGACCTTGCACGTTCATCCCCACAGGAAGACTCCCCGTCCGTTCATCATAGCCAGCACCGCGGCAGCCAGCGCGGCAGCCAGCAACGCGTCCACGCGGTCCAGCAAGCCGCCATGTCCGGGGATGAGCCGGCCGGAATCCTTTACCCCGAAACGGCGCTTGGCGTAGCTTTCCGCCAGATCGCCCGCTTGTGCAACCATGCCGAGCAACGCGGCCAACGCCCCCGCGGTCACAAAGTGGGTGGATGAGGTTGCAGCGGCAATCGTCCCCACCGCTACGGCCGCCACTAATCCGCCGAGGGCGCCGGAAATGGTCTTACCCGGAGAAATGCGCGGCGCCAGGCGCGGGCCGCCGATGGCGCGCCCAGCGGCGTAGGCCGCGATATCGCTCGACCACACCAGAAATAGCAGGAACAAAAGGTTGGCACGGCCCACGCTTGGATCCGCACGCAGCCAGAACAGCGCGGCGCCGGCGAGCAGGATGTAAAGCATGCCGGCGGCAAGGATCGTGGGAGAGGCCCGGCCGGCACGAACCATCTGCCTCCATTCGACCGCAACTCCGATGGTGGCGGCCAGCAGCACCAACGCGAAGGGCAGTCCGCCAAGCCAGATGGAAATCAGTGCCAGCGGGACCAGGATGGCGGCCGACAGCGCCCGCAGGCGCAGATCAGCCCAGCGGGTTGCCGGATGCGGCACCGGATCTGGTGAAGGAATCAAGGCATTCCGCAGCGTTGGGCCATAAGGCGCAATCGGCTGGTTGGTGCTGGCTTGTCAATGTCATCGCGGGCCGCCAAACGATACTCCCCCGACCATTGCGGCTTGGCGGCGAAGCGGGCCGGGGTTGAAGCAGCGGCCAAAATGGGGCTTCTGGACACACTCGCCCCCCGCCCTTGCTCCGCTTCGCGGCGCAAGCCCGCAAGTGGATGGGGAGTTCTTGCCTTCCTGATCGCTTACCTCGGCCGTGCGCCGAACCGCCGCTCCCGCGCGGCATACGCCGCCAATGCAGCGGCGAAATGGTCCCCGCCGAAATCCGGCCACAGCACGTCCAGGAACACCAGCTCGGCATACGCTCCCTGCCACAACAGGAAATTCGACAGCCGCTGCTCGCCCGACGTGCGAATGATCAGGTCCGGGTCCGGCATGCCCGCTGTGGCCAGCCAGCCACCGAACGCCGTTTCGTCCAACGCTGCGGGGTCCAGCCGCCCATCTCGTGCCGCCAACGCTGTCGCGCGCGCCGCGGCAACGATCTCTGCCCGCGACCCATAGGACAGCGCCACCGTCAAATTCAGCCGCGTGTTGGCCGCGGTGGATTGCTCAGCCCCCGCCAGGTCGTCCTGGATATCGCGGTCGAACCGCGTCCTTTCACCGATGATGCGCAAGCGCACGCCATTGGCACGCAGTTCCGCGATTTCCGTCCGCAGGTAGTGGCGGAGCAGACCGGTCAGGTCGAGCACCTCCGCCGGCGAGCGGCGCCAGTTCTCGCTGGAGAACGCATACAGCGTCAGCCAGCCCACGCCGGACTGGATCGCGGCCTCGATCGACCGGCGGACGGCGCGGGCGCCCTCCCGATGGCCGGCGATGCGCGGCAGGTGACGGGATGCGGCCCAGCGGCCATTGCCGTCCATGATGATGGCGACATGCGTGGGCACCGGCTCGGCGCCAGAAGAGGGCTGGACGGCAGCAGACATCGGGGAAATGAACTCAGACCTGGCGGATGTCTTTTTCCTTCTCCGCCAGCGCCTCGTCCACCTTTTTGATGTATGCGTCGGTCAGCTTTTGCACGTCAGCGCTCCAGTCCTTCGCCACGTCCTCGCCGATGTCGTGCCTCTTCTCGAACGTCTTCACCTGCTCCATACCGTCGCGCCGCACGCCGCGGATGGCGACGCGGGCGCCTTCGGCGTATTTGTGCGCGGTCTTGGCCAGTTCGTTGCGCCGCTCGGTGGTAAGCTGCGGGATCGGCACCCGCACCAACTGGCCGTCCGAGGCGGGGTTCAGCCCCAACCCGCCGTCGCGGATCGCCTTCTCCACCGCACCGACCAACTGGCGGTCCCACACCTGCACCGTCAGCATCCGCGCCTCCGGCGCGCCGACGCTGCCGACCTGGGTCAGCGGCATCTCGGTGCCATAGGCCTGCACCTTCACCGGTTCCAGCAGTCCGGGATGGGCCCGGCCGGTGCGCAGGCCGTTGAATTCGCGCTTGAGCGTGTCCAGAGCGCCGTCCATCCGGCGCGTGAGGTCCTGCCTTAGCTTGTTCAGATCGGGCGGTGCCGGCATCGGATCGTCCCCCGCAGCGTGCGCCGCTATCTTATGACCGTTCGATGATGCGCGTGAAGCGCCCTTCGCCGCGCATCACCGCGGCGAAGGCGCCGGGCGCGTGGATGTTGAACACCAGGATCGGCAGTGCGTTCTCCCGCGCCAGGCTGATCGCGGCGGCGTCCATCACCGCGAGGTCCTGCGACAGCACTTCGAGGTAGCTGAGTTCGTCGTAGCGCCGGGCGTCCGGCACCTTGCGGGGGTCGGCGGAATAGACCCCGTCCACCTGGGTGCCCTTCAGCAGCGCGTCGCAGTTCATTTCGGCGGCGCGCAGCGCGGCGGCGGTGTCGGTGGTGAAAAAAGGGTTGCCGGTGCCGGCGGCGAAGATCACCACCCGGCCCTTCTCCATGTGCCGCTCGGCGCGGCGGCGGATATAGGGCTCGCAGACCTGCGACATCGGGATCGCCGACTGCACCCGCGTGGGGACATCGCGTTGTTCCAGGGCCGACTGCATGGCGAGCGCGTTCATCACGGTGGCCAGCATGCCGATGAAGTCGGCCTGGGCGCGCTCCATGCCGGAGGCAGCGCCCGAGACACCGCGGAAGATGTTGCCCCCGCCGATCACCACGCAGACCTGCACGCCCATGCCGACCACGTCGCCGATGTCGACGGCGATGGCGCGGACGGTGTCGTTGTCCAGGCCGTAGTCGCGCCGGCCCATCAGGGCCTCGCCGGAGAGTTTCAGCAGGACGCGCTTGTAGCGTGGCTGGGATGGCATTGGCGCGGCCTTTCCGGGAGGGGCGGGCCGCAAACTAGTGGTCAGGGGCGGGGGGAACAAGGTCGGATGTCGAACGAGAGAAGGACTGGCGAGGGCGTGATTTATGCTCATCGGCACACGCCGGCGTGGTGCCGCCGACAGACGAAGTTCCGCTGATGGACGAGCCAATTCAGCGTCCGATCGTATCTCGACCGTCTGTCAGCCTTGGCCTGCTCCCGCCGGCTGATCCGACGGCGCGGTCTCTTTCAGCAGGTAGTCCGCAAGCTGCCCCACATGCCGGTCGCGCTCCATCCCCGACCGACGCCGGATTACGAAATCCCCCGACCCCGGCAGCACACGATCCGGAAACACCCGCACCAGACGCCCGGCCGCCAGTTCGTAATCAATCAACGGCTGCCGCCCGAGAGCAATCCCCGCTCCGGCGATTGCCGCCGCCAGCGCCGCGTTGAACGTATGGAATCGCACGATCGTCGCCTTCGCATCCGCGCTACAGCCAAGTAGCTCAAGCCAGGTGGACCAGTCCTTCTCCGGGCTCGCCACATGATGGTCCTCTTGCAGCAGCGTGTGGCGGACCAGTTCCTCGGGACGGTCCGGCAGCGGCAGAGTGGGGCTGCAGACCGGGAACACGGTTTCATGGAACAGCAGGCGGTCGCCGTCCGCCAGGGTGCCGCGCCACACGCGCAGCACCGCCAGGTCGAGGCCCTCGCGCACCATGTCCGGCTGTTCGACATCGATCGCCTGCATCTGCCACTGCACCGACGGGTGCAGCGCGGCGAAGGCGGCCAGCCGTGGCGCCAGCCACAACGACGCGACCGAACCGTTGGCGGAGATCGTCAGTATCGGCCGCCGCCGGCGCTCGCGCACAGCCGTGCAGGCGGCACCAAGCTGCGCAAACGCCTGCTCCACCGCGCGCTGCAACGCCGCGCCGTCCGCGCTGACCACGGTGCGGCCGGCGCCGTTGCGCGCGCGGGTCAGCAACGTCGCGCCGAGCGACTCCTCGAGCCCGCGCACCTGGTGGCTCACCGCGCTGGTGCTGACGTTAAGCTCCGAGGCCGCACGCGCGAAGCTGCCCAACCGCGCCACCGCGGCGAAGGCCCGCAACGCCGCCAAAGGGGGAATGCGCTCCGCCATCACTGTTCAATCTAGCTCAACAGCGGTTGAAAAACAGTCGTTTGCGCAACGCCTTTCCCCCGCCCAGGATATTGCCAGGGCAAGGAGACCGGACCGATGCATTTCGACCTCACGCTCTGGCGCATGACCCAGGGCTACCGCTGGCGGATTGCTCTGTCGGTGGGCCTGGGACTGCTGGCGATGGTGTTCGGTATTGCCCGGTTCGTCTTCCTGGGCCGCTTCCTGGCCGGCGTGTTCCAGCACGCCCCTGCGGCCGCGCTGATCTGGCCGCTGGCCGGCGCCGGCATTGCCATCGTGCTGCGCGCCTCGCTGGACCATAGCCGCACCATGGTCGCGCACCGCACCGCCATGAACATCCAACAGGCGCTGCGCGGACGGCTGTACGACAAGATCGTCGCCCTGGGTCCCGCCTGGTTCGGAGCGGAACGGACTGGCGGAGTCATGCTCTCCATGGTCGATGGCGTGGAGCAATTGCAGACGTTCTTTGGCCAGTACATTCCCCAGGTCGCGATCGCCATTGCCGCGCCGGTGGCGATCTTCGCCTTCATTGCGTTCTGGGACGTGCCTGTCGCCGCGGTCATGGTGGCTGGCGCGCTCGTCACACTGCTGCTGCCGGCGCTGGTGCACGAACGCTCCGGCCGGGCCTCGCGTGTGCGGCAAGGCGCATTCAAGGCGTTCGGTGAGGAATTCCTCGACGCGGTCCAGGGACTGCCCACGCTGAAGGCGTTCGGCCAGAGCAAATCCTACGGCGCCATGCTGGCTGCCAAGGCGAAAGCGCTATCCGACAGCACCCTCTGGGTCCTCGGTGTCAGCGTGCTGACCCGCTGCTTCACCGATCTGGGCACGGCGCTCGGTGCCGCGCTGGCCATGGTGCTGGGTGCCTGGCGCGTCAGCCACGGCGAGATGTCGCTGACCGCGCTGCTGATCGTGCTGATGGCGGGCACCGAGATCTTCCGCCCGTTGCGCGACCTGCGCACCGTGCTGCACCAGGGGCTGAACGGACAATCGGCGGCGCATGGCATCGTCACATTGCTCGCCGCGCCGGAAACCGCGCCCGCCGCGCCGGCCCGTGCGATTCCCACCATCAATCTGCGCCCGCGCATCGAGTTCCAGGGCGTGCGCTTCGCCTATCCCGGCGGCCGGCGGGCGGCGCACCAGGGCCTGTCCTTCGTGGTGGAACCCGGCGAACGGGTCGGCATCGTCGGCCCCAGCGGCTCCGGCAAATCCTCCATCGTGCGGCTGCTGCTGCGGCTGTACGACCCGCAATCCGGCAGCGTGCGGATCGACGGCCAGGACCTGCGGGCGCTCGATCCCGATGCGCTGCGCCGCATGGTCGCCGTGGTATCGCAGGACACCGTCTTGTTCCACGGCACGATCGACGACAACCTGCGTCTCGGCCGGCCCGATGCGTCCGAGGCCGAGGTCGTCGCCGCCGCCAAGGCCGCCAACGCCCATGAGTTCATCATGGCGCTGCCCGACGACTACGAGACGGTGATCGGCGAACGCGGCGCGCAACTGTCCGGCGGGCAGCGCCAGCGCATCGCCATCGCCCGTGCGCTGCTGTGCGACGCGCCGATCCTGGTCCTCGACGAGGCGCTGTCGTCCGTGGACGCCGAGAACGAGGCGGTGATCCAGCAAGCGCTGGACCGGCTCATGACCGGCCGCACCACGCTGATCCTGGCGCACCGTCTGTCCAGCGTGATTGGCGCCGACCGCATCCTGGTGCTGGAGGACGGCGCGGTGGTCCAGTCCGGCCGCCATAGTGATCTGATCGCTCTGCCCGGCCCGTACCGCGACCTGATGGCGCCGCAGCTCGCGGAACATGAGGACGCGCTGATCGGCGAATTGCCGGCACCGGGTGGCGTTCGCGTGGCAGAAACCGTGGGCACCGCCGCGCCTCTGGTGCGCCCGCTATCGGAAGACGCAGCCGAGGTCGGCTGGGTGGAAACCATCCGCACCTTGCTCGGCTTCGTCGGCCCCTGGCGCGGACAGATTGGCGTGACGGTGCTGTGCGGTATCGGGCGCGTGGTGACGTTCATCGGCGTCGGCGTCTGGAGCGCGCTGCTGCTGGGTGCGGTGCGCGCGCATGCGCCGATCCTGACACTCACGCTCGCTTTGCTGGTGACCGCGCCGATGGCGGGCTTGCTGCATTGGCTGGAATCCTGGCTGGCCCACGCTATGGCCTATCAGCTTCTTGCCCAGATGCGCATCGACCTGTTCCGCAAACTCGACGCGCTGGCGCCGGCCTATCTGCTGCGGCGGCGCTCCGGAGATCTGGTGGCGCTGGCGACGCAGGATGTCGAAACGGTTGAATATTTTTTCGCCCATACGATCGCGCCATCCATTGTTGCCGGCTTGGTGCCGGCCGGCGTGCTGCTGATGCTGGTCTGGATCTGCTGGCCGCTGGCGTTGGTCCTGGCGCCGTTCCTGCTCTACGCTGGCGGCTCACCGGTGTTCGGGCGGCGGCGGATCGATGCGCTGGGCTCGGAAGCGCGGGCCGCATTGGGGGCGCTGGGTGCGTTCGCCGCGGAGACGATCCAGGGCCTGGCAGAACTTGCCGCCTTCGATGCCACCGCGCGCCGGCGTACCGCCTTCATGGCCGCGGTTGGCCGCTACCAGACGCAGCGTCTGACACTGCTTGCGGACCTGACGCGGCAGACCGCCGGGCTGGAGATCGCGACCGGCCTGGGCGGCCTGGCAGTCGCCGCGCTGGGTGCGCCTCTCGTGCTGAAGGGTTGGATTCCCCCCTGGATGCTGCCGCTGCTGGTTCTGGTGTCGATCTCCGCCTTCCTGCCGGTCTCCGAGATCGCCCAAGTAGGGCGTCAGTTGGCCGACACCATCGCCTCCACCCGCCGTCTGCACGTGGTGCACGCCGAGCCGGAGACGATCGTGGATGGACCATTCGAGCCGGCGCCGCAGCCGGGCGGATCGGCGGTGACGTTCGACGATGTGAACTTCACCTATCCGGGTCGGCTGCGCCCGGCGCTGACAGACGTGTCCTTCACGGTGCCGGCGGGGGCGACGGTGGCTCTGGTCGGCCCGTCCGGCGCCGGCAAGAGCACGATCGCCAACCTGCTGCTGCGCTTCTGGGATCCGGATGCGGGCTCGATCCGCCTGGACGGCATGGATCTGCGCGAGCTCACTCTGGACGGACTGCGCAGGCGCGTCGCCCTGGTGGCGCAGGACACCTACCTGTTCAACGACTCGCTGGGCGCAAATGTCCGGCTGGCGCGGCCCGATGCGACGCCGGCGCAGGTGGCGGAGGCTCTGGAACGCGCGGCGCTGGCGGAGTTTGTGGCTGGCCTGCCGGACGGGCTGGAGACGCGTGTGGGCGAACGCGGCGTGCAGTTGTCGGGTGGCCAGCGGCAACGCGTGGCGATCGCACGCGCGTTCCTGAAGGACGCGCCGCTGCTGGTGCTGGACGAAGCCACATCGCATCTTGACACGATCAGCGAGCAGCAGGTGCGCGCTGCGCTGGACGAACTGATGGAAGATCGGACGACGATCGTGGTAGCGCATCGGCTGTCCACGATACGGGCGGCGGATCTGATCCTGGTGTTGCAGGCCGGACGGGTAATCGAAGCCGGTCGGCATGCGGAGTTGTTGGCACGGCGGGGCGTGTACGCGCGACTGGTGGAGCGGCAGATGGCCGGGATGGCGGAGGCGCGAGCGGGGTGACGCGTTATGATGAACGCCCGTGACGCATCCGGATTCGCCAATCATCACTGAAAAGACCCGACAAGGACGAGGGAATTTGTCGCCGTGATTAGTAACCGGCCATATCGGTAAAAAATCCGACGAACGTCGTTTGGTAAATACAAGAATACCGTTCATAGCCGGCACCATCTGTCACCATTGGCCCACGCCGCGATATCGTACAATGACCAACTATTGTTGTAAGCAGCGGCCAGACCAGCAACAACCTGTCTTTGAGCGACAGCGCCGAACCATGCGTCGGTTGCGGCGGTAGCACATTCGACATGACGCTTGGCTGGTGGGGGAGATAATCATCGCCCCGCTGGCGCGAGGTGATCATCCGCCCCTCGCGGACCGAGCTCCTCGATCGTTGTTCCGGGCGGCGATCTTTAAGTGAATGGCGCGGCCAGCACCGTCGCGGTTCACGAAGGCAGTTACGAATTTGTTGAGTCGGCGGCCGGACGGGGGGCAACACAGCCTTCGCTTCCGGCAATGAAGTGGCGGAGGGTGACGGCGCCCCTCGACGGCACGGTGTTCGGCTACCCGACGATCAGCTCCAGCGGCACCGCTACTAACTCGATCGTCGGCCTTTTTCCGCTCTCCAACCGTGGCTTTCGTTGCCCGATTGGCGGCAGCGGCAGCCTGTCCGTATCACATGGAGACCCGGTCTACGCCACCACGGCGAGCCGTAGTCTCAAGGATGCAATTTCGATCGACCAGGTCGGCAATGGCAGGCTGGCAGTCAACCGATCCCGGCTCGCGGGCACGGTGCCGTGGCGATAGACGGGCGGGCCCCTCTCGCGGCGGCCTATACGTCCGATCCTCTCGAAACCTTTTTCGCGGACGTCGGAACGATTATCGGTGCAAACTTCAGAAGGCCTGGGTCGATGCGTTGTGTGGATTTCCCCGCTCGGTCGCGTCCTGCCCCATTGCCTCGGCGTTTCCGCTTATACCAGACCTCCAAATGGCTGACTCGTGGCTGCGCTCCCCATGTCATTGCGAGGAGCGAAGCGACGAAGCAACCTCGGTCGCGCGGCGCACGGTCGTCTGAGCACTGCTCGACCGGGGTTGCTTCGTCGCTTCGCTCCTCGCAATGACATGGGGAGCGCAGCCGCGTACGTCGGTCATTCAGCGGATTGGTATTATATCTCGTGGTGTGACCAGGATCACTGCGACCGGTCGCCGACACGCCAAGATTCACGCTCGCCTCACGCGGAATCTGATTCCATCAGGGTGTAGGCAATACGGGCGGGAGTCAAAATTATGAAATTGATGCGCTCTTCGTACAGCAACCGATTCCGTGTGCCAGGACGCGGTCGGCTCACCCTTGAAACCAGCGATTGTATCATCATCGCCACGCTGGTCCTGCTGGTCGCAATGGCGGTCCTGACAGCACCGCGAAGCGCCACCCAGATCTATCAGAAGTTACAGGCACTCCTGCTGATAGAGGCGATGCCCGATTGGATCGCGAGCGCGGGCGCAATCGGCCAACCCATTCCGGTGTCACGCTAGTCGCCTGACGATGCATCGAGATTAAGCCGTCGACACTGACGGCACGACAGGTCCGGGCCCTCTCAACAACTGCCAAAGCCAATCGGCGCTGGCGGCAACACAGCAGAGGCAACCCGCTCATGAGCAATATTGCACAGCCTTTTGTCGGCCTATGCCTCGCTCTCGTTCGGGGCCACCGCGGACTGCTGCCACCCGCGGCATCCAGTACGCTCGATACTCTCATCGAGCAGGTGTCTTTGCCCGCCGTCACGCCGCCGCAACTTCGCGGCATGGAGGCGGTGTGATGGCGGCGATCACCCTGCGCTCACTCAGCGCCCAACTCCGTCTGCCCGTCGATGGCTTCATGCTGGCCCTGGTCTCGGTCGTACTGGCGGCGAGCGTCGTGCCCTGCCGCGGCGACAGCGCCCGCGTTTTCGGCGCGCTGGGGCAGCTTGCCATCGCCACACTGTTCT
>Ga0335074_10003456_pt1 | contig 21596 bp, 17 predicted proteins | sample Lox_Sample_23_FD_206715 | JGI IMG/M metagenome (GOLD analysis project Ga0335074, IMG submission 206715) | Soil microbial communities from Loxahatchee National Wildlife Refuge, Florida, United States - Lox_Sample_2.3 | ecosystem: Environmental > Terrestrial > Soil > Wetlands | place: USA... | reverse complement strand
TCAGCGTAACCATGGGCACCATGTCCGCATCGGATGCTGCCCCGTTGCCCCGTCTGGGCGAGGTCTTCTTTGACGTCCGGGGCAATTCCCGGAGCATGCGGCTGAGCTGGTACGCGGACACCGGCGTAGCGGTCATGAGCATCTGGCAGGGCGGGATGTGCACCGGCACGTTCCGGCTGGCCATCGGTGATCTGCCGAGGCTGGTCGAGACGCTGCAGCGCGGCCCAGACGGAGGCCAGGGCGGATGGGACTCTCAGGCGCCTGGCCAGGCCATGGCCGACCCCCTGATGGACTCCACCGCGCAGGTAGAGCCCATGGAGCCGCTGCCCGGCCAGGGGCAGCCCGATCTGGCTCCTGAGCCGGTGGATTACCTGACCGGGGTACGTGAGTACCCGGACCACCGGGGCGGGCCCCCGGAGTACCCGGCCGAACCGCCGGACCAGCGGGCCATGCCTCCCGAATACCGGGCCGAGCCGCCGGACGAGCTCAGGACCGGGCCGGCCCAGTATCGGACCGGGTCCGGGAATTACCTGGCCGGGCCGGCCGACCAGGCCGGGACGCGTGAGTACCTCGCGCCGACGCCCGACCGCCGGGCCGAGCCGCCGGACCACCGGGCCGGGCCCCCCGAGTACCAGCCCAGGCCGCCCGAGTACCCGGCCGGAGCGCCCGAGTACGGGGCCGGGTCCCCGGAATACCAGTCCGGACCACCGGACCACCGGGCCGGGCCCCCCGAGTACCAGCCCGGGCCGCCCGAGTACCAGTCCGGACCGCCCGAGTACCCGGCCGGACCGCCCGAGTACCGGGCCGGGTCCCCGCAGTACCAGTCCGGACCGCCGCCAGACCACCGGGCCGGACCCCCAGACCACCCGGCCGAGCCGCCGGAGTACCGGCCCGAGCCGCGAGGCCGCCGGGCCGGACCACCAGACCACCGGGGCGGGCCACCGGAATACCAATCTGGACCGCCGGACCACCGGGCCGGACCCCCAGACCACCCGGCCGAGCCGCCGGAGTACCGGCCCGAGCCGCGAGGCCGCCGGGCCGGACCGCCAGACCACCGGGGCGGGCCACCGGAATACCAATCTGGACCGCCGGACCACCTGGCCGGGGCGCCCGCATACCAGCCCGAGCCGCGAGGCCGCCGGGCCGGACCGCCAGACCACCTGGCCGGGCCGCCGGACGCGGCCGAGCCTCCCGATTACCGGGCCGGGCCCCCGGAATACCGGCCTGTACCACCGCGGCCCCGGACTGAATACCCGGCCGACCTGCCATCGGCCGGCGGAGGTACCGACCCGGCCAGCTACGGCAGCGCGATCTATGTGGGCAGCCGCCGCCCGGATGCCTCTGATCCGGACACTAGCGGGACCGCAGCCTATCCGCCCGACACCGGCGGCCAGGTCAACTATCAACGTGAACCTGGGGGCGATCAGTACCGCGGCACAGGCCCACTGGATTATGACGGCGAGCCGTCCATGCCGCATTACCCTCCCGGAACTTCAGCGCCTACCCGCAGCGATGCTCTCAGCCGAAGTCCTGCCGATTACCCGGAGCATTACAGCACTGCCCTTACCGATGACATCGGGCATGAGCCGCGGCAGGATTCGTTCCCCTACAGTCGGCCTGCGGGCAGTCGCGGAACACGGAGTCGGCGCTCTGGCCCTGGCGCGTCTTCCGCTTGAGCCAGCGGAGCTTTCCGCGCCAGATCGGCAATCGAAAGACGCCATGAAAATACGTGCCCGGACCGCCGTTACAGATCCCTCGGGCCTGGGGATATATCCGCCTCGGGGGAAGGGGAGCGCAAGTGGCACAGAAGGTTTCAGTCACATTCGCATGCGACTACGACTCGAAAGAGATCCCGGACGGCGAGCAGATGACGCGCGCGTTCAGCCTCGACGGCCGGGACTATGAGATCGACCTATGCGAGAAGCACAGCCAGAAATTCGATGAGGTACTCAAGCGGTTCTCTGACCGGGCGCGCAAGGTGACCGGCAGGGTAACGCGCACCAAGCGCAGAACGGCGGCTCATCGCCAGCACAGCGCCGAAGTTCGCGCCTGGGCTAAGCGCAGCGGGATCGACGTCAGCGACCGCGGCCGGATTCCGGCGCAGGTCATCAAGAAATACGAGTCGAGCCACCGCTGATCGCGGCCGCTCAGGTCGGCTGATAGCCGGTCTCCGGCTCGGACCCCGATCCGACGCGGCCGCTCAGGTCGGCTGATGGCCGGTCTCCGGCTCGGACCCCGATCCGACGCGGCCGCTCAGGTCGGCTGATAGCCGGTCTCCGGCTCGGACCCCGATCCGACGCGGCCGCTCAGGTCGGCTGATGGCCGGCGTCCGGCTCGGACCCCGATCCGGGGGACTCCGGTTGCGCCGACCCTGATGGCCCCGCCGGGCTTCCCGTGGCGGAGGGCGGCGGCGGACTCGCCGGATTCGCGTGCACCTCGGCCATTGCTTGTGCGGCGCCCGCCAGGGCGGCCGTTCCGGGACCCGCGGGCGACGCTCCCGCGCCGGCGGGCGATGCCCCCACGCTGACGGGCGGTGCTCCGGCACTGACGGGCGGCGCTGTCTGCCCAGCCGACGGTGCACCGGCGCCCGGCGGTGATGCTTGTGGCGCCAGCGGCGACGGCACCGCTCCAGCGGGGCCCACAGCTGCCGCCAGGACCTGGGAGTTGGGCACGTGGACCGGGCCATTCGCGGTGTGCAGGCTGACGTAAGTGATGCTGATCTCGGTGACGGTTCCCTCGATCAGGCCGGACAGCGCGCCGGACCTGATGCCGACCTGATCGCCGACCCGGAACGGCCTGGCCATCAGGAGAACGATGCCGGCGAAGATGTTGGCCAGGCTCTGCTGGGCGGCAATGCCAACTATCACGCCGGTCAGCGCGCCGCCCACCAGGAGCTGTGTGATCGCGATGTTGAGCAGTTCCAGCGTGATGACGATGGTGAGCAGGCCGCCGACCACGATGACAGCGAAGCGGACGACCGCGGCGTGTGCCGATCCGACCGATCGCTCAAGGACTTCGCGGGCCTTGTTACCGAGCCCGATCGTGCCAGCCCCCGCAAGCAGGCAGAAGGCCACCGCAGCACCGTAGGACAGGGCCGTGTTGCCGGATTTGCCGAGCGGGGTTAGCACCGACTCGCCGTGAGTTGGGACCGATGACAGGTCACCCAGGGCAGAGCGGGCCTCGACGGACACGGCCGCCGCGACCACGGCGAGAACGATGGCGAAAATGTACCGCCACGGCCTGGTCCGGGCCTTGACCTTGGCTACTTGCAGGCGGGCTGCATCGAGCTGATGGCGTTCCTGGAGATCCACGTGCCTACGCTACCGATGCCCGCCAATGCCTGGTCCCGGAGACCAGACGGTCCCCGGGACCAGGTGAAGAGGTCGCGCTAAGCCGGCTGGTCAGAGGTCGAATAGCGGCTTGCCGACCGGGAAGACAGCCCGGCCCTTGTGCCCGTTCATCACGCCGGCCGCCGAGGTGTACCAGGCGACGAGAGCGGTCAGCACGCCGACGTAACCAGCGACCTGGATCGTGGCCGGGAGGTAGGTGGCGAAGGGTGGCAGGGCAGCCTTGGTGGTGGTGAAGTTCCCGATGAACCCGATGATCTCGGTCGCCTCCAAGGTCAGGAAAACCAGGAACACTGCCATGTTGACCTGGGTGGCGATGATCAGCATGTAGGTGTTGAAGATCGCGAACGCCAGCAGGATCCAGCCCAGGTCCCGGTCCACGGCCAGCCCGGCGGTGGCGGCGACCGGGCCGGCTACGAAGTGCAGCCACAGGCCGACACCGATCCAGAACCCGCCGTAGGTGGAGAACGCCGTTGCTCCGAAGACGTTCCGGTTGCGGAACTCCCACATGCCGGCCAGCAGCTGGCCCAGGCCGCCGTAGGCGATCGCGAAGCCCCACCAGACAAAGCCGGTCGAATCTTTCATCCAACCTGCGTTGACGGCGGACAGCAGGAACGTGGTCAGGGCGAACGCCGCGAGCCCGAGCGGTGCGGGATCGGCGATGCCGGAGGGCGGTGCTGCGGGGACGGGAGCATCATCTGTGGTGCTCAAGTGATTCCTCCTGTTGGGCTTGCGCGACCCTAGCCTGTCGGCATGTCGCCCGCGGGGGCAGGGCAGGCGCTCGGATGGATAGAAGGGGCACGACGACCTACCACGCTGAGCTTGCCGCCCGGTTGAGGGGCCCGGCCAGCGGCTGCCGCAAAAGGTAAAAACCCGGCCATCTATGGACCTTCCTTCTCTTCACAGATGGCTCAGCAGAACCAAATGGAAGATATTGCCCTGAGCGTAACTCCAGGGGCGCGCTTTCGGGAGACCCAGTTTCTGGTGATTCTCGGCGGTCCGCCCGGGCGCCGGTTACCGTGAGCTGCCACGCGCCAGCGCCCGGCCGAGCCCGGCTCTGGTGGCCAGCACGACCAGCCGGTCGCCGGGCCTGAGCACGTCGCGAGGCCGGGGCGCCCAGTCGACCCCGGTCTCACCCCGGCGCCGGAGCGCGATCAGCCGTACGTCGCTGCGGTCGTGTACGTCATCGACGTGCCGGCCGGCCAGCTCGGCCCCGTCGCTCACGGCGACCTCGGCGATCAGCAGCACGTGCCGTCCGACCGGGATCGTCCGCAGCACCTGGTGCTCGAGCATGGCCGCCGCGAAGGCCGGGGCCGCCAGATACGACACGGACCGCGAGATCGTGTTGCCCACGTTTTTCTGGACCCGCTCGGCGAGATCGTCGTCGTTGAGCCGCACCACGATGCGGGGCTCCTCGGCCAGAGCGCGCGCATGCAGGGCCGTCTCCAGGTTCACGATGTCGCTGTCGGTCACCGAAACCAGGGCCCGGCAGCTGGTGACGCCCGCGGCCAGCAGCGTCTCCTCCCGGTACGTCTCGCCGATCACGACCTTCAGGCCGAGGCGGCGGGCCATCGGCATCCCGGCCGCGTTCTCACTCTTGTCCACGCAGACCACGCCGATGCCCAGATCGTGCAGCTGGCCGACGACGTGGGTCCCGACGTTGCCGAGACCGGCCACTATCACGTGATCGGTGATCGGCCGGTCACGGCCCTGCACCGAACCGCTCAGCCTGGCTCCCACTATCACGGCGGTGACCAGCGGCAGGAAGGCCATACCGTCGAACGTGAGCAGGAACTGCGAGACCTTCTCCGGGGCGGTCAGCTGAGGGTTGGTGACCGCCGCCCCGGCGGCGTCAAGGAACGTGAGGTAGAGCGCATTCCAGGCCGAGTAGTGGACGACCTCTTCGAGCAGCAGGAAGCCGACGCCGAGGATCGCGATCAGGCACGCGAACGCGGCGCCGAACCGGTGCCAGAACAGCATCCGGAACATCCGGACGACGGTGCGCAGCGGGTTGCGGCGCTGCCTGATTAACGGGCTGCGGGGTGTGCCGTCGGCCACCGCGAGCACCAGCTGCGAGCCGCTGTCCTGAGAAGCACCCAGGCTGGGGGAGGCCCCGGTGCCAGGGGAGACGCCGCAGATCATGTGCTCGGCGCGGGTGTCATCGCGCCTCGCCACGTAGAGCGTGCGGCCCGCCAGGCGGACGTGGCTGGGCGTCGGCTCGCCGACGGCCGCGGCGACAAACGAGGGCGCGGCCATCGCGGACTCGGACAGCACCGCGCAGTCGGTGAAGAACGTCCGGATGCGCTCGCCGAGCCTGGTATTGAAAACGGCCACCACCAGGCGCAGGTCGGCGTTGAGCTCCTGGGCGCGCAGCGCAGCGTGAAAATTGCCCAGGTCGTCCTGGCGCAACAGGGCGAGAGCCCGGGCGGTCGGCACCCCGGCCGCGATGAATGCCTGGTCGTCCAGCTCGGCCCGCTCGATGAGCCGGACATTCGGGAGCCGGGCCATTTTGGGCCCATGATTCCGCTGCGCCGAGGGCAGGATGACCGTGATTTCCTCGCCGTACCTGACGGTCAGCTCCTCGGCCACGCGGGAGGCGAGTGCGTCATCTCCGCACAGAACAAGGTGATCACGACCACCACGCGCGGGGGGATCTGGGGTCACGGCGCGATCTTAGCCAGGCCCGGTCATATCATCCAGAAAAGCCTTATCTCACCGTATCCGGGCCGTCCCCACCCAGGATCGGGCCTCAGGGCGAGGCGAGCCGCCCGAGCTGCGGCGGCACCCGGGCGGCGGCCGCCCGGTCCAGCAGGAACAGTGTCTGCTGCCTGCCTCTGGCGCCCGCCGCGGGTACCTGCACCGGCCCGGCCGCCGACAGCCCAAGCCGGATCGCGCCGGCCTTATCCTCGCCGGAGGCGATGATCCAGACCTCACGTGCCGCGGTGATGGCCGGGAGGGTCAGGGTCAGCCGCGTCGGCGGCGGCTTGGGCGACCCGTGAACCGCCACGACGGTCCGTTCCTCGTACAGGGCGGGCATGCCCGGAAACAGCGACGCTACGTGCCCCTCAGGCCCGATGCCGAGCATCAGCACGTCAAAGGACGGCACCCGGCTGTGATCTTCGGGCTGCGAGGCGGCCAGCAGCCAGCTCGCGTACCGGGCGGCGGCCGCCTCCGGATCGGGCCCGTCGGGTCCGTCGGACCCCGGCATCGGGTGCACCCGATCCGGGCTCCCGTCGATGTGATCGAGCAGCGCCGCACGGGCGCCCGTCTCGTTGCGCTCGGGATCCCCGGCCGGCAGGAAGCGCTCATCTCCCCACCAGATGTCCACATGCCGCCAGTCCACGGCGTCCCGGGCCGGGGCGGCGGCCAGCTCAGCCAGCACCTGGGTGCCGATGCCGCCGCCGGTCAGCACGAGCGAGCCGTGCCCGCGGGCTGCGCAGACGTCCACCAGCCTGGTCACCAGCCGGGCCGCCACCGCCTTGGCGAGCAGCTCAGCGTCGCGGTGAATGAGTACCTGAGGGGCGGTGATGGCGTTACCTCCCAGCGCCGGCCGCGAAACCGGCCAGCGTCTCCCCGTACACCTCGTCGGGATTGAGCCTGCGCAGCTCCTCGGCCAGCAGGTCGGCGGTGTCCCTGCGGTGCAGGGCGACCCGCCGCTCCGGCTGGTCCGGCCGGCTGAGCGTGGCGGTCCGCCCGTCCGGCCTGGTGATCGTGATGTGGCCCTCAGAGGTCACGAACCGCACCTCGGTGATGCCAGGACCGCCGGACTCGTCGCGGGAGAACGGCGCGCCGAGCCGGCTGGCCAGCCACGCGGCCAGCAGGTCCGCGGTCGGGTTCCCGGGCTCCGCGGCCACCGAGCCGCCGCTGATCTCGCCATGCGGCTGGTCCAGCGTGGCGGCCAGCACGGAACGCCAGGTGGTAGCGCGGGTCCAGCTCAGGTCGGTGTCGCCGGGCCGGTAGCCGAGCGCCAGGCCGGCCAGGGCCCTGGCCGGCTCGCGGGCCGACGCGGCGTCGGTCACCCGGCGCTGCGCCAGCAGCCCGAGCGGATCGCCGGACGGCACCGCCGGGCCGCCGCGGGGCCACCAGGTGACGACCGGGGTGTCGGGCACCAGGAGCGGCATGACCACGGAGTCCGCGTGCAGCCCCATCGGGCCGTACATCCGCAGCAGCACGGTCTGCCCCGGGGCGCCATCGCCGGTCCTGATCTCGGCGTCGAGCCGGGACTCGGAGCCGGGGTCCCTGGCGATCACCCCGAGCACCCGGCAGGGGTGCTCACGACCCGCCTGGGTCGCCGCGCGCACCGCATCGTACTGGACCGACTCGTCGGTCATGATGATCAGATTGAGCACCATGCCGGTGGTCGGGCCGCCCATCTGGTCCCTGGCCCTGGTCAGCGCGTCCCGGATGGCGTGGGTGGTGGTATCGGTCAGGTCGATCATCATGTGCTCTCCTACTGGGCTGGCAGCTAAACCCGTGGCCCGCCAGCGACCGCTGACTAGAGCCGACGCCAGGTCCGGCCGTCGCGGGCGATCAGCGCATCCGCGCTGGCCGGGCCCGCCGTGCCGGCCGGATACTGCTCGGGTTTGGCCTGCCCGGCCCAGAATGCCTCGATCGGGTCCAGGATCCGCCATGACAGTTCGACTTCCCGCTGGCGGGGGAACAGCGGCGGGTCGCCGATCAGCACGTCCAGGATCAGCCGCTCGTATGCCTCCGGGCTCGACTCGGTGAACGACTCGCCATATGCGAAGTCCATGTTCACGTCGCGCACCTCCATGGCCGAGCCTGGCACCTTGGAGCCGAACCTGAGCGTGATGCCCTCATCCGGCTGCACCCGGATCACCAGGGCGTTCTGTCCGAGTTCCTCGGTATCGGTCCGGGCGAACGGCAGGTGCGGGGCACGCTGGAACATCAGCGCGATCTCCGTCATCCGGCTCGGCAGCCGCTTGCCGGTCCGCAGGTAGAACGGCACCCCGGCCCACCGCCTGGTGTCGACCTCCAGGCGCACCGCCGCGTAGGTTTCGGTGGTCGAGTCCGGTGGGATGCCATCCTCCTCGAGGTACCCGGGCACCTCGATCCCGCCCTGCCAGCCGGTGGCGTACTGGCCGCGGGCGGTGCCGACCGCAAGGTCCTCGGGGATCTTGACCGCGGAGAGCGTCTTCTCCTTCTCGGCCCGCAGCGCGTCGGCCGAGAAGGACACCGGCTCCTCCATGGCGGTGAGCGCCATCAGCTGCAGCAGGTGGTTCTGGATCACGTCGCGGGCCGCGCCGATCCCGTCGTAGTACCCGGCCCGACCCCCGATGCCGATGTCCTCGGCCATCGTGATCTGGACATGATCCACGTAGCCGCGATTCCAGACCGGCTCGAACAGGGTGTTGGCGAACCGCAGCGCCAGGATGTTCTGGACCGTCTCCTTGCCCAGGTAGTGGTCGATGCGGAAGACCGAGTCGGCCGGGAACACCGCCTCCAGCATCGCGTTCAGCTCGCGCGCGGTAGCCAGGTCGTGGCCGAACGGCTTCTCGATCACCACCCGGCGCCAGGGCCGGTGGCCGCCGACCTGCTCAGGCGGCGTGGACAGCCCGGACCGCTTCAGCTGCCCGACCACCTCAGGGAAGGCCTTAGGCGGGATAGACAGGTAGAACGCGTAGTTCCCACCGGTTCCGCGCTCCGCATCGAGCTGCGCGACGGTCTCGGCGAGGCGGTCGAACGCCTCGTCGTCGGAGAACTCGCCAGGCACGAACCGTACGCCCTCGGAGACCTGCTGCCAGACCGTGTCCCGGAACGGCGTGCGGGCATGCTCCTTGACCGCGTCGTGGGTCAGCTTCGCGAAGTCCCTGTCTTCCCAGTCCCGCCGGGCAAAGCCGACGAGCGAGAAGCCCGGCGGCAGCAGGCCGCGGTTGGCCAGGTCGTAGATGGCCGGAAGCAGCTTCTTACTGGCCAGGTCGCCGGTGACCCCGAACAGCACGAGCACGCATGGCCCGGCGACTATCGGGATCCTGCGGTCGCGGGGGTCACGCAGGGGATTAGATGTCATGCGGTTCCTCCGCCGCCTGGCCTGATCAGCTCTTCGCCGCCGCGGCGGCCATCTGGGTCTTGATCGTGTCGAGCAGCTCGTTCCACGATGCCTCGAACTTCTGCACGCCCTGCTCTTCCAGGACCGCGGTCACGTCGTCGTAGCCGATGCCCAGGCTCTCGAGCTGCTGGAACACCTGCCGGGATTGGTCGTACGTGCCGTGGATCGTGTCGCCCTGGATTTTGCCGTGGGCCTTGGTCGCGTGCAGCGTCGCCTCCGGCATGGTGTTCACGGTGTTCGGTGCGACCAAGTCCACCACGTACATGGTGTCGGCGAACGACGGGTCCTTGACGCTGGTCGAGGCCCAGAGCGGGCGCTGGATGCGGGCTCCCTTCGCGTGCAGCGCGGCCCAGCGGGAATTGCTCTCGTCGAACTTCTGCTCGTAGAGCTCGTAGGCGAGCCTGGCGTTGGCCAGGGCCGCCTTGCCCCGCAGCGCCGCGGCCTCGGGCGTGCCGATCTTGTCTAGCCGCTCGTCGACCTCGGTGTCCACCCGGCTGACGAAGAAAGACGCCACCGAGGCGATCTTTGACAGGTCGTGCCCGGCCGCCGCCGCGCCCTCCAGGCCGGCCATGAACGCGTCGATGACCTGGCCGTACCGCTGCAGCGAGAAGATGAGGGTCACGTTGACGCTGATGCCAGCGGCCAGGCTCTGGGTGATGGCCGGGAGCCCGGCCTCGGTCGCCGGGATCTTGATGAACAGGTTGGGCCGGTCGACCATCCACCACAGCGTCTTCGCCTCGGCGAAGGTCTTGCCCGTCGTGTCGGTGGCGATACGCGGGTCGACCTCGAGGGAGACCCGGCCGTCGAGCCCGTTCGTCTCGTCGTACACCGGGCGCAGCACGTCGCAGGCCCACCGGATGTCATAGGTGGTGATCGCCCGCGAGGCTTCCTCGACGGAGACGCCGCGCAGCGCCAGGTCCGCTACCTGGTCGTCGTAGGCGGAGCCGCTGGACAGCGCTTTTGCGAAGATCGTCGGATTGGACGTCACGCCGCGCACGTGCAGGTCCCGCATGAGCATCTCCAGGTTGCCCGTTGCCAGGCGTTCCCGGCTGATGTCGTCGAGCCAAATCGCGACGCCGGCCGCGGTTAGCTGGGCCAGTGCGTCATCAGGCTGGGGATTCATGGCTTCCACTCCTCGTCCTTACTCTTGCTGCGTACTCGCATGGCACTCGCTGCGGTGGCTAGCCCGGCGAGACGCCTCCGATGGCCAGGACGCGATGAGGTCGGCGGCCCTGGACGGGGGACACGGCATAAGATCGACCCTATCCGCATCGCGGCCAACCTAACCCGGCGCGTCCGTTAACCGGGAGTGAAGTCCTGCTCGGCCACCCTGCGGACGATGCCGCCGATCACGTCACCCGGAGACCTTCGTGAAATACCACTCCTCCGGGTTGATGAACCCGTAGGCGTTCGGCGCGAACCCGCGCAGGTTCGACTGGACCGTGATCAGTGTGCCGGGGCTCGGCTGCCAGAAGTCGGGGAGCTGCAGCCTGACCTGGTCAGCGTAGGCGTTGAGCGCCGCCTGGGCGCCGCTCGCCGATGTCGTGGTCGTGGCCGTGATGAGTTTGTCGATGGCCGGATCCGAGTAGTTGTTCACGTTGCCGAGCGCGCCGGTCTGGAAAATCTCGTCGCCGGTCGGGTAGTGGTCCGGCTCGAACAGCCACGCGGTGCCGTACTGGCCGATCTCCCAGCTGCACGCGGGCGTCGATGACGAGCACGGCTCGATGGTCGCGGCGATCGTGGCCTGGGTCACCTGGTCCAGCGTGATCCCGATGCCTACCTGCCCGGCGACCGACTGCAAGTCGGCCATTGAGTCGTCGGTGTAGGGCAGGCCGCTCGGGTACATGAGCGTGAACTGGAGCGCCTGGCCGGCCCTGACGCCCGCGCCGCACTCGTCCGCGGCGCGGCCCGGCCTGGCGCAGGTGGTGACCCCGCCCGGGACGACCTTCCAGCCGTGCGCCGCCAGCAGGAGTTTCGCGGCCGGGACGCTGAACGGGTAGGGGTTCACCAACGCCTTGGCGTCCGAGTAGGGGTTGGCCGGGCTGGCCGGCACCGGGCTATAGGTGGGCACCCCGAGGCCCTCGTAGTAGGCGCGGATCCATCCGGTCTGGTCGACCAGGTGCTGGAACGCCTGGCGGAAGTACAGCTGCCGCAGGATCGGCCCGACCTTCGGGTTGTTGAAGTTGGGCTCGAAGTAGTCAAAGCCGAACGGGTAGTCCGCCAGCAGCCGGTAGCCCTGGGCCTTAAGGGACGGCTGCTGCGGCAGGTCGTTATCGGGCACGTACCCGACCGAGATCTGCTGGCCGGAGCTGCCCGGCCCGCCGCTCGACGACCCGGCCGCCAGGACCGAGAACTCGGCGTCAGCCGAGGTGAACGGCAGCTCCACGAACTTCGCCAGATGCGGCTCGTCCGGGCCGGAGTAGCGGCGGTTGGGCACGAACGTGGCCATGCCGTCGCCGGTCAAGCTGGCCAGCTTCCACGGGCCGTCCACCACCGACCAGAGCGGGCTGGACGCGTAGCCCGCCGTCTTCGTCGCCTGGCCGTTCAGGAAGGTGTATACAGCCCGCGCGCCGGCGGTGGTGGTGTCGGGCAGGTGCGCCGCGCCCGCCGACGGGGCGGGTGTGGCCAGAGAGGTCCGGTCCCACGCGATCGGCAGCGGGGTGATCTGCGACAGCTCGTTATAGGTGAACCAGGACGGGTTGTACCTCGCGTTGAGGCGCAGCCGGATGGTGGCCGGGCCGGGGGCGGTCCAGGACACCACGTTGTCGGGGAACTCGCCGGGCACGTAGTTCGCCCAGTCCGTCTTGTTGGCCTTGAGCATGTTGATCCAGAACCCGACGTCGCGGGCACTGACGGTCTCGCCGTCGGACCAGACGTAGTGCTTGAGCGTGATGCTGACCACCCGGTCGCCGTCGCTGTAGACCGGCGGGTTGGCGATCGACAGCGGGTAGTCGATCGAGGCCTTGCCCTTGTCCCCGTACCAGTAGAGCGGCAGGTAGAGCAGGGTCTGCAGGTCGCTGGTGTTCGCGGTGGTGAAGTACTCGCCCGACACCAGCGGGAAGATATAGGTCGGCGGCGCGAGCGGCTGCTCGGCGAAGTACGCGGTGCCTCCGCTGACCGGCGTGCCGCCCGCGGCGGCTGGTGCGCTGCCGGAGCTGCACGCCGCCAGGCCAAGGGCGCTCACAGCGAGCGCGAGCACTCCGAGTGTCATACGGTGCTGGTGCCTGGCGCCGGTCATGGCAGCCTCCCTACGCCGGCATTACCCGGTCAGGTTCAAACGGTCGGTGGCGCAGGCCCTTCGGCCAGCCACCCTCTCAGCCCGGTTAGCCCGAGCTCCCGTGCAATTCGCGCCTACTTTACCGCCGCGTCAACTCTGGCGGCACGTCGGCGCCGGAGACTATGAGATCGAACGAGGATGGCGGGCGGATCACGCCGAAATAGGCCCGCTCCGCGAGCAGCCATTGGTCGTCCCATTCCTCAGGCTTCACCCGGCCGCGCAGCCGTCGCAGCCGCTCCTGCTCGGGGGTATCGACGAACACCGACCGGTCGACCAGGTCGCCCAGCTCCGGGGACGCCGAGTAGACGCCCTCGACCAGGATCAGGTCGCTCGGCTCCACCGTGACGGTGCCGTCGAGCCCGCTGCCCCGTTCCCAGTCGAACCGGCGGAACGCCGCGCCGAGCCGCGCGCGCAGCGGCTCGAGCGCCTGGGTCCGGAGCCGGCGCCAGTCGTAGTAGTCGGCCAGGGCCGGCCGGGCGGGCGGCGGAAGGCCGGGCGTGGCGAGCAGGGCGGGCGGAACTTGAAAGAAATCGTCGGTATGGACGAGCGCGGCCCCGGTCGCTGTGGCAACGGCCTCCGCGATCGTGGACTTGCCCGCGGCGCCGTGCCCGTCGATGGCGAGGATGAATACTGCGGGACCCGAGGCACCTGCGGCCCGCCATCGGGCGGCCGCATCGAGCACCCGGTTCACCGCTCCGAGCGTCTGGTCCGTGGCCGCCCCGGGCCCGCGGTCGCTACCGCCGCGAGACATCCGGGGACAGCGCCCCGGCGGGCCGCGCGCCCGCCTCCGCGACGCCCGCGGGGTCCCCGGTCCCCGCCTCGGCGGTCGCGGCCTGGTCGCCTTCCGTGGCCGTGCCCCGGTCGCGGAGGGCGAACAGCAGCAGGATGGCGACAACCCAGATCAGCACCGCGTTGGCCACGTGCACCCAGACCAGGCCGGCGGGCAGCCCGCTGAAGTACTGCGCGTAGCCCATCGCACCCTGCACCCCGATCAGCACGAGCACGGCCCAGCCGAGCCGGACGGCCCGCCGCGGGGCCTTGGTCAGCCTGAGGCCGAGAACCATCGCGATCACCAGGCCGCCCAGCAGCCAGCCGATGTCGGCGTGAAACTGGGTGACGCCGCCGAGCGGCAGGTGGAACCGGGGAACCGGCCGGCCGTCGGGAAGCCTGCCCCCCGCGAGCGGCCCGGTGCCGGTCACGACCGTGCCAGCCGCGATCATGAGGCCGAGCACCCCCACGGCGCCGAAAGCTCCCAGCCGCACCTCGCGCGGGACCAGCGGCCGGGCCGGGCCCCGGCCCTCGGCGGACCGCACATACAGCGCCACGGCGGCGAACACAAGAGCCATGGAGCACAGGAAGTGGATCGACACCCAGACCGGATCGAGGTCGGTCAGCACGACGATCCCGCCGAGGACCGCCTGGGCCATTATTCCCGCTGGCTGCGCCGTGGCCAGCCAGAACAGGTCGCGGCGGCGGCGGCCGTCCGGCCGGTAGCGCCAGGCGGCGACCCACACCACGATGGCGATCACGAAGATCGCGACGGTTACCAGGCGGTTCCCGAACTCCACCCAGCGGTGGATGAGCGGGTCACCGGTCGTTCCGCTGGCGATCACGCTGGTCGCCGTGCACCTCGGCCAGTCCGGGCAGCCGAGGCCGGACTGGCTCAGCCGCACCCCGGCGCCGGTCATGATGATCCCGGCCGTCGCGACGACGCCCGCCAGCGCGATCCGCCGCATCGAGGCCGGGGACGGCGCGAGCACCGTGTCCGCCAGCTGCCGGGCCAGGCCGCGGCCGCCGGGCCGCGGCGCCGTCGCGGCATCACCGGAGGCGCCAGGGGCAGCGTCCGGGGCACCAGGGGCACCGCCCGAGGCGCCAGGGGTACCGTCCCGGGCGGCGAGGTAGCCAGGCACGAGTCTCATCGTAAGAGTTTCGCGCACGTGCTTGCAGCCGGGCTAGCCGGGACTGGGCGGGACCGGCCCGGGCGGCTCGGGGCCGCCCGCGGATGGCCCGGCTCCCACAGCCGCGCCCGCGCAGGCCACGATCACGCAGGCGATCGCCGCCCACTGCCGCGGCGCGAGCGCCTCGTCGAGCAAAACGAGGCCGACGACCGCGGCGACCGCGGGCTCCAGGCTCATCCAGATGCCGAAGATCCGCGCCGGAATGCGGCGCAGCGCCTCCATCTCGAGCCGGTACGGGATGACCGACGACAGCAGCCCGACCGCGACCCCGGTGCCGAGCACGCTGAGCCGCAGCGGGGAGCCGTGCCCGGCGGATCCGGTCACGGCCGCGGCCGGCGTCACCACCAGGGCGGCGACCACCATGGCGATGGCCAGCCCGGACGATCCAGGAAAGCGCCGCCCGGTCGACGCGCTGAGCAGGATGTAGGCGGCCCAGCCGGCCGCGGACAGCAGGGCGAAGGCCACGCCGGTCACCGCCAGGCCGGCGGCCGGCCGGCCGCTGTGCGCCGCGCCCTGGGCCAGGCTGGACCAGCCGTCACTGAGCAGCGCCACCCCGGCTCCGGCCAGGGCAACCCAGGCCAGGTCGACCAGCCGCCGGGATGACGCCACGGCGACCGCCAGCGGCCCGAGGAACTCGATGGTCACCGCGATGCCCAGCGGTATCCGCGCGAACGACTGGTAGATCGCGAAGTTCATGATCCCGAGCGTCACGCCGAACGCCAGCACGACCGCCGAGTCCCGCCAGGCCCGCTCCCGAACCAGATCGCTGACCGACCGGACCAGCCCCCGGCCGCCGAACGCCCCCATCAGCACCGCGGCCGTCCACAGCCGCAGCTCGGTCATCGTGGCCGGCGTGACCTGGCTGAACATCCGGCCGGCCAGGCCCGCGCCGACCTGGACCGAGACGATGCTGGTTAGCACGAGCGTCGTCGGCGGGACCGCGCTCATTGCCCCGGCGGGACGCCTGAGCAGCCGGGATATGGTGACGGTGACCGCGGCCTCCCAGCTACTCCCAGCGGAAGGTACGCGCGGTCACGGCGATCGCGGCCACCGCCCAGACGGCCAGGACCAGCAGGTCACGCCCGGGCACGCCGTCGCCGGCCTGCGCCACCGACCGGAGCCCGTCCGACAGCGCCCCGGCCGGCAGCAGCAGCAGCACGTGCCGTGCCCCGGCCGGGAACTTGGTCAGCGGGAACACCACGCCGCCGATCCCGAGCATCACCAGGTACAGCAGGTTCGCCCCGGCCAGGGTGGCCTCGGCCCGCAGCGTTCCGGCCAGCAGCAGGGCCAGCCCGCTGAACGCCGCGGTCCCCACCACCATCAGCAGCACGGACCACACCACCGCGCCGATGCCGCCGTGCGGGTTCCAGCCGAGCGCCAGCGCCACCACCACGATCAGGACGGACTGCAGCACCTCGACGGCCAGCACAGTGAGCGTCTTGGCGGCGATCAGCCCGCGGCGTGACAGCGGCGTCGCGCCGAGCCGCTTGAGCACCCCGTACCTGCGCTCGAACCCGGTGGCGATCGCCTGGCTGGTGAACGCGGTGGACATCACGGCCAGCGCCAGGATGCCCGGGGCGAGGAAGTCGATCCTGCTCACCCCGCGGCCGTAGCTGACCAGGTTCTCCTGGCTGAACGCGGCGATCAGCAGCACCGGGATGATCAGGATCAGCACCAGCTGCTCGCCGTTGCGCAGCAGCGTCCGCAGCTCAAGCCCGGCCTGGGCGCCGACCATCAGTGGCAGCGGCGCGGCACCGGGTGCGGGAGGAGGCCATGCCTCAGCGGTCTCGGTCATGAACGGAGCTCCCGCCCGGTCAGCTCGAGGAAGACATCCTCCAGCGTCCGGCTCTCGATCCGCAGGCTCTGCGCCAGCACGCCGCGTTCGGCGCACCAGGCCGTGACCGCCGCGAGCAGCTGCGGATCGACCCGGTCGTGCACCTCGACCACGTAATAGCCGGCCGGGGACTCCTTGGCCGCACTGCCCGGCGGCAGCGCGGCCAGCAGGCTGTCGGTGTCCAGGCCAGGCTCGGCACGGAACCTGAGCTGGCCCGCAGTGCCGGTCAGCTCGGCCGGGGTTCCCGTGGCGACCAGCCTCCCGTGGTCAACCACGGCGACCTGGTCGGCGAGGCGTTCCGCCTCCTCCATGTAGTGGGTGGTCAGGATGACCGCGGCCCCCGCGTCGCGCAGCCCCCCGATCAGGTCCCAGGTGGCGTGCCTGGCCTGGGGATCGAGCCCGGCCGTCGGCTCGTCGAGGAACACCAGCTCGGGCCGGCCGATCACGGCGGCGGCGAGCGACAGCCGCTGCTGCTGCCCGCCGGACAGCCGCCGGAACGGGGTGCGCCCGCAGCCGGTCAGGCCCAGCCGGTCAATCAGCAGCGCGGGGTCGATCGGGTGGGCGTGGAACCTGGCCATCACGCGCAGGTACTCCGCGGCCCGGGCCGAGGTCGGGATGCCGCCGGACTGCAGCATCACGCCGACCTTCGGCCGCAGCTTCTTGGCGTCCTTGACCGGGTCCAGGTCCAGCACGCGCACGGTGCCATCATCCGGCCGCCGGTAACCCTCGCAAATCTCGATCGTCGTGGTCTTCCCGGCGCCGTTCGGGCCCAGGATCGCGGTGACCTGCGCGCGCTCGGCCCGCAGCGACAGACCAGCTACCGCGGCGGTGCGACCGTAGTGCTTGACCAGGCCGCTGATCTCGACAGCCGGAGCGGAACACACGCACGCGAGTCTACGGGTATCGGCTGGGCCGGGCATTCGCCGCGGTCCAGCCCGGCCGGTAGCATGCCGCCGTGGCCGGTCCTGACCTCGCTCCCCGGCGGTCCGGCCGGGTGCTGCCGGTCGACTCCGGCGGCCGGGTGTTGCTGCTTTGCGGCTTCGACCCCGCCGACCCGGCCCACCCGTTCTGGTTCACCATCGGCGGCGGGACCGATCCGGGCGAGAGCGTGGCCGAGGCCGCCGCGCGCGAACTGCAAGAGGAAACGGGCATCGCCGCTGACGCCGCGTCGCTGGGCGACCCGGTGTGGCGCCGGGCTACCGAGTTCAGCTTCGACGGGACGCGTTTCCGGCAGGAAGAGGAGTACTTCCTGCTCCGCGTCGGCTCGGACGAGGTGTCGTTCGACGGCATGGACGACGCCGAGAAGCAGACCGTGCTCGGCTACCGCTGGCTGGACCCGGCCGGGCTCGAGGCGCTGGACGAGCCATTGTTCCCTCCCGAGCTGCCCCGCCTGCTCCGCGAGTTGACCGCGCGCCGGCCCTGATCTGGTCGTGAACGCAAGGGCTCCGGCCCGCACCGTGTCGGCATTGGCTTGTGCGGTTCGTGCATCGCCTCCACCTCAATGGCGCGAGCCATATCGGTTTGAGGGTGATCAAATTTTTTTTCGATTATTATCAGATACCCGAGCTATGAGCGAAAATTTTGTCGGTGCGGGCCGATAGTCTGGTCGCAGGCATTGAACGAATGGAACGGCCCCTGGGAGGAGGTGACCCCGATGCCGGTCACGACCCCCGAGCCCGGACCAGACGACGAGCAGCCGGTCGGGGGTGCCCCCAGCGAGGATGCTGCGCCGCCGGCGCGCGGCCAGCTCGATGCGAGCCCGGAACAGAAAACCACGCAGCGGTGGGGCGGGCCGGGGTGGGCCTGGGTGCAGGACAGCGCCGATACCGGCCCGGTGCCCGAAGTTGACCGACCAGGTATCCAGCTTGACGGCCTGGCCGGGAGCGGTCTGCCGGCCGGCCTGGACTTTCAGGCGCTGCTGGACGGCCTGGCCGCCGCTGAGCTGGTCAACACCAACCCCGAGGACCAGGACGCGGAGTTTGACGAGTGGCTGGCCGCCGACCGGGAAGGGCGGCTGGAGTCGGCTGACCCAGCGCAGATAGCGGCGCTGGCGGTGGAGCACATGGATCCGGGCGCGGCGCAGGCCGCGTGGCTGGAGGTGGCAGCCGCCGGGGCGGGTCGGCTGGATGAGAACGCCCTGAACGGGCTCGCGATAGCGGCACGCAAGCAGGGGTCGCGGGCGGCAGCGGTCGAGCTGACCGCTGTTGGGCAACTCGCCGCCCGCACTGCGGCCACCGACACGAGGATCGGCCTGAAGGATGACGGTCGCCCAACCCGGGTCAGCCGCGACGCGGTCGGCCAGATCGAGCTCGCGCTGAAGCTGTCCCATTATGGCGCCGAGGCGCGGGCTGACCTGGCGGTCACCTTGACCTGGCGGCTGTCGGCCACCGGCGCGGCGCTGGCCGCCGGGCGGGTCGATGCCTACCGCGCCCAGCTGATCGCCGACGCTACCGGCGTGCTGAGCGAAGACCTGGCCCGGCGGGTGGAAGAACAAGTCCTGCCCGGGGCGGGCGAGCTGACCGCGTCACGACTGCGGCAGAAACTGGGCTACGCGGTGATCGCCGCCGACCCCGAGGGCGCCGAGCAGCGCCGCACGGACGCCGAGCGCAACGCCGAGGTGCGCCTGTATGCCGACGACGACCAGACCGCGACCCTCATGCTGACTAAGCAGCCGCAGATCGAGGCCGCCGCGTCGTTCGCACGGGTCAGCGCACTAGCCAGGGCCCGGATCGCCGCCGGAATGCCCGGTACGCTGAACTTCCATCGCTCCCAGGTGGCTCTGGGCCTGCTGCTGGGCACCCTGCCTCCCATCCCGCCCGCCGAAGGCGCCCCGCCCGACCAGCCCCCGCCCGACGACGACCCCGGTACCGGCGGCCCCGGCCCCGCAGCCGATGGCAGCGATGACCCCTGCGATGGCGGTCCTGCTGATGCTCCGCGGGACGAGGACGCCCCACCCGACAATGGCTTCGACGACGACGGCCCGGATGCCGGGCAGGGCGACTGCTGGGATCCAGCTGAGGAGGATGATGACCCGCTGGGAATCCGGCCGGTGCCGGCCTGGCCGGCGCTGGGCGCTATCCCGCCCGCGTTCGCCATCCACGACCCGGCCAGGACCGCGGATGGGCGGCCGGCGGGCGGGTTGCTGGACACGCTGCTGCCTTGGACGAGCCTGGCCGGGCTCACCGAGCGGCCCGGCACGCTGGGCCGGATAGGTCCGATCACCACCGTCCAGGCCCGGGTGCTGGCCCGGGTCGCCGAGCACGACCCCGGCGCCCAGTGGCGGGTAATCGTCACCAACGGTGCCGGGCAGGCCATGGCTGTCACCCGGATCCGCCGCCGCGCCCGCCGCGCCCGCGCCGACGCGGCACGAGACGGACCGCCACCCGGGGCCGGGCTGGTCGGCCGGGTCACTGTCACCCTCACCGAGGACACCGTCACCACCGGCTGCGGGCGCGGTGGTCCCCGCCGGCGAGGACGTCCCGGAGGGCCCGAGCCACCGAGTCAGATCGCCGCTGCCGCGCTGCGCGCGGCGGCCCGGGCACTGGCGGCCGCGCGGGCCCGGGCGGCCGCCGACCAGGCCGCGGGCGGATGCGCGCACACCGACGAATCGTCGGCCTGCCGGCCGCCGCCGCGGCTGCGCGAGCACGTGATCGCCCGCGATGTCACCTGCCGCAATCCCTCCTGCGGTCAGCCGGCCTGGCGCGGCGACCTGGATCACACCATCCCGTGGGACGCGGGCGGGCGCACCTGCCGCTGCGACCTCGGTGGCGCCTGCCGCCGCGACCACCAGCTCAAGCAGCACCCTCGCTGGAAGCTAGAGCAGACCCGGCCCGGCTTCTTCACCTGGACCACCCCCGCCGGGCGTACCTACACCGCTGGCCCCGACACCCACCCCGTGTAGCTCGCAGCCCAGCCACGACCCGCCTGCGGAGGCCGCCTGACCTGGCAGTCTCCTCGGCGGTCGTCACTACCGCAGTCCAGCGCGTGCGGGCGTCAGGCGGGGGCTGGGGCCGGGGGCTGGGACTGGGGCTGGGGTGCGGGCGTCAGGCGGGGGCTGGGGCCGGGGCCGGGGTGCTGTCGCGCGCGGCGGCGATCAGGGCGCGGAACAGGCTCGGGTCGTCGCCCGCCTCGGGGTGCCATTGGACGGCCACCATGAACCAGCCGTCCCCGGCGGCGTCAAGCTCGAAAGCCTCGATGATGCCGTCCTGCGCCCAGGCGGTGGCGATGAGACCGCGGCCCAGCTGGTCGACCGCCTGATGATGGTGGGTCGGCGTGTCGGCCTCATCGCGGCCGAGGATCTGGCCGAGCCTGCTGCCCGGCGCGACCCGCACCGCGTGGTCCGCGAAGCCGCCCGGTACCGGGGCATGCCCATCGTGGCCGACCAGGTCGGGCAGGTGCTGGTGCAGGGTGCCGCCCAGCGCCACGTTGATGACCTGCAGGCCGCGGCAGATGCCGAGGACCGGCAGGCGCCGCGACCTGGCCGCGGCGAACAGCGCCAGCTCCGCGGCGTCGCGCTCCTCGCGCACGCTTGAGGTCTCCGGCGCTGGCTCCGCGTGATAGCGGGCCGGGTCGATGTCCCCGCCGCCCGCCAGGATCAGGCCGTCCAGCCGCCCGACCGCGTTCTCGATACCAGGCAACGGCGGCAGCAGCACCGGGATCCCGCCCGCCGCGGCGACGCTGTCGGCGTAGCGGCGGGGCAGCACCACGGCTGGCCGTTCCCAGGCGCCCCACTTGGCCAGCTCGCTGTAGGCGCTGATCCCGATCAGCGGCGCGCCCGCGCCCTCAGCCATGGATGAACTCCCCTCCCGCTCGGGCCGGCCGCCTTACGCGGGTGTCACATAAGCGCCGGAGATCCCGCCGTCCACCAGGAACTGCGACGCCGTGATGAACGACGAGTCGTCGCTGGCCAGAAATGCTACCGCGGCCGCGATCTCCTCGGGCTCGGCGAACCGGCCGACCGGGATGTGCACCAGCCGCCTCGCGGCCCGCTCGGGGTCCTTGGCGAAGAGCTCACGCAGCAGCGGCGTGTTGACCGGCCCCGGGCACAGCGCGTTGAACCTGATGCCCTCCCGGGCGAACTGCACCCCGAGCTCGCGGGTCATCGCCAGCA
>Ga0335074_10003455_pt1 | contig 21601 bp, 14 predicted proteins | sample Lox_Sample_23_FD_206715 | JGI IMG/M metagenome (GOLD analysis project Ga0335074, IMG submission 206715) | Soil microbial communities from Loxahatchee National Wildlife Refuge, Florida, United States - Lox_Sample_2.3 | ecosystem: Environmental > Terrestrial > Soil > Wetlands | place: USA... | reverse complement strand
GCCGGGCCCACTCCGTCTTCCCGGCCTCCGCGAGCTGGTCCGCCAGCGCGTCCCGCAGCTCGGTCAGCACCTCCACGTCGAGCGCCGCGTAGGTCAGCATCTCCCCGGACAGCGGCCGCACCGACCAGTCGGCGGCCGAATGCTCCTTGGCCAGCCGGTAGCCGAGCACCTCCTCGAGCATCGTGCCGAGCGCCACCCGGGGGTACCCGAGCAGCCGCCCGGCCAGCTCGGTGTCGAACAGCCGGCGCGGCCGGTACCCGATCTCGGCCAGGCAGGGCAGGTCCTGGGGCGCGGCGTGCAGCACCGCCTCGACGTCGGTGAGCGCGGCGTTGAGCCCGCTGAGGTCCGGGCAGGCGATCGGGTCGATGAGCACAGTCCCGGCGCCGGCGCGGCGCAGCTGCACCAGGTAGGCACGCTGCCCGTACCGGTAGCCCGAGGCCCGTTCGGCGTCCACCGCGATCGGCCCGGTGCCGGCCGCGAGCCGCCGCACCGCCGCGGCCAGCTCCTCCGCCGCGCTGATCACCGGCGGCAGCCCCTCGGCGGGCTCGGTCAGGTCGATGACCTCCCGCCCCGGGGCCGTGCTCTCGTCGGCGGCGCCGGTCTCCGTGCCCGGGGGACCCTCATCCTCCCCGGTCATCGCCTGTGCCGCCGCCCGCCGGGCCGCAGGGCCCGGGTGCCTGGCGGCTGTGCGGGCAGGCCGGCGGCGGCGGCGATCAGGTCACACCAGGCCGCGACGTCACCGCCGAAATCCTCGTCGGCGGGGCACCAGGAGGCACGCAGCTCGAACCCGGTCACCGGCGGCTCGGCCTCCTTTACGCCGAACCCCTCGGTGATCACCCGGGTCACGGTCCCGCTCGGCGCGGAGTACCCGGGCGCGTGCAGGTCGAGCGCGTCCGTCAGCCAGCTCCAGCCGACCTCGCCGAGCAGCGGGTCGACGGCCATCTCCTCTTCCACGTCGGCGCTCACCTGCGCGACGACGCGGAACGGCCCCGTCCAGCCCTCCTGGCCGCTGGGGTCGTACAGCAGCATGATCCGGCCGGTGCCGGCCTCGGCGCCGTCCCGGAACGCGGTCGCGGACATCGCGACCGCGTAGGGCGCGAGCCGTCGGGGGGCCGGGTGTTCCTCGAACGCGAAGTCGTCCCTGACCTCGGCGACCGCCTGCCGCCCGGCCTCGAAGGCAGCCACGGCGTCACGGAAAGTCGCGTCCGCCACCGCGTCCGCCCCCTCGCCCGGTGGGGCAGCCTGCCGCCCCGAAGCTTCCGGGGACCCTTCCGCCAACCTCATGGCCTGAGCGTACGTCGTGCCAGGCCGGAACGATAACGCGGCACGGACAGGCTGGTAAACGGGGGCGTCCGCGGCGGGGAGGGTACCCATGATGACCGCGGCCCCGCACGCCGTGCACGCCCACTCGGGGCACTCGCCGCCGCCGGCGTCCGGGCAGTCGCCGGGATGGATCTGCTCGAACGGCTCGTCGCCACCACATCCGGGACAGTTCCCAAGCGGCTGGCTCATCGCTGCGCCCCTCTCGTGTCGACGGCAGATGGCGGACTCGTCCCGATCTTGGCATGTACGCCGGTGTTTCCGGGGGATCTCCGGCCGGCGTGTCGCCGCGCCGGCGCCCTGTGAGAAAATCCGGTGGTGACCCCACCCCAGCCAACCTCGCCGTTCCTCCGCGCCTGCCGGGGGGAGTCCGTCCCCTATACCCCGGTCTGGTTCATGCGCCAGGCGGGCCGTTCGCTGCCCGAGTACCGCCGGCTCCGCGAGGGCATCTCGATGCTCGACTCGTGCACGCGGCCCGAGATGGTCACCGAGATCACCATGCAGCCGCTGCGCCGGTACGACGTGGACGCCGCGGTCCTGTTCAGCGACATCGTCGTGCCGCTGCGCGCGGTGGGCATCGACGTGGACATCAAGCCGGGCGTCGGCCCGGTCGTCGGCACGCCGTTCCGCGAGCTCAGCGACGTGGCCCGGCTGCGCCCGCTCGAGCCGGGCGACGTGCCGTACATCACCGAGGCGGTGCGGTCGCTGACCGGAGAGCTCGCGGGCAAGCCGCTGATCGGCTTCGCCGGCGGCCCGTTCACGCTGGCGTCGTACCTGATCGAGGGCGGCCCGTCGCGTAACCACGACCGCACCAGGGCCCTGATGTACGGCGATCCCGGGCTGTGGCACGCGCTGATGGGCCGGCTCGCGGACATCGCGACCGCGTTCCTGCTGGTCCAGGTCGACGCCGGCGCGTCGGCCATCCAGGTGTTCGACTCCTGGGCCGGGGTGGTCAGCCCGGCGGACTACCGGGAGGCGATCCTGCCGCACACGTCGCGGATCTTCGCCGCCCTCGCGGCGTCCGGCGTGCCCCGCATCCACTTCGGCGTCGGCACCGGGGAACTGCTCGGCCTGCTCCGCGAGGCGGGCGCGGACGTGGTCGGCGTGGACTGGCGGGTCCCGCTCGACGAGGCGGCCCGCCGGGTGCCGCCGGGCACGGCGCTGCAGGGCAACCTGGACCCCGCGATCCTGCTCACGTCCTGGGACGTGGTGGAGACCCGGGCCCGCGACGTGCTGACCCGGGGCCGGGCCGCCGACGGCCACATCTTCAACCTCGGCCACGGCGTCCTCCCGGAAACCAACCCAGACACCCTGGCCCGCCTAACGGACCTAGTCCACTCAGCCTCCGCCCGCACCCCTGCGTAGCTGGTCAGCCTTCGTCCCCCTGATAATCCTGTTCCTGCGGATCTGTGGAAGAGCTGGCGACCGGATCCAGGAGCATGCGGAGAACGCGTCGGGTATCGCGGGTACCGGCCCGGCGCTTGTTCGCGAGCATGGTGACACGCTCGGGCGCCTCCTCTGCTGAGCCGGGGCGCGCTGAATCCTCGGCCGCGCCTACCCGCAGCCCCCTTCCGGCGAGCGCGTCCCGCAACTCGCGACCAAGGCCCGGGGCACACGCCAGGCCCGCCATGAAGCTAGCGCCGACATCCGCCGTGCTCTCGTCCGTGAGGCACAGGACCGCCAGCAGGAGCGCGATGGTGGGCGCCTGCTTTTCGCCGTCCGCGATAACGTCCAGGTACGAGTTACCGTCCGGGCTCTTGGGGACCACGGCCGCCAGCAGGCTCATGAGCGTTTCCACCTGGTACCGCAGATCGTCCGGCTCGCGCGCGGACAGCCTGGGTGCCAGGTACCCGTGCTCCCTGAGCAACGGCAGCGCATGCGCGATGACTCCGCTCGCGGCAGCCTCAGCCTGCTTGAGGAGGAGGTCGCAGATGACCCGCCCGTGCGCCGGACGAACGTCGGGGTCTACCGCCAGCTCGATCAGCTGGCGAATGCCGTCGTCCAGCCCCCGCGCGTAAAGCCGACCGGACACGAGGAGCGTGACGAGCGGATCGCCTGTCGCTAGCTGGCCGACGGCCTGAAGCAGCGTGTGCTCCGGACGACCGCCGAGGATGTCCTCGATCAGGCAGTACGTCCGGTAGTCGACAGTACGCGACGATGAGAGCCGCAGCAGGAACTCGTAGAGGGCGGCCCGGCGCTTTTGCATCGACAGGTCGCGCATCAGCCGCGGGCTGGTACCGAACATGTCGTGCAGGCGCTGTCGCTCGTCCGCGTCTGGCACTTCGTCTGCCTGGAGGATCTCTTCGAGCTGGCTGACATGCTGCTTGACATGGCGAGCATCGCCGCCGCCGATACCTCGCACGCAGGCTTGCAGGAGCTCCCCCAGGCGCCCCGCTTCGGCGGTCGGCGGGACTCGCGGCCAGCGGTGCATCTTGGTCAGGCGGGTCTTCGGTATCTCGCGCGGCCCGGGCGGCTTCCGCCCGCCGGCGGTATCTGGCTGCGACGTCGAATCTGGGTCCAGTGCCCTTATCCGGTCCAGCGCCGCAAAGCCGGCGTGAGCGTTGAATTGCGCCGGCTCGGTCGCCTCAGCCAGCCCTCTCAACGTCGGTGGCCCAAGCCGTTGCCGCAGCGCATTCTGGTATTCGGCGGCAGGCTCCGCGGGGAACTTCGTGCCCGCCGCCCCGGCAACCGCCATCGGGTCGGAGTGCCAGCGGACCACGTGGTCGTCGAGGCCGGATGGAGCCGACCGGCGCGGTGCCTCACTAAAGAAGAGCCGGAACTTATGCCAGCGGTAGGTGGCTCTCGTCCATGTCGAGGCGGTCATCTCGGCCCGCATCCCGTACGGCAGTAGCGACATGACGGCGTCGACGTACGCCAGGCGCTCGGTCATCTCAGTGGCCTCGGCGCCAACGATGCAGACCGGGTTGCCGGTGAGGAGCATGCTGGCGACCGGAAGCGCGCGCTCGACGTCGGCGGGCAGCTCCGCTGCGCCGCCGGCCACCTCGACAGTGCGCACCGACCGGTCGGTATCTAGTGGCCGGATGTGACGGAACGTCTCATACATGCCCGCATAGGACACAGCGGCGGACGCGGCCTCCTGGTAGGGAACGCAGAAGTACCGGGTGACCATGACATCGCGGCCGAGATTGTCGGTCCCGCTCGCCTCCGCTTCATGGATCGCCATGCCGAGGTACCGGCTGCCATCACTCGCCGACACGTAGCTGACGGTGACCTGCGGCAGGTCATCGAGGTTGCCGGGGGTGAAGCGGTCGAGGATCTCCTCGAAGTTGCGCGGACTGATCCTCCCCTCGCTGCTCGCGAGCAGGTGATAGCCACCGCGCTCGCTCGCATGCATGCCCCACCGCGCCCACTCCGCCGTTAGCGGGACTCTGCTACCGGCCATCGCTGTCCTGAGACTTCTTCTCGGCAACGGCAAGCTCTCCGGATGGATTCAGCATCCGCCTGAAAAGGTTCGCTCTCTTTCTCTGCGGGTCGGATGGCTGCAGGGAGTTCATGTACTCGATCGCTTCTATCATCGATGCGGCCACATCGAGCCGCGTCTGTGCCACCTCGCCCGACCCAGCGGCGCCCTCTTCGGGTTCGCCGCGCGAGGCATCCCACTGGAATCCAAACCGGGTAAGTGCCAGCCGGGCATCGTCAGGCACCGTCGGCGAGTCCGCGAGGCCACACATGAAATTGACGACCATGGTGGTGCCGTCCACGTAGGCCGTGAGCTGGCAGACCGCGAGGAGCAGCGCCAGCGTCGGGTAGTGCTGCGAAGATCCGGCGAATACGTCAAGGAAGGCGTACCCCGCTCGATCTCTGTACACGGCCGTGAGCAGGTCTACCAGTGTGCTCACCTGGAATGTGAGATCCATTGGGGCACGCGCCTGCAACTCAAGCGCCAGGAATCTCCGCTCGCGCAGGAACGGGAGGATAACGCGCTCGAGGTCGGCAGCGCGCGCCTCCTTCAGCGCGGTGACGGTCGCGTCCCAGATGAGCCTGGCATGACCCTCCTGGAGTTGCAGGTCGGTCGCGATCCCGAGGAGCTGTGCCGGGTCAAATTCAGACTTCAGGTGCTTTCCCTTTTTGAGGGAGGACCGCACGATAAAGAGCGTCCGCAAGTCAGCGTTCTGGTCCGCGCCCAGCATCTCGTCGATCGCCTGCAGCAATGACCTGTCCGGCGTCTCATCGTGGAGCATCCTCTCGATCGTGCAGTACTCGGCGTACCCGATCGTTTCCCCGAAGGCGACCCGCAGGAGCACCTTGTAGAAGCCCACTTTCTTATCCCTGGCTATCGGCAGGTCGTCCCTCAGCAAGGCATGGTGGGCGATGCGTGCCTGATACCGCTCGCGGGACTCATCGCCTGGCGCGCCGAGCCCGAGTTGTCTCCGCAGCCCATCGAGGTAAGCGCCGAGTGCCCGCGGATCGCCCGCGGGGTTGTTCAGGCTAGTCGCGATTCCCTCGATGAGGGCTTCGACCGGATCGTAAGGGGCCATTCTTTCATGTCTGGAACCCTGCGACGGGGCCATCCGAATCGGTGCCTCGTCATTCTTCATCGCGTTCTCTCGCCGCTTCGACGGCCGGTTCCAGAAGTGCTTCTGCTGCTTGGCTTGAATGCCATCCAGCATCTGGTCGATATCGGCGGTCTTGAAAGCCCGTGCCGTCGTATCCTGGGCGAGCTCCGTGGTTATCGAAGGGCCTTCAAGCAACGGTTGCAGCCACTGCCGGTACTCGTCGCCATATTCTTTCGGGACCCGCGTCTCTGGCGCGCGCGTTATGGCCATCGCGTCCGGACGCCACCGGACCACGTGGTCTTCTGGGCTGGACTCTGCCGCCCTGCGCGGCGCCTCGCTAAAGAAAAGGCGGAACTTGTGCAGTCGGTAGGTGCTGCTCGTCCACGTGGCGGCCGCCATCTCGGCCCGCATCCCGTACGGGAGCAACGACATGACCGTATCGATATACGCCAGCCGCTCGGCCATGCTGGTGGATTCCGCGCCTACGATGCACACCGGATTGCCGGTAAGCAGCAACTCGGTCACCGGCAACGCTCGCATCACGCTACCGGGAATGGCAGTCGCCGGACGGGACAATTCTATGGTGAAGGGCGGGGCGGCTGTGTCCGGCAATCGAATCCGCTCAAACGCTTGGTACATGGCCAGATATGACACAGCTCCAGGCGCCACTTGGCTATAGGGTACGCAGAAAAACCGGGTAAAGGTCACATCCCTGCCCAGTCGGTCAAGGCCTCCCGCCGCTTCTTCATGGAAAGCTATGCTGAGGTACTCGGCGCTATCCCCGCCTGGCACATAGCTGACAGTCACCTGCGGCAACTTATCGAGCGTGCCGGGCGCGAAGCGGTCGAGTATTTCCTCGAAGTTTCCCGCGCTGATGTTCCCGGTGCTGCAGGCGAGCAACCGATATCCCCGGTCGTCCGGCGCCTTGCCCTGCCACGCCCATTGGACAGGGACCGCGATCTTCGCGTCGCTCCCGGTCATGACGAGCCGTTTCCGCTATCTAGCATTTGATCAATCAGCCAGAACACGGGCTCGATCACGTTGATGGGGTGCACGGGGCCGCGTATCCTGGTCCGCTGTGCGCCTAGCCTGGGATCAATTTCCTCCATGAGCAGCAGGTTATTGGGGTCATCGTCGTCGAACTTGCCGCCGCGGCCGAGGTAGAAGCCGATGGCTGACGTGACGAAATACCGGATCCGCCTGGGATCGAAGTACTGCTCGAGTGAGTTGATGACCATATCGGCATTTCCGGTTCCGGAAACCGTGCAGAGCTGCTCGAAAAGATCACGAGCCTCGTAGTCCGGGACACGCGGGAACCCGCGGTTGTCGTCCGTCGGCACGGTCAGGCCCATTTGCTGGGCGGTCACGAGGACCGGAGCGGCGTCGAACTTCGTGATGCAAACAGCAACGTAATGCGGGAGGCGGCCTCCCCGCCAGCCGGCTTCCTCCTCCATGCGCCGCGCCAGCTGGACGAGCATGCCGAAGGTGTGGTCGAACGCGTCACCGTCGTCGGATTCCCGCATGGGATCAAAGATGTAGACGATCCCCCGGCTCCGCATCAGGCCATCGAGCAGCTCGTCGCGCTGGTTGAATTTCATCTCGGGACCGGCGATCTCGCCCTGGGCGTCGACCAAGTCCAGCCGGACGCTGACGTGCTCGTCATGCGCTTTCTTGAACAGCTTCTTGCGCGCGTTCCTGTGCGGCCCGCTGAGGACCCAGCTGTATTCCTCGATGCCCACCGTTCCTCTCGGGAACGTACGTCCCGAGACGAGCTGATTGTTCATCTGAATAAGCTGCTTCTCCGAACTCTCATCCCAGCCGTGGATCCTCCAACCCAGGGTGGGGCTCCGGCTAAGCGCAACGCTGAGGGCGGCGAGAAATGTGGTCTTGCCGCTGCCCGGCGGGCCCCACATGGCGATGCTGTGCTTGTATTGCTCATCGACCTTACGTTTCTGTTCCGGCGGCATTACCAGTCTCCGTCCTGCCAGACAAGCGGGAATGGCACGTGCACCGGGGTAACGCCAATGCCCAGATCCGCGGCGATGCGCCATGCGTCAACCACGTCTGATGTCGATATGGCGGTCTTCCCGAGTACGTGCCAGATGGCGATGTCGCGTGTCTCTCGGTCATAAATGGCACCCAGAGACAGCCTGGGATCCTTTCCTGACAGCACCTCCAGGTGCTTACGCCAGTCATTGCGATGCGGGCAGGGCAAGACGTCCAGCCGTAGATCGGCGCGCGGCGGGAAGGGGCGCCGGGAGCCCGCCGTCAAGATCACCAGCCTCCCGTCTTTCGGGTCAGCGCGCTTCGCGACCCGCGCCAGCGCGCACTCAAGCTGCGCCGCGTAGCGATAGTCATCGGCGACGGGCTCGTGCTGCTCCAATTCATCGAGGGCGGCGAGCACGTCGGCACTGGAACTGGCCCACGCCAGTTCCCTGACCGGCTCTTCCAGTACCTTGCGCTCGAAGCTGTGCGCTCCGTAGGAAAGCAGCGAAAGCGCCAATCGCCCCTCTGACCCTCCGGCGGCCCTGATCACCTCCCTGACCCGGTCCACTCGCTTGCCGATCTGCTCGCAGGTCCCGCTCACCTCGACGAGGCACACGAGATGAGCCGACTGCGGCGCCTGCAGTCTCGGCGGAACCGAATTGAGGAGTTCTCCCCAGGTCCGATGGTCGTTGCGCAGCTTGACCGAGTCGGGGAGGCCATGAAACCTGACCCGGCCGGGCCGGACCAGTTCCGCTGTCAGCTCGTACTCTCCCGGGCCAAGGTCCGCCGACTGGACGGACATCAGCTGGAAGTCCCGCGCGCGTTCCTTCGTCACTATCCCGAAGGCGATGCCTCGCTCGTCGCTGCGCAGGCACTTCACCCGGATGGTCCGGCTGCGGTCGGGCTGCCGCTGTCCCTGGGTAAACAGCCGGACCGGTTCCAGATCCAGTCGCCCGCTCTTCGACTTCTTGATGAGCACAAGTTCGTAATCGCTGATGAGCCGGGATTCCTTGATCGAGGCACGGAGCACATCCTCGAATCCCGCTATACAGTCAATGACTTCCATGCTCGGGAAAAGTTCGCGAAATACGTCAAGCACGTTCCAGGGGATCAAACCGGGCGAACTGCGCACGAAAACCACTGGCCCGCCTTCCGCTAGCCGCTGGACGGCGGGCAGACGGTAGATTTCACCGGCATCCTCCGGCCCAATGGCGCGGGGCGGCCAGTGCTCGGCCCGGGGCGTGCCGTTCTTATCGCGGCCGATCTCCCAGAAGATCACGCCTTCCACGCCGAATTCAACTACGTGAAACGACTCCCTGGCTTGGAGCCTGCCGATCTCCCCGTCAAGAGCGCGGCGCACCAGGTCTTCGACGGGCACATGCCCTCCCCACCCCATCAACTCGACATCCGCGGCCCTCAGGCCGCCGGTCTATCGCGCCGATCGCCCCTAAGTCCAGCTTGCGCACAAAGATCCCTCTCATCTTGTAGCTTAGTCGTGCGACTGCTTTATTGGGGCCCGTTTATCGGCTTATCGTCCGGTAATGGCCTCAGTGATCTATGCTCGTAAGCCCGGTGGGATGGGAGGCTGATGTGGAGCGTAAGGGAAGGCGACCGTGGCTGCTGATCATTTCTGGCGCACGAGCCAACGTAATTGCACAATGTGAGACCGAGCGGATCAAGTTCGAAAGCCTTGGCTGGGCGATCCTGATCACCAGTGGAATGGCCACGGCTTCCATGTGGTTCGCCCTCGACAGCGCTATGGGCTTGAACCCGATCGTTGCCACGCCTCTCGCGCTGCTATGGGGTTTGGTGATCATGGGTATCGACAGATGGCTAATTACGTCGCTGCCGATCGAAGGACGGCGCCGCTTTACCATGGCCGCCCCCCGTCTTCTCCTGGCAATCCTCCTCGGCACCCTGATTTCCACTCCGCTGGTGCTGCGAATATTCCAGTCCGAGATCGACGCGCAGATCAGCCTCATGAAGGCCAACGCGGCCAGCCAGTTTCTGGAGTCCGAGCAGGACAACCAGGTCGGGGCGCAGGTCACCTACTGGCGTAACAACGTTTCGAACCTGGAGAAGGTGATCGATTCCGGCGGCGTCGCGGCGATAAATCCCGCGAACGACTCGGAGGTCAAGTCGCTCGAGGCCCAGGCGACGACCGTCTACAACCAAGAGCAGACCTATTACAAGCAATGGCAGTGCCAGCTCTACGGAGGTCCGGGGTGCCCGCCGGGAGCGGGCACTCTGTATGAGGCCGCGCACTCCAATTGGGAGAGTGCGAAAACCCAGCTCGCCCAGATCGATGCTCAGATCCAGCAGCGTGAGAAGGCGCTGTCCGCGAGCGACGCGGCCTCGGTGCAGAACCGGCTCACGCAGGCCAGGAACGCGCTGCCCGGCGCCCAGCAGCAGCTCGCTACCGCGGTCACCCGGCAGGACGCGCTGCAGGCGAGCTTTGACGCGACCAACGAGAACGAGAACGGCCTGCTGATCCGGCTCCAGGCGCTCAGCCAGCTCTCCGACAAGAGCTTTACGGTCACCGCCGCCAGGTTCCTTTTGTTCCTCCTGTTCTTGGTGATCGAGTGCCTGCCGGTCACGGTGAAGCTCCTGCAACAGCCGGGGAACTACGAAAAGATCCTTCAGGTCATGCGCGAGAAGGAGCTCGCCGAGGCGAAGCGATCCCTGCGCTCCCGGCCAGTGGATTCCTCCGGTGCCGACCCGGGGGCCGGCCCTCGTCGCGGCTCGAACACAGATGACGAAGTGCTGCGAATCTGGGAAGAACGGGCGGAGCACCGGGCGAGGGAGCGGACGAAGGTCATGCGCGACGAGGACCTCGCCGAGGCAGATCCCAGCGTGTCCGCGTTCCGCGGTCCGCGGGCAGGCACCGGACCCGGACCACGGGATACTGACGAACAACCCTCGGCCGCCCACTTCGACCTGCAGCGCATGCACGACGAGCGGGTCTCCGCCAGCTCTGACGGGAACGCCGGCGGCATACCGCTGAACTGGAACGATGAGCCCTGAGGGACGGCTGCTCCACGACCGGTACCGCGTGCTCTCGCAGATCGGCTCGGGCGGCCAGGCGAGCGTATGGCTGGCGGAGGACAAGCTCCTTGAGCGCCGGGTCGCGCTTAAGGAGCTGATCCCGCATGCGGAGAGCATTGGCCTGGACGAGAGCAGGGCCCGGGCCCTCATTGAGGCCCGCGCCCTGGCTCGGGTACGGCACCGCTGCATTGTCCGCGTCCACGACATCTTCTTCATGGGTTTGGACCCGTGGATCGTCATGGAGTACATCCGCGGCGAGTCGCTCGCGAACATCGTCTCCGCGCGGCGCCTGACCGAGCGCGAGATCGCCGCCATCGGCCTATCGGTCCTGCAGGGACTGCAGGCGGTGCACGCGGCCCAGATCGTGCATCGGGACGTCAAGCCCACGAACATCCTGGTGGATCAGGAAGGAGCCATATTCCTCGTGGACTTCGGCATCGCCAAGATCGCCGAAGACGCCGCGGACGGTCACCGGCGGGACAAGACGCTAACGGGGAGCGGCCGGGTCATCGGCACCCCGGAGTACCTGGCGCCCGAGCAGCTCGACGGCCAGCCGGCCACGCCGGCCTCCGACCTGTGGTCCCTGGGCATGACCTTGTATTACGCGATGGAGGGCCACACTCCGTTCACGCGTGCCAGCGGACGACCCGCGCAAGACCTCCGGTACGCGATCCTTTACGAGGATCCGCCGCCGCCGGCGAGCCAGGGCGCCTTGGCCGCACTCGTCCTCCAGCTGCTGGCCAAGGACCCAGACGAGCGCCCGAGCGCGGCCAAGGCCTCCCAGGTGCTCGAGTCGATCGTGATGGGACAGGGCCGGAATGGGCAGCGGACGGCAGCCCGCGAGCGGCCGACGGCAGCGTTCCCGGCGCCTGGCCGGACTCGTCCCTACACGGAGGCCACGCGTCCAGTTGAGGACGCGGAACGGACCAGGCACGGGATCGCGGATGCCGTGCGGGACGTCAACGTATCCGGCGCCGACTCGGGGGTGGCGCGGCTGCTCGCCAGGGCGAACGGCGACGCCGCGCGCATACTTGCCGACTGCTCGCCGGAAGTCGCAGCCGAGCTCATCGCCGGGATGGCAGCGTCGCGCGCGAGCAAGGCCGGAGACATCCTGCAGATGCTCAGCGTGACCCGGTCCGGCAAGGTGCTCGACCGCATGCCTTCCGCCGCCAGCGCCGCGGTTATCTCGGCAATGCCCGAACGACGGCAGCAAGTTCGGGTGCTGAGCCAGGCGGACATCCGGACGGTCGCCGAAGTGCTGATGGAGCTGACGGAACCGCCGGGCGGGATCGCCGGGCAACTCGTCGCCGCGCTGCCGCTACCGCGGGCGGCCGCCGCCCTCGGCGAGGTCAAGCCCACCACGGTGGCCAAGATCCTCCTCACCCAGACCCCCGATCTGCGCCTTCGCCTGCTGCAAGCGCTCAGCCCAGAATTCCGCGCGATCGTCCAGCGCTCTATGTGAGCACATCAGCAGCTCTAGAGGGCTGTTTGGCCAGCTGCTCACCGAGCCAGATCAGCGGCTCAGCCACATTGACGGGATACACCGTGCCCCGAATACGCAAAACCCCCGGCTCGTACGAGTCAGGCTGGTAATTGGCCCGGTCCGCGCGATCGAACCTCCTGGTTTGCCGGTCCAGGTGGAACCCGATCGCGGAGGTGACGAAGTACCTGATCCGCTCAGGGCGGAAACTGTCCTCCAGCTTCCTGATCGCTAGCTCGGCAGTCCCGCCGGGGGTCAGCACGCACAGCCGGCGCAAGAACTCGCGCGCGTCGGAATCGGCAACTCGCGGGAAGCCATACGGGTCCTCCGGGTCGTAGCTGACCAACTGCATTCGCTCGGCCGACTGATACACGCTGTCCTCGTCGAATTTCGACAGGCACACCGCCACGTAGTGCGGCAGCCGGTCGCCGGCTGGGGCACGCTCACCCAGCGCTCGCTGCTGCAGCATCGTCACGGCCTGCAGCACGTAATCGAAGGTGTCACCAACCTCGAACTCGCGCGTGGGATCAAACAAGAAGATGATCCCCGAGCTGCGGACCAGCTTCTCGATCAGGCTGGCGCGGCGGGCCGGCTGATGCCTTGCGAAGATCTCCCCGGTCGCGTCCGTGACCTGGAGATCTACGCTGGTGGCCGATACTAGGCGAACCGCGCGCCGTCGCCAGCCGGTTCGCAGGACACGCTCGGTTTCTCCCGCGAGCTTCCACTGGTAGCTGGTGATTTCGTCCGTCGCGCGGGGGAACACCCGATGCCGGATGAGGTCGATAACCCCCCGGGTCAGCATGTCAGCGCTCGGGTCGTCTTTCGGTATCAGGCGCCAGCCGGGCCCCCGCACGAGCGCCATGCTGAGCGCGGCGAGATAGGTCGTCTTCCCGCTGCCTGGCCCGCCGAGCAGCACCAGCCCCTCCCCATCACTGGCTGGCACGGTCGCATGGGCAGGCACCTCGCGCTTGTCCGCCGCTTCGGCGACAGCGGGGGGAGTATCCCCAGCCTCCATTTCCTGACGGGCCGGCACCTCCTCGGCCGGCGCCTCCTCCTGCTCTCGCGGCGACCGGGAGCCGACCGCGTCCGGCTCGACAGGAGCGCGATTGGGCGGCTCGTCCTCACCGGTGCTCATGACCACGTGCGCGTACCGGCCGCCGATGCGGCGGAGGACCTTCGCGTCGATCGCGCTGTAGATGTCGCGAGTTGTTGTCAGCGCGGTTCCCGTCGTGCCCGGCACAGCGGGGACCCTGGCGACGCGGTCGCCAGGGCCTGCTCCGTTGCTGAGTTCTTCTGAGATCAGCTCCCTGACCCGGATCGCCTCCGACCTGCGGATGGTGCCGAGGAGGACGTCGCGTACGCGCGGGCGGAAGGCGAAGGATGACGTCGTCTCGCCGGCGGGAGTCACCTCGCGCAGCAGCCCGCTCAAGAGCACCTCGGCCAGCAGGGCAGGACGCTCGTCCGCGCACATAGCGCGTTGTATGAGCCGCATCAGCGGCAGGGTTAGCGGCGCGGCGGCCATCAGGCCGGCCAGCCGGAATGCCTCGGGCGACGCGATGGACATGAACTGGCTGACCAGCCAGTTCGCTTGGTCCTCCTCGTCGAGCAGGGGGCTTGGCTCCGTTGCTCGACCGGGGTCGTGATCGGGCGCGGGTGCGCCAGTGAATGCCACGGCGAGGCGCTCCGGGTTGGTCCCCGAGACAAGTCGCGACCACGAGGCCAGCCACCTCTGGTCAATCTCCAGGACCGGGACAGGAACGCCGCGCCGTATCCGTCCCCAGTCATGGTCCGGTCCGCTCGTCCGTCGCATAGCGCGGTCGGTTAGCAGGCTGCTGTTCGGCGCTCCCGGGAACGGGGAACGCAGTCGCATGCTGTGATCAGTCAGGGCGGAGCGGGCCCACATTCGCTGAGGCAGCGGCTGGAGGATCGCCAGCGGCCCCTTCCGCGCCCAGGTCTCGAGGGTCTTCGCCATCACCATGTCTCCGGTCGGCCCGGACTTGGGCCACCAAGGCTGCGCGACGCAGTCAGTGAGAAGGAGGATGGCCTGCCGTCCGGTCGGGTCCGCTAGCTGGCTGGGCGCACGCGGAGTGCTCCAGGCGGCCTCGGCCTTGACGAGCGGCGTCCCGCCGCCGACCTCCAAACGCCACGTTCGGACGACCCGGAAGGCGCCTAGCTGGCTCAGGGTTACCCTCAGTTCCCTGACCAGATTGTCCCAGAGGGCCATGGACGGGCTGGCGTCGACGACCAGCGCGAGGTCGAGCCATCGCTCGCGGGCCGGCACGAGCGCCGGCATGACGGTCCCGGCTCGCGCACTCAACTCGGCCGTCGTCTCCTCGTCGAGCAATGTCGCTGGCCCGCTGCGGACGGTGCGCATCAGCGGGCGCAAGCCGCGCTGCAGATTGAGCGGGCGGCGAAGTTCACGCGGTACTGCCAGCACCAGTGGCGAGGAGGGGGTGCCGGCCGCCACTGGCCCGACTGCCCATCCCGTGCCGGTGCGGGAGGCCGCCGCGCGCCCACCTAGCGTGTCGCGGCCGCCAGGACCGCCTTGATCGGCTGGAACCGGTGGTGCCGTGAGCCCTTCGGCTGCCTCCGGCGTCTCCTCCTCGGCGACCGGCACCGTCGCTGGTCCCGGCGCCCCCCGCTCGCCGGCCGCCACGACCCCCACTGGTCTGTCCGCCGCTACCGACGCGGTCGGCTGGAATCCCTCGATGTGCTCAGCGAGCCAGAAGGCGTCCGCGATCTCCGACGTCGTCAGGCCGGCGTCCGCCGCCAGCACACTGTCCAGAAACTCGGCGAGCCCGGCCATGGTTCGCCCCTGATCAGGCCAGCTCGGCGTCGAGGCTCTGGAACAGCAATTCCATGAGCTCAACCTGGTCGTCTGGGCCCAGGTCCATCCGGCAGGTGAGGTGGATGGCGTTCAGCAGCTGGTCACTGGCCAGCACGCCGCCTTCCTCCCGGATGCGCTCCTGATACCGGCTGATGACATTTCCCGCCCGCTGGCGCATCTCCCGCCCCATCTGGGCGTCGATCATCCGCTTCAGCTGTGTTTCCTGCGGCGGATCAATGTTGAGGCGCACGCAGCGCCGCAGGAAAGCCGGCGGGAACTCGCGTTCGCCGTTGCTCGTCATGATGACGATGGGGAACTGCTTGCAGCGCACTTCTCCGACAGTGACCTGGATATCTGTCCCGTCCGCGCCCCGGATCAGGTGCCGCGGCTCCGCTTCCGCGATGCGGACCAGCTCATCGACCTCGTACCGGCCCTCCTCGAAGACGTTGAGCAGGTCGTTGGGCAGGTCGAGGCTCGCCTTGTCGATTTCATCGATCAGCAGCACGCGCGGGGTGTCAACCGGCTGGAACGCGGTGCCGAGCGGCCCGAGCCGCAGGTACCTGCTGATCGGCTCTCGTGGCGTGGCGGCTTCGAGGTGGACGTCTTGCAGCCTGCCGATCGCGTCGTACCGGTACAGCCCGTCCCGCAGCGCGGAGCTGCTCGTGATCGGCCACCGCAGCACCGGCCCGAGGCCCAGTTCCCACGCTATCGAATAGGCAAGCGTCGACTTCCCCACGCCGGGAGTGCCGGTGACTAGCAACGGGCGCCTGAGGTACATCGCCGCGTTAACAGGATTGAGGGCGTCCGGGTCCGCGCGGTAGGACTTCCCGCGGACTTCATCGCTGGAACTCCACGCAAGCTCATGGTTCGGCCGAGGCGGTCGGTATCCAGCGGGGTCGAATGCCCGCCACTCGGGCGGCGGGGGCAATGTGGCTATGCCCTGGTGCTGGTTGCCTTCACCCTTATAAATCCACCAGTTGCTCAACGTCTTCCCACCCTCCTGGCTGATCGGGATACCGATTCGGCTTACCTGTCACCCACGGGAGCAGGCCGGGGTCATCCCAGATGAGCGCGATGCCCGGCGACTCATATCCGAGGCCGCCATTGGACGGCTGCGTGGGCCGAGCCGCGAAGATCTTCTCCGGCAACCCGGCCAGCCGCTCGCCCGCGACGTGGTCCGCGGCCTGTTGCTTGAACCGCGTCCCCGGGCAAGGCCGGTCCCCGTCGTTAACCGCGCAGGCCGTCCCCGTGCACCGCATATGACGCCACACGATCACCGCGACTCCGGCCTCCTTGACGGCCTTGATGGCCTTCAGCGCCCGGCCGCGCCCATGCCACGCGGTCATCGCGATCATGGGAACTTTGCCCTGCCGCAGGACCCGGTTGAGCTCCCTGGGGGTGTACTGGCTCTGACAACCGAGCCATAGGTCGTCCCACTGACGGGTGCCCCGCGGCGGCACGGACCCGTTCCTGAAATCCGTGGCACGCGACTTCAACGTGTCGTCGTAGGAGATGCCGTCGGCTTCTCGCTCCGCGAGCCGGACCACGACCGGGTACTTCTCGCCCAGCGGTACCTCGTTCCCGATATCCCATTCCTCCACCGGGTGGTCAAGCAGGCTGTCGGGAAGGGCGAACTCGATGACGGGCCGGCCGCCGAGTAGCTTGACCTGCTCCTTCACAGTGCCGATGATGACCGTTCGCGCGTCAGTCAGCCGATATGGCCCCCCGTCGGCCATGACCGGGTGCTGAGCCGATCCCCTGTCGGCGTACCGCCAGATGTCGAGCCTGAATATTCGTGTCGCCCCAGGGGAGGCCGGCCGCAGGCGAACCACAAGGACAGGGCTCCGCGGCGCCAGTTTCCCCACGAGGACACTCTCCTGGTAGCGGACGAGGAGGAGGCGGTGGTCTTCGCCCTGGCGAATAACCCGCAGGCGAGCGTAATCCAGCAGTTCGTTCTCGCTGCCGACGGGTATTCTGTCCCGGCAGGCCAGCCAGACGAAGAGCTTCGTGATGGGATCAAGCCCGTTGCTCGTCCGGTCCGCCAGATCAGCGATGAGGTCGTTCAGGCTGGCGAACGCGCGCGACGGCGGCAATTCGGTGATGTCTCCCCACGACCGGGTGAAGTCCTCCGCCGCCAGCCTGAGCTCCGACGCGACCCTGACCAGCAGATCACGCTCCGTCGCATTCAGCCGGAACATGGCCGGATCGACCTGGTCGAGCACCGCGTCCCGCTGCTCGCGCCACGGGCTGTTGAGCGCGCTCGCCCGCTCATTGGGCAGCCAGGCCTCGTCCTTGAATTCCCGCTGAATGAACTCCGCGGGAATGAACAGGCCGCCGAGGTTGTCGTTCGGCTTGCGCTGGGTCTTGACTACCCCGCAGACGGTACCGCGCAGCATGTCCAGCACGGGGCCGCCCGACATCCCATGCGCGATCTCGGCACCGGCGATCTCCCGCACCATCTCCCCGGCGAGTCCCTGCGATCCGCCGGCCAGGCCGAACTTGCTCTGGAATTTCACGCTGGACCGACTGTAAATCCGGTTATAGCCAGCTATGTAGAGTTCATCGTGGTCCGCGTCTCGCAACTCGCCAAGGACGACTGACGGCTGCCCCGTCGGCGCGCGATCCAGCGTAATGACGCAGAGGTCAGGCGGATCCCATATCTCTCCGTCGCCCTTCACCTGCGGCCGCGCCACTGCGGTGCCCTCGTAGGTCTTTTCCTTCCACTCAACTTTCACCCGGCTTACCGCGCGTCCGGCCCTGGACACCACATGGGCGCACGTGACAATGACGCCAGGCGCCACGAAGAAGCCACTGCCGCCCTCAATGCGGTTGCCTGCGATGTCCTCCGGCAGGACGTGCACAACGCACTCGTTAGTGAAATCCTGGAGCCTTGTTCTCGGGCTCATGATCAAGAACTCGCCGCGGTGGCGTAATCCGGCTGCTCATTGTCCGCATTGCGGGCTGATTCACCGCCCCATTCGAGCCGGACCTTGAGCGCCGCGTGCACGCCGCCCGACACCACGAGCGCCACTAGCTGAGATCCCTCAATGGCCAGGTCGAAGCCGATCTCGACAGATACGTGATCGGGGGATACGGCCTGCAGGGCCTTGTGCAGTTCACCGGCGACGCCGCGGACGGTCTTCGTCATCAGCTCAAAGGAATGGCTGCCTAGTCCCACGTCCGCCGGCCCGTCGAACCCAGCGCCGGACTGCCCGCCGAAGCCCGAGTCAGCGGGCCCCTCGTAATCCGGCGTGCGGCGCTTGACGTCCTCTACCAGCTCAGCCCTGACCAGTACCGGAGTGCCATCCGGCAGCATAAGCTCAACGACCTCGGTCGCCATTGATCCCCCCTATTTACCCCAGCCTAAGACGGTCTGCGGAGTCTGGCTATCGTATAGCGATAGGTGACCAGCAGTGAGAAGTATTTGCGAGAAAGCAACCAAGATTCCTTCGTGCCCACCGGATATCCAGGCGGTTTTCATCCGAGGTAAGCAAAGTAAGCGGGTGCTAACCATCCTGCTATCGCTTACGTGCGGATAAATCGGACGAACCGGGCGGGGCACTGGTCGGTAGTGATAGGAAAATGTCGGAACTGGTCACAAACGATTGGAAGATGACGGGCTGGGGCTCACGGTAGCTCCGGCCGCAGGCCGAACGTCGCGAAGATCCCCGCCGGGTCCGGCTCCGCACAGACGATGAAGGCTGTCACGGCGGCGATCTTGTCTCCGGTCGGTGACAAGGTCAGCACGTCGATCACCCACGGCTGGTACCGTCCGCTGTCGGCCACGTCCATGTAGCACCCGACCGCGAGGTGTCCATTCGCCGAGGTCGTCCGGTGCCGCCAGCGTTGGGTCAGCGGGTCGGTGAGCAGCCACGGCCGGATGATGTCGTGACCGCGGAACCAGGTGGGGTGCGGCGGCATCGACCAGGTGGCGTCGGATGTGAGCATGCCGACCAGCGCGTCCGCGTCGGCCGCTTCGAGCGCGTCCGCGTAGCGCCGCGCCAGGCGCGCGGCGCGGTCGGCGCCGAGCGAGCGCAGCACCTCCTGCTGGCTCACCGGCGGCAACGCCGCCTGGGCCGTGGCGCGGGCCCGCTGCAGCGCGCTGTTGACCGCGGCCACCGAGGTGCCGAGCTGGCTGGCCACCTCGGCCGCGGAGAAGCAGAACACGTCGCGCAGGACCAGCACCGCCCGCTGCAGCGGCGGCAGCTGCTGCAGCATGACCAGGAACGCGAGCTCCACGCTCTCCCGCAGCTCATACCGCGCTTCCGGCGCGGCGTCGGCGGCTGGGCCGGCCAGCCACGAATCCGGGCACGGCTCCAGCCAGACCGGGTCGGTGACCGCGGCCGCCACCGGGTCGCCGGGCGCCGCCGCCGGGCCAAACCCCACCGGCAGCTCGCGCCGGGAGTGGTGGCGCGCGATGTCGAGCGCGGTGTTGGTGGCGATCGAGTACAGCCAGGAGCGCACCGACCCGCGGCCTTGGAAGCCGTCCAGGTTCCGCCAGGCTCGCAGCAGCGCGTTCTGCACGGCGTCCTCGGCGTCCTGGACCGAGCCAAGCATCCGGTAGCAGTACGCCCGCAGCTCCCCGCGGTACGCCTCTGCCAGCTCCCCGAACGCGCGCTCGTCCCCGCTCGCGGCGCGCTTGAGCAGCGTCTCTTCGTCCTGCGGGTGGGCATGCGTCACGCCTCTAAAGACTGACCGGGCCGCCGGAACTCATCGCATTCCGCGCGATGAATTCGCTCGCGGCGCCGCAGTCCACATATCCGAGAGCGACAACATAAACCGTAGGAGCAGTCATCATGTACCAGTACGTCGTCCAGTACGTAGCCGAAGCGCAGCAAGACGAGATGCGGCAGCGCGCCGCACGGACCCGGCGTATCCGCCAGGCCCGCGCGGCGATGCGGCGAGCGGAGACCGAGGCCCGCGCGGCCGCGCCCCGTCGGGCAAAGCACGGGCTCGCCCCGCAGCCCCAGCTGTAACGCCCCCCGGCGGCGGACCAGCCAGACGGTGCCCGCGATGAGGGCGGCGCTCACGACGAGGAGCCAGCCGCCCTCGGTGAGCTGGAACTGCCAGAACCGCGAGTCCGGCTGCACGGACTGCCACAGCGTGTAGCCGTGCTGGGTCAGCCAGTTCGTGAACGCGTCCGGGCTAGGGGAGTTCTGCACGCTGGCCGGCACCTGCTGGGACAGGTTGTTCATCGCCGACTGGCTGAGCACGTGGCCATTCGGCGCCTTGGCCCACTGGCTGATGACCCAGACAGCCCCGTTGTTCCAGCCCTTTTCTGTCACCGGCGTCGCGTAGTGGGGCCGGAACGCGGTCGCGGTCGCCATCGCGAGCGCGATGTACACGACGAGCGTCACCGCCATCGCCGGCAGCGTCCGGCGGAACAGGGCCCCGAGGAACGCCGCCACCGAATAGGCCAGCAGCGTCCAGGCCGCGAACGCGACCCCGAGCAGCGCGAACCCCAGCGGGAGCATCTCGCTGACCTGCTGGTCCTCGAGGAACGGCCGGAAGTACCAGTAGAAGATCGCGGTGAACGCGCCGGTCGCCGCGACCAGGATGATCGCCGGCAGCACCAGCGTGCTGACCGTCCACCGGGTCCGGCCGGCGCCCTGCGTCCAGGCGAACCGGAAGGTGCCGTTCTCCAGTTCCCTGGCGAGCAGCGGCGCGCCGGCGAACACGCCGAGCAGCACCGGGATGGCGAACAGCAGGCTCGAGACGCTTTGCGCGCCGCCGCTCGCGATGACCGGACCAGCGCCGCCGCCCCAGTAGGTCCGGTAGAACGAGTTGTTCAGCTGCTGGCACTTCACCGCGGCGGCCGGATGGCAGGCGGCCACCGCGGCGTAGGCGTTGTTCTGGAAGACCGCCATGACCACCAGGTAGACGGTGAACAAGCCCAGCAGGATGCCACCGCCGATGAGCAGGCCGCGGCGCTGCCGCAGCGTCACCCAGGCGAGCTTCCGCCAGGGGACGGGACGCCGCCTGACGGCCGGCCCCGCGCTGGGAGCAAGGGTTCGCGTTGTCATTGACCCGCGTCCGTTCTGGATGATGATGGAACGCCCGCCCGGAGGTGACGGAGCGCTATTTCCTCGAGCCCGGCCCCGTGCGAGGCGAGCAGTTCCCGCACCGCCCCGGAGACCCGCACCTGGCCGCGAGTGAGCACGATCAGGTACGTGGCGACCCGTTCCAGCTCGGCCAGCACGTGAGAGGACAGCACGACGGAGACCCCGTCGTCTTGGGCCGCCGCGACGACGGAGGCGAGGAAGTCCTCCCTGGCCACCGGGTCGAGCGCGGAAAGCGGCTCGTCGAGCACCAGCAGGGTGGGACGGCGGGCCAGCGCGATCGTCAGCGCGAGCTGGGCCTTCTGGCCGCCGGACAGCTCGCCGACCTTCTGGCGGAGCGGGATCTCGAGCTGTTCGAGGCGATCGG
>Ga0335074_10003454_pt1 | contig 21604 bp, 10 predicted proteins | sample Lox_Sample_23_FD_206715 | JGI IMG/M metagenome (GOLD analysis project Ga0335074, IMG submission 206715) | Soil microbial communities from Loxahatchee National Wildlife Refuge, Florida, United States - Lox_Sample_2.3 | ecosystem: Environmental > Terrestrial > Soil > Wetlands | place: USA... | reverse complement strand
CTCTCGTTCATTCATGACGACGGCAAAGGATTCATTGGCTGCCACACGGCCATCACGGCGTTTTACACTTGGCCCGAATATGGCGAGATGATCGGCGGCTATTTCGACGATCATCCCTGGACCACGTTTGACGCGCCGATCATCGTGGAAGACCCGAATTTTCCGGCCATGAAGGCGTTTCCCCACGAGTTCGTCACGCACGATGAGATCTATCAAGTGAAGGATTTTTCGCGCAAACGCGTGCGCGTTCTCGCGCGGCTCGACGAAACCAAAGTTAACCTGAACAATCCGCGCGTTCATCGCACTGACCATGATTTCGCCGTCGCTTGGGCAAGAAATTACGGCAAAGGGCGCGTCTTTTATTCGACATTCGGCCACACCGATGAATCCTGGGACGATCCGCGCATGCAAACGATGTGGCTGGAAGCGATCAAGTGGGGAATGGGGCTGACGCAAGCGGACGCAACGCCTCGTCCGCGGCCCGCGTCGTAACGGAGAACCGCAAGAAAAACAGAAAGCGAATGGTGTTTGGATTATGAAAAGGTTTTTGATCGGAACCGCGGCATTTGCAACCATCGCTGGTTTGGCGACAACAGTTACTAGTGGTCTCTGGGCGCGCGCCAAGAAGACGAATATCGATTCCGCAGGCACTGCCGCGCAACAGGCGGATGCGAACGAATGGCCGACATACGGCCATGATTCCGGCGGGATGCGCTTCTCGCCGTTGACGCAAATCAACACCTCCAACGTGAGCAATCTCGCCGTCGCGTGGGTCTACCACATGAAGCCGGCGGGCTATGTTCCAGCCTTTGGCCGGGGACGAGGTCGGGGCCGTGGAGGACCGGGAGGCCCGGGAGAACGGGGTGGCTTCGGAGCCGAGAGAGGGCCGGGGGGAGCAACCGAACCTGGAGCCCGTGGAGCGGGCCGTGGACCAGGTGGGGATGAAGTCGCCGTGCAGGCCGCTCAGGAGGGCGTTGGCGGTTTCGGTCGTGGGCCGACGAGTTTCCTCGTCTCAGAGGATACTCCCCTGGTTGTGAACGGGGTGATGTACATAGGCACACCCTATGGCGAGGTGACGGCTCTCGATCCGACTACCGGCAAGGAGATTTGGAATTATAAGTTGCCGACGGGAGAGCCAGCGACGCGTGGGGTGGAGTACTTCCCCGGCGACAAGCAGACGCCGCCGCTGATCGTGGTCGGCACGTCAGACGCCAAGCTCTTCACTCTCGATGCGGAAACAGGTGATCTCAACAAGTCCTTTGGCGAAGACGGCATCGTGAATCTGGACACGCCCGAAATCACGCACGACCTGCCGAATGCCAGCGATGGCCTCTCGTCGCCAGCCGTCATGTACCAGAACCTGATCATTGTCGGCGGCCGGACGACTGAGAACGGCGGCCCTGGACCAGCCGGCGATGTGAGGGCGTTCGATGTTCATAACGGGAAGCTTGTCTGGACATTTCACTCGATACCGCAACCTGGGGAACCAAACTACCCGGGCGGGTGGGTTGGAGATGCTGCCAAAGACCGCTCGGGCGTGAACGTTTGGGGTTTGATGACGGTGGACGCGAAGCGCGGGATCGTCTATTTGCCGTTCGGTGCGCCCTCGGGTGACGCTTTCGGCGGCGATCGTCCCGGCGATAATCTGTATAGCTCCAGCATTGTGGCGGTGAACGCTCGAACCGGCAAGTACATCTGGCATTTCCAGCTCGTACATCATGATATTTGGGATTTTGATGCCGAGACTCCGCCTCTGCTCATGGACGTTAAGCACAACGGCAAAGTGATTCCGGGCGTGGCCGTGATCGCGAAGGACTCGCTGCTTTATCTGCTGGACCGCACTAACGGCAAGCCGATCTATGGCGTCGTCGAGCGTCCTGTTCCTCAGAGCGATGTGCCGCTTGAGAAGACGTCGCCGACGCAGCCGTTCCCGGTGAAGCCTCCGCCTCTGGCGCGGCAGACCATGACGATGGATGATATCGCCACGGTGACGCCGGAGCTGGAGGCAGCATGCAAAGCGCTGGTGAACGACAATCATCTGGAGTTGGGCGGGCCGTTTCTGCCCGTGACTTATGGCCATGTGCGCGTTAACTTCCCGAGCGAGATTGGCGGCGTGAACTGGCCGGGCGGCGCGTTTAATCCGGCTCTGGGATATTTCTTCATCAATGTGCAGGATCTGGGGCAGATGCAGGGCTATACCGATCCGAGAAACGGGCCGCTCAGCTCCAGCATCGTCGGGACGAACGAGCTTACTGGCCGTGCCGGCACTTACTCGGCGCTGCGCCCTGAAGGGCGCTTTAAGGACAACACTTTGAACATGCCGTGCCAGCAGCCGCCTTGGGGTGAGCTGGTGGCAGTAAACGTGAATGCCGGAGACATCGCATGGCGGGTGCCGCTGGGTATCACCGATAGCCTGCCTCCGGATAAGCAGCACACTGGGCGGCCGGGAATCGGTGGGCCGATTGCAACCGCAGGCGGACTGGTGTTTGTTGGCGCTACCGACGACGACCGGTTTCGGGCATTCGACGCGAAGACGGGCAAGGAGCTGTGGTCTTTCAAGCTCGATGCTGCGGCCGGAGCGGTTCCCAGCACTTATGAGGGCAAGGACGGACGCCAGTACGTGGCAGTGACTTCCTCCGGCAATCCGTTTGCGGCGGAGCCAGCGACTTCTGACGCGATTACGGCGTTTGCCCTGCCCCAAAAATAGTGGGAAAAAGCGGCCCAAAAGGTCCCGAAACTGTATCGATTAGAATTTTTTAAGTCTTTGTATGTCAACTACTTAGGAGAATTTCTAATCGTTTTCTGTATCGATTAGCTTTTTCTTCGCCTTATTCGCCAGGGCTTGCCGTGGTGATTCTCTATCCTGTATGCAGGGCCCCTCTCGCTGCGCATAGTGGCGACCATCGCAGCCACAGTATAGCCGGTAGCGTCCTCACGGCTTTAGCGACGCCGATTTTCTTACTATTGTAAGCAGGCTTCAGCCGCGCATTTCTAATCGAAGCCTGTGGGAGCAACTGCCGGCGAGATTTAGGGCGTGTTTTAGAGCTTCATCTGGCCCTGAAGAGGGGCAAAACGTGGGTCGGACTTGATGGAGTCGAACCGCGGATCCACGTTGATCGAGATCAGCTCAAAGCAGCGGTCCTGAAACGCTTTCTTGAGCCACTCGAAGCCAACGTCAGACTGGCCAAGCGCGAAATGAACCGAGGCCAATTCAAACGGGGAGACGTATCGCTTTTCGGAGAGGCTTTGCATCTCTTTCAGGATGTGCTGCGCCTCTTTGTGTTTGCCGGACATTGCGAGTGAGCGCGCCAAGCCGGCGCGCATGCGCGGGCTATTCGGCGTGAGCTGGATCGCGCGCTGAAACGCGGCGAGCGACTCTTCGAAATCACTCATCTGCTCCTGAATCAATCCGAGCGCCCAATATGCCGGGGCAAAATGCGGATTCAACTCGATCGTGTGATCGCATTGATCGAGCGCGGCTTCGAAGTCGCGCGCGTAGTAATGAACAATGGCAACGTCTCGCGCGATGATCAGTGAAATCGGGTCGAGCGCATGCGCGAGCATGATTTCATTCAGCGCCTCGCTCACGCGGCCCAGTGGCGCAAGGCAAGCGACGGCATACCAGTGATGAGCGGTCGGATAGCGCGAGTCCAGTTCGATGGCGCGCTTAAATTCCTGTTCGGCGCCGAGCCAATCCCAGTCTTGCGTCGACTTCACATGCGCGAGCGAAGTATGCGCTTCGGCAGAATTTTCGTCCTGGAGCACGGCCCAAGCTGCGTTTGACGCGGCCTTGGTCCACACGTCGGCGGGAGCGAGAACGCCGTAGTGCCCGAGCAGTTCGTATGCATCGGCCAAACCCGAATAGGCCTGCGCGTAGCGCGGGTCTTCCGCGATGACCTTGTCGAAAAATTCGATCGCTTTGCGAAGGCCTTCCTCGGTCCGCTGGCTGAGGTGATAGCGGCCCTGGACATAGAAGTTGTACGCAGCCAAGTTTTCCGTCGGATTCCGCGACGATGAGCTGCTGCTGGCCCGCGTGACCCCGGCTTGCAGGCGCTTGAGGACGCTCTGGGCGACCTCCTCCTGAATCGCAAAAATATTCGAGTTCTTGCGATCAAAGGATTCGGACCAGAGATAATTCCCATTCGCGCCATCGATAAGCTGCGCCGTGACGCGCAGGTCGTCTCCGGACTTGCGCACGCTTCCGGCGACGATCACGCCGGCGTGGAGACCGCTTTCCCCGAGCGAATTTTCGCCGGTGGAGAACTGCGACAAATCGCGCGCCACTACTCGCGAAGTATCCAGTTTCGAAAGCGCGTGGATGATCTCTTCGCGGATGCCCTGGCAGAAATAATCCAATTCATGCCCGGCGCTATGGTCTGCAAACGGCATCACGGCGATCGTGTTTCGCCGCGCCAGGGCGGCGGGAACATGTTTGCGCGCGGCAGGCGGCTCCCTGCGCTTGAAAACGACAGCGTAGCCGCCCTTCGGGAGCTCGATGAAAATTTCGTCGTTCTGGCCTTCCTCCGCGTAATAGGCCGCGAGCCGGGTGCGCAATCGCCGCGCCTGCACGCGCACGATAGGATCGTTGCGCGGATCGAAGGAGGCTTCCTTATCGAACACCTGCACACCCACCACGAATTCTTTCAACTGATCGCCTCGCCCAGCTTTCGTCTCGAGGACGACAAATGTCATGAAGCGCTTCAGTCGCTGGACGTGCTGGAAAGTCTTGCTGTTGAGGACGCGATCGAGCTGCTGGCGGACCTGTTCGTCCGTGATCTCACACACGGGCTGCAAGGAACTGCGGTGGGACATGCCCACATCATAATCCAAACGAGTTTCGGATGCATGCGGGGACCCTGCGGGGGACGGGGCCGGGTGATTATGAGTGTCCACGGAATTCTCGGAATGCCACTCGCGGGCCACGAGTTCCAATCCTTTCTCGTGGCCCGCGAGTGGCAGCGATTCGTCTTCGCGTTAGAAAGTCAGCTTCAAAGCAAGCTGCATGATACGTGGTGCAGCAGCGCTGCCTATGTAGCCTGCCGTTGTCGATCGCCCCGTCAAGTTGGGGTTGCTTGTGTTGATGTTCCCTGAGAATAGCCCGGTTCCCGGATTGCCCATCTCAAAGTGATTGAAAGCATTAAACGCTTCAGCCCGGAAATCGAGTTTGAACCTTTCGGAAATCGGGAAGGTGCGCCAGACTGCGGCGTCGAAATTCCAGTTACCCGGACCCAGCATGGCGTCACGCCCTAAGGTGCCGTAACTACCCAAGGGCGCTGCGACAAATGCGCACGGGTTGTACCAGGCGAGCATCGTGTGCAGGGTGGTCGGCGCGATGCCATTGACGCCGCCTGAAGACGTGCCGGCCGCGATTTGGCAGGCAGGATTTGGGTTGGCGGCTACGGGGCCAGCGACAAAAGGATTTGCGATTTCGTCCGGCCGGTCTGCGCCTACGTTTGTGAGCGAGACATCTTCACCATCCGTCACATTGAGCCAGGAGCCGGATGTAGCCGTGAAGATTCCCGATCCCTGCCAGTCTCCAAGCAGCGCCTGAAGCAGACGCTGTGAATGGTGAGGGCTCTGTGCGACGATCGACAGGTTTAGTATCCGCCGCCGGTCTGAAGCGCATGGTCCCCAGTCCGCCTTGCGGTTGGAGGGATTTTCGAAGGCATTGCCGATGTCCTGACCGATCTCAGTCTGATCCATGCAGTGCGACCAGGTGAAATTGGTTAAAACGGAAAAGTTCTGGCTAAGGCGGTGCTGAGCCGATACCAGCAAGCCATTGTAGGCAGCGTTTGCGGAGGAGAAATCCTGAACAATTCCGCCATCAAGAAGCGGGCCCTCCGTGGGGTTGGCGAGGGTGAGCGCTCGCCGAGCGTTGTCGTTCGTTACCGAGATTCCGCATGGCGCGGCTGGCGGTGTGCAAGCACCTTGCGTTTTCGCGCTGAGGCTCGATGTTCCATTGCCGTTGCAAGGATTAAACGTGACTTCGTTGGCGATTGCTGTGCCTCCGTACAAAAGCGTGCATGAGCCGCTTGTCGGGGTGACGCCAGCGTCACTGATGATGCCAGGCGCACTCATACCGGCAGTGATCAAGACAGCTGGGGACAAGTTGTAGCCAGCCCACTGATGTGTCGTCTTGCTGCCTAGATAGCTGGCCGAGATAAGCCAGTTCGCACCAAGCTGCTTCTGGAATGACACGTTCCACTGCTGGACATTGCTGGGCTTGATATCCTGGTTTTCAAAGACGTAGGTGCCATGTTGAGGGAACACGAAGCTTGAGGGCGGATTGAGAGGCGACGGGAACGGATTACCGCCCGCGTAGTTATACCAAGGGTTGGCGATCGTCCCAGCGTCAGCGTTGCAACCGGCGCCGCAGGCGGGGTTTGTTGTGTTTGAAATAAAGTTTTGAACGTTGGGCGTGAGGCTAAGAGTCAGGCCCCAGGGTGGATTCAGCACGATGTGCATTGTGTTCCAGAGTACACTCGTGTCGTAGAACAGGCCGTAGCCAGCGCGGATCGTTTCGCGTCCGTTCCCGCGCGGGTCCCAAACGATTCCGAGGCGCGGAGAAAAATCCCACAGGTGAGCGTTCGTATCGGATTTTTCGTTAAAACCCGAATCGCCGGGGAACGTAATTCCCGGAGGCGCATTCGGGTACACGCTGCTCTCCGTACCCGCGTAGTAGTTTGCAAGATTGAAATCGGAAGCTTGCTTGTATTTCGTGTACTGTGGAATAAACGGGTCCCAGCGCAAGCCGGCATTCAGCTGGAAGGTGCGACTCACCTTCCAGTTATCCTGAAAAAACAACGCAGGCATATTTTGCGAATCGCGGCCCAGCTGCCCGTTCCCTTGCTTGAGGGTGCCCGAATTGCCGGTGACAAAGTCGGCTAGCGCGTTGTTCGTAATGGATCCGCTGAACGTGAAGTTCGCGTTTACCTGGAACAAGCCATCGTTGTTCATTTGCACGTGCTCGCCAGCAAACCCGAATGTCATTTGGTGCGCGCCGTGGGTCCAGCCTATGGTTTCCGAGATCTCGAAGGTGTTCTCGTAGTCATAGCCAGGAAAGGCAGGATCCGTCGGCGAAAAGTAGCCGCTGACCGAGTTCTGTCCAGTATAGTTTGCGACCTGAGACGTAACCGCGGCACCGAGTTGACTCCAGGTTGGAATTCCGGCTGGGGATGTCCGCACGGTCGCGGTCCTGAGGAAAGCGACACGCAGCGAACTAATGAGCTGCGGGTTCAGAATGTGGGTGTCGCCGATATCAACCGATTGAACGCGGTCCGCGAGGCCCGGGGCGCTTGCCGTGAGAATGTCGTGGTTTGTGTAATTTGGGAACAGCGTGTAGTTCGTGATGAAGTATCTAAGAAAAATCGAATCATTCTGGGTGCGTTGCCAGTCGCCGCGCATTACGCTCTGGTTCTCATCATCGCTTGTCTTCGTCGTATACACGGCCGTGCCGCAGGCATCCGTGGGCGTGGGCAGATAGGGCACCAGCTTTGCCGCGACCGCCGCGGAAGGAGTGGACAGCAACGACGGCAGCAGGACGTTGCTGTCGTGAGCGGTCACATAGGCATCGTTCAAGTAGACCTGAGTTTTTTGGCACGGAGGTGCAAGCATGGCTGTGAAGTCTCCTGCCAGCGTTGCAGTCGTAGGGACTTGCACGGTCGTCGTGCCACCCTGCACTCGTTCTCTCGTGCCTTGATATCCGTAAAAGAAGAAAAGCTTGTCTCTGACTATAGGGCCGCCGATTATTCCTCCGAATTGATTGCGCTTCAGGTTATCTGGCACCGGTGCGCCGGCGGGCGGTTTGCCGTTACTTTGAACGAACCGCTCCGTGTAAGCATCCATCGCGGTATTCCGCAGGTAATCGAACAGGTCCCCATGGAAAGAATTTGTTCCTGATTTTACGGCGGCGTTTACAGATCCGCCCGGATGGCTGCCCTCGTTCGCAGGCAGAGCATTCGATTCGACCTTGAATTCCTGGAGCGCGTCCGGGAATGGCATCGGCTCGCCAACATTTGTCCGGAAATCCATGTTGAGCGAGCCGTCGAGGTAGTAGTTTGTGGCGTTGCCCTGCGATCCTGCCACGGAGTACGCCACAACACCAGAGCCGCCCGGCCCTTCGTAATCCAGATTGTTCGCGACTCCGCCGACACCGGTATTGTTTACCGCGGCGCCAGATAGGAGGATCAACTGTGTTGCTTGACGGCCATTCAAGGGAAGATCGTTTACTTGCTCCGGTTGGATCACTTGCCCGAGGCCCGAGGTGTTCTGTGTCTCGACCATGGCTGCGTTGGCTTGCACTTCAACCGTTTGCGTGACGGCACCGACCTGCAAGGTCACGTTGACGGTAGGGTTGGTGTTTACCTGCAGCACGATTCCCGACTGCACGTAGGTTGTGAAGCCTTGCTTGGACACGTCGAGTTTGTACGGGCCGATCGGCAGGTTTGGAAAACTGTACGACCCGTCATCGCTGCTCTGGACGGTGCGTACGGCATTCGTGCCGGTATTCGTGATCTGAACCTGGGCGCCTGCAATGGCAGCGCCGCTTGCGTCCAGCACAGTTCCCGAAATCTGGGCCGTAGCCTGTGCGTGTGCATAAAGGAGCGGGAAGCACACCAGAAGAAGTAGGGCAAAAACTCGTTTCATCGTAGCATCCCCCGTTTTGACGAATTGCTGGGCGCAATTTAATTGCGCACGAGGAAGAACCACAAGGAAGTAACGGTAGTGTTACCGCTACAGAGCGGAGCATGGCGGGGAAAGCAGAATTGGGCTTGCAATCTGCACACATCGGTCAGGCCGATGGTGCTGAACGCGCTCTCAGCTAGCCGCCGATTACGGCTCAGTCGTTGCCGAGGCGGAGGAAATCGGCGATGTCCCAATAGCCGGTTCGGGGCATGGGGACGTCGCCGCGAGTGCGCACTTCGAGCAGGTACGGAACGTCCGCTGCGTATGCCTTCCGCAAGGCTGCGCCGAGTTCTTCCGGTTCATCGACGCGGGCACCTTCGATGCCGAACGCTTTGGCCATCAGAGGAAAGTCCGGATTGTAAGGAGTGCCATCGGGCTTACGAAACTCCGTCCCATAGGCATTATTGAAATACGTGGTGCCAACGGTGCGGATGGTAGAGAAGCAGAAGTTGTTGAAGACGACCCAAAGCACCGGCGTGCCCAGTTCTACGGCGGTAGTGAGGGCGCCGACGACGGATAGGAGGCCGCCGTCGCCTACGAGGCAGACGACTTTTCGATTCGGTGCGCCGATCTTGGCGCCGATCGCGGCGGCGGGTCCGAAACCCATTGTCGCGAGGCCGCCCGAAGTGATGAAAGTACCCGGCCTGGACGATTGGAGTTGCTGCGCCGCGCCGTTTTTGTTCCAGCCGACGTCGGTAACGACAATCGTGTCGTCGTCGAGCACCTTCGAGACTTCGGCAAGCAGCCGGGCGGGATGAATCGGCTTGGTTCCGTCAGACTGGCTGGCCGCCAGTTGTTCGCGCCAGTTCTTTTTGCGCTCTTCGACTTTTGGCGTACGGCATGGGCAGGGCTCGACGTGGCGGCCGTCGGCTTTCACCGCGTCGATCAGTTCGCGCAAGGTTGCTTTGGCGTCGCCGACGATGCCGACGTCGACCGGATAGATTTTGCCGACTTCCTGAGGGTCGCTATCGATTTGAATGAGCTTCGCGGGCGGAATCGCAAAGGTGTATTTCGGGTTCCACGAGCTGCAATCGGCTTCGCCGAAGCCCGTGCCGATTGCGATGATCACGTCTGCTTCGCGCGCGGTTTCGTTGGCCGCAGACGTTCCCCAAATTCCAGTCGTCCCCAGCGCGAGCGGATGCTTTTCGGGAAACGCGCCCTTGCCCATCAGGGTAGTGGCGACGGGAACGCCGGTAAGTTCGGCGAGCTGCTTGAGTTCGCACGATGCTTCCGAAAGGAGGACGCCGTTCCCGGCGAAAATGATGGGTTTCTTGGCGCTGAAGAGAAGATCCGCCGCCTTCAGGATGCCTTCGCGCGGCCCCGCGGCGCGAGCGTAGTTTGGGCGGCGCTTCACGGTGACGGGCTCGGCGCTGATCTGTTCGGAGAAGACGTCCATGGGAATGTCGAGCAAAACAGGGCCTGGGCGGCCCGTCTGCGCGACGTTGAGCGCGCGGGGCATGACGTCGACGAGAAATTTGGCATCGTCGACGCGCCACACGCGCTTGCAAAACGGACGGTAGATGTCGCCCTGCGAGGCGTCCGCGTGGAAGCGGATACCCTGGTGGGGTTCGCGCGCGTGGTGATAAGAAGGCGTGTTACCGGTGATCACGAGCATTGGGGTCGAATCGGCAGCTGCCGTTGCGACGCCAGTAACGGCGTTTGTCATTCCCGGCGAAAGGTGCACGTTGAGCACCGCGAGTTTGTGGGTAACGCGAAAATAGGCGTCGGCGGCGTGTGCGGCCATCTGTTCATGACGGAAGGAGATATATTCGATCCCGAGTTTGTGGCATGCGTCGATGAGTGCGTAGTTTGTGTGGCCGCATTGACCGAATACTTTGGTGACGCCCTCCTGCTTCAAACATTCGGCTATGAACATCGCTCCGGTCATCTGTGCGCCCTTCGTCCCAGAACTTGAGTGATTTCGGTTAGCGCATGGGCATTTCGGCCCAAGCGGCGCCTTTCGGGTGATGAGACCACGGACACCCGGCAGGCTTCGGCTGAAGCGCGTTCACGCTACCATCGACCTTCGACGGCGTACAATAAAGTAACGGTGGCATACCGTTACAGTAGCCCTTTCCGCCTGGAACGCCGAGCCGCGCGGTCCACCTTTCACATCCAACGCCTGTTGATGATGTTTTTGAGCGGCGTTGTCGCTGCGGCCCTGACACGGTAACAGGCTTGTTGGCCTTCTCCGGCAGGTGCTAGGCTTCGCCAGTCAAACCCAAGACGCTTGCCAAAAGCCAATATTCTCATTACGGAGCCAAATATATGGCCAGATCGATTACCGAGGAAGAAAAGAGTTATGCGCAGGAGCTTTTGCGAAACGCTCGCGCAGCAATGAAAGTTACCGAGAGCTACGATCAGGAACGCGTCGACGATTTGGCCCGCGGCGTTGCCTGGGCGATCGCGAATGAGAAGACGTTCGTCGCGCTCACGGTGATGGGCGTGGAAGAGAGCAATATGGGCAACATCGACGGCGCGCCGGCCCGGCGGTTCAAGATTGTAGGCATCTTGCGCGATGCTCTGCGGCAGAAAAGCGTGGGCGCGATCGAGGAGTTGCCGCAAAAGGGAATCGTGAAATACGCAAAGCCTGCCGGAGTGATCGCGGGGTTGCTGCCGGTAACAAATCCCGTTGTAACGATGGTGGGAATGGCAATCAATGCCCTGAAGTGCCGGGACGCCGTGATTTTTTCTCCGCATCCGGCCAGCAGGCGGACTGCGATCGAGACGACTCGCATTTTGCGCGCGGCATTGAAGAGCCAGGGCGCGCCTGAAGATTGCATCCAATGCATCGAAAAACCAAGCATTCCGCTGGCCCAGGAGTTGATGTCCATTTGCGATTTGACGATCGCGACGGGGGGTGCGGCGATGGTGAAGGCGGCATATAGTGCGGGAAAACCAGCGTACGGAGTGGGAGCCGGCAATGCGACGATGGTGATCGATGAGACGGCCGACATTGCCGAAGCCGCGGCCAACACGCGCATCAGCAAGACCCACAATAATGGGTCTGGATGCTCGTGCGATGGCAATTTGCTGGTGGAGGAATCGATCTATGACAGGTTTCTGCAGCAACTGCAGAAAGAAGGCGGCTACTTGGCATCCGATTGTGAAAAGAAGAAGTTAGAGGCGGTGATGTGGGACGCCGAAGGGTATCGCACGCTCGACACCGTTGCGCGACCTGCGGCGAAAATCGTTGAAAAAGCGGGATTTGCCATCCCCGCAGACAGGAAATTCATCATCGTCAAAGAAGACAAGATCGGCAAAGAACATCGCTTTTCGGGCGAGAAATTGTCACCCGTTCTTTCAATTTTCAAATACAGGGGCTTCGACAACGCTTTGAAGATGGTGGAGATGATCTTCGAGGTCGGCGGCAAGGGCCACTCGTGCGGGATTTATTCCTTTAACGACGCGCATATTGATGCGCTTGCACTTATGGCACCGGTAAGCCGGATCATGGTGCGGCAGCCGCAGGTTCGCGGCAACGCCGGGTCGTTTACGAATGGGATGCCGATGACTCCGAGTCTCGGCTGCGGCACCTGGGGAGGCAATATAACCAGCGAGAACATTGGAGTTAAGCACTTCATGAACACGACCTGGGTGAGCAAGCCGATCCCTGAAGACAGGCCCACCGAACAGGAGATCTTCGGCAGGTTTTACAATAGCCAGACTTTCTGATAGTAATCGGCGAATGCGCAGCGGCCCTCTCGCCGGAATCAAAGTTGTCGATTTAAGTTCTTACATTGCAGCGCCATACGGTTGCACGCTGCTCGCCGACTTGGGCGCGGACGTGCTCAAAATCGAGCCGCCCGGCGGCGATACCCTTCGGCAATATCCCTCGACGCTTGCGGGCGAATCGCGGGCCTACATCGGAATCAATCGGAACAAATGGGTCGTCAACTTTGACGCAAAAAACCCCTTAAGTTCGCCTATTTTGCACCGTTTGGCCGCTTCCTCAGACGTACTGGTACACAACCTGCGGCCATCGGTTCCGAAGCGGCTTGGGCTCGATTATGAGCGGCTGAAGGAAGTAAATCCCCGGCTAATCTACTGCGCGCTGACGGGCTACGGCGAGAGCGGACCGTTGAAGGAGAAGGCCGGGTATGACCAAGTGCTCCAGGCGATGACCGGGATATGCGCGTTTCAGGGCGCGAGCCGTGGCCAGCCGGAAATTGTCATGGGGTCGGTGGTGGATTTTTACGCTGCTTCGCTGCTGGCCTATGCCGTGACGGCCGCGCTCTACCAACGAGAGAAAACGGGCGAGGGGCAATATGTGAGCGTTTCCCTTCTCGCCAGCGCGCTCGCGATGCAATCCGGGCGATTTGTGTGGGCTGACGGCGAGCCGAAGGACGTGAACCGGGATTTGCGTTCCGGCGGGATCACGGGGATTCATCCTACCAAGTCCGGGTCGATTTATCTTTCCGCGAACACTCCGCATTTCTGGCGCTCGCTGTGCGAGCTGACGGGATTGCCCCAACTGGCTGACGACCCGCGATACGAGTCCGTTCGAAAAAGAGCGCAGCATGCGAACGAGATCGTTCCGAAGATTCGAGCTGCGCTGGCAACGCGTTCGGCATTGGAATGGGAGCAGATTTTCGGCGATCGCGTGCCGTGCTGCGCCGTGCGGACCATCGAAGAAATGTTCGATCATCCGCAGGTTGTGTCGCAAGGGTTGGTACAGACACTTCAGCATCCGACAGTCGGGCAATATCGCGGTCTCGTCAATCCGATCAAATTCAGCGCGAGCGAGGCAAGCGAAGCATTTGCGCCGGATACGACTGGGCAGCAGACGAACGAAATTTTGCGGCGCTGGGGAATTTCCAAAGAGGAGATCGAGGATTTGCGCAAGGCTGGCGTGATCGGCCCTGCGGGACCCGCCAAGTAAGCAATTGTCTATGCACGATACCGGATAACGAGCCCTCACCCGTCTACAACAGTTATGTCCCGGGAGCCCTGCCGTGGACGAGGGAGCATCGCCTCGCTGTGGTTGCTTCGCGTCTGTCGGCGGCTTTTCGGCCGAACTGAGGTCGATCTCAGATGAAATCACGTAGGGCGCGGTGCTGGGAAATTGCAGCATGGTATCATGCGCTGGTCTGCGAAATTCTGAGGCGAAAAGCGGGAGCCAGAGGAGACGGCCAGCGCCGACTGTGACGACCTGGATTTCGCGGCTCGCGGAAAGGTATTTTGGCTACGAGCACCATGTCTACTCGAGAAGAAGTCGAGGCTGCAAGGGAGCGCATGGACGCCGCCCATCGAGCCTTGCTGGCGTATATCACGCGTCCTGCGTCCGTCCCGGCTGACGATGAACTTCACAAGCGATTGGGGAAGGAATTTAAACACGCCCATCACGAGTATGGAAGGCTGGTCGCTGAGCTGGAGTGACGCGATGCAGCGAAGGCACCGGCGCGGGTGCAATTGTGTGACGATGTGGAACGAAATTCATGGCGAAGAAAACGATCTCACGAGGTCCGGTGCACGCCGTGCCGGCGGATTTGCGAAAGGCCCTGATTTCTGATCGGGCCGCGCGCGCAAAATGGGAGGAAATCACACCGCTCGCGCGCAACGAGTGGATTTGCTGGGTCATCTCCGTGAAGAAACCGGAAACCAGAAGGCAACACATCGCGCGCGTGCGCTCGGAATTGAAAGAGGGAATGCGGCGGCCATGTTGCTGGCCGGGATGTCCTCACCGCTGAAACAGGCAAGAGATCGCCGCGTGCGCTTCCCAAGGGCCACCTTCAGGTACGCGCTCTTCGCTTTTCTTCAAATTTGATTTAGCTCAAACGCTCAGAAAAAACCGGGACTCGCCGGCCTGAAAGCCGCCGCAACGAACCGCCGTCACCGGCCATTGCCTCAATCTAGGGTAATGTGTAGGCGACGACCAGATCGCGCGGGGGATCGGTTTGGCGCGGGCGGAGGAACGCGGCGAGATGGCCGGCGCCGCCTTCGGTGGTGGCGACGTATTGTTTGCCATTGGCCGCTTGATAGGTGATGGGCGTAGAGATCGCGCTGTTTTCGAGTTGCGTGGACCACAATTCTTTGCCCGTCTTTTCGTCGAAGGCGCGGAAATGATAATCCGTGGTGGCGCCGACAAAAATCAAGCCACTGGCGGTCACGATCGGCGCGCCGGCGTTGGGCGTTCCGGTGATGGGCACGCCTTTGGCTTTGAGATCGGCGTATTCGCCGAGCGGCACGCGCCACGCGATGTCGCCGGTGTTGGCGTTGACGGCGATGAGTTCGCCCCACGGAGGAGCGCTGCAGGGCAAGCCGTCCTGATCTTCAAAGGGGCCTTTGATTTTGCTGTAGGATTTGATTCCCTGTGAGTCGGTGGGAACCTCGTGGGCGTTGGTGCCGACACTGCGTGTATCGACGATGATGTAGCCCTCGTTGGGGTCGAATGCTACGCCGCCCCAGTTGCCGCCGCCTTCGGAGCTGGGGAAAACCAGTGTGGGAATGATTCCGTAGGGCGTGAACGGCCCCATCTGCACGAGATTATCGAACTGCTCCTGGCAAGTCTTTTCGGTTTCGGGCGAAATCTTGCTGACTTCGTCACGCGTCATGCCCATGCGCGCGAGAGGAACGGGCTTGATCGGGAAAGGCTGCGTGGGCCATGCTTGCTCGCCTGGAACGTCGCTCGCCGGTACAGGCCGTTCTTCGACACCGAAAATCGGCTTGCCGGTGGTTCGATCGAGGATGAAAAGGAGGCCTTGCTTCGTCATCTGGGCGACGGCGGGGATTTCCGTGCCGTCTTTATTCACCGTGATGAGGGTGGGCGCAGAATTCAGGTCAAAGTCGAAAATGTCGTGATGAGTGGTCTGGAAATACCACTTCAGTTTTCCCGTGTCGGCGTCGAGAGCGATGAGCGTGCTCGAGTAAAGATTCAGGCCGGGGCGCGTGCCGCCATAAGCCTGATCGGTGGGATTCCCGACGGGACAAAAGACGATGCCGCGTTCGGTGTCGACGGTGATCGGCGCCCAAAGGCTTGGGCCGGAGCGATCCTGCCACGCGTCCTCGGGCCAGGTGTCGTGGTTGAGTTCGCCGGGTTGCGGCACGAGATGAAATCTCCAAATCTCTTTGCCGGTGCGGAGATCGAAGGCGCGAGGATCGCCGGGCAGGCCGTAGCGGCCGGTTTCGCCGAGCTCGGGGCCGAGGACAGCGTAATTTTTGTAGATGGCGGGCGGGGAAGTGACGGAATAGCGAGTGGCCGGGATTCTAGGATCGAGGCCCTTGATCAAATCAACCATGCCGTTGTCACCGAATGACGTATTCAACTGACCCGTCTCGGCGTCGAGCTCGATCAATTTGCCTTCGGAAGCGAAAACGATTTTAGGAGTGATCCTGCCGTCGCCGGGCCAATAGGAGACGCCACGATACTCGCTGAAGCGAGGTTCGCTGCTTTGAGGCGCGTACTTCCAGATTTCCTTGCCGGTTTCGGCGTTGAGCGCGATCACGTGTTCCTGCGGCGTGGCGACGTACATCACGTTGCCGATCACGAGCGGCGTGATTTCGTCTGTGCCACCCTTCTCGCCGGTATCGTAGGTCCAGGCGAGCTTGAGCTTTGAAACGTTTTCCGGCGTGATTTGCTTCAGAGGCGAATATTTGGTGCTGCCGGGATCGTTGCCGTAGGCGGCCCAGCCGGTGCTGGCCTTTTGCGCGTAAACGAGCGAAGCGCAAGCGACAACTCCCACGGCGACTGCGGAAAATGCTTTCTTCATTTGTTCTCCCCCACCGCGGGTGCACGAACATTCGTGTTGCGACATCCGCGCGGCGGCCTGCCGCGCTGAAGGCCGCGGCGCTACGTTTAAGTCCAAACCCGAGGCGCTTCGATTTGCCCTACATCAAGTCGTCTTGTTCGAATGCTGCTTTCAAAACCAGGCGATCGCGCTTCATCGCGCCGAGAACCATTTCGCGCGGAAGCGTGATTTTGTCGAGGCCGTTTTCGGCGCCGCCATTCGGATATTCGGCCTGAATTTCGACAGGACCCGAGAAATTGATTTCCTTGAGAATTTGGCCCAGCTCGTCAAGATTGGCTAAGCCATCGCCGAGCGGAACCGGCGTTACGCGATATTCGTTCGGCGCGCCGCCGCCTCCGCGGCTGGGCTGAGATCCGCGTCCGCCCGCGCCGGGGAAGCCGCCACGGCCCCCGCGGCCGCCGCCTCGACCGCCAGCTTCAGGGCCCGCTGCTGACTCGGGAGCTCCGCGTCCGCCGGCGGCAGCACCCTCAGGAGCGTTAGCCGCTCGACTGGGCCCCTCGGGAGCTTCACCGCCGGAAGGCGCGCCAGCCGGAGCGGCTCCAGGAGTTTCACCGCCGCGGCCTTCGCCGGGAGCTGCCCCGCGGCCGCGGCCCGGTGCTCCGAAGAAGCCGCCAAGAGGTTGGCCCGCATAAGGACCACCTCCTGAAAGATCGAGGTCGAGTTTGATGACGTAATCCTTTGCTGAAACGCCGCCGATGTAGGGCCCGGCAGCGCGCAAGTTCAGCGCCCAGGTGTTGCCGCCGCCCGCTATGACCATGTGGCCGACGTCGTAGTGAAAGCTGATGTAAGCGGGGTCGAAATTCTTGAACACGTAGAGAAGGTCCCAGATGGCGGCGCCGACTGTCCGATCGCCTTCGTAGGTGTGATACATCGCCTTCATCTTGTATTTTTCGTTGAGGGCGGCGAGCTTTTCAACGCGAGGTTTGAGAGCGTCGAGCTGCTCCATCACCGGTTGTGTCGCGTCGTAGCGGAACGTGCCCCACCAATAGTGCGTGATTCCGAGTGAGGAGGCAGTTGCCAGAATTTCCTCGGCGTTAGGCGAATCGGCGTCCGTAATCGGGGCCGTGATCATGTCCACATCGATACCGTGCTTGCGAATGGTGTTCACGAACGGCGGCAGATCCTGCGCGACCTTGGTGGGGTCGACGTGGCCGGGATAGGGACGGACCGTGATGTCGAGGCCCGTGAAGCCCATGTCAACGCAAGCCTGGGCTACTTCGTCCGGAGTGCGAAGCCACTGAAGGTGGCGGGAGTAGGCGTCGATCTTGAGAGGATGGGCGGGCGGGACGTGCGGCGCTGCCGGCGTGGGCTGCTGGAACTCCGGGAACTGCGCGCCCTTGGCTGCTTCTGCTGCCAAAGCCAAACCCATACTCATCTGGATGAATTCGCGTCTATGCATGCGGCTCATTTATGCCAAAAGGGACGCGCGGTGCAAGTCCTTAGAGGTCAAACGTAACCGTGTCACGCGGTTACATGAAGAGAACTTAGAGAGGGAGCATGCGGAACACAATGATTTTGACGAGCGTTCCCGTGAAAGGGCTCTTCCGGCTGGCTGGATCTTCTTGGATGCAACCTGGAGCAGGCACTCTACGGACCAGTCCGCACGGGATACGGTTAAAAGGTTGTGTGGGGCTCGCCGCTGGTGGTAGGCTTCCGCGGCTGAATTGCGCCCTCTTGTGATGCGCTTAGGTCTTGCCGCCATCGGGAAACTGCTAATCGAATTCTTGTGGCTCAGGGAGTCCGACTGATATGCCGAGCGATTCGCAGCTTTCGCCCGCGCCGGTCGCAAACGGCTCTTCGCCCGCTTTGGCGGGAAAAAAATCCCCGCCGCTGCATCTGGCCTGGCTGATCTGGGGAATCGGCGCGCTCTTTTATCTCTCCGGGTACTATCTTCGCGTCTCGCCAGCCGTGATGACCACGGAGCTGATGCGGTCCTTCCAGACGAATGCCGCTGGCCTGGGAACGCTCTCGGGAATCTTTTTTTACCTTTACGTGATCATGCAGGTTCCCACCGGCGTGTTGGTGGACTCCTGGGGACCCAGGAAGCTGCTTACTTGGGCAGGTTTATTGGCAGCCGCCGGGACTTTCCTTTTTGGGGCGACGAGCAACTTCGATCTTGCTTGTGCAGGAAGGGCGATCGTCGGCGGGGCAACGGCGGTGGAATGGTTGGTGCTGCTGAAAATCGGGGCGCATTGGTTCCCCAGGCGCCGGTTCTCGATGCTCGCCGGACTGGGGCTTTTCTTCGGGAATATTGGCGCGCTTACGGCGCAGGTTCCGTTGCGGCTCATGATCGTTCATTTTGGCTGGAGGGCCGTGATCATTGGCTCCGGAGCGGTCGTTTTGTTGTTTGCCGCGCTCGCGTGGGCTTTCGTGAAGGACGATCCCTCGGACGCGGGGTTCGCAACGTATGCAAGCACTGCGGCCGAGCAGAGCGGCAAAGTTAAAGCGGCTGACCTTTGGAAAGGCTTCCTGAAAATCTTCGGCTACCGAAACACATGGCTGATCTTTTTCGCGCAGGGCGGTTTCGTGGGCCCTATGATCGCGTTCACGGGTTTGTGGGCCGTGCCTTTCCTTACGGTGCGGTTTGGTTTGAAGCCGACGATCGCGGCCGCAGTATCGTCCGTGATGATCATTTGCTGGGCGGTGGCGAGTCCCATCTGCGGAGATCTGTCGGACAGAATTGGTCGGCGCAAGCCCATCTATCTGGCGGGAGGCCTGATCTCCACCGTGGGCTGGTTCGTGATGTTTTTTGTGAATGGCTTGCCGCTGGCGGCGTTCATCCCGATCGCCGCGATCACGAGCTTCTCCTGCGGTGCCGTGATTCTTGGCTTTGCCTATTGCCGCGAATCAGTGCCGACACAGTATTCCGGCGCATCGAATGCCACCGTCAATATAGGCAATATGGTTGGTGCGGCAATCCTGGAACCAGCGATAGGATGGGTCTTGGACAAAGAGTGGTCCGGCAAAATCGCCGGTGGAGTTCACGTATACGGATTGCACGCCTATCAAATGGGCTTGCTGCTGATCGTAGGATGGTCAGCGATTGCCCTCGTGCTGCTGACGTTCACGAAAGAAACCTACTGCAAACAGCAGGTACCGTAATGTTCGGCGCGAGCATTTGACTTACAGGAACAGCAATCTGCGAAAGCGCCGCTTGCCGAAATCACCATGAAACGAAGTTCCCGCCGGCACATCCTAAGCTGATACGATTTGCGCATGAGATCGCCAGGGATGTTTGTGGCCGCAGCAATCACGTTGGTTCTAGTGCTGCTATTGCCGGCGATTGAGCCTGCCGTTGAAGCACTTGTGGCAATAGCCTTTGTTTCTGCTGTGGCATACGGCTTCACGCTTCATCCACGAAGGGATGTCTTCGTCATCCGAACGACGATTAAGCGCGCCGACCTTCAGCGCAATCTAGTGATCGAGCATGATCAGTTGGCCGTACGGGTCGAGACCGCGAGATTATGGCTGCTATTCTTATTGACCTCCATCGCCGTCGGCTTTCTAGTTACCACCGCGGCCAACGGAACCCTCTGGAGATTCAGCTTTCTCGCGATATTTTCTACCCCGGGCTTGAACTCGGACATCCTGTGCTGGATGGGTGCGGCGCTTTACCTGATAGGCGTGGTGTTCTGGATCTGGGTCACCGAGCGGCGAGTGCTCCGGGATGCCGAAGCATGCAGCGCACCATCCTTTAGAGTCAGTTACAGGCACGTCACGTTTCAATTCAACTATGGCAATGGAGATTACGGCGGCGGGGACGATTTGTATTTTGGCTTGGTGCGGCCTTATGAAGCAGCGGTATTGATCTTTTACAACGTCAACAAGCCTGAGCTTTGCAAAATCGGTATGAGTTTTCTCTTCCACCGGGTAGCTATAATCGGGCGGGGACTGACGGACCTCGATCGCGAGAGCATTGCTGTTCAGACTTTGTCACCGGGAACTGCATCTTAAACGAAGAGGCACGCCAGCCGACGCCGAAGGTGTAGCAATCCGGCCATGCTGACGCGGCGAAACCTGTGCACGATGCGGGCTGCTGACTGTTGCGGGCATGGGCATCGCAATCGTGCCGTGAATGCGGCACTGCTTCGCGCGGCGCCGGCATTTAAAGTTGTTTATTAAACGAAACCTTTCCGGCGTGCCAGCCAACTGAGGCTTTTTCCCGTTCGTTGCATCCCCCGGTCGAGAATCCGCGTTGAGATTTAGCGTGGCAAATTCATTGGGGCGGGGCGCCCTCGCCATTCGTCACGGGCGTCGCTGGACTGGGCGATTCCGCCGCAGGGCCGGGAGCTGCACCGCGTTCTCCGCGCGCGCCACGGCCCTGGCCACGCCCGCGGCCGAATTCAGGCGCGGCAGGCTGAGTTAAAGGCGGCGGTGGCGGAGCTGCCGCGGGCGGCATCGTCCCGCCAAGCTTGAACGCCCAGAGATTATCGCCGCGCGCGGAGAGCTGGAAATTATTGCCGCCTGCAACGATGGCGACGTACTGCTGCCCGTTCACCTCGTAAGTGATCACCGGCGCATCAGCGCCGGCTCCCGTTTGAAAAGACCACAATTCATTGCCGTTTTTAACGTCGTAAGCGACGAGCCTGCCGTCCGATTCGCCATGGAATAGCAGGCCGGACGCGGTGCTCAGAAAACCGCTGCCGGTGCCCATCGGAAATGTCGTGCGTTTCTGCCAAACAATTTTATTCGTAGCTGGATTCATCGCCGTCATGGTGCCGGAGCGCGGCTCGCCCGCGGGGCGCGCAAACCCGAGCCCGCCTTGGCCGACGGCCTGAAAGCGATTGGTCTCGTCGTTCCACTCTTCGCGGCGCAATGTGAACGAAGAATTGATCACGCAGCCGCCGACGTAGATCAGGCCGGTCCGCGGATCGAAAGTCATCGGCGCCCAGGTGACGCCGCCTTGAGTGCCCGGTGCCATCACAACAGGTTCGTCCCAGTACGCGCCGAAGATGCAGCTTGTTTTCGCGCCGGGCGCGACGCTGCCGGGCTCGGGGCACGTCGGCACGAACGAATCGCCGATAGGGAAGGGCTGCGTGGCGGCCGTCTTCATGCGCGGCTCTTGCGGCACGGGCTTTTCCTCGATGCCGATGAGCGGCTTGCCGTCGGTGCGATCGTATATGTATAGGAAGCCGGTCTTGCCCGCGTGAATCAGCACTTTGCGCGTTTTT